>Ga0075012_10006245_pt1 | contig 10816 bp, 8 predicted proteins | sample All_14_2_FD_71474 | JGI IMG/M metagenome (GOLD analysis project Ga0075012, IMG submission 71474) | Freshwater microbial communities in response to fracking from Pennsylvania, USA - Allegheny Zone_MetaG_DW_15 | ecosystem: Environmental > Aquatic > Deep subsurface > Groundwater > Drilled... | reverse complement strand
GCGCGGGATCGCCAACTTTCCCACCTTCGGAGGCATTCATGAACGCCCTATCTTCTGCCCCGCGCCAGCAGGCGCAGCCTTATCGCGTCGATATATCCCGCGGGACCGTTGTTTCTCGCGTTTCGTCCGAATGGTTCAATCGCCCCCAGGATGAGCGCTATCTCTCGCTGAACGATCTCTACGCCAGCGTGCGCTCGCGCGCGGAACGGGCGACGACGCGGATCATCGAGAGCCGGACGGTGCGGGTCGAGGCCCGTAGCGACCAGCCCGAACGGCTTTCGCTCCTTCTTCCCGGTGACAGCGCACCGGTTGCACCCACCAACTGGTCGTTCGGGCAGCTGTGCAGCCTGGTTGGCGCCCCGGCCTCCTATCTGCGGCAACTTCCCGCCGCGCTTGCCGGCATCAACCTCCAGCATGGCCTCATCCGCCATCCGGCCGAGCATGTGAAGCTGCTCCAGACGCACGATGGCCGGGCCGAACTGCGGGCGGTCACCGGACCGGATTATGGTCGCATCTGGGATCATGAACTGGTCGCCGCGGTGATGAAGATCGCGGGCAATGGCACGGGCGACACAAGATGGAAGGTGCCGGGCGTGCTCGATTGGGGATCGATGACCTACAACCCCTGTGTCGATGTGACGAGCGACACGACAACGCTTTATGCTTCGGACAGGGATGTGTTCCTATTCCTGGTTGACGATCTCAACCCGATCGAGGCCGGCCGACTGCCCAATGGGGAGCCGGATCTCTATTTTCGCGGATTTTATTGCTGGAACTCAGAGGTTGGCAGCAAGTCACTGGGAATAGCCACTTTCTACCTCCGTGCCGTATGTCAGAACCGCAATTTATGGGGCGTCGAAAACTTCCAGGAAGTGAATATCCGGCACTCCAAGTTCGCGGCGAACCGCTTCGCGCATGAGGCAGCACCAGCGCTCGCGCACTTCGCCGATAGTTCGCCGCGCTCGTTCATCGACGGGATATCGGCGGCGCGATCAGCCATCGTCGCGCGCAAGGACGAGGATCGGGAAAGCTTCCTGCGCAAGGAAGGCTTTTCCAAGGCAGAGACCGCCAAGGTCATCGCGACGGTTCTGGCTGAAGAGGGGCATCCTCCGGCTTCGGTTTATGATTTCGTCCAGGGGATCACCGCGCTTGCACGCAGCCGCCCGCATCAGGACGGACGCCTGGAGCTCGAAGGCAAGGCCCGCAAGCTGCTCGAACGCGCTCGCTGAGCGAGCCGGCACCACCCGACCAAAATTCAAGGAGATTTGTCATGGCTCACATGACCACGACGCTGCGCGCCTATCGGATCGATGTCGAATTCTTTAGTGGAGGCGACCTGTTCGCTTCCGATGTCATTTCATTCGAGATCGAGGACGGGGCTGACGTCTGGACCGCGGCCTATCTCGCCGCGGAGGGTTCGACCTATTTCGACCTGCGGATTCCTGATCTTTCGTACAGCTTCAGCTTCGTTCCGAGTTTTCCCGACGATCCCGATCCAACATCGCCTGCCGGTGGCCTCAAACCTGTCTGCAGGGACTGCGGTTGCGACATGCTCGTTCGCGACGCCAGCGCAAGATGGGACATTCAGCGGCAGGCCTGGGCGATCTCCGGCGTCTATGACTGCACCTTCTGCGACCTCTGCAATGCGGAAAGCGATGATCTGGCTCGATGGGTGCCGGCGGGTGATCTCACACCCTTAGATCGCTTCAGCGCCGCCCTAGCAGACGCGCTGTCCTCTCCGGAACTCGCTTTCGACACCTTATTCCAGCTGTTCTGCGTCGATCACGCGCTCACCCACACGGTCGAAGACGCTCGCGCCGAATGGGTCGAAGCCGTTGGGCCGCGATTATCGGCGGACAGCGTAGACCGCCGTCCCGGTACAGGAGGTGATCATGCCTAGTCCGATGCCCGATGCGGCATATGTGCATCGCTTCAACGCGCGCCTTGTGAACTCGGCGCGCGTCGCATTGATACGCCTCGACGCCCATTCTGGGATGCTAGAGCTGAGGGGCGAAGAGGGGAACTTCCTCGACCTCATATCGCGCGACGCATCACGGGACATGGCCAGGACCGCATTCGGCCTCTACGCGCGTGGCTTCAGCCTCGGTGTCCAAGGGCGCGCGCGGCCATGGTAGACAGCATCGGATGGCCCTCAACCTCCTGGACATATGACGGAACAAGGCGGGCTAACATGTATTAATGTGCTGCCTGAGCCTGACTTCGTTGGGTAAAAGATGGCGAGCGATTACTGTTTAGAGACCGTCATGCAGAACATCTCCGCCCCAGATATTTTAATGCGAAAGCTTACCACTCACTCGCATTTATCGAATGCAGAATCGGTAGCAATTTCAGCGCTGTCCTTGCGGGTCATGAACTATGAACGCGGCTCATTTATCTCCCGGCAAACAGATTTCGCTAAGAACGCCTTCGTGATGCTGACAGGCATCGCGTGCCAGCAGCAGACGACGAGGGCTGGCACCCGCCAGATTTTGAGTGTGTATCTGTCGGGCGACGTCGCTAACGTAGATCCCGGCTTTGCTGAGGAAATGCGGGATGTCATCGCTATAACGCCAGTCATGGTAGCGCTGATTCCTCTCGATGCGCTGGACCAGATATTTATTGAATTTCCTAATGTTGGAGCCGCCTTTCGCCGAGAGGCAGCAGCTGAGCTAGCTCTGCTGCAATCGCGCCTGGTAAGTCTTGGACGATGTAATGCGAGGCAGCGTATAGCTAGATTTGCCTGCGAAATGGCTTCGCGACAAAGGGCGTCGGGTGCGAGCCAATCTCAATCCATTGAATGGCCTTGGACACAGGAGCAACTGGGAGATCTGACAGGGCTGACGGCGGTTCATGTCAACCGGATGCTGAAGAGTTTGCGGGAGGACGGCGTTCTCGCACTTTCCCGCGGTCGCCTTCAGATAACGGACTGGAACGCGATAGAGCTCGCAGCCGGACTGATTAGACATTCCCAGGATCAAAAAACGACCCGCACTTCACAAATGCCTGGCCGTTCTATTTCTTCGGCTGCCGCGGCCTGCTAAGAATCGATCCATATGAATAGGACGAATTGGTTTCGATGGGGTCGGCTGTCACCCTTCGATCATTGCCCTGATCCGCGTTGCGAGCGCTTCCATCGCGAATGGCTTGGTTATCATTTCCATTCCTGGTTCAAGGAAACCAGAGGCAAGAGCCGCATTTTCCGCGTAGCCAGTCATGAAGAGAATTTTGAGCTCAGGGCGCAGATCGCGCGCGGCATCAGCAACCTGTCGCCCATTCAGGCCTGGCAGCCCGATATCGGTCACCAGCAAGTCAATCCTACGTCTGGACTGAAGGATTTCGAGGCCCTTTGGCCCATCCGCAGCCTCCAGCGCCTGGTAGCCCAGTTCCTTAAGCTCTTCGACGATCAGCCCGCGGACGATCGGTTCGTCTTCGACGACAAGGACGACCTCGCCGGCGTCAGCCATGTGCGCGTCGGTTAGCTGAGGCGCGCGCTCATCCGTTTCCTCGGTGCCGCGGAAGCGGGGCAGGTAGAGCTTGAACGTCGTGCCCTTTGCGACCTCGCTGTAGATTTTTGCGTAGCCTTCAGACTGTTGCGCAAAACCGTAGATCATCGATAGACCAAGACCGGTGCCCTGACCGATCGGCTTGGTCGTGAAGAAGGGCTCGAATGCTTTGGCAATGGTGTCAGCATCCATGCCCACGCCGGTGTCGGTCACGCAGATGCAGACATACTGGCCCGGATTCACCCCCCGCTGGCGCGCAGCGTAGGCGCTATCGAGATGGGCGTTGCAGGTCTCGACCGTCAATTTGCCCCCATCTGGCATCGCGTCGCGAGCGTTGATCGCAAGATTGAGGATCGCGCTTTCAAGCTGATTGGGGTCGCATTTGGTAATCCACAATCCGCCGGCGAGAGCAAGCTCGAGCTCAATGCGCTCGCCCAGGGTCCGGCGCAGGAGATCCTCCATAGACGCTACGAGCCTATTGGCACGCACGGGCTTGGGATCGAGCGGCTGGCGCCTGGAGAAAGCTAACAGACGGTGGGTGAGGCCCGCTGCCCTGTTAGCGGCGTTAGACGCGCCGGCGATGTATCGATCGAGTTCGGTGACGCGCCCCTGCATCACGCGACGCTGTATAATTTCCAGATTCCCGGTGATGCCTTGCAGGATATTATTGAAGTCGTGGGCGATGCCACCAGTCAGTTGTCCGACCGCCTCCATCTTTTGCGACTGACGGAGCGCGGCTTCGGCGTCGGCCAGCGCGGCCGCGGCCTCTGCTGCCGCGGTTATGTCTCTGCCAAAGCCGTAGAAGGTGCCGCCCTCGGGCACAGTTGTCCATTTGATCAAGCGCTCATGACCGTCCTTGGCGCGCAACCGTGTCTGGTATTCGAGCATAGGCTGCCCGGCGGACAGCGTCCGCACCCGCTCGCCCCAAAAGGCTTCATCGTCGATCATGAAGTCTGTGCTGCGCTTGCCGAGCGTCTCTTCACGGGTCCAGCCGAGCGCCTTGGTCCAGGACGGGTTGACGTCGGTGATGTAACCCTGGCTGTCGGTGACCACCTTTAGGATAGGAGACAAGCTCCAGGTCCGATCCCGATCGCGCAGAAGTTGGCGCTCCTGCGTGATATCCCGCCCGACGGCGTGAATGCGGTCGGCATCTGGAACTGCAGTCCATGCGAGCAACCGATAATCGCCACCATTCGTGCGATAGCGGTTTTCAAAAGCGAGCGTGGTCACACCGCGAGAAAGCTTTTCCACCTCTTCCTGCGTGCTCCTGATGTCATCGGGATGGAGGAAATCTCCCAAATTCTTTCCGACCATTTCCTCTTCGGCCCATCCAAGGAGGCGCCGCGCTGAAGGATTGACCGCTGTGATGACTCCATCGAAAGTGCATACCAACATAAGGTCGCGAGATATCGACCAGAGGCGATCGCGATCTGCTGTACTCTCGGCCTGGCTGAGCTTTTGTTCGTGAATATCTGTGTTCGTACCAATCCACCGGATGATACCGCCGGCATCATCACAAATCGGTACCGCCCGCACCAAATGCCATCGATAGCTGTCGTCAGCCCCGCGGATGCGAAATTCCGTTTCATAAGGCTTCGCCGAGCTTAGTGAGGATCGCCATTGCTCGGCCGCCGCGGATACATCATCGGCATGGACGATTGCCGTCCAGCCATTCCCTATCAGGTCTCGCTCGGAAGCACCGCTATATTCCAACACCCGGTCATTAAACCAATCGAGATTCCCATCGGGGGTTGCCGTCCAGATATGGCTGGGAAGCGCCTGCGCGAAGGTCCGGAACTGCGCTTCGCTGGCACTGATCGCCGCCTCGGCCCGCATGCGATCGGTGACGTCGATGCCCGACACGAAGATGCCAGTAGTCTCGCCTTTTTCGTTTGCGACCGGTTGATAGACGAAATCGAGACGGCGTTCGAGCGAGGGATCGTCAGGTGACCCCTCAAGCCGAAATGGCGCTCCTGTGGCCTGGAACACTTCCCCGCTGGCATACACCTCGTCGAGAATGGCCACGAAATTTTGCTGCAAGGCTTCCGGCAGCACCTCGACGATCGGTCGGCCGATCACCTCTCTGCCGCCAACCAAGGCTTGATAGGCCGGGTTGGTCATCAGGAACCGATGCTCCGGGCCTTCCAGCAGGGCCATGAAGCTTGGACTATGCTCAGCCATTTGAAGCAGCTTGCGGCGCTCGTCAGCGATACGTTCATTCGCAAGCACGGCCTGCGTGGTCTCCAGGACGATGGCGATAACGCCCAGAACGGAACCATCATCGTCAAAAGCCGGGGAATACTCGATATCAGTCCAGAGGCGGCGGGGCGTGCCGTCGCGGATAAGGGTCAGCTCCTGATCCTTGTAGGAGAGTGTTCCCCCACCCTGATAGACCTCCCGCATCACGTTGGCGTTGAATTCGGCAACCTCGTGCCAACCTTGAAGGACATCACTTCCCAGCAGGCTAGGGTGCCGGTCGCCCGCAAACGCGCGATAAGCGTCATTATAGATCATGATGCCTTTAGGACCCCAGAGCGTGACGATCGGGGCTTGCGAGCGCAGCACGAACGCCAGATTCGCGCGCATCGCCGCAGGCCATGTTGCGATAGGGCCGATGCTGGTTTTGGCCCAATCGAAATCCGCGATGATGGCACCCATTTCACCGCCGCAAGCGAGAAATTCCAAAGCCTTATGATCGCCGCCTGAGTTCATAGATCTGACTTCTGCCCCCCAAATTCATCCATCAGGCTTTCGCGCCGTTTGACTTTCGCGCCACTCGCAGCGCGCGCGCGAGACCATCAGCGGTGTAGGGCTTGTGAAGCAAGTCGAAACCGTGCGTCCCTTCCGCCGCCAGGACATGACTATAACCGCTGGTAAGAACCACCGGCAGGTCGGAAAAGCGCGCGCGCAATATTTCGGCAAGCTCGATCCCCGACATGCCGGGCATGACAACATCGGTAAAGACGATATCGAAACGCTCGGGATCGGCTTCGATGAGAGCCAGAGCATCCTTGGCGCTCGACACCCAGATATTGCCATATCCCAGGTCGCCGACCAACTGGGCTGCAAATTCACCGACTAGCTGATTGTCCTCAACCAAAAGGACACAGCGCTCCTGGCCCGGTTGCGGCTCGGTCGGCGGAGATACGTCAACCGGCCGGCTCTGCGGCTTTTCCTGCGCATGGGGAAGATAGAGGATGAAGGTCGCGCCTTTGTCGATCTCGCTTTCGATACTGATTTCGCCTCCGGACTGCTTGGCAAATCCGAACACCTGGCTGAGCCCGAGGCCGGTGCCGTGTCCGACATCCTTGGTGGTGAAAAACGGTTCGAAGATCCGTGATATATCGGCCTTTGATATGCCACCGCCAGTATCCCTGACGAGGACCGCTATAAACTTGCCCTGGACCGCGGCATGGCCCCGTGTTGCGGGTATGCCGTCACGCTCCTCGACAACGATTTGCAACCGTCCTTCACCGCCCATTGCATCACGGGCATTCACGGCCATGTTTAGCATCGCGGTGTCGAACTGAACCGGATCTGCCTCTACCACACATGGCTGGCACCGGATGTCCAGTTCGAGCGTCACGCGTGAACCAGATACACTGCGAAGCATTTCCTCGTCCTTGCGAAGGCGCTCGGCGATATCGAAGGCTTCGGCCTGCAACGGTTGACGCCGGGCAAATGCTAGTAGCTGATTAGTAAGCTTTGCCGCCCGCTGCGCCGTTTCGGCGATCGCATTTACATATCGCTCGCGCTTGTCCTCCGGAAGGTTGGGTCGCTTCAGCAGGTCGATGCTGCCGAGAATAACTGTGAGGAGATTATTGAAGTCATGAGCCACGCCGCCCGTCAGCTGGCCGATAGCTTCCATCTTCTGGCTTTGGCGCAATGTCTCTTCGATGCGCTCACGCTCTGCAACTTCGGCCTGCAGGCTCCGCAGAGACTCTGCCAGCGCCTCACCCTGGTCCGTCACCGCATGTTCGAGTGAGAGGTTAAGTTTTTCGAGCGTAGCGCGCGCCTGAGCCTCATTCTCGACGTCGATGCATGTTGCAATCCAGCGAAGAATACGGCCGTCATCGTCGGTCTGTGGCAGCGCGCGACAGGAAAAGCATCGGTAGGTGCCATCCTGCGCCGCCACAGGGAAGGTTTGGTTGAACGCCGCCCCTGAACCAACCGCTTCCGACCAAGCCGCCTGGGTCTTGTCGCGATGATCCGGGTGAATCGCGTCCAGCCAACGATTGCCGAGCAAATCCTCGTCTCCGCGGCCGGTATATTCGCGATAGCGCTCGTTGATCTGAACGATATGCCCGTCCGTATCCGCCTGGAACACAAAGCCCGGTAGCGCATCGGTAAGAGTGGCAAGGCTGCGTTCAGCCTCGCGCTCGCGGGTGCGATCACGGACGATCTTCACAAACCCCGGTTCGCCTTGAAGCGGCATCATGAGACCCGAGCCCCAGAATCTCGACCCATCGGCGCGCATGTGGAAACGCTCGTCGAGCGCGCGACCCTCTTGCGCCGCACGGCTCATTTCATCTTCCGGCGATCCTGCGGCCTGATCTTCAGGGGTGAAGAAAATCCGCCCATGTTTACCTAACGCCTCTTCCGGCGACCACCCCAGTAGATTGGCCGCGCCGGGGTTCCAACTGGTTATGCGCCCATCGGCAGCGAGGGTAATAATGGCAAAATCTGTCGAGCTTTCGACAATACATTGGGCAAGAGACGGGTCGATCATCGTTCTGGTTGTTTCACTCGGCTTGAAGTAGATGCTGGCTGCGCCGCGAGCGTTCTAAGGCCCGCACGAACAACTTCGCTTGCGTTGGAATATAGTCCGGATGCGACCTGATCCGATATGAATCGGTCCAGCTCGCGGCTGAGCGAGATCGTGCGTATTTGGCGACCTGACATGCATACCCCCGGCATTGTATGACAATGCAATACACATAAAATGGCTGCGGGTTCCTCCTAAGCCGTCAATTACAACGGCGATCTGGGTATCGGTCGGATGCTCGATGCCGACGAATTTGGGGCGCGCCTCAGCCGGGGCGCAAACAGGTGGACTGTCAGGTGACGGAATACTGAAGTGGCGGACCGCTCTGGCGAGACAATGATAAGCAACGTGGAGATGGTGAACCATCGGGTGACCCATAATCTGGGTCAACGGTCGCGATGGCGGTGAACACACGGTCAATTATCCTCAACTTGGCCATGATCGCTGAAGTGAGCGAATATCCGGGTAAGTGGCACCGCGATAAATCGGATCAACTGCCCGTCTCGCTATGGGGCGCTGCGACGGCCTTCGATTCTGGAGATTCGCGCTGACGCAGGAAAATCGAAAGCACGACCAGGACGGCGGTCGAGAGAAACTCGCTTTGCCAGTTCTGGAAAGACTCAAACCAGAGTTGCGGGTCGCCCAGGTAAGCAAGCGTGCTCAACGGCACCTCACGATGTTCGATTGCGTTCTGCGCAGCGACCTGGGCACTTTGGGTCCAGTGAATAACGAAAGAAATCAGAAACAGTGCGAACAGCGCCAAGCCGAGCGATCGCGCATATAGTGCGCGCCACATCGCACCCCCACGTAGCACAGTCGGGGCGCCGGGCTTTAGTGCCTGCTTATCCAGATCTTTGTCGCGTGGCTGCGCATCAGGATCCTTGGATTCAGCCGATCCACGCTGAATCAGAAAGGCTGTCAGGACGACATAGGCGGACATTTGAAGGAACTCGCTTTCCCAATTCTCGAAAACCGAGGATAGGAATTCTGGGCTCGACGTATAAGCACTAAGGCTCATCGCGGCCTGATGGTGACGCTGTGCATCCTCGGCCGCAACATGCCAGCCCGCGAGCCATTGACCCGCTATGCTGCCGACAAAAAGCAGCAAAAGGACAATTGTCAGCCCATTATCGCGCAGCACCCTCATCCGACGTCTCCCTCAGCCTGTTCTTGTGTGCTGGAACGCAGGTGGAACGATTATGGTTCTTTTCCTGTAACGCAGCCAGTTCGCCATCCAGTTGCAAGAGGACATCGCTTGTGAACGCTGCCGAAATGGTGCGTGGGACACCATTTTCGTCCGGTGGGTTGCCGTGTTCAGCAACCTTTTCCCCTCAGGCCCCAATTCAAGCCTATTGCGCACTGACCGGGCCTCGTGACCCGGTCAGATCCAAAATTTACGCCGGCATCAGATTGACGGCCGTTGGCTTGGCCGGCGGCAGCGCGCCGGATCCGGCTTGCGCCTGCAACTCGGATTTTCGCGCCAGCATGAGGTCGCGAAGGGATACGAGATCGACGTCGGTCTTGCGGCACTGCGCGAACATGCCCTCCGACTGCATCTCCTCTTCATGGACATGGTGCTTGATCTCTTCGGATAGGACCTTGACCTTAGCATCGTAGAAATCGTCGTCGGGGCTTCCGGCTTCAATGTCGTTGATCAACACCTTTGCACCGTCATGCTCGACATAGGCTTCGTCCAGGGTGTCGTCCTCGATCTTCCCCCGGAACGCGGGGTAGAACAGCTCTTCCTCGATCAGTGTGTGAATTTTGAGCTCTGTGCAGATTTGTCGCGCGATCGCCTGCTTCTTCGAGGCGGATTTTGTCTTTTCGAATTGCTCAAAAAGGTCTTCTACCTCCCGGTGATCGGCTTTGAGCAGTGCGATCGCGTCAGTGAAGCTGTCAGCCATGGTGAAACTCCTCTTGTTCGCCCCCGCTGCTAAGTTCTCCAAACCTACTCTCGTTCCAAGCGAACGACTCGCAAGAGCCGGCCCCCTGGGGACGGCGCACCACAATCGTCGCCAGATTGGCGGCAATTTTCTGTCCCGTTAATAAGAATGGCGAGGGGGATCCCGGATTTGTCCGGCTCTTTGGGTCGACGGCCGGGCGGAAGCCCGGTGCGAGGCGGGCTCCTTCGGGGCCGACGGTCGCGCCGGACGGACGCGCCGCGTGTGAGAGGGGAGAAGGATCTTGGAGAGTGTCGCTTTCGGATGGTCGAGAGCGGAACTTCCAAGGAGTTGAGGTTATGAATATCGGTGAAATCAAGCCCGTGAACGGTCGTCTTATCGGTCATATCGCGACCCGTTCGATCGACTTGCCGCGGCTTGGGCTCAGGCCTGTCGAAAGCACCAATGAGCGCGCGCCGGTCTTCGAGATCGTCGCGCTTAACGTGGGGCAGCGCTGGGTACAGATCGGTGCGCTCTGGGAAGCGACCGCCAACAAGACTGGCGAATGCTTCCTCCAAGGATCGCTCGATGATCCGAGCCTGGCCGAACCGCTGCCGATCGCTTTGTTCGGTAGCGATGCTGAAGGCTATCGGGTCGCATGGCGGCGC
>Ga0075012_10006241_pt1 | contig 10818 bp, 11 predicted proteins | sample All_14_2_FD_71474 | JGI IMG/M metagenome (GOLD analysis project Ga0075012, IMG submission 71474) | Freshwater microbial communities in response to fracking from Pennsylvania, USA - Allegheny Zone_MetaG_DW_15 | ecosystem: Environmental > Aquatic > Deep subsurface > Groundwater > Drilled... | reverse complement strand
CGCTACTGCGGTCAAAGCATAGATCGTCGCCCAGTCGCATTTCCATCATGCGCGAACCGATTTTCGTGTCTGCCCAGTTTAGAACGTCGACGCCGAATTGCGGTATCAGCGACAATCTAAAATTGATCGCGTCCAGGCTATGCAAGGCGAATTGCTTTGTTTCGTCGACGTCATGAATGTTATAGGGAATCAGCAGGTCGGCGATCTGGTGCGGTTGTAGCACGGTGCCGTTTTCGACAGGCATGTCGACGACCGACGCCGAACGCATATTGATCTGCAAGGCTTTAAGGCCGGTCGTTTTCGCTTTGTTGTCGAAGTGATAAATTTTGAACAGATCGCATTGCGGCGCGAACCGGTCGCTTTCCCATACAATATGACCGAAACGACCTTGCCCAAACTGACCTTCAATGATCGACATGGCCTTCGCGTAAATCTGTTCGACCGTGCAATTTGGGTTGCAAAAAATAAAATGAATGATCGGATAGTCGAACCCGATATTGTTGAACCCGATCATGATTGTTTGCGTCTGGCGCAGGTAATTGAACCAGGTTATCAGATCGCGTCGATCGTCGCGGAAATGGCTAATTTCCCATACGCCCAGCACGTCGCCGAACAGCGTGCGCATGGTGATCGTGAAACAGTTAGGGAATGTTTCGACGTCATAGACGACTGCAGTCTGTAGCGACAGCGACGTCATTTCAAAATACCGATGCGTTTGCGGTATCTGTCCAGTGCGTCAAGAACATTAGGTTCAAGATAAATGACGTTACCTTCTAGTGTTTTTAATTCAATCTGATACCCGTCGAAATCAGCATAAACGCCGTCGCCTAGATAGTCAGCATGTTCAGAATTATTCGACATGGTCAACACTCCGTTTAAAATTTCGGGTGAATGGGTAGGCGTATGCTGCCTTTACCGTCATACCTGCGCCCCATTCACCCCAGGTACGCAGCGGTATCATGACACGTTTTATAGACGCGTCAGAATTTTTTGCCGCCGGCACGCTTGCGGTTTTTGATCTTATGGTCGGCGCGTTTGGCGTTGTATTTCAGCTTTTCGATCACTGCACCGGCCAGATCAAGTTTGCGATAACCAGCGTAATCGAAAATGCGAATCAGCGCGTCGGCTAATTCGACTTCGACCATGGGGCGATTTTTCAGCTTGTCGTCGTTCAGACCTTTGCGTTCACCTTCCATAGCTTCGGAAATCTCCGAATGGATAAGGCAAAGCATTTCGCCCAGGTTGCGTTTTTTGCGTCGACCGGTGCGCAGGTTATGATACCAGCCGGCTTTGACGCTGGCGCGGTGGCATTTCAGGACGCCCGATTGAATGCCTTTATACAGGTTGTTGCGTTTCATGTTTTCTTTCTCCGTTTGTTTTACCAGGGTATGCAGTCGTCGATCAGGTCGCCCGCCCGACGGGTGCGGCACGACTCCCTGAAAGTCGCGCCGCACCTTTGGCATGGCGGGCGGTTATCGCCCCTGCGGAATGCCAGGCATACCGGCAGGGGGATAGCCCGCAGGTGCCGCAGCCGGTGCCGTGTAACCGGCGGGCGCGGCGGTCGGGGCAGCAGGTGCGCCGGCGGGGGGATAGCCGGCCGGTGCTGCTGCGGGTGCGCCACCGTAGGGCGGCATTGCGCCGGTGCCAGCGGGCGCGATAGGGGTCGCGCTGACGCCAGGCGGCAACTGATAGGTTTTGCCGCCGAACATTTCGTCAGGGTCAGCAGCTTGACCGACAATTTCCTTGTCGTAACCGATCAATTCAATGCCGTTCGGGTTGATATACAGACCAGGCGTATGCGTCGGGTCTTTCGGGGCGTTGCCCTTTGCGGTCAGCTTGACCACAACCCAGTCGCCGCATTTAATTTCATGCGCTTCGATCTGACGATAACGACCGCCTTCGTTCTTGAAAATCTGCGGTGCAAACGCTTCGGTCGAAATGGTCAGGACGCAATGACCGGCATAGCCTTCGCGGGCAGAATACGGCTGACCTTTGCGGTCAACGCCGTCGCCGTCCTTGAACTTCCAGCTAAAACCGTTCGGCACGCCGTGCGGGTAAACCATGCTAGCGGCTTGGTGCAGGTACGGCCAGACGCCGGCATTGAACGCATTCTTTTCGATCGCAAGACCGAACGCCCATTGCTCGACTTCTTTACCGTCGCGCAAGACAGGCTGTTTTGTGCGCTGATCTTTTTTCTTTTGCGACCGCGCGGGATGCCCCCAAACGATACGACCAGGCGGCGTCAGAAACTCGACTCCATTGTTTGACATTTTAGTTTTTCCTTTCAGGGTTGTTGAACAGTTTTCTAGCTTTTGCGTTAACGTCCATGCGAACAAGTTTAACGCCTTTGTTGCGTCGCTCGGTGAACGCCGCGACAACTCTTTTATCGACGCCGGCTTTCTCGACCTGGGCGGGCGTCAACAATTCTTTTTTCGTCAGGTCATGACCGGTCAATGCCAGCAACAGATCAGCCGTGACGTGATCTTGCCAGACACGATTCGTCTGTTCGTTTTCAAGACCATAGTTATTAATGATCTGACCTTCGCGAATTCGATGCAAAGCCATTTCGCTATATGCTTTATGCTTTTGCGTCAGAATCTCGATCGCGCGTTTGTAATGGTCAAGATTGAACGAAAGCTGATCGTTGCTGACGTCTTCGACGAATGCCCGTTCGGACGCGTCGATCGCGTTCAGGGCAGCTTTGCGGGCTGCTGGGCAGGTTGCCAGCGCGGGGCATTTATAGCAATGCGAACCGGTGTTCAACTGGTCGCTACCTTCGCCGGCGCGGGCAATGTTTTCAAGATGCCAGCGCATGAAATTATAAAGCTGGTCGATCTGTTCGCGGGTGATTGTCCAGCGACGGACGCGACCGGCGGGGTGATGCGGGCGCGGCTGATAGATTGTCAGCGTTGCGGAATGAACCGGCTTGTCAGGGTTCGCATTAATCCAGCCGAAAACGTGCGACAAAACAGACCAGTTATTTTCAGGTTCGACAAGACCCCAGCCGAATTTAAGATCGCCGGCGTCAAGGTGCGCTTTCACCCAGTCGTATTTAATCAGGTCAGCGCGACCGTTAACTTGCCAACCGGTGCCAGCGTGCGACGTGTCGGTTTCAATTTGTGAACCGCTGCCGATCGTGCTGACGGCGGCGAGGTATTCCGCAAGATATTCGACCATGTCGGCCGTAATATAAACGCCGTTCGGTGCTTTGCGATCGACTAATTCTTCGGGTGAAAAATGGCCGGCATGAACCTGTTCGACAAGCCAGTGCGCGGCGTTGCCTTCCTGCCGAACGGTGTCGTCGCTATCGCTGGGGGGTATTGAACCCCCCAGCAAACGCGAACCGTTACAAGCTAACAGGCGCGGCAAGTCTGTTGCGGTAACGATTAACATGATTATGCCGCCTTGATAACGCCGGCCGTCTTGTCGACGTCGATACATTGCCATGCGTAATTGACCATGTTCGCGTCGTTCGCAATATCGGTCAGGGTCGTTACGGTCGTAATGTTAAAGCCCTGATTGATACGCGCGACGATCGTGTCGGGGTAGGCGTGCGGGTTCGGCGTCGTGATCGCGTTCGTTCTGAACAGATTGGAAATGAACGCCATCAGACCGTTAAAGTCACGCGTCGGTGCAACCGGTGCTGCGGGGGCAGCAGGGGCGGTCGGCGGTGCGATACCCATGTTCTGTTCGACGCGGGCGATTTTCTGGTCGATCGTTTCGCCAGCAGCCGGCGCAACAGGGGCGGTCGGTGCCGAAGGCATGGTCGGAACAGGCGCAGCAACGCGGCCGCGCAATTCCTGTTCGACGGCTGCAAACGTCGCGTCGTCAACGCCGCGCTTTGCTTTCCAGGAACCGTCTTTATTTTTCGCCTTCGTGCCGGCGTGAATGCGTTCATCCCAGGGCATACCCTTAGAATCGAATTCGCCTTCGTTGCCGCCAGCAACAACCGCAACGGCTTCGCCGTCCAGCTTTGCAAGAACTTCGTCGACCTGATCGCGGTCAAGGTCTTGAATGATGATACCGTATTTCATTGTTTGTTTTCTCTTTCAGGGTTTAGAGGTTGTGGGATTGGACGACGACCGAGTCGTTGTCGACTCGAATTTCGGCCAGCGTTTCACCGTCGACGATCAGATCAGCAACGATCTTGCCGCTGACTTCATTCGACCGTGGTTTGATAAGCGCGGAACCGTTGCCTTTTTTCAGCAAAGCGGTCAGGACGCTTTCAAAAGTTTCAGGCGCGGGCAATTCAGCCAACGCCGATTCGTTTGCTTTGTTTTCTTTCTTTTTAGCCATTTTCTATTCTCCGTTTGATTGACCCTATCGGGCGACATGGATAGATTTAACATTGCCGTTGACATGATGCAAGATAAATTTTACAACTTTGTAAAAGGCAGAAAAATGACCCAATTGATAACCCTTCGCCCAGATCAGCAAGAATTAAAAAACGGCATATATTCCGACTGGAATCAGGGTGCGCGTAACGTGCTGGGCGTTCTGTCAACCGGCGGCGGCAAGTCGGTTATTATGTCTGATATTATTCTTGACGGTGCAAAGCAAAATATCGCGCAAGCCGTGATCGCGCACCGTAACGAACTGGTTGCACAAATGTCAATGCACGTTGCGAAACGCGGCATACCGCACCGCATTATCGGCAGCGATCAAACGATTGCCATGATACGCCGCCAGCACCGCGCAGCCTTCGGTCGCGTGTTTGTAAATCCGTCTGCGCCGACCGGTGTCGTCGGTGTCGACACAATGATTCGTCGATATGATTCTTTAAAAGATTGGCTGCGACAATGCGCCCGCTGGAAAATCGACGAAGCGCACCACGTTCTGCGATCGAATAAATGGGGCAAGGCTGTCGACATGATGCCGCAAGCCTGGGGGCTGGGCGCGACCGCAACACCGCTACGCGCCGACGGCATGGGTCTAGGTCGTGAATATGACGGTGTTTTCGATTCAATGGTTATCGGCGTCGACATGCGACACCTGATCGGCATAGGCGCGTTGTCTGATTACGAAATTGTTTGCCCGCCGTCTGACTTGCACGTCGACGAAAAAGACGTCGGCGAATCGGGCGACTGGTCGACTAAAAAGCTGCGCGACGCTGCGCGAAAATCACGCATTACCGGCGACGTTGTTCGCGAATATTGTAAATACGCTTGGGGGCGTCAGGCGATTGTTTTCGCAACGGACGTTGAAACTGCCGGCGAAATTGCCGCGAAATTCACCGCAGCAGGTATTCGCGCGGCCGCGCTGTCTGCCGATACGAACCCCGACGTGCGCGAAAAATATATTGAAGAATTTAAAACCGGCAAACTGTCGGTTCTGGTCAACGTCGATCTGTTCGACGAAGGTTTTGACGTGCCGGCGTGCGACGTTGTTATCATGGCGCGACCGACTGCGTCGCTGGGTAAATACCGTCAAATGGTCGGCCGTGCCCTGCGCTATATGCCTGGCAAAGTCGCCTTGATTATCGACCATGTCAGCAACGTCGTTCGTCACGGTCTGCCCGATAAATATATCGCCTGGTCGCTGGCGCGACGCGACAAGCGCGGTAAACAGGAAAAAGACCCGAACGAAATTGAATTGACGACCTGCTTTAACTGCACAAAACCCTATGAAAAATTTAAGCTGTTCTGCCCGCATTGCGGCATGATGAAACCGCTACCCGAAGAACGCACGCGAACGATCGAACAAGTCGACGGCGATCTGATTTTGCTAGACCGTGAAAAGCTGGCTGAAATGCGACGCGCGACAATGTGCGAAGCCCCTGGCGACGTCGCCCTGCGTGTCGCTATGGCTGCGGGTAAATTCGCCGGCGAACGCGCCCTGAATAACCAGATCGACAAGATCGCAGCGCAAGAACGCCTTAAACATGCGATCGCGCAATGGGCGGGCATTGAACGGTTTCACGGTGCGCACGATCGCGAAATTCAAAAAAAGTTTTACTTAACAACCGGCGTCGATATGCTGACCGCGCTGGACGGTTCACAAACCTGTCAGCAGTTTGAAGAAATGGCGCAACGCGTCGAAGGATGGTATTTAACGTGAGGGTTACAAGTCGTAAAAACTGTTATTGCCACAACTGCGATAAAGATTTTCATTATCTCGGAATTACACGCCACCGTCGCGCCCATATCGAACGCGGTGAAACCGTTACGATTACATATACGTACGGTGACACCTGGACGCATAAACCGAAAGAAAAAAAGAAATGAGAGAATCAGCGGTCGCAAGCCATGTTCGACTCGACGCGGCTTACAACAATGAATTGCTATGGCGCAACAACGTTGGCGTGCTGCTGGATATGAACGACCGACCGGTGCGGTACGGTCTGGCGAACGATAGCGCAAAGCAAAACGCCGAAGTGAAGTCGGGCGACTACATAGGGATTAAACCGACGTTGATCGAACCGTGGCACGTCGGTTATGTTATCGGTCGTTTCGTGTCGATCGAAACAAAACCCGAAGGCTGGACGCCGCCAAACCCGACGAACGTCGAAGCGTATAAACATTATCTTGCACAACGCCGCTGGGCTGATATAGTATCAGGTGCCGGCGGTCTTGCCGGTTTTGCGGCGTCACTCGAAGATTATAAAAGGATTGTCGGACGATGAAATCAACACGCGATAAAATTCTTGACGCTGGCGTTGCGCTATGGCCGCACGTTTCGCCGTCGTCGGTTGCGCGGGCAATGGGTTTAAATTCTCATGTCAACGTGCTTTATTATTTCAAGACGACCCAGGCTTTAAAAGACGCCGTCGCGCAGCACGCAGTCGACACGGAAAACAGCAAAGTGATCGTTCAATTGCTGGCGGTCGATCATAAGGTCGTCAAGAATATGCGCCTGACCGATCGCGCCCGCCACCTTAAAGCCGTTCAATAGGTCGACTATACAGATCATAAAACCGCTGACAGGCAATGTTAAATGCCGTCGCGTTGTTCTCTATACCGATGAATTTTTTACCGTGGCGCAAGGCTGCGACACCTGTTGAACCCGTACCCATGAACGGGTCGATCACAGTGTCGCCGTTCACATTGCGCATGATCTTATTCATGACGACGTCAGGCTTGACCGTCGGGTGATCGAAAACAGACTTGCCGACCGGCGCGTCGATAATGCGTTTCAGATCGGTCAGCGTGCCGACAGGGTGCGCCCCAGCATTCCAGGCGTGAACATAGGGTTCTAATTCTGGCTGATAACTTTTGTTTGCTACCGGCATAGGGTTCGTTTTTCGCCATGCGCAAAGCGCGTGCCGGCGATATTGCGCGGCAAGGTGCGGCAGGATTTTATAAAGCTGGTTATTGTGGCAAAACGTCACGACCGATTTATAAAGATCAGCGCGAAAAATGCTATGATCGAAGCCTTTGTCGATACCCATTGCCGCAATCTGGTTCATGTTCGGCCGTGACTTGCGCAGCCGACCACCGCCCGACGTGTTGAATTCATACGGCGGGTCGGTAACAAGCGCGTCGACCGCACCGATCAACGGCAGCAGCGTATAACAATCGCCGAAATAAAGGGTCGCGTTACCTATTTTAATCATGCCACCATTGCCTTGCAGGTGCGGCCGGCGGGGTCACGACGCGCTGCACGGTTTCATGCGCTGGGCAATAATGCCGCCAGGCGTTGACGTTCGGTAATTTTACAACCCGCCAGCCCTGCGCCTTGGCGTCTGATAAAACCGATTTAAACGGTCGGCCGTTGAACGAAAATGTCGCGTTGCATTTGTCGCAGTCGATCGAATGACGTGTCAACATTTATACCACCTTTCATAAATTTCGCGAATTCTATCAAGCTGCGGGTGATTATGAATCCATTGACCGGTACAAGGGTCGAAGTGTTTACAAAACCAGCCGTCAAGGTGCGGCATTCCTGTATCAACTGACAAGTCAATCTGATATGCTGCTACGTCAAAAACTGCGTCGCTGACGACAGGGGTGTTCGCTATCTCATAGGCATAAGCCCATACCGATATTTTAATTCGGCGGCGCGTTTCTTTTTCTGCTGGCGTTCCCCATGTCATGAAAAAATAATGCACAATGAATAAAATCGTGTCAATGCCAAAATGTGCCAAAATGTGCCTTGACGCACAACGCGCGATTCGCTAATTTGTTCCAATGAAAAACACTTTAACTTTCACGCAATTAACAGAACGAACGGGAATAGCGCGACGCACGCTATATCGTATGATCGGCGACGGCCGCTTTCCCGTTAAACCAATTCCAGGCATTAAGCCGCGCCGCTGGTCGATCGCTGCTGTTGACAAATGGCGGGCGCGGTTCAAATGACAGATCGTTATAATCTTGCCGCATGGTATGTTCAAACACTGACCGGCGACGTCAACACGCCTATCGACTGGCGTTGCATTCATGACCAGCGAAAAGACCTGCCCGCGCACAATTATCGGGGCACGCTGGCCGAATGCTGGTCAACGCTCGAACATTACAACAACAGCGGTTACGGCATTTTTGCGGCGATCAACGCGCTGAACGGCGAACCGCAAGAACGCAAGACCCTTGAACACGTCGCATATATCAGGGCGCACGTCGTCGACCTTGACAGCATGACGGCCGCTGCCGACTTTGAACGCGCGACCGCAGCCGGCGCGTCGTTCGTCGTGCAATCCAGCGCGAATAAATATCACGTTTATTTTCGCGTTCAGCCTTATACCGGCAACGAATTCTATCAGATTCAACAGCGCAAGTTTGCGCAGCTTTACAACGGCGACCCGTCCGTCATTGACGCGACCCGCGTCATGCGCGTGCCAGGCTTTTACCACCTTAAAGCCGACCCGCTGCTGGTCACGACGTGGCCGCTGACTGCAGTCGACCGCGCTTATAGCGCAGACGAAATTGCCGCCATGCTGCAACACGTCAACGTCGTCGAACATATCAGCAGCCGGCACCCGCTAGGCACCGCCGAAATGCAAGCCCCGTCGCTTGACTGGCTGAAATTCGCGTTGACGCTGGTCGACCCGAACGAACTTGATCGCGGCGAATGGCTGTCGCTGTCGGCCGCATTTAAACAAGCCGGCTGGTCGCACGCCAGCGACGACGATCTTTTTAATCTCTGGTCGCAATGGTGCGCCCAGTATGCCGGCAACGACGCCGGCGAAAACCGCAAACTATGGGAATCGGTGCGCGACACTGAAACCGGCTGGTCGACGTTTGAACGCAGAACGCCGGTCAAGGCTTATATTGACTTCGGGCATAAGCAACCGCCCGCGCCGTCAATGCCACAAGCCGCCCCGCAGCCCGCAGCAGCAACGACGACAACACCTGCGCAGCCGGCCGGCACCGTGCCGCCTATGCCCGACACGTCGCGCGTCGATACGTCGTCGGAAATCCTTAGCGAATACGAATGCAAGGAATGGTTTAAAGATTGTTACTTTGTCGAACGCACCGGTCAGATCGTCAGCCGGTCAGGTCGATTCATGAACAGCACGCAATTTAACGGGCGATACGGCGGCAAACAATTCATTATCACGTCGACCGGCAAGACGACTGACGAACCTTGGAAAGCCGCGCTGCGCTCGACCTGTTGGACAATACCGAAGGTCGATCACGTCCGGTTCTTACCTGACCGCCCGACCTTTGAAATCGTCAATGACGGGCTGGGTCGCCGTGGTCTGAACACCTACATACCCGCGACGATCGACGCCCGCGCCGGCGACGTGACGCCCTGGCTTGATTGGTTCGATCGCATTCTGCCCGACAAGAACGATCAGCGCATTTTATTTGAATACCTTGCGCACGCGGTCAAATATCCAGGCTATAAAATCCCCTGGGCACCCATGTTACAATCGACCGAAGGTATCGGCAAAACGATCTTTCGCGAGGTGCTGGCGCACGCGCTGGGCGATATGTACGTCTATAGCCCGAAAGCCCCTGAACTGGTAAAGTCGGGCAGCACGTTCAACGCCTGGATGCGCGGCAAGTTAATGATTACCGTCGACGAAATTAAAATCGACGAACGCCGCGAACTGATCGAAATTCTTAAACCTATGATTACCGACAGCCGCGTCGAAATTCAATCTAAGGGCGTCGATCAAGACATGGAAGACAACCCCGCGAACTGGCTGTTTTTCTCGAACTATAAAGACGCGATACCAATTAACCAGAACGGTCGCCGGTATTGCATTTTTTACAGCGCATTGCAAAGCGCGGCCGACCTTGTCGCCGCCGGCATGGATAAGGTTTATTTCAATCGTCTATGGCATTGGCTGCGCGAAGGCGGCGGGCTACAGGCGATCGCATACTGGCTGCTTAACTATCCTATCGAACGCGGCGCGATCGACGTGCGTGCGCCTGAAACGTCCAGCCATGCCGAAGCTATTGCGATCAGCCGCAGCCCGCTTGAAGTCGTTATCGCTGACGCTATTGCCGACGGTCTGCCTGGTTTTGCTGGCGGGTATGTCAGCACGATCATGGTTATCAACAAAGCGAGAGCCGCCGGCATTCGCAGCCCGAACAACGGGTCGGTCGCGCGGTGTCTTGAAGGTATGGGATTCGTCGCGCTCGGCCGCGCTCACCGCCCGTATTTTCAGGAAGACCCGACCAGCCGCAGCGAGATTTTCGCCGTCCGTTCGACCATGCCGATTGAAGGCTACGGGCGGGCGCAAGGGTATGAATAAACCCGCAGGTCGTGAAACCAGCGGGTTTAAACTGCGCAATTAATTTTTATAGTCGAATGCAGCGCACGGCCGACTGAACGTATAGGCTACGACGTTTCGTTCATTCCGTCAAGGTTGATTGTGTTGATTTATTGCAGCCGCAATGCGGGCAGGTGGCGTTACGGTGAACCATATAG
>Ga0075012_10006237_pt1 | contig 10821 bp, 6 predicted proteins | sample All_14_2_FD_71474 | JGI IMG/M metagenome (GOLD analysis project Ga0075012, IMG submission 71474) | Freshwater microbial communities in response to fracking from Pennsylvania, USA - Allegheny Zone_MetaG_DW_15 | ecosystem: Environmental > Aquatic > Deep subsurface > Groundwater > Drilled... | reverse complement strand
GACTGAGATTCTGGCAGGTCTCCACGCGGGCGAACAGGTGGTCGCCTCCGGCCAGTTCCTGCTCGACTCTGAGGCGAGCCTTGCCGGCGTGCAGGCGCGGCCGATCCAGTCGACGTCACCGGCAGCAGCCTCACCCACGGCCTACGAGACGACCGGACGGATCGAGCGGCTGCAGGGCCGGTCAATCACGCTCAGCCACCAGCCGGTCCCGGCCTTGCAATGGCCGGCGATGACCATGAGCTTCACCCTCGCCGACCCGAAGCTGGCCAAGGGTCTGAAGACCGGAGATCAGGTGCGCTTCGCCTTCGACCAGGCCGGCGGCGTGCCCACCGTGCGACGGGTCGCGAAGCTGGATCCTGCGCGATGATCGCCGCCGTCATCCGCGCCTCCGTCCGGGCACGGTTCTTCGTGCTGATCGCGGCCGCCGGCCTGTTGCTGGCCGGGCTTTGGGCGGTCCGCACCACGGCGGTCGACGCGCTGCCTGACCTCTCCGACGTCCAGGTGGTGATCCGCACCAGCTACCCGGGACAGGCGCCTCAGCTCGTCGAGAACCAGGTCACCTATCCGCTCGCCACCACCATGCTCTCGGTCCCCGGAGCCAAGACGGTGCGGGGCTACTCCTTCTTCGGCGACAGCTTCGTCTATGTGCTGTTCGAAGACGGGACCGACCTCTACTGGGCGCGGTCGCGGGTGCTGGAATATCTCAACCAGGCGCAGGGGCGGCTCCCCGCGTCCGCCAAGCCGGCGCTTGGACCCGACGCCACGGGCGTCGGCTGGATCTACGAATATGCCCTGGTCGATCGCAGCGGGCGACACGACCTCTCCCAGCTTCGCAGCCTACAGGACTGGTTCCTGCGCTATGAGCTGAAGAGCCTGCCCGGCGTCGCCGAGGTGGCGAGCGTCGGCGGGATGGTTCGCCAGTATCAGGTGGTCGTCGACCCGACCAAGCTCGCGGCATACGGCGTCACCCACGCCGAGGTTGTGGGCGCGCTGCGCAACGCCAACCAGGAAGCCGGCGGTTCGGTCCTCGAGCTGGGCGAGGCCGAATACATGGTCCGCTCAGGCGGCTACCTGGCGAGCCTCGACGACTTCCGCGCGGTGCCCTTGCGTGCGGCGGCGGGCGGCGTGCCGGTGCGCCTCGGGGACGTCGCCACGGTACAGGTTGGCCCGGAGATGCGCCGCGGCATCGCCGAGCTGAATGGTCAAGGCGAGGTGGCGGGCGGGGTGGTAGTCCTGCGGTCCGGGAAGAACGCCCGCGAGACCATCGGGGCGGTGAAGTCGAAGCTCGCCGAGCTGAAGGGCAGCCTGCCGGCTGGCGTGGAGGTCGTGACGACCTACGACCGGTCGCAGCTGATCGACCGGGCGATCGCCAACCTGACGCAGAAGCTAGTCGAGGAGTTCATCGTCGTCGCGATCGTCTGCGGCCTCTTCCTCTGGCACGCGCGCTCGGCGCTGGTGGCGATCCTCACCCTACCGCTCGGCGTGCTGGCGGCATTCCTGGTCATGCGCGGCCAGGGCGTGAACGCGAACATCATGTCGCTGGGCGGCATCGCCATCGCCATCGGCGCCATGGTCGACGCCGCCGTGGTGATGATAGAGAACGCGCACAAGCACCTCGAGCGATGGGCGCATGACCATCCGGGCCAGCCCCTCCGCGGCGAGGCCCGGTGGAAGGTGGTGACCGAGGCGGCCGCAGAGGTCGGGCCGGCCCTGTTCTTCAGCCTGGTGATCATCACGCTGTCCTTCGTGCCGGTGTTCACACTTCAGGCGCAGGAAGGCCGGCTCTTCGCGCCGCTGGCTTTCACGAAGACCTACGCCATGGCGGCCGCCGCGATCCTGTCGGTGACCCTCGTGCCGGTGCTGATGGGCTACCTGATCCGCGGTCGCATTCCCGCCGAGCAGGACAATCCGCTCAACCGGGCGCTGACCCGGGCCTACCGGCCGGCGCTCGACTGGGTCCTGCGGCGCCCTAGGACCACGCTGGTGCTGGCGGCCTTGGCCTTCACCACGACGGCCTGGCCGCTCAGCCGCCTGGGCGGCGAGTTCCTGCCGTCGATGGATGAGGGCGACCTGCTCTACATGCCCTCAGCCCTCCCCGGGATTTCCGCCGGCAAGGCCGCCGAGCTGCTGCAACAGACGGACCGGCTGATCCTCACGGTGCCTGAGGTGAAGACCGTGTTCGGCAAGGCCGGACGGGCGGAGACCGCCACCGATCCCGCCCCGCTGGAGATGTTCGAGACCACCATCCAGTTCAAGCCACGCGACCAATGGCGGGCGGGCATGACGCCTGAGAAGCTGGTCGAAGAACTCGACCGGACCGTGAAAGTCCCCGGTCTCGCCAATGTCTGGGTGCCGCCGATCCGCAACCGGATCGACATGCTGGCGACCGGGGTGAAGAGCCCGATCGGGGTGAAGGTCTCTGGCCCAAACCTCGCCGAACTCGACCGCATCGCCGGCCGCATCGAAGCGGTCGCCAAGACCGTGCCGGGGGTGAGCTCCGCCCTCGCCGAGCGCTTGACCGGCGGACGCTACGTCGATGTCGACATCGACCGCGCCGCCGCCGCGCGCTTCGGGCTCAACATCAGCGACGTGCAGGCCATCGTGTCTGGCGCAATCGGCGGCGAGACCGTCGGCGAGACGGTGGAAGGCCTCGCCCGCTATCCGATCAGCGTGCGCTACCCGCGCGAGCTGCGTGACAGCCTGGAAGGCCTGCGCTCCCTGCCGATCGTCACGCCGGCCGGGCAGCAGATCACGCTCGGAACCGTCGCCCATGTGCAGATCGCCGACGGCCCGCCGATGCTGAAGACGGAGAACGGCCGCCCCTCAACCTGGGTCTATGTGGACGTGCGTGGACGCGATCTCGCCTCAGTGGTCGGCGACCTGCAGAGGGCCGTCGCCCGGGACGTGAAGCTCACGCCGGGGGTCAGCGTCGCCTACTCGGGCCAGTTCGAGTACCTGCAGCGGGCGGCCGATCGGCTGAAGATCGTCGTGCCGGCGACCTTGGCGATCATCTTCCTGCTGCTCTACGTGACCTTTGGCCGCTTGGACGAAGCGGCGCTGATCATGGCCACGCTGCCGTTCGCGCTTACTGGCGGGATTTGGGCGCTTTATCTGCTCGGCTTTCACCAGTCGGTGGCGACGGGGGTGGGCTTCATCGCCCTGGCCGGCGTCTCCGCTGAGTTCGGCGTGGTGATGCTGATCTACCTGAAGCACGCCCTACAGGAGCGTGGTCCCGATCCCACGCCCAGCCAGGTCGGCGAGGCGGTGCGCGAGGGCGCTCTGCTTCGAGTGCGGCCGAAGGCGATGACCGTAGCGGTCATCCTGGCGGGTCTTCTTCCAATCCTGATCGGCCACGGCGCCGGTTCGGAGGTCATGGGCCGCATCGCCGCGCCCATGGTCGGCGGCATGCTCACCGCCCCCTTGCTTTCCATGCTCGTGATCCCGGCAGGGTACCTCCTGCTGCGGCGTCGGCGCACGGATCCCTCAGCTTCAGCTTCAAACCCCAAAGGAGACCTCCAATGAAGCGCGCCTATCTCACCGCCGCCGTCGTCAGCGCCGTCGTCGCTCTGGCCGCCTGCGGCCAAAAGACCGAGACCCAGGCGGAAGCCCCGACGGCCCCGGCCGAACCTGCCGCGGCGCCCGCCGCCACCGACAGCATGGCGGGCATCAACATGGCTTCGGCCGAGGCCGCCAAGACCGCCAAGGGGACCGGGACCGTCACCGCCGTGGATGCGGCGAGCGGCGCCATCACCATCGACCACGGGCCGATCCCGGAGGCCAACTGGCCGGCCATGACCATGGCCTTCAAGGCTGCGCCGGCCCTGACCCAAGGGCTCAAGGCCGGCGACAAGGTCGCCTTCGACTTGAAGCTCGAGAACGGCGGCGGCGAAGTCACCGCGATCCAGAAGCAGTAGGCGCCGCGCCTGTCGGACCACGGGGGATGGCTCAAGCTCAGCGCACCTGGGGGTGAGCCATCCCATCTGCGGCTGCGATGGCCCAGCGCCTGCCTTGGTGCGCGGATTGCGCCGTCACACCAGGTCTCGGGCAATCTCGATCAGGGTCCAGGCATAGGCCCCCACGGTCGGTATCGCAGTCGTGGCGACCCCGAAGGCGCGTCCACCAGCGCCTTGCGGGTAGCCGTGCAAGAAGGTCACGCGGCCGAGGCCAAAGAGGGCTACGGCGCACGCAATATAGGCGAGCGGCGCCTCGCCGGAGGTTGTGGCGAGCGCCAGATGGCCAACCACCGCAATGAAGGCCTGCTCTAGGGTGTTCTGCAGAAAGGCTGCTGGGACGGCGAGGCGGGCGCTCGGCTGGCTGTACGCGGAACCGGCGTTGTCCTCGACGGAGGTGAACCGCACCTTCGCCACCATGCGCACGCCCAGAACGACCCACAGCGCGATCAGGAGGTCGGCTTTCAGCGCAAACGCGAGGCGCTCGGCGAGGTCCTGCGGAAAGGCGAGGCGTCGGGGGAGCGCCACGCAGGCGAGCGCCAGGGTTGATCCGCAGACGGCGAAGGCTAGGAGCGCTCCAAGTTTCACGGTGCGCTGTTCCTTTGGCAGATCAACCCTTGGCCGCGTGGGCGGCTTGGTCACTGCGGTGACCTCTTCGCGCGGGCCCAAAGCCGATAGGTGTCCCCGAAGATCTCAGGGTGATCGAGCTCATGGCGATGCAAGGCGCGAAGATCACGCAAGGCGCCCGAGCGGGAGTTCTGCGCCAAGTATCGCGTCCGGTCGGCGGTATGGCCGAACTGGACGCCGAGGAACTCGAGACCCGCCACCCCGAACATCTCCCCGATCTGAGGCAGGGTGAAACGGTGCTCGTTCACGTGGAACAGGAGGTCACGACAGTCTGAAAGGGTCCAGAAGTCAGACGCGGGGCTCATTACGGCCTCCAGCGCGGGTGGCGCACCATCGAGCATCAGGGAACGGCGGAGCGCCCGGATGCCATCCGCGTCGTCGCGATATCCGGCGCGCGCAATGTGGGCGCGCGCTTCGATGACCGCACGTCGACCGATTTCGCTGTAGAGGCCAACGAAGAGGAGCCCAGATGAGCTCAGCAGCCCGGCAAGATTCCGCAGCCCCTGCGCCGGATCCTCCATGTGATGGAGCACGCCGAAGCTGTCGATCAGGTCAAAACGTTCCTCCAAGGCCGCTAGGTCCAGGATGTCCGCCTGCAGGTGTTCCACGTCGGTGAGCCTGTACTCCCGAGCCTTGCGCATGGCGTAGCCGAGACTGGCGGCGCTGAGGTCCACCGCCAGGATGGAGGCCCCGCGATAGGTCGTCGCGACCCGCATGGTCTCCAACCCGGTGCCGCAGCCGGCGATCAACACGCGGGGGCGGGCAAAATCGGGAATGTCGCCGGCTGGCAGGTCAGGCAGGGCGTTCTGGACAGCCCTTCGGAAGGGCAGCGGCTCGCCGAGGCTGCAGCGCGTCCAGCGCGGGTAAGGGTTCTGCTCGTACTGTTGCTGGACGGCCTGCGAGACGGCGTCCGTGGGAGGCTTGAGGAGGGGCAGTCGGTCGCGCAGCTCGGCTTCCTCGTCCGGCTCACTGAGCTGCTCGCGAAGGAGGTCGGCGAGAAACGGCAGGGCGGCGCCCCGGAGCCGCGCAGCGAGCGGGGTTGCGGCGAGCGGACGATAGGCGGCGACGATCGCGATCTTGGTGAGATCGCCCGGCTGCTGTCCGAGGTCCTCGCGGTCGAGGGCCATGATCAGGCTGGCCACGCGAGCCTGCTCGGCCGGCGCCGCGAATAGGACGTACTCGTTGAGGAACGCCTGCCGGGCGAGACCGATCGCAATGCTGAGCTCCTCCTCAAGGGGTTCGGCCGCCCCCTCCGTGAGCCTCAAGAGATCGGACCGCAGCTGGACAAGCACGAATTCGATGGCCACGTCGGGCACGGGAGCGGTGGCCAGCAAGGTTTGGAATAGGTGATCCTGGATCAGCTGGGAGGCTGTCGTCGCCTCGCGCTCCAATGTCTCTGCGAGCTGACCGGGCGCCCCGGCGATACTTTCGAGGAGACGATCAATCTCTGGCTGCTGCCGCAACACTGCTATGGCGGCAGTCGCCAGATTGCGGGGGTTGACGTCCGGCCGGTCGAACAGCTGCAGCAAGATCTCTCTGAATGCCGGCGCTGGGGGCGCTAACCGAGTGTGGCGGAGTGCGCCAGCAAGGCGCCGCCAGGCCTCGGCGTCGCCCGGCGCGGCCTCCACGGCCTGGGCGAGCAACGCCAGCCCTTCCATACCGTGACCGAGTTGCAGGCGCGCGAGGCCGAGGTTCGCCAGCAAAATCGCACGCAGGGGGTGCCCCGCCGGCGTCGCCTTTCTACCCCTATCGAAGTGTTCCGCAGCTCCCGCGGCGTCGCCGCTCTGCAGGCACAAGAGACCTAGCCCATTGAGGGCGGTCGGCAGTGCGGGCGCTCGTCTCAGTGCAGAGCGGTAGCAACGCTCCGCGTCGGACCGTCGTCCGATCAGACGATAAGCGTCGCCGGCCGCAGCAAACGCCTCTGCGAAGTCTGGCTTGAGAGCTGCGGCCCGTTGGAAGAACGTCGCCGCGATCTCGTAAGCCTGCAGCCGTCGATGGGCTTCACCGAGATTGAACTGAATGAATGGGTTCTTCGGCTGCCCACTGGCCGCCTTTTCAAACCATGCGACCGCGTCGTCCGACCGCCCACGGTTCAAAGAGACCGTACCCAGGACATTCAGCGCTGAGGGATCCGAGGGCCTTGCCGCGAGAACCTTTCGAGCGTGCTTCTCTGCCTCAGGCCATCGGCCTGCGTTCACGTGCGCCACCGCCTGCTGCAGGTCGACCACCGCCTGAGGTGGCCCCGCAGGCGTCAGGCGCGGCGGCGGAGGCGGGAACCGTCTCATGCACTGATCAAGCGGCGCTCAGCGACCGCGCCTCCCTCAAATCGGCCCTGGCATCGCGAATGATCGACCACGCAGATTGGAGGAAGAGCCCCGAAATGATCACCGCTACGACGAGATCGGGCCAAGCGGTCTTGGTCCAGAACACCAGGCCTGCGGCGATCACGACGGCGAGGTTCCCCAGGGCGTCGTTGCGGGAGAAGAGCCAGACGGCGCGAACATTGGCGTCGCCGGCGCGGTGGGGGATCAGGATGAGCGCCGCCGCAACGTTCGCCACCAGCGCGATCGCCCCGAATACGCCCATGAGCTCGGCCTCTGGCTGGTTCAGCACCAGCACGCGATAGGCGGTGTTCAGAAGCACCCCGACGCCGAGCGCCGCCAGGAACAAGCCTTGGATAAGCGCAGAGCGCGCACGCCAGACGAGCGACCAGCCGATCGCCAGCAGGCCCAGGAACGTGATGAGCCCGTCGCCCATGAAGTCGAGGGCGTCCGCCTTCAGCGCCTGCGAGCCGGCGACGAAGCCGGCGACGATCTCCACCAGGCCGTAGCCGGCATTGATCAGCACCACGATCCAGAGCGCCCGCCGGTAGGCGGGCGTGATATGGCTGAGGTTCTTCGGGAGCTCATCGTCATCCGCCGTCGCCGAAGGCTCATCGCGGTCGAGATGATAGCCAAGGTCGGTGACCGTGGCCTCTACGGTCGGCACAAGCTTCGCGGCATCGTCGACCTTCAACGTCATCATCGAAGACGCGATGGAGACACGCGCTTCCTGGACACCAGGCAGCTTGGCCACCGCCGACTGGATCTTTTCCGCGCAGCTGGAGCAATCCATGCCGGTCACACGGTACCGGAGGGACTCTGCGGCGGCTGTCGTGTTCGACATGTATTTTCTCCCGATGTGGCCACTCTAATTGCTCTAGCGGCTTGAGGATCAAGCCGTTGCGGCGGCTCTCCGGAGCCTCGCGAAGCCGGCTCTTGATCCTCTAGTGACTTGAGCATGTATCGTGCTGTTAAGACCTATTCGCAGTCGCACTCAGGACGCTTCGATGCCGGCGCTCGCACGCCTCTTCCTTGCGGTCGCCCTTCTCGTGGCCACCCAACTTCCCGCCACCGCCGTTGCCCAGGACGCGCCGCCCTCCGCGGCCGTCGCCTGGCGCCTGCTGGACTATATTGCGGTGGATTACCCCGGCGCTGTCTCCGACGGCCGGATCGTAAGCGAGGCCGAGTATGCGGAGATGCGGGAATTCTCCGCGTCGGTGCGCAGCCGCATCGCCGCCCTGCCGGCGAGTTCCGCCAAACCGCAGCTCCTTGCAGAGGCGAAAGCACTCGTCGGATCCGTGGATCATCGTGCCGAGCCGGCCGACGTGGCGCGCCGGGCCCGAACCCTCGCGGCCGATTTGCTAAAGGCGTACCCCGTGCCGCTCGCGCCGCAGCAGGCCCCAAACCTGGTCCGGGGTGCGGCCCTTTACGCCCAGCAGTGCGCGTCCTGCCACGGCGCCGCCGGCAGGGGTGACGGCCCCAACGCCAAAGGGCTTGATCCTCCGCCGATCGCCTTCACCGACGTGGCGCGCGCCAACGAGCGGAGCCTCTTCGGTCTGTATCAGGTGATTGGCCAGGGGCTCGACGGCACGGCCATGCCCAGCTTCGCCCACCTGTCGTCCGACGATCGCTGGGCGCTGGCGTACTATGTTGGGACCTTCGCCTATTCCCGGGAGGCCGAGCGCGCCGGCGAGCAGGCGTGGCGCGCGGGGTCGCAGCTGCACGCCGTCGTCCCCGACCTACAGGTCCTGACCCAAACGACCCCCGCAGCTCTGGCGGCCCGCGTAGGCGAGCCGCAGGCCACCCAGATCATGGCTTATCTGCGCCGCCATCCGGAGGCTGTAGCGCCGAAGTCGAATGGCGGGCTGGACGTCGCCCGCCGCAAACTCGCGGAAAGCCTGAACGCCTACGAGGCGGGCGATCGCAAGCGGGCTGAGGAGCTCGCGCTGTCGGCGTATCTTGACGGGTTCGAGCCTGTCGAACCTCTGCTGCGCGCGCGAGACGGCGCCCTGATGGCGAAGGTCGAGGCGTCCATGGGCGAGCTCCGGGCCAGCCTTGCCCGCGGCGCGCCGTCGGCCGAAGTGGCCGCGCAGGTCCGAGGGCTGGATGGGTTGTTCGATGAAGCTGCGCGGGCGCTCGCGCCGGAGCAGGCCAGCGCCGCCTCAAGCTTCCTCGGCGCCTTCACCATTCTGCTGCGGGAGGGAGTCGAGGCGCTTCTGATTGTGATCGCGATGATCGCCTTCCTACGGAAGGCCGAACGCCAGGACGTACTGCCCTACGTCCACGGCGGCTGGATCGCCGCCCTTCTGGCGGGGGGGCTGACCTGGGCGGCGGCGACCTACCTCATCTCCATCAGCGGAGCGAGCCGCGAACTGACCGAAGGGTTCGGGTCCTTGGTCTCCGCAGTCGTGCTGATCTCGGTGGGGGTGTGGATGCATGGGAAGGCCCAGGCGGGCGCGTGGCAGGCGTATATTCGCGACAAGCTGTCGGCGGCGCTGTCAAAGCGGTCGGCCTGGTTCCTGTTCCTGTTGGCCTTCGTCGTCGTCTACCGGGAAGTGTTCGAGACCATCCTGTTCTACGCCGCCCTCTGGAGTCAGGGGGGGCAGCTCGCGATGGTGTCCGGCGCCGGCTTGGCGGTCATCTGCCTGGCGGTGATCGCCTGGGCGCTGCTGAGCTACAGCAAGCGCCTGCCCATCGCGCAGTTCTTCTCCTACAGCTCGATCCTCATCGCCGTATTGGCCGTGGTGCTCGCCGGGAAAGGCGTGGCGGGTCTGCAGGAAGCGGGGATGCTCGATGTCCGGCCCCTGGCGGCGCTGCCCCGAATTGAGGTGCTCGGCGTGTTCCCGACCTGGGAAGGGCTCCTAGCTCAGCTGCTCACGCTGACCGTCGTGGTGGTCGGGTTCTGGGCAGCGGGCCGGCGCGCCCAGGCCGAGGCGCGGGTCTAGGGCACATTCGCCTGGAGTTCATCGAGCCAGATACGGGCGGAGCCGTCCGACGGGGCGCGCCAGTCGCCGCGCGGGGAGAGGTTGCCGCCCGAGATCACCTTGGGGCCGTTCGGCATCGCTGAGCGCTTAAACTGGCTGATCTCGAAGAAGCGGAACAGGAACACGCCTAGCCAGTGCTTTATGGCCGCCAAGTCGTAAGCGTTGCGCGCCTCGGCGGGGAAATGCGCCGGCCAATGCCCAGCATCGCGGTCCTTCCAGGCGTGCCAAGCGAGGAAGGCGACTTTCGACGGCCGCAGGCCGTAGCGGGTAATGTAGTAGAGGTTGAAGTCCTGCAGCTCGTAGGGCCCGACCTTGGCCTGGGTGCTCTGGATCGCCCCCGAGGCGTCGGCCGGCACCAACTCCGGCGAGATCTCCGTGCTCAGCACCGAAAGCAGCGTCTGGGAGGCGTCGGCGTCGAACTGGCCCGTGGTCGCGACCCAGCGGATCAGGTGCTGGATCAGCGTCTTCGCCACCGAGCCATTGACATTGTAGTGGCTCATCTGGTCACCCACGCCGTAGGTGCACCAGCCGAGCGCCAGCTCCGACAGGTCGCCCGTCCCGAGCACGAAGCCGCCGCGCTGGTTGGCGAGCCGGAACAGGTAATCCGTCCGCAGCCCAGCCTGAACGTTTTCAAAGGTCACGTCGTACACCGGTTCACCCACGGCGAAGGGGTGACCGAGGTCGGTGAGAAGCTGGCGTGCGGCCGGCTTGATGTCGATCTCTTCCCCGGTGACGCCGAGCGCCCGCATCAGTCGCCAAGCGTTCGACTTCGTGCCCTCGCTGGTTGCGAAGCCCGGCATGGTGAAGCCGAGGATGTCCGAGCGGGGCTTGCCGAGCGCGTCGAAGGCCTTGGCCGCGACAATGAGAGCGTGGGTGGAGTCCAGGCCGCCGGACACGCCGACCACAATGTGCCTGGACTTGGTGGCGTCGAGGCGTTTG
>Ga0075012_10006234_pt1 | contig 10824 bp, 8 predicted proteins | sample All_14_2_FD_71474 | JGI IMG/M metagenome (GOLD analysis project Ga0075012, IMG submission 71474) | Freshwater microbial communities in response to fracking from Pennsylvania, USA - Allegheny Zone_MetaG_DW_15 | ecosystem: Environmental > Aquatic > Deep subsurface > Groundwater > Drilled... | reverse complement strand
CACCAGCCCCCCAGCAGCGCCGGCCAGCAGCAAGCCGCGCTTCTCCCCGCCCAGCTTCACCGCGAGGTAGCCAAGGTACGAAATCCCGGCGAGCAGGATCGCCAACATCCAGGCCTTGTGCGGATTGACCCCGGCGAGCCAGGAAATCGGCCGGTCCGGCACCAGCGGCAGCGCGACCAGCGTCATGGACAGCAGCAGGATGGCCGAGCGCATCTCGGCCCAGGTCACCCGCGCCATCAGCCCATGGAGCTGGTCCCGCGCGGCGAGCACCGCCGTCATCGCCACCGCCGCCGCACCCGCAGCCTCGATCTGGCCGGACACCGCCAGGGCGCCGAGCGCATAGGTGCCGATGGCCGCCACCATGCTGGTGGCGCTGAAATTCGATTCAGCCTGGGCCTCCAGCAGCGCGAAGGGCAGCAGCACCGCGATCAGGGCGACTACGCCTGCGCCCAGCAGCAGCGCACCCCCCAACGGTCCCGCCGGGGCGGCCAGCGCCGCGACGATCCCGCCCGTCAGTCCGATCAATCCGAAGGTCCGCACGCCCGCCGTGCGCTGGCCCGGGGAGGCATCGCGCTCCCGCCAATGCCGTTCCGCACCGACCAGCAGGCCGATCGCGAGCGCCACGGCCAGTCGGCGGATCAGGTCCTCCCCGTTCATGGGCGCATATCGCGCCGGACCAGGCCGCGCCGCAAGCGTCCTCCTGGTGACGCTGAGGCTTCGGCTGTCGCAATTGGAGGGGCTTTGCCCCTCCAAGCCACCCCGCCAAAGGCCACAGGGCCTTTGGAAACCGATGCCTGGTGCGGTGCGCCGCTGGCTGGAAGAACGCCGAGACCCGCATTTGCGCCCGCACGTCGCTTCGAGGGGAACGGTACGATGCTCCCGCACAGCGCCAGGTTTCTGCGTTCCAAGTGCTCCAAGCACTTGGCGGGGTGGTTCGGAGGGGCAGCGCCCCTCCGATGTCCGCCAGCGGAAGCATCCAGGTCAACAGGAGCGTCCTTGCGCGCCAGGGCAGGGCGCGCCCATATCCCCCTCATGGAGCTCGACTTCACCGAGGCGGAACTGCACCGCTATTCACGCCACATCCTGCTGCAGGAGGTGGGCGCGATCGGCCAGGCGAAGCTGCGCGCGGCCCGTGTTCTCGTGGTCGGTGCCGGCGGGCTTGGTTCGCCGCTCGCGCTGTATCTGGCGGCCGCCGGCGTCGGGACCATCGGCCTGATCGACGACGACCGGCTGGAACTGTCGAACCTGCAACGCCAGGTCGCCCACACCACCGCGCGCATCGGCCGCAACAAGGCGGACAGCGCCGCCGAGACCCTGCGCGCCCTGAACCCCGAGACGAATCTCGAGATCCACGTCCGCCGCATGGATGTGGATGCGGCGCAGGAGCTGATCCCGCGCTACGACATCGTCTGCGACGGGACGGACAATTTCGGCACGCGCTTCCTGCTCGGCGATGCCTGCCACCTGCTGGAACGTCCCCTGGTCAGTGCGGCGGTGCTGCGCTTCGAGGGGCAACTCAGCATCTTCGCCGGCCATGACGGCACCTGCCCCTGTCATCGCTGCCTGCATCCCGAACCGCCGCCGCCGGGCCTGGTGCCGACCTGCTCCGAGGCCGGCGTGCTCGGTGCCGTCACCGGCGTGATGGGGACGCTGCAGGCGACCGAGGTGCTGAAGCTCATCATGGGCATCGGCGATCCGCTGAAGGGGCGGCTGCTGCTGTGGGATGCGCTCGATGCACGCTTCCGCACCGTGCGGCTGAAGCGTGACCCGGCCTGCGCGCTGTGCGGGCCGGAGGCGACGATCAAGGACCTGTCCGCCCATCGCGACATGGCCGCGCCCGTCTGCGCGGTGTGATGCGCCGCGCGCTCGTCACCGGGGGCACCAGCCCGATCGGCGAAGCCATCTGCCGTGCCCTCGCGCGCGACGGCTGCGCCGTGATCGTCCACGCCCACAGCCAGCCCGACCGTGCCGCCGCCCTGGCGACGGAGATCGGTGGCACCTCCATCGCCTTCGATGTTACCGACCACGACGCCACGCTGGCGGCCTGCGAAGCGTTGCTGGAGGCCGGCCCGATCCAGGTGCTGGTGCACAATGCCGGCGCGCATGACGACGTGCCGATGGCCGCGATGCGCGAGGAGCAGTGGCGCCGCGTCGTGGCCGTGTCGCTGGATGGCTTCTTCCACGTCGCGCGGCCGTTGCTGCTGCCGATGATGGGCACGCGCGACGGGCGGATCGTGGCAATGTCCTCGGTGTCGGCCATCATGGGCAATCGCGGCCAGGCGAACTACGCCGCGGCCAAGGCCGGGCTGATCGGCGCGGTGCGCGCCCTGTCGCTGGAATGCGCGCCGCGCGGCGTGACTGTGAACGCGGTTGCGCCGGGGCTGATAGACAGTCCCGCCGTCACCGCGGCGGTGAAACCCGAGACGATCAAGCAGATTGTCCCCGCGCGACGCCTGGGACGGGCCGAGGAAGTGGCGGATCTCGTTGCCTTCCTCTGCTCGGACCGCGCGGCCTACATCACGGGGCAGACGATCTCGATCAACGGAGGCATGGCATAGCGCGTCCGCAGATCGGGTCGTTCGGGCCGCGATAATGGCCCGACGATCCGGTCGCGCCGGTTTCGACAAGGCCCCGATCGGCGCGCCGGCATCGCGATCTCAGATCCGCACCCACCATCGCCGGGCGAGCCCCAGCACCGCCAGCCCCGCGAAGGCCGTCGCAGTCGTGGCGACCGAGGCGCCATAGGCTTCCGCCAGGCCTCCCAGGACCAGGAAGCCGATGGGCCCGAAGCCGATGCAGACCGAGATCAGTCCCATCATGCGGCTGCGCATCTCCGCCGGCGTGGCGAGCAGCACCAGCGTGGGCTGCATGATGGCGAAGCCAGCTCCGCCCGCGCCGGCGAGCAGCAGCGCTGCGGCGGCGGTCAGCGGGCCGGGCGCGAAGGCAAAGGCCGGCATCATGACGAAGTAGAGCGACAGGCCGCCAAGATAGATGGCGCGGTAATGCGCGGGCCGCGCCAGCACCGCCACCAGCATGGCGCCGCAGAAGGCGCCGATCCCGTCCATACCCGCCAGAATACCGATGCCGCTGGGCCCCAGGGCCAGCCGGTCCTGCCCGATCACCGGGATCATCGACACGGAGGGCCAGCCGAACAGGTTGAAGATCAGCGTGACCAGCAGAGCGCCGATCAGGCGGGGCTGGCGCCGGACGAAGGCGAAGCCCTCGGCGACGCTGGCGAGCACCGCAGGTCCGCCGGGACCGCTCCCCGGCACCCGTGGCAGGCCGAGCACGGCGACGAGGGCGGGAAGGTAGATCAGCACGCTGAGCAGGAAAGCACCGTCCAGCCCGACCACGGCGAGCAGCGTGCCGCCCAGCGCGGGGCCGAGCACACGGCTGCCATTGCTGGTGGCGACGTCGATCGACATCGCGGCGCTCATCCGGACGGGCCCCGCCACCTGGCCGATCATGGCGCGGCGCACGGGGTTGTCGGCGGCCCAGGCGATGCCGTTCATGAAGGCTGCGGCGCCAAGGTGCCAGACCGCCACCGCATCGGCGAAGGCCAGCGCGGCGATGGTCGCCGAGGTCGCGATCTGCGACAGCAGGGTGATCAGCAGGGCCTGGCGGCGATCCATCCGTTCCGCGACGGCGCCCAGCACCGCGCCGAACAATCCCATGGGCAGGATGCGCAGCATGGTCAGCATGGCGGTGACGAAGGCCGAATGGGTGGCGTTGTAGGCGAAGACGCCGATCGCCAGCATTTCCAGCCAGCGGACGACGAAGCTCGACAGCCCCGTCAGCCACAGGCGCAGGAAATCACCATCGCGGAAAAGGCTGCGCCAAGCCGGCTCCGGCATTTTTTGCTTTCTGCGGGCGGGGTTTGCCCCGGCCCGGTTTCTCCCAAGGATGGAAAGGGGGGCGTTGCCGCCCCCCGCTTCCGTTACAGCCCGGCCTGCGACACGAACTTCGTGTTCAGATAGGCCTCGATCGCCTCCGACCCGCCTTCCGAGCCGTAGCCGCTGTCCTTGATGCCGCCGAACGGCACTTCCGGCAGCGCGAGGCCGAGATGGTTGATCGTCATCATCCCGCTCTCGACCTTGGATGCGACGGCGTTTGCGGTCTTGGCGGACTTGGTGAAGGCATAGGCGGCTAGGCCGTAGGGCAGCCGGTTCGCCTCCGTCACCACCTCGTCGAAATCCTTGAAGCGGGAGATCATGGCCATCGGGCCGAAGGGCTCCTCGTTCATCGCGCGGGCGTTCAGCGGCACGTCGGTCATCACCGTCGGCTCGTAGAAATAGCCCTTGTTGCCGATGCGCGAGCCGCCGGTCTGGACCTTGGCACCCTTGGACTGGGCGTCCTGCACCAGGGTCTCGATCCAGGGCACGCGGCGGTCATGGGCGAGCGGGCCCATGGTGGTGCCGTCCGCGAGGCCGTCGCCGACCTTCAGCGACTTGGCGTGGGCGACGAACTTCTCGACGAAGCCATCATACAGCTTCTCCTGCACCAGGAAGCGGGTGGGGGAGACGCAGACCTGGCCGGCATTGCGGAACTTGGCCCCCGCCAGGGTCTTGGCGGCGAGGTCGAGATCCGCATCGTCGAAGACGATCGCCGGCGCATGGCCGCCGAGTTCCATCGTCACGCGCTTCATGTGCTTGCCGGCGAGGCTCGACAGCAGCTTGCCCACCGGGGTCGAGCCGGTGAAGGTCACCTTGCGGATGACCGGATGCGCGATGAGGTATTCGGAGATCTCGGCTGGCACGCCATAGACGAGGTTCACCACGCCCGGCGGCAGGCCGGCATCGACGAAGGCGCGGATCAGCTCGGCCGGGGAGGCCGGGGTTTCTTCCGGGGCCTTCACGATGATCGAGCAGCCGGTCGTGACGGCACCGCACAGCTTGCGCACGACCTGGTTGATCGGGAAGTTCCACGGCGTGAAGGCGGCGACGGGGCCGACCGGTTCCTTCACGACAAGTTGGTAGATGCCTTCGGCGCGGGCGGGGATGACGCGGCCATAGGCGCGGCGGCCTTCCTCGGCGAACCAGTCGATGATGTCGCCGGCGGCCATGACTTCCATCTTGGCCTCGGGCAGGGGCTTGCCCTGTTCCATGGTCATCATGGTCGCGATGGCATCGGCACGGGAACGGAAAATGTCGGCGGCCTTGCGCATCAGCTTGTAGCGATCGAAGGCCGAGACCTTCTTCCACGTCGCGAAGCCCTTGTCGGCCGCGGCCAGCGCCTCGTCGAGGTCGGCCTTCTCGGCATGGGCGACGGTGCCGATCACCTCCTCGGTGGCCGGGTTGATGACGTCGAGGGTCTTGCCGGAGCGGGCCGGGCGCCACTCCCCGTTCACGTGCAGCAGGACGTTGGGATAGGACATTGGCGGGTTCCTCCGGACAGCGGTGGGCGCGCACCCTAGACCCGCAACCGGCGCCGGGCCAGCCGGGGTGTCCTGTCCTGCCGGCATGGCTCGCGCCGGCGTGACGCGGAGGGCGCTTTTCCTCGGTCGTGGCGCTGCAGCACGGGGGTGGCTAGGATGCCGAGATGACCCGTTTCCAAGCGCCGCGCCGCCTGACCTTCCTCGCCTTCGCGCTGCTGACGGCCTGTGCGGCCGCGGATGGCAGCGGCGGGCAATCCGGCTTCACACCGTCGCCGAGCAACGCCTTCGGGGCCTATCTCGCCGGTCGCTTCGCGACATCGGAATCAGACACGCGCGTCGCGGCGGATGCGATGCTGGCGGCGCTGCGGGCCGATCCCAACCAGCCCGAAGTGGTCGAACGGGCCTTCATCGCGACGCTGCTGGATGGACGGTCGGAAGCGGTACGGCTGGCCCGGCGCCTGCCGGACAACACGCTCGCGGCCATGCTGATCGCCGGCACGGATGCCCAGGCCGGGCGCTGGGACCGCGCCGAGCAGCGCATCCGCACCCTGCCGCGCCAGGGCGTGGCGCAGCTCCTCCAGCCGCTGCTGCTGGCCTGGGCGCTGCAGGGCAAGGGGCAGACCGAACAGGCGCTGACGCTGCTGCGGCCGCTCGCGGAATCGGGGCGGCTGCGCACGCTGTATGCGATGCATGCCGCGCTGATCGCCGACCTCGCCGGCCGGCCGCGCGAGGCGGAGCGCTTCGCCCGCATCTCCATCGGCGACAACCAGCCGATGACGCTGCGCCTGGTGCAGATCGCCGGCGGCATCCTGGTCCGCGGCGGGCGGGAGGAAGACGCGGACCGGCTGCTCGAGGCCTATACGCGCAACCAGGAGGACCTGGTGCTCTCCGCCTCGCCCGAGGCGCAGCGCGCTTTGCTGACCACCCGCGCGGTCGCCTCGCCGGTCGAGGGCATGGCGGAAGCCTATCTCGCGCTCGCCGGATCGCTGCGCGGGCAGGGAGCGGCGGAATTCTCGCTGGCGCTGACGCGGCTGTCGCTGCGGCTGCGGCCGGGCTTCACGCCGGCGTTGCTGCTCGCCTCCGACGCGCTGGCGGATGAACGGCAATACGAGGCAGCGCTGGGTCTGCTGAACCAGATCCCCGGCGACGATCCGCTCGCGGGGCTGGCCGGGCTGCGCAAGGCCGCGGTGCTGGAACGGCTTGACCGGACGGATGAGGCGGCGGCGCAGTTGAACGCCATTGCCGCGGCCTTCCCGGCATCGTCCCAGCCCTATGCGCGTCTGGGCGACCTGATGCGCAGCCGACAGCGCTGGCCCGAGGCCGTCACTGCCTATTCCGAGGCGATCCGGCGCGTGCAGGCGCCGACGGCGGCGCATTGGCCGTTGTTCTACGCGCGCGGCGTGGCGCTGGAACGCGCCGGCGACTGGCCGGCCGCGGAAGCCGATTTCCACCATGCGCTCGAGGTCAGCCCGGAGCAGCCCTTTGTGCTGAACTATCTCGGCTACACCTGGGTCGAGCGGGGCGAACACCTGCAGGAAGCGCGGCGCATGCTCGAACGCGCGGTCGCGCTGCGACCGCAGGACGGCAACATCGCCGATAGCCTGGGCTGGGCGCTCTACAAGATGGGCGACCTGCAGGGGGCGATCCGCTGGCTGGAACGGGCGGTGGAACTCGAAGCGCGGAACAGCGTGGTGAACGACCATCTGGGCGACGCCTATTGGTCGGCAGGGCGGCAGCGGGAGGCGCAGTTCCAGTGGCGCCGCGCCCTGGCGCTGGGCCCCGAGGGCGACGAAGGCCCGAAGATCGAGCAGAAGCTGCGCAGCGGTCTGCCGGCCAATCCGGTCGCGGAGAACCGGCGCTGAGCGGGGGGGTCACCCAACCCGCACCGGCGAAGGTCAATCTCTACCTCCACGTCACCGGCCGCCGGGCGGATGGCTATCACACGCTCGACAGCCTGGTGGTTTTCGCTGGCATAGGCGACGAGGTCCACGCCGCGCCGGCTGGGGCGCTGACCCTCGCCATCGACGGCCCCGAGGCCGGAGCGCTGGTAGCGGAACCCGACAATCTGGTGCTGCGCGCGGCGCGCGGCCTCGCGGCGTCGGCGGGGCGCGACGCCGCGGCGGCCCTGCGGTTGACCAAGCGCCTGCCGGTCGCCTCGGGCATCGGGGGCGGTAGCGCGGATGCGGCGGCGGCGCTGCGGGCGCTCGGCGGCCTGTGGGGGGTCCGGCCCGATGAGGCGTCGGCGCTGGCGCTCGGCGCCGATGTGCCGGCCTGCCTCGCCTGCCGGCCGGTGCGGATGTCCGGCGTCGGCGAGGTGCTGGACCCGGTGCCGCCAATCCCGACGCTCGGCATCGTGCTGGCCAATCCGCGGCTGGCGCTGCCGACGCCGGCTGTCTTTGCGCGGCGCAGCCGGCCGTTCTCACCGCCGGCGGCGCTGGCGTCGCGCTGGCCGGATGTATCCTCCTTCGTCCACGACCTGGGCGCCCTGCGCAACGACCTCGAAGCGCCGGCCATGGCGCTGTGCCCGCCCATTGCCGCGGTGCTGGCCGCGCTGCGGGCCCTGCCTGGCTGCCTGCTGACGCGGATGAGCGGATCGGGCGCGACCTGCTTCGGCCTGTTCGCCACGCCCGCGGCGGCGGCCGCGGCGGCACGGTTGTTGCCTCAAATCTGGTGGCGCTGGGGCGGCGGGTTGTTCGACGCCGAGCAATGGGCGCTGGAGACCTGACGCAACGATCACGTACGTGAAAATTCGCCGTCTAATTTTAAGATGGTGAAATTTTCGCTTGCCCCTTTCTCGCCCGACCGCTGACATGGCCCCCATGCCAAGCGCAGCGACCAAGGGACGGCTGAGGCTGGACCGCATCACCAAGACCTTCGGCGCCCTGCGTGCGGTCGATGGCGTGAATCTCGACATCGAGGCGGGCGAGTTCATCGCCTTCCTCGGCCCCAGCGGCTGCGGCAAGACGACGCTGCTGCGCATCATCGCCGGCTTCGAGGCGGCGGATTCCGGGCATGCGACCCTCGATGGCCGGGAGCTTGGCACGCTGCCGCCGAACCGGCGCGATGTCGGGCTGGTGTTCCAGAACCTGGCCCTGTTCCCGCATCTTTCCGTCGCGCAGAACGTCGCCTTCGGGCTGGAACTGCGCGGCCACGCGAAGGACGCGATCGCGCGGGAGGTCGCCCAGGCGCTGGCGCTGGTGGAGCTCGGCGCGCTGTCCGGACGGCGCATCCAGCAATTGTCGGGCGGCCAGCGGCAGCGTGTCGCGCTGGCCCGCGCGCTGGTGCTGGAACCGGCGGTGCTGCTGCTCGACGAACCGCTCTCGGCCCTGGACCTGAAGCTGCGCCGGCAATTGCAGCAGGAGCTGAAGGCGCTGCAGCGGCGCACCCGCACCACCTTCGTCTTCGTCACCCACGACCAGGAGGAGGCCCTGTCCATGGCCGACCGGGTCGCGGTGTTCAACCACGGCAAGCTGGAGCAGTTCGGTAGCCCGCGTGACCTGTATCAGCGCCCGGCCAGCCGCTTCGTCGCGGATTTTGTGGGCGAGGCGAATATCCGCGACGCCGCGCAGCTCGCCGCCTTCGGCGTGGCGCCGCCACCGCGCTCCCTGCTGGTGATCCGGCCGGAGGACTGCGCCGTCGGCGCCGCGGCGGACGGCCTGCCCGCGCGGCGCGAGGGCGTCATCGAGACCATCGACTACATTGGCCCGCATGCCCGGCTGCGCATCGGGCTGGACGAGGTGGCCGAGCCCTGGGTGGCGCTGGTCCATGGCGGGGCGGTGGGCGATCTCGCGCCCGGGGCGCGCACGGTGCTGGGTTTCGACCCCGCCCGCGCCGCGAGCGTGCCGGCGGCATGAAGGCGGGGCGCCTTGCCCTGTTCGCGCCGATGGCGGTGCTGATCACCGCCTTCGCGGTGGCGATCGGCGGGCTGATCTGGGGGTCCTTCACCAGGGGCGGCGTCGGGCTCTATGTCGATCTGCTGTCGGACCAGGTCGTGCTGCGCGTGCTGTGGCGGACGGTGTGGATCTCGGCACTGACGACGCTGTTCTGCGTGGTGCTGGCCTATCCGCTCGCGCTGTTCCTGGCGCGGTCGAAACACCGGAACCTGTGGCTGATCCTGGTGATCTCGCCCTGGCTGGTGTCGATCGTGGTGCGCACCTTCGGCTGGATGGTGCTGCTGGGCGTGCGCGGGGTGATGAACACGGCGCTGCGCGACCTTGGCCTGATCGATGCGCCGATCCGCATCCTGTTCACCCCGACCGCGGTGCTGATCGGCCTGACGCACGTCTTCCTGCCCTTCGTGGTCATCGCCATCCTGTCCTCCCTGCTGCAACAGGACCGACGGCTGGAGGAAGCGAGCCGCATCCTGGGCGGCACGCGCTGGCAGACTTTCCGCCGCGTGACGCTGCCGCTGTCCATGCCCGGCGTGATCGGCGGCGCATCCCTGGTGCTGCTGATGGCCACGGGGGCGATCGTCACGCCGCTGCTGCTGGGGGGCTTGCGCGACCGCATGCTGGGCACGCAGATCTATACGGAGATCTTCCAGGTCTTCAATTTCGAGCGCGCGACCGCCATGGCCGTGATGCTGCTGGTGATCGCGTTGGTTCTGGTCGCGCCGCTCCGACTGCTGGAAGCGCGCATCCGCCAGGCGCAGGAGGGCGTGTGATGGGCCTTTCCCCCGCCACCCGCATCATCGCGATCCTGCTGCTGATCCTGCTGCCGGCGCCGCTGATCATCGTCATCGGCGCGTCCTTCTCGCCGCGCGCGGTGCTGGCCTTCCCGCCGCCAGGATTTTCCTGGCGCTGGTATCTCGAATTCCTCGGCAGCCCGGCTTGGCTCGCTGCCTTCGGGCAGAGTGCCATCATCGCCGTCGTCGCGGCGGTGGTGACGACCGTCATCGCGGTGCTGGCCGCGCTCGCGCTCGACCGCGCGCCCGCGCGGCTGCGCAGCGCGGCGGAGACGGCGATCCTCGCGCCGCTGCTTTTTCCCCATGCGGCGATCGGCATCGCCTTCCTGGGCTGGCTGTCGATGCTGGAGCTGAATGGCGGCTTCATCGGCGTGCTGATGGCGCATCTGATCCTCTGCGCGCCTTTCGCCTATCGTCCCGTCGCGGTGTCCCTGCGGCAGATCGACCGGTCGCTCACCGAGGCGGCCACCATCCTCGGCGCCGAGCCGCGCCAGGCGCTGACCCGCGTGGTGCTGCCGCTGCTGCGCCCGGGCATCGCGGCGTCCCTGCTGTTCAGCTTCATCATCAGCTTCGACGAGGTGACGGTCACGATGTTCCTCATCGGGCCGGAATTCACCACCCTGCCGGTGTCCATCTACACCCACATCCATGACAGCGCCGATCCAGTCGTCGCCGCCATCTCCTCGGTCCTGATCCTGCTGACCGCGGGTCTGGTGCTGCTGATCGACCGCCTGGTGGGCCTGCGCATCTTCATCGACATCGAGGA
>Ga0075012_10006231_pt1 | contig 10825 bp, 25 predicted proteins | sample All_14_2_FD_71474 | JGI IMG/M metagenome (GOLD analysis project Ga0075012, IMG submission 71474) | Freshwater microbial communities in response to fracking from Pennsylvania, USA - Allegheny Zone_MetaG_DW_15 | ecosystem: Environmental > Aquatic > Deep subsurface > Groundwater > Drilled... | reverse complement strand
TGGCGATGTCGCTGTTCGCCCGCTCCAGATCAAGCAACAGGGCGTCGCGGCGACGCTGCAACCGCGTCAGTTCGTTTGACCACTGTATCTCGCTCATGTCTGCTCCTGTAGAGGGTGGGGGTTAGAGTCGGGCTGCGATCTGTTCCGCCGTCTCTCGGTAATACGTCCCGACCAGTATCCGCACGTCCTTGTGCCCGCTGATCTTGGAAAGTGTCATCACGTCGACCTTGCGGGCCAGCCGGGTCAGGGCCTCGGCGCGGCTGTCGTGAAAGTGCAGGTCCTTGATTAGAAGCCGGTCGCGGGCCTTGCGGAAGAGGGTGTCCAGCACGGCGCTCGATATGGTGAAGCATTCCTCCCGGTCGGCCACAGGCCGCAGGAGGCGAACGGCGTGGTGTGTCAGGGGCACGTCGCGCGGCTTGCCGGTCAGGTGCTGGGTCTTGTGCGCTACTGAGGCAACCCGGCGCTTCAGGTCCAGATTGCCCCGCCCGAGGCTCAGGATCTCGCCCGCGCGCATGGCCGTCCGTAGGGCTACCATGAAGATCAAGGCGACTTCCTGCGACTTCGTCTGAGGGGCCTTGCCGGGCCTGTAATCGAGGATGCGGCAGAGGGCGCGGACCTCGCGGGGGGATACCCGCCGATCGCGCGGAGCCGGGTTGCTGGGGATGCGCAGCCCTTTGAGCGGGTTGGCCTCCATCCATTTCCATTCCTCGCGCGCCACACGGAAGGCGTGCCGCAGCCAGTTGAGATTGCGGATGACGGTCGCGTCCTTGACCTTCCTGAGGCGCGTGTCCCGCCACAGGGCAAAGTCCGGCGTGTCGATCTCGCTCAACTTCATGTCGGCCAGATCGGGGAAGTTCCGCAGGAACGCCATAGCTTGGCTGATCTCGTGATCGCCGCCGCGCTTCTTGGGCATGACCGTCTCGGCGTAGTGTTCGATCAACTGGCGCAGCGTGCGCGTCTCGGCGGCTGGCTTCTGTAGCTCCTCCTCCTTGGCGGCGGCCCACGCATTCGCCTCGCGCTGGGTTCTGAACACCTTGGATGCTCGCCGCCCGTTCACATAGACCTGTGCGCGGTAGCCGCGCCCGTACCTCCCGACCGATGCCATGCCCGCTCCCCCTGCGTAGTGGCGTGGGGAGATAGTGGGGAATCTTCGGCAGCTTTGTCCAGATTGAGCGGCAGGAAGCGGAAAGCAGGCGGGCCTATCAGGTGGCCGTGAAATCCACGCGGGCGTAAACTTCAAGCCGGTTTCCGCTTCTCGTCGGTCGTGTGCGGCAGAATGCGGAACACGCCAGAAAGCACCTTTGGTGCCCCCGGCCGGACTCGAAAAGCCAGCAAACATTGAGCTTTCCGCCTGTCGTGCGTAATTATTGGGGAGCGCGCAGCGCATCCACGGCCTCGATCGGCACGCGCCCGCACTTGTTGAGCCGCAGCTTCCCGGCGCTGATGTAGTTTCGCACGGTCCGGGTGCTGACGCCAAGGATCTCGGCGACCTGAGCCTGCGTTACCTGCGTCGGCCTTGGGTGCGTCTCGGCGTAGAGCTGCACGGCGCGCAAAGCCGTGCGCAAGGTGTCGTCCATGTCGCTCATCCCGCCTCTCCTTCCTTGGCTGGCGCTTTCCCGGCTTGGGTGAGGGAACGGATGGCGCGGGCGACTTTGAAACCTGCATCGGCCGAAGTAAGGTCTCGCTCCGTCCATTGTTCTTGCGCATATGCTTCCGCCACCTTCGCCGCCTCCTCCAGGATGGATTGGCGGTAGGAAAGGTAGGCGCGGCAGATTGCAATGATGGCCGTGTCGTTCCGCTCGACCAGCCATTCATCATCCGCGAGCCTGCCGCCTTCGTCCCAATCCACGATGCGCTTGGCAGCCTCGCGCGAGGCGCAGTCGTCAAGTAATGCTTGATGACTGAACTTGTAACGATTTCTCACAAGTTCACGGACGGCGCCGCTGTCCACCTGATCTATAGGCAAAGCGCCGCAAACCGGGCACGACTCTAGTTCCTCGCTCATGTCTCAATCCCTTCCGGTGGTGTCGTTCTCGGCATCTTCCGCCTCCTGCTCATCTACCCAGTCCGCCCATGCCGTGAGGGCCTGTGCAAGCTGGCGCGCAACGATGGAATCGGCCTCCATGAAGTAGATGTCTGACACTGTCTTCGCGCCGACCGTCTCTTCGAAAATGATATCCATCCACTTATCTTCGCCGCCAGCAGGCGGGCCGACCGATGCAACGAAATTCTCCGCGCAGCACAGTTCCAGCCGCACGTTCAAGCGATTAGGATCGTCACGCCCTTCGAAAATCTCGCGCACAAGCCGGTAGACAAGAGGGGGGTTTAGATCGCCGTCTTTCATCTCGGGTTCTCCTGATTGAACTTCTCGATAGCCTGGGCGACCCTCTCCCATTCCCTCGGGTCCGTGACAGAGAGCCGGTTGAAGGCGATGACGTTGGCTTTCCAACACGCCTCGAATTCGGCTCGGCTGGACCACGGGCCGGCGGTCATGGTTCGGCCTCGTTGGATTTGGTGGCGTCTGCCCAGTCGGCCCATGCATTAAGCGCCGCCGCCAGTGCACGCGCCTCTCGCACGTCTGATCGACGGAACTCCAATTCATAAAAGTTCTTGCGGCCATCAACATCTATCGAGTGTGACAACACCACGACCATGGAGCCTTCGGTAAAGCCGGGATGGGGACCCACCTCAATCGTTTCACCGGCCTCGGTGTATGAGATTTCAAGACGAGCCGAGGCGACGGTTTCATCGGGGTTCCTGAATAGGGCGTCGATGACGCGTCCAATAGATGTCATCGCTTCATTCTCCATGCAGCCTGCGCTTCCATCAGTACGCGCTTCACCAGCAGCCGGTTGGCCCCCTCGATGTTGGAGAACACGCCAATGATCCCGTCGTCACCGTCGACATAACGCTCGCGAGGGTCGTAGACGTAGAAGCGGGTAGGATTTCCGATGCGCTCGATGCGTATGGTCGAGTAGACACGCTCCGCAGCGGCCACCACGTCGTCGGGCATGTCGGTCAGGACAGACCGGGCGTCCTTCAGCAGGTCGAACAGGCTCTCGCCCTGCGGCCACTCCAGCCGTTCAATTAGTGTGCGCTTGTCGCTCACGTCTCAATCCTCCGTGTCCAAGGGTTGTAACCGGGCGGTTTGCGGGGGAACCGGCTCGGCTTCTTGATGCCGAGGTGCTTGCGGCTCTGCCGCTTCGCCTTGGCGATGCGGGGCGCGTCCTCTGTGGCCGTGTGGACCCTGTGGCAGGTCTGGTGGGCAACCTTGAGGTTATCGCCACCGTCCTCGCCCAGCAGGGCCAAGGGCCGGTCGTGGCTCACGTCCCACTTCTCCCCCACGCGGATTTTGCGCTCGCACAGGTGACACACCCCGCCGCGGGCGAGGAATATCCGCTCGCGCTGCATGTCGGAGAGTTTGCGGCGGGAGGTCATGACCGGATGCGCTTCCAAAGCACCGCGCCCACGTCGCATGACCACGAAACCAAGGGGAACCCCAACGCGGACAGCCACCACGAGTCGGCCTTTATCAAGGCTATGCCACCAACCCCTAGAGCAATGCTCAGAAGCGCCAGCACAATCAATCCAGATGCCCTGTCAAAACTCACTTTCCCGCTCCGTCCTTGAAGGTGACGCCGTGTTGATGGCCGAACACGAACAGCCACTCATTGAGCGCGGCGCATTGTTTGGTCGTCAGGTCGCTCGTGTGCGGGAGGAGCAGCGCGAACTGTAGGCCGTCCAGGCTCTCGACAAGCTCCGGCGTCTCGCCCGTCTCGATCAGCCATTGCAGGGTGATCCGGCGCTTCCACCAGATCGCGTCATGAAGTTCGCCCGTCTCAGGGGGCCACGGCAGTTGGTCCGCGATGTCGTTCAGCGCCGCATGGAGGAGGCGGTTCTGCTTATGGGTCCGGCCTTGATGCGGGCGCGCGTTGCCCGGCCGGCTTCCACCAGCCGGACGCGGTCCCCCTCGCTCAGAGCCGTAATCAGGGATTTGTGCTGTCGCCACCATGCGTCCAACTCTTCATCAGAGGTTGCCTGCCCGAGCGCCCAGCAAAGGACGCTCGGGAGGAGGTCAGCCCGCGAGGGCAGCCTTGCGCTCCTCGTGTTCCGACTTCACGGCCAGCGCGTCGTTCTTGTGGAGCGCCCAGAAGTGACGGAGCGAAACCTCGTTGGTCGACCACCACCAGTCCAACTCGGCGACGCTCTCCAGCGCCTTGATATGGGCGACGCAGCGGTCCGCCATCTGGCCGACCGGGACGGCCTCGATGGGCTCGCCGACCTTCCAGACCATGGCGATGGTGTTGGTCCCGCCGATGCGGGCCATGCGCTGTTCCTGCTCATGCTGGGCAATCGCGTCCGTGGGGGTGATGTCCCGCATGGGCGCAGCGTCCATCTCCTCGGGCGAGTAGATGCCCGACAGGTCCTCCGGCCAGCCCTTGCGCAGCGCCTGGGCCTCGGCGCACTTCGCCAGCATGACGTGCGGCATGCGGTACCAGTTGGATTTCTTGTCGAGTTCGTATCGGCCGGTCGGCTGGCGACGGCCGCCGCCGGGCGGCTCGGCCCAGATTTCCTTCAAGGGCGCGAACTCGCTCCAGTAGGCGACGCCGACCAACGGGTGCCATTCGTTGCCGTGCCGCTTGTACGCCTTCACCGTGACCTTCACGAAGCCATGCGGGTTAGTGTCCGGGTCCTTGGCGGCCTCGTCCGTCATGAATTGCGGCTCGTCATCGTCCGGCCGGTAGTCGCCGTTGCGGGCCGCCACTGCGCGGAACCCGTCGATCCCGGTGATGAACGACACCTTGCGCTTGTCGGCATTGTCCTTGTTGTAGACGATGCAGTAGAGCTGCCGGCGGAACGGGTCGAGCCCGGCGCGCTTGGCAATCTCGACGAACATGTTGAATTCATCGGCCGTCGTGTCGGCCGCGACCGTGCGGCGGATCAGGGCGAGCTGGGCCGGGTCGTAATCACGGGGCCGCAACGGGGCCGGGGTCTGAAGGGTGACGACGTTGCTCATGGCTTCCTCACTTGATGCGGACTGAAAGGCCGATGCCGCCGTTGGACAGGCTGGCACCGGGGACGGCTTCGTTGGCGTCCAGCGCGGCCTTCAAAGCGGCGCGGTCGAGGGTCGGATCTGCGGGCTTCCAGAACCGGGCCGGTATCTTGGCCTCGTCCGTGACCACCAGTTTGGGCTTCACGTCGCGGACGGACATCGTGCCGAGCGGGCAACGGATCGTGTGCAGGCCCGCCCGGTCCATCGCCATCAGGATGATGTTGCGCCGGCTCTCGACGGACTTTTCCATGCGGCCCTTGCGGACCTGCAATTCCTTGATCTTGGCGTCCAGGCCCTCAATCAGGATCTCGTCCTCGTGCGTCTGCTCCAGCACGAAGGCGCACGCCTCGGCGAGGTTGGTTTCGCCCTCAATGGTGTCCAGCAGTAAGGCCGGGTCGTTCGCGTCCTCACCCAACTGCTGGCGCAGCTTGAGCGCGTCCCGCAACTCGGCACCGATCGCCTTCACCGTGGCGCTGCTGCGGACCGATCCGTCAGGCATGTGGAATCCTCCGTAGCCAGCGCATGAATCTGTCCCACCAGGACCGGCGAGAGAGAGGCGGATGAATGGTCCCGCCGATGGCGAGGAGGTCGGGGTTGTGGGTCATTTCCCGGACTCCTTGGGGGAGAATGGGCACGTCGTGTCGCTGCAAGGCACTTCGTCGCCATACCAGTGCTTGTTGCAATCGACGCAGTAGTGAGACTTCCCGAGTTGGTCGTAGCCTGCAGTCGGGCATCCTTCTGCTTTAGAGGAGGAGAGGAGGGCGCGGGCCGCATGGAATGCGTCGCGTTCCGGCCGGTTGCGGTGTGGCTTGTAGTTGGCGGCCCACGCGAAGGCGTCGACGACGCGTTGTGCAGCCTCCAGCGCTTCTTCGCGCTCGCCCTTCTGGTCGGTCATGTCACGCCTCCGGCTTGATGAAAGCGGTGCCGGTGAGGATGGCGCGAATTTTCTCGATGGCGGCGAACACGGCGTTGCACTTGCGGACCGTGCCGGCGCACACCGAGTAGTCGGCGTCGTCCGGTGCATCGAATTCGTCGCGCAAGGACTGGCTATACGTGTCCTTATCGAGCGCGCAGACGGCGATATCCATCAATCGGAACAGCGCCTCTAACTCGTCGGTTACATCAAGCGACGGCTTTCCCACATCTATCGTCATGGCTACTTCCCCTCTGCTTTGGCGATGGCGGCGAGCGTGTCGACGATCAGCGCAGCCTTGTCGGACGCGCACCGATCCGGGTGCCAACCGCCCGCGTCGAGAGCGGCCCAGCGCTTGGCGATGGACAGCAGATCAGGAGCAGTGGCGTACAGCATGGCGTCGGCCACATTCGCCACGTAGGCCGTACACGCGCCGCTCATGTCGGGTCGGCCGATAACGGTGAAACCGCCAATTTCCGTCTTGGATTGCTGCCCCCAGATCGCGAGCGGGCCCGGTGTATAGTCGCTCACAGCCCCGCCTCCTTCCGCGCGCCTTCTGCCTTTGCAATGGCTTCCTCTGCATCCTTGATGGCCGCGCTGTACTCGTGGAGGTTGCCGCCGCGCATCTTGGCGAGCCCGACCATGTTGCGGAGGGAGTCGAGCAGGGATGCGATGACTTCCTTGTCAGCCGCCCCGCAGTCACAGATTCCCGGCGGCTCTGCGTCAGGATCGTGGATGGAGCAGTCGATCGCGTGGGTGAGGGTGGCCATTACGCCGCTCTCCCTTCGCGAACCATGGCGGCGACCTTGCGCAGCGGGATTTCCCCGATGACGCGGCCCTCGCCAAAGGCGGTGATTGTGGCAGCGGTGCCGGCGCGTTCGCCGGACTCGACTTCACCGTAGAAGTCGACCGCCTCGTTCACGTCGTAGAACGTCTCGGCGCTCCAGAGCGTCTTTTGGAGAAGGCGGCTCCAGTGGCCGATCATGACGACCCAGGTATCGGCCTTGCGCATGCGCACGGCGTCGGGTGCGTCGACAATGGGTGAGAGAGAGTCGGGCATGGTGTCCTCCCTACAGTTTCACGGTCGGATAGATGCCGAGCAGCGAGGCCGCGCGGCGGCAATCGCCCAGCGTGACCGTGACGTGGCGGGGCTGCTCGTCGTACAGATCGCTGTCCCCTATGGGGTCGGCCGCCTTCTCGTAGGCTTCCACGAAGGGGAGGAGCGACCGCTCCAGCCGGGCGATCCGCTCCGTCATCATCTGCTCTGCCGTCTTGTGGCAGCCGCAGGACTTGCTCGTGACCTGACCGACGAAGGGGCATTCCTTCTCGGTGCAGCGGTGAATCGTTTCCATCCCTCACACTCCTGCTTTGGAGAGAGCGGCGCGGCGGTTCCAAGAGTCGTGCAGGTTTTCCTTGCGGTCGAAATGGACCGGACTGGACGCGCCGCATTGATCGCAGGCAATGCAACTGCCGCCTTCGTTGCCTTCGTCGATCAGGTCTTGGCGCCTTGCATTCCCGCCACAAAACGGGCACGGCTTCAGCTTCACCCGCTGTTCTTCCGTTATAGGACTGGTCATGACTCGCACCGCGTCGCGGGCACTAACAACGCGGTGATTGCTGACAAGAACGCTACGGAGTTCAGCCGTCAGATCGTCACGATTGAGAACAAGGTCAACGAGGCCAACCATCCCGCGCAAGAGATCCTGGATTTCGAGAAAAGCGCCCGCTACAACCGCGCCATAACTGCCTTCTGGATTTCCCTCCAACAGATCGACGGCCGCTCGCGTTGCGCCCTTCACGATGTAGGGCTGGCCGCATTCGGGGCACGGCGGCTCCTTCACTTCCGGGGCGCCACAAGTCTCCCGAGCGCGGTCGATTGCGGCGCAAACCGCATCGACGGCGTTTGACCATTCGGCCACCGTGACGGCCTTGGGGTGATCGCCTTTGCCGCCAATCAGCCACGGGCGCGGGATCAGCAATGCTTGCTTGAGGAGGGGCAGCATCTTGTCGTTGGTGAGGCGCCGCTCGCCTGCAGCATGGCCGATGTCGTAGGCGTTCATGATGGCGTTGCACATCCAGCCGTGGAATTGCTCGCCCGGCGCAGGGTCGGCCGTGACGACGCCGCGCTTGTGCATCTCGGCGCACCACTTCGCTGCGTCCATGCCGAGCCGCTGAAGCAGTTGCGGGCCAGACTCGTTGTTGTGATCCAAAGGAGCCGCCCCTGCGGCTACACCCATATTCTTCGTGTCCATGATTGCTCTCCTATCGGTCGGCGCGAAGGTCGGCTGCGTACTCGCGGGCGTCGTCCTGATCGGCCAGAACGATGCTCATGGCTTCGTCGAGCCCGTCCGTCTCCAGCCACTCCTGCGCCCAGCTTTCGAGGTCCCGCTGGGCGATGTCGGAGAACACGCCGTGGTCGCCGGCACCGGGGGTGATCTTGATGACCTCCAGTTCGTCCGGTTCTGCCGGATAGCCGGGGTCACCGTTGCGGAGGTACCAGACCGCCGGGCGGCCGGCGCGGTACTCGAACTCGATCTCGTGTTCCGCGTCCCAATCCATGCCGTTGACGCAGCCGGAGCGGGTGGCGGCGATCTTGTGGCGGCTCACGACACGAGCCCCAGATCAGCAGCGGAGGCGACGCGGGGCATCTTGTCGGCCTGAGCGATCAGCATGGCGGCCAGCCGGCGCGCGTCCGCCTCGCTGAAGTCCATCGACAGATGCAGGGCCGTCTCTTCCGGCCAGAACGACAGATGAACCGCGCCCTGGTATTCGGACACGTAGAACTTCGGGGCGATTTTGCTGGTTTCCATTTCCCTCTCCTTGTGTTCGCTGGAGAGGAATATAAGTCCCGCTGAAATTAAGTCAAGCTGAAAACTAAGCGGGAATTACAGGCCGGGAAAATTTATGCGACCTACGCGCTATTTGTGACTTTGGAGTGTAATTTGATGTTTCCCCGCCACCCGTAATTATGGTGTCATATTGCCGCAAGGGGAGAGCGGGTATGAGCGAAAGTTCAATGGTGAATCGTCGCGACATCCTGGGCGCGGTGGCGACTTTTACGGCGTCGCAGGGCGCGGCGGCCGATCAGGTCGGCGACGCGGTCCAGCGCCTGACCTCGGCGCTGCAGCGGCAGTACGGCGGGCAATGGTCCGCCCATCTGGACCGTGCAAACGGCTTTGTGTTGGTTACCGAAACTGCTCTAGGGCGACCTTCAGGATAGCCAGTATTTTCTGGCGATCACGGGCCTGTAGATGCCCGGCGGCCTCGACCACGGGCCAAAGGCTATCTTCCTGTGTTGGATCGTGACCCAACAAGGCGGCCGGCGAGCAGCGCAGAGCGTGGGCCAGCTTGGCAAGGGTTTCTCCGGTGAAGCCCTGCTTGTTGTTTTCGAGCTGGGAGATTGTCGGCGCCGTCATGCCGACTGCGTCGGCCAGTTGTTCCTGCGTGAGTCCACGATACCGCCGCCACTGGCGGAGATAGGTGGGTGTGGAAAAGTCGGCCGGAGGTGACACCCGGCAACATTCCAGACTCACAAAGATATTATCCATTCTACCCCGCTTACTTTTCAGCTTGACTTATATTCAGTGGGGCTTATGTTCGGGAGATGGAAAACCTCCGCACATGGCTTAAGGCTGTTCGAGGCCGGGCCAGCCGCCTCGCCGAAGACCTCGGCATGTTCCCTTCGGCGCTGTCGCAATGGACGCAGGTTCCAGCCGAGCGCGTGCTGGACGTAGAGCGACACACCGGAATCTCCCGTCACGATCTGCGGCCTGATCTGTATGGGCCGGCGCCCAAGCGCCAGCGGAGGGCCGCCTGATGACCCTCCTAGCCGAGTCCGCCGCGCTGCTCGCCTTCGCGTTCCGGATGGGCGCCATAGTCTGGGTGGTGACGCGGTCATGAGCGACGACTGGTCCGACGCATGTGATCCCGTGCAGAGGCGGGAACTGACGGAAGCCGAGCGCCGCCGACTGCAGGCCCTGATGGAACTGCGCCGCCGGCAAGGCTTCCGCCGTCCCAACGCGCCGAGCGCGTATCAGGTCAACCCCGACTTCGACGAGATGGAGGGCCGTTAGATGGATCTCGACGGCATCGGCTACGCGCGGGAACTGCAGGAGGAGCGGGAGCGCATTCTGGCGCGGGTGCCGGCGGCCCACCGGGCGCGCATCCTGGGGCGTCCCGCGCCCTATGCCGAGCCCAAGGCGCACAAGATCACGGTGGATCTGCGGACGGGCGAGCGCACGGTCGACTCGGTCACGCCGTTTACGCCGCCGGTCAAGCCCGAGCCCCGCCCGCCGGTCGTGCGCCGGATTGTCATTGGAAAGCCCAACGCCCCCACACCGCTCGTCGAGCCGAGCGCGGAGCGCATTATCGCGGCAATCCTGACCGCGACCGGCTTGAGCCGGTACGAGTTTTTCCGCGAACTTCGCAGCACCACGACGGTCAGCCGCGCCCGCCAGATGGGGTGCTGGCTGACCCGGAAACTGCGCCCGGACATGAGTTGGGCGCAGATGGGCCGCATGTTCCACCGCGACCACACGACCTGCATAACGGGCGCGCGGCGTGGCGAGGCTTTGAAAGACACCGCGCCGATCAGCGAATGGCTCGCTCATCCGGCAATTGCCGCCTTGTTGGAAAGGTGAGGCCGGCCATGCTGGGGCGCTGCTTTTCCTTGACCGACCTCACCCTGCGGCACCGTTGCCGCATTTCGAATCTCTTTGCTGGCGGCATTAGCTCCCCGAAGTCGCCTAGCAACGGCCCTGCAGTCCTCACCGGCATCTTCCCGCTGCAGGGCCGACCCTTGAGCATCCAGCCCGCCGCCCGACTGGTGGCAGGCTCCCCCGGCTGGATGCCTCGCGGCG
>Ga0075012_10006229_pt1 | contig 10827 bp, 9 predicted proteins | sample All_14_2_FD_71474 | JGI IMG/M metagenome (GOLD analysis project Ga0075012, IMG submission 71474) | Freshwater microbial communities in response to fracking from Pennsylvania, USA - Allegheny Zone_MetaG_DW_15 | ecosystem: Environmental > Aquatic > Deep subsurface > Groundwater > Drilled... | reverse complement strand
CTCTTCGTGCTCCCCACCGAGAAAGCTTGCGCGGGCGAGCATCGGATCGTCAGCCTCTTCGACCGCCTCAATGCGGCCCAACTTCGCGTCGAGCTTCCGCATGAGTGCCCACTCGCACTCGACCGCAGCCTTCAGGTCTGAAGCGCTGTAGTACACGCGGGAGTTGCGGACGAACATGAGGCGAGGCTATCGGCGACGGCAGACGTCGTCGCCGAACGAGTCTCGCTTGGGAGCGCGCTGGGTGCGCCGTAGCCGCATCCTGGTTTGACGCCGCGGGACGTGCGTCGCGCGAATAAGCGAGGTGGTGGGGACCTCGACCATCCGTAGCCCTGATTAGTCGCCGACCCGAATTCTCTGGTCCGCGAGGGGCAGCGCCGCGGCCAGTTCAACCGGTTTGGGTTCGAGTCAAGTCCGGTGCCGTAAGACTTAGCGGATTTAGTTCTTGACGTTTGCTGTCGACGCCACTAGCGTCGATCAACTCGGAATCCGATTCGAGTCGTATGGATGAGGTGCGGGAATCGCCCACCTGTGCGTCGGTCCGTCAGAAGGTATCCCATGCCTCGTCTCTCCGCGCACCTCGACGGCTCCGCCATGTCGCGATTGCGAGAAATTCAGCGGTTGCCCCGTGGCACAACGTCGACAGAAGTCGAAACACGGCTGCTCCAGCTAGCCGACGTCGTCAATGCGTTTGAGGGTGACATTCGATCTATCGTCGCGATGTCGGCGATCGCATTCGATGGCCGTTGCAAGGCCATGGCGTTGTTCTACAACGAAACGCGGGTCGTGGCCATGGGCCACGAAGACGCCGCAGTAAGAGGTTGGCTGCCGCGGCGACGTCTCAGCTCGCTTCGGGAACGAGCAACGATCATGACTGAACTGGCGCGCGACTTGCGTTCAGAGCGGGTTCGGTCGGAGGCTGAGATCGCGCAACGTCTCTCCCGCGCGCTCCTACCGGCGCGACGCCTGAGGTCCACCCAGGACGGACCGATCTCAGATCAGTACTACATCGAGCCTATCGACAGCAAGTGAGCGGCACACGGGTTCATAGGCAACCTCTGCCGTCACCCGTCGCTCGATGCTGGGAAACAAAAGGAAGGATGCGCGCTCGGAGATTGCCGTCAGGGAGTGCTACACGCGGCGGGATTGCGCTCCCGAGTCGATTTCCCGGTATTGCCACGTCGACGCGCGGACATCGTTTTCACTCGGCAGCGACTCGCCATCTACATCAATGGCTGCTTCTGGCACGGATGCCCCGCCCACGCGACAGCACCCAAGACCAGCGCGGACTACTGGGCTCCAAAAGCTGTCGGCCAACGTCGCCTGAGATCAGGACTCAATCCATCAGCTCGAGGGAGCCGGATGGCAAGTGGTCCGATTCTGCACGCACGGGCCCCCCGAGCTATCTCCGATGAGGTGGTGAAGATTCTCGCTAGTCGAGCCGCCGCCCAGACACTGCCCGAGAACGATTCGAACAACGCTACGGTGAACAAGATAGTTGCGGAGAAGGAAGAGTGAGTCGAAACGACGTGAACGATCGCACGTGGCAGTGGTTCGAAGCAAGTGAGTACGGCGGCGTCGACGGCGGCGCGATGTCAAAGCTGTTCCGCAACAACTCGGGCACACTTTCCGATGCCGCGCTTCTGGCGCGAGAAGCTGTTCAGAATTCGTGGGATGCGGCTCGACGCATGAGGGTCGACGACAAAGACGACGTGCCCTTTTCGGTGGTTTTCCGCTTCGTCGAGCTGTGGGGTGCCGACAAGACCCTCATGGTCGAGGAACTAGGGCTCCGCGACCTTTCAGCTGTCCGTAGCCAGGTCGATCCGGACCCTCTGGTCGGATCGTCGATTCTGGATGAGCTCGATGTGGACGACGCCCCGCTGAAACTTCTTTACGTCGAAGACAGCGGAACGCACGGCTTGTTCGGGTCGCCGAAGTCGCAGCAATTGAGCCACTTGTTCCTTGCTATGTACTACCTCGGCGGATCTAACAAGGACTCCGCTGCGGGCGGGTCGTATGGGTTCGGGAAAAGCGCACTTCAACGGGTGAGCCGTATCCACAGCGTCATCGCGCACTCTGCATTCCGCCCTCACCCCGAGATCGACGATCCCGAGACGACGAGGTTGGTGGGCTTCACCTGGTGGCCGAGCTTCAACCGCGGGGGGAGGTCCCTTGAGGGACGAGGGATCTTCGCCCGTGCCGAAGACCCCGCTACCTTTTCACCCGCCCCTTTCGCCGGTGGCGAAGCCACCGAGCGTGCGGCGCGGCTGGGGTTCACACCTCGGGACGCCGATTCACCCGAACAGCGGGGGTCGTCCTTCTTGATTGTCGATGCCGATGTTGATCCGCACGCTCTCATCGGTGAGCTCGAACGGTGGTGGTGGCCCGCGATGGAGGAGAACATGTTCGACGTCGTCGTCGAGACCGCCGACGGCCAACGGCACGTGCCCCGTCACCGGGACAACCCGTTTGTTCGGCAGTTCTTGCCCGCACACCGGATTGCGACAGGTCAAGACAAGCCTCAGGACTCAAACCGCGAACGTCGCCCTTCCGACAACTGGCGTGTGCGGGGAGAGGTTCAGGATGATCTGGGCGATCTCGGCCTCGTCGTAGCCGATGAACCTCGAGACCTTTACGGCGACCCGTCGTCTGGCGAAGGTCTCGTCGCCCTCATGCGCGAGCCTCGGATGGTCATCAACTACGACGCCCATCCTGTACGCAGGGTGCCGATTCGGGGTGTCTTCATCGCGAGCAAAGAGGCCAACGAGCTGCTTCGGAAGACTGAACCTGCGAGCCACGATCTGTGGAGCAGGCAGAGCAACACCGACATTCCAGCGAAGGCCACAGCTACCGCGAAAAAGCTCCTCCGGAGTATCTCGAACGACGTGAAGAAGATGGCTGAAGAGGTCGCGCCGCCGCCTCCGAAAGAAAAGCAGGCCCTGCGTCTGTTTTCCCAGCTTCTGGGCGGGCTCCTTGGTAGCGCCCGAGGCGCCGCCGGGCCGGTCCCCACCGGCGGCGAGCCGTTCGAGCTCAGGTTGGTTTCCGGACCTTCACGAGCGGTTGCGGGCGATGGAACTCTTCTCCTCCGCGCGCGCTTCTCGACGAAACTGACCCCTAGCGCGCCGGCGGATTCGTGCTCGGTCGAAGTCTCTTGCGGCTTGCACGTCGAGGAGGACGATCGAGCCGGAGCCACCCTGCCGTTGGCGATCGCGCTCGTCGAGGGTTCCGGCTTCGCCTTCGAGCCAGAAGCCAACCGATGGCTGGGTGAACTGCGTAAGGACAGTGCCGCGGTTTTCGATGTCGTGAGCGAACCCTACTCGGACACTTGGACCGTCCAGCTGCAGCCGACCGTTACCCGTGCGAGCGAATGGGCGACTTCCTGATGGCCGCCCGCAAGGAGAAGTACGTAATCCGACCTTTTGAGGGGCTGGATGCCGCCGATAGTGTTCTCGACTCGGTGCGGCTATTCATTGGTGCGGACGAACACGAGGCCGGCTCGATCGTCGTTGACGTGGAGACTCTGGCCGAGGCGGAGTTCCGTCTGAGCCTTCCTTCGCGGGAGGACCTCGTTTCGGCGCTGGCGGCCACACCGGTATCGGGCAATGATTCTTCGCTCGTGGTCGTCGCGTCCGGACGCACCCACCGGGTTTCGGACATTCTCGTCCATGAGTACCCGGTAGCAAGCGCTTCGCATCCGACTTCATTCCAGCTTGAGTCGGCACCCGATATCTTGACGGTCGGCGATCGAGGGGGTTGGACTCTGACCGTCGCCGTCGTGCTGGAACACAAGCTGGTGACCGAGCCTCTGCGGCCGTCGCGACCCGGCACCTGGCTTGCCCGCCGTGACTTCCGTGTCGTGCCGGAGCGAGACGAGACGAGCTTCAGCCCTCAAGAACTCACGGACGAAGTGCGCGACCTTTACAAGCTCCCGAAGTCGGCGCCCACATATGTGCTGATCGAGCGAGACCTCTTGTTGGAGTCCGAATCGGTTGCCGATGGAGTCACGGTTTATGTCGACCGCGACATCCTCAGGCTGCTCCAAGGGAGTCAGACTGACGCGGTCGCACAACAGATGCAGGCCGACCTGGCAGTCGAGACCTTGTTGGTTGTCGTTCAGAACGTTCTGCTCGCTATCAGGGACGTGACTGGGACGGAGGTGTCGACCACCGATGTCGAGGGTTATCCCGGTGTTCTGCGCCTGTTCCAACGCCTCGCGAACCAGCTCGGGGTCGACCTCCACACAACCCTGGTACTCGCCTCCGATCCGCAGAAGCTCTCATCACACTTGAAGGCCGTATTCGGCCTTCAAACTCTTGGGATCAAGGCGCTTCGGGGTGCATCGATGGGACCGACGGAAGGGAGCAACCCGTGAAGTACCCGACTATCGACGACCGGACCGCTCGGGCATACATCGACGGTCGGCGAGATGGCCAACTACCCTCTAGTGCCCGGCCGGAGTTCACGCTGAACGAAGTCACGGGCGACGAGGAGCTCGACGTCTTCGACGTGGTCGAGGGGGCAATGGAAGCTCTCGACCTGGGAGCCAGGGCGAACTCGAAGACTGCCAAGAACGACAAAGATGCCGTCGAGGGGGATCTCGCGGTAACGCTCTTCGCGTCGTTGCGCGTGCTGCCGTCGTCAGTTCTCACCGACCGCGGCTTCTGGAGGTTTGTCGCGGTGTACTGGATGTTCGATTTCATCCAGTGGCGCGACGGTGAGAACTGCCGGCCACACAGTTTCGGCGCCCAGGAAGGACTTGGTGCCCTCTGGGATTGCGTCCCGCTCAGAATGTTCGATCGGGCTCTGATCTCAGAGCGTGCGGCAGAGGGACTCGGCCTGTCTGACGTCGGCTGGGGAGCGCGCGTGGCGGGCACTGACCTGTGGCGGAGTCACATTCTCCGCGTTCTTATCGGAAACGCTCCGAACGTCGTGCAGCGGGTCCTCGAAGATGCGGACAAGTCACTTCTTCCCACTTCTCTGCTACGCAAAGTCGTCAAGGACCTCCAGCGGACCCGGTCGAACGTGATGTTCGAAGTGCTCGATCCGGATGACGCTCGAGTGCTGGTCGACGAGCATCGCGCAGGTGCTGCGTCGAAGAAGCCCGAGGTGGGTGAGGGCGGCTAGAGTCGCGCCATGAGCACCTCCACCAAAGCGATGGATCGTATCGATCGCGATCGAGCGATCGCCGATTTCAAGGCCGAGTGGGGCACGCTCATTAGAGAATCGCGACCGCCTGCTGATCGCACGTTGCCCGTCAAGCGCTACGTCGATCTATTCGCCAGCGTGGGCGGTCTCTCGCTCGGGGCGTCTCTCGCCATGGCGAACGAAGGGTATCGGGGGATTCCGCTCCTGGCTGCGGATGTCGACGAAGCAGCCCTTGCCGTCTATGCGCGCAACCTCCGCCCTCGGGAAGTTGCAGGTCGGTCTGTGGCAGGCATGATCGATTTCAGAGTGTCGGGTGCTGGCTCGGATGCTCGCTTCAGCTACGAGCCGATCGTCACGGACGAACGACTCAGCGCTCTGAATGGCACGATCGACTTGCTCCTGGCAGGCCCTCCCTGCCAAGGCCACTCATCTCTCAACAATCATTCGCGCCACGACGATCCGAAGAACCTCCTCTACTTGACCGTTCCCGCCGTGGCGGTAGCAACCGGTGCCAAGCACGTTGTCATCGAGAATGTCCCGAATGTTGTCGCCGACCGACGAGGGGTGGTGCAGACCACGATCACGCTGTTGCGTGAGGCCGGCTACCAGGTCGAGAGCGGAGTGCTCGCAGCTGACAAGCTTGGTTGGCCGCAAACTAGGCGGCGGTTCTTCCTCGTTGCGTCGAAAGACAGTACGCCGGCGTCTTTCGCTGAGGTGGTCGACCAATTCTCTGCTCCGGCGACTGCTGTCGGCTGGTTGCTCGGGGATCTGATCACGTCCGCGGATTCCCCAACAGCGGACATCATGAACACCGTCCCCAGCCTGAGCGCGGAGAACCGCTCACGTGTCGACTACTTATTTGACAACGAGCTCCACGATCTCCCCAACGCGGAGCGACCCGATTGCCACAAGGACGGGACGACGTACTCTTCGAGCTACGGGCGGATGCACTGGGAACTGCCTGCGCCGACGATCACCGGAGGGTTTCTCAGCCCGGGGCGAGGGCGCTTCGTGCATCCCAAGCTTCGACGCGTACTCACACCTCGAGAAGCGGCCCGCGTACAAGGCTTCCCGGATTGGTTCGATTTCATCGTCGACGAGAGCCGGCCACCTTCGCGCAGTCAGCTCGCGCGGTGGATCGGGAACGCTGTGCCGGCCATCCTCGGTAGGGCGGCCGTGTCCGCCGCACTCCGAGGAGAGTCGGCGAGCATTGCGATGCGGACTGAACTTTTTGCTTCCTAATGCAAGCGGGCCAGGTCAGCGCTCTCCGAAAACTCAAGCGATTCGAGCGCCATGCTCCTGGGCGTCGCCGGAAGCATGACCATGCAACGCGCACCTTCCTGGACAGGAAGATGAGAACGATAGTGGTTTAGCGCGTTTTTGCGATGGCGCGGGGATTCGGCAGTAGTTGAGCCCAGACGCCCGTCGATACCCTTGCGGCAAAGCGCTACGTTGCGAGGTGACCGTGCGAGTCCGACGACTGAGGAGAAGCGTAGATGGCGAGAATCCAGAGATTCCTGGTCGGCGACCGGGAGGTCAAGCCCCCTCAGTCGTCGGTTGATGGATATGTGCAGAAAGTCGTCGACGTCGACGGCACCGCCTACTTGTACCTCTACAACTACGCGGCAGGTGGACCTAAACCCGGTGACTCTCCGACGCAGAGTCTGCACTTCGATTACACGACAGCTAAGGCATTCAAAGCACTTCTCGACGAGACCTTCGGCCCGCTCTGAGCCCGATGTCGGCGGTGGATGCGAGTCTGATCGACTTTCTCGCGTCGACCCCGATGTGAGCACAACAAGGAGTTTCCGCGAATGATCACGGTGGGCCGAGTGGCACTCGACATCCAGGACGGCGTCAAGCAGGTCACCGGCAAGCCGTGGGGCGTGACAGAAGGACCCGAGCAGACCGGAGAGGCCCGCGTCGCGCGGGTGGAGACGCCTGACGGCTTCGTCGGATTCATCGCGCTAGTAACGTGGCCCGAAGGCTCCCGTGAGCTGAAGATGACGGACGCCCTGGGTGATCCGGGTGAATACGGTCGGCTGTTGCAGGCGGGGACCCTCTCGGTTAAGAGCGCCGGACCGCGCCTTGTCGCGATGCTCAAGGCAATGAAGTACGGCGACCGCGGATGGGCGTCACTGGCCAACGTGGAGTGGAGCGAGATCGACAGGCTTGCGGGGGAGGATGCGAGTTCGTTGCTCGTCGGACTCGGTGCGGGGGTCGGGGTGTACGGCGATTTCTACGAGACGAGCGCTCAGTATCGAGGCCGCCCCGGTATCTCGGTCGACACAGAGAACCCGGAGGCTTTGTTCGCCGCCTGGGTGGTCACGCGGATCACACCGCTGATGGTGCGATTCGGCAAGCCAGGCGTCGAGGCAATCTGATGACGAGCGCTCTGCCCATCGAGCTGCCGGAGAGCAAGTCCTACGGCGAGCTCATGAAGGGGTACTTCACCCTGATGCGTTCCCTCGGGGCAGACCTCGACGTTGCGTCGCGCGAGGTTCTCGACGACCTGCGTGGTCCGGGTTGGTTCGTCAAACTCGCAGAAAAGCGCAGGCAGGAAGGGAGCCGTCACTTTCGCGGGAAGCACCACGATCCGTTCGATCCTTCGGTGGTTCTCTCCGACTACGCCTACCAGTGGGACTCGCCCTACCGGCAGGTCTTCTCCGCCACGGATTCGAGCGTGACCGGAGCGAAGAAGATCCTGCAGATGCGGAACCGCTGGTTGCACTTCGGTCAGGACCCTTCGGCGAACGACATGAAGGAGTGCGCGATCGCCGTTCGCGAGTTCGCCAATCAAGAGAAGCTCCCGATCGCCGCCCGTATCGTGCCGCTGGGCAAGCGCCTTGAACGGCTGATCTCCGGCCAGTATCAGGGCGCGAAGCCGCCTCTGGCACCGGCCGTCCCGGCCATTGAGATCTCGCCGCCGCCGCCGACCGAGCCACCAGTCGCTTCCGCGGGTGCGACCCCCGAACCGCGCCCGCGTATCGGCGGCATATGGACTGGCCCGATTCCCGCCGACCGATTTACCGGCACGAAGTTCGGCGACCTCGTGGATCGTCGCGGAGCTTCTATCCGCGACCGAATCAAGGGCGACGTTGATGCGAAGCTCCGCGCGTGGTTCGCTCCGGCCCCTCTCGACCAGCAGGTGTGGATCGCAGATGACGGTGCGGTCGGAGGCTTCGTAGCAGGCGATGAGCGTCTGCTCGGGTGGTTGGACGAGGGGCACGACCAAGACGGCGCGCGCGGCTTCTACACCCCTCACTGGTACGAGGCTCGTGGGGCGGAGTTCGTCGATCTCGACACCGGCATCACGCGCGCGCACGATCTAGCCGCGGATGCCCAAGCAGAGACTGTATTCCGTGTCACGACGTACGGCGATCTGGTCGCGTTCGAACCTGATGGGCCCTCGCTGGTGGGTACCGTGAGTGCGACTGATTGGTTCCCGGGTCACCTGGGCTGAACGGATAGAGATGAACCCGATGACCCTCACGCTCAGCAGCACAAACAGCGTGCCGTGGAAAGACACTCTTCCCGACGGCGCGACGCCGATCACAGTGCACTTCGGCCGCGACGAGCTCGGGGTCGGGGCGGTGCAGATCGCGGTCGCGACCGTGCCGGCGCATCCCACCAAGGGCGCGCTCACGGCAATGTGGAAGACGCGTGCGCAGAACTCGGCGATGCCGGTAGTCGTCGCCGCTCTTGCCCCCGACGGTGTGTGGCTGCATGGTCCTGACGAGAAGGAGGCGCCGGTCGGGCCGGTCTCGGTCTCGCAGGCAGAGCGCTTGCTCCAGTCGGTGCTAGACGAACCTCACGGGATGGCGGCGCACACCCAGATCCGCACCATCCGCGACCACCTGGCGACGGCCGGCGGCACAGGGTTCGTGAACCATTTCCTGTTCGCGACCTACCACCTCCGCACCGATGTCCCGCGCCGAACCGACTGGGCTGCCGCGGGCGACCGGGCCGCATCGATGCTGTCCAAGCGCGGCAAGGAGTTGATCGAGGCGCTCGGCTTCTCCTCTGAGTCAGCGGCGGGCGGTGCCCTCGTCCTTCGCGCCACATCCAGGTCGCGACGAGCAATCGCAGTGCTGCTCAATGAGACCGAGAACTTCGATCAGAAGAGCGCGAAGTACCAGTTGTCTCCCGTCGCGCACGGGCTTGAGATCGCTGGGCGGGAAGACGTTCCTTGGGTGATTGTCATGCGCAAAGACACCCTGCGCCTCTATCCGGGTCGCGATGGTGTGGGTGTCGGGCAGCGCGGGCAGTCGGAGACCTACTTCGAGCTCGATCTCGCGTTCGTCGACAAGGACTTCGCCGGGCTCCTCCCGCTCATCTTCTCCGCCGACGCGCTAGAGAAGGACGGCAGCGCCGACGAGATACTCAAAGGCTCCGGCCGCTACGCGACGGCTCTAGGGACGCGTCTGCGCGACCGGGTGTACGACGGAGTGGTGCCTGGCCTCGCAACGGCCATCGCAGAACGCCTCCCTAGCCTGGGGTTCGCCGTGGATGCTGACAGCCTCCAGACCGCGTACGCACTGACCATGCGCATTCTGTTCCGCCTCCTGTTCCAGGCGTACGGCGAGTCGACCGAGTTGTTGCCGGTCGACAATGCCAACTACCGCGCGAACAGCCTCGCCCGCTTCGTCAGCGGAGAGATCGAGAACCCGACCCCGGTCTTTGCAGAGGAGGCGTCGTCGATCTGGCGCGACCTCGTACAGGTTTGGGGCGCGATCTGGCACGGCGACCCACGCTGGGGCATCCCTGCCTACGGCGGGAGCCTCTTCGACCCGAAGTCCGACGAGGGCGCGCTGATCGAGCGCCTCCAACTTCCGGATGCCGTGATGGGGCCCGCGCTGCGCGCCATGCTCATCGAGAGCACCGAGGATGACTTCGTCGGCGCGGTCGACTTCCGGTCACTGCAGGTGCGGGAGTTCGGCACGATCTACGAGGGGCTGCTCGAGTCGTCACTCTCGCTCGCCGAGGGGGACCTTACGCTCGACAAGAACGGCGCCTATGTGCCCGCGAAGGAGGGCGACGCCGTCGCGGCACGATCTGGGGAGGCCTACTTCCATTCAGCTTCCGGAGAGCGAAAAGCGACCGGCTCCTACTACACGCCCAAGATTGTGGTCGATCACCTGATCGAGCGCTCGATCGAGCCGGCGATCGAGATGCACTTGGCCCGGATCAGGGAATTGATGGATGCCGGCCGCGAGCGCGAGGCGGCGGATGCGTTCTTCGACTTCCGCGTCGCCGACCTCGCGATGGGGTCGGCGCACTTCCTCGTCGCCGCGGTCGACAAGATCGAGCGCTACATGCGCGACTTCTTGACAACGACGCCGGTGCCGGGCGTCCGGTCAGAGCTTGCACGCCTCGCAGACTCCGCTCGTCTGGCGCTTGCCGGCGTCGCCGAATCTGATGTCGAAATCAACGAAGCCCAGTTGCTCCGTCGTCAGGTGGCTCGGCGCTGCGTCTACGGACTAGACATCAATCCGCTCGCGGTGGAACTGTCGCAGCTTGCGATCTGGATCCACACCTTCGTACCCGGCCTGCCGATGGCGAGCCTCGAACACAACCTCGTACGCGCCAACTCGCTCACGGGGATCGGCACGATCGATGAGGCGATCGACGCGCTCGCGGTCGGCGAGCTGCTCGCGCCGCTAATCCGGGAGCCGTTGGATGCCG
>Ga0075012_10006228_pt1 | contig 10828 bp, 10 predicted proteins | sample All_14_2_FD_71474 | JGI IMG/M metagenome (GOLD analysis project Ga0075012, IMG submission 71474) | Freshwater microbial communities in response to fracking from Pennsylvania, USA - Allegheny Zone_MetaG_DW_15 | ecosystem: Environmental > Aquatic > Deep subsurface > Groundwater > Drilled... | reverse complement strand
TCAATATTGCGACCATAATATTGCTGCTCTACCAGTTGTTTCTTAAGGCTATGGCAGAAATCCAATACCTTATCCGCTGTATCAGGCTTCAGCATCGGTATAATCACCACGTGCGCAGGGGCTACCCGAGGGGGCATCACCATACCATCATCATCGGCATGGGTCATAATCATGGCGCCAATCATGCGGGTACTTACCCCCCAGGATGTGGTATGGGCAAACTTCTGCTGGCCATCCTTGTCTAAAAACTGAATACCCGCCGCTTTAGCAAAATTCTGACCAAGGTAGTGAGATGTTCCCGCCTGTACTGCCTTACCATCTTGCATCATGGCTTCGCAGGTGTAGGTATCAACAGCACCAGCAAAACGTTCACTAGGGCTTTTAGCACCGGGGAAAGTTGGCATAGCCAGGTAGTCACGCATGGTGTCATGGTAAATCCAAAGCATCTGGTCAGTTTCAGCACGAGCATCAGCCTCATCAGCATGTGCAGTATGCCCCTCTTGCCATAAAAACTCTGACGTGCGCAAAAACAGGCGTGTGCGCATTTCCCAGCGCATCACGTTACACCACTGGTTAATCTTCAGTGGCAAGTCACGGTATGACTGAATCCATTTAGCAAACGACTCACCAATAATCGTCTCAGATGTTGGACGAATAATCAGCGGCTCTTCCAGCTCACCATCAGGCTTCAGTCCGCCCTTGCCATCAGCCACCAAACGGTGGTGAGTCACCACGGCACATTCTTTAGCAAAGCCATCAACGTGGTCTGCCTCTTTTTCAAGGAAGCTGAGCGGGATCAGTAATGGAAAGTAGGCATTACTGTGCCCTGTTTCTTTAAAGCGTTTATCAAAAACACGCTGAATGTTTTCCCATAGGCCGTAGCCCCAGGGCTTAATCACCATACAACCACGCACGACTGAGTTTTCAGCCATATCAGCGGCCTTTACCACCTGTTGGTACCACTCAGCAAAATTTTCCTGCCGAGTAGGCGTTATTGCAGTTTTAGTAGTCATAAAAATTTATCCTTATTTTTCCATGGCCTCAGGGCGCATGTGGGGGAATAGAATCACGTCTCTGATAGAAGCGCTGTTAGTCAGCAGCATCACCAGACGGTCAATACCTAAGCCTGCACCGCCGGTAGGCGGCAGGCCGTATTCCAGCGCACGGATAAAGTCATGGTCATAAGGCATGGCTTCATCGTTCCCCTGCCCGGCTTCATTCACCTGGGCCTGGAAGCGTTGCGCCTGGTCAATCGGGTCATTCAGCTCTGAGAACAGGTTGCCATGCTCACGCCCCACAATAAACAGCTCAGCGCGCTGAGTATATTCAGGGTTATCATCATGGCTGCGGGCCAAGGGTGAAACCGCCATGGGGTGGTCGGTAATAAAGGTAGGCTGAATCAGCTTCTTCTCGACCAGCTCTTCAAACAGCGCATTCAGGATATGGCCATACTGCCAGTGTTTCTGAATCTCAATTTTGTGGCCCTTGGCACAAGCCGTAATGCTAGCCAAGTCTTTGAGATCAACCTCACTTACCCCACCAATTTCCTTTACCGCGTTACGCATGGTAATACGCTTGAAGGGCTGGCTCAGGTCAATGCTGTGCTCGCCGTAGGTAATTTGGGTGCTGCCAATTTTCTCAGCCGCGAAACGAATCAGGTTTTCCATATCGTCCATCACCTCGTGGTAGTCACGGTAGGCGATGTACCATTCCAGCATGGTAAACTCAGGGTTATGACGCACAGAAACACCTTCGTTACGGAAGTTACGGTTCAGCTCAAACACCCGCTCAAAACCACCCACGACTAGACGCTTCAGGTTCAGCTCTGGCGCAATACGCAACACCATGTCCATATCCAGGGCATTGTGATGCGTCTTGAAGGGGCGAGCTTCAGCCCCACCGTGCTGGCTTTGCAGCATCGGGGTTTCAACTTCCATCACGTCATGTTGTGCAAAATACTCACGAATCGCCGCCACAATCTGGCTGCGTTTTTTGAAGGTCTCACGGCTTTCAGCCGTCATAATCAGGTCAACATAACGCTGGCGGTAGCGCTGCTCAATATCGGCAATCCCGTGGAATTTATCTGGCAGGGGCAGAAGCGTCTTGTTCAGCAGCTCAAGCTTTTCAGCCTTGATGGTCAGTTCGCCTTTATCAGTACGGCTGGCATGCCCCGTCACCCCAATAAAGTCGCCCATATCCACGTAGTCCTGGAAAAACTTGTAGGCCTCTTCACCCAAGCCGTCCAGGGTCAGGGTTACCTGCAACTGGGCGGTATAATCCTGTAGTTTTACAAAGGCCAGCTTGCCGAATTCACGCTTGAACATCACCCGGCCAGCCACCACAAAGGTCTGACCTTGTGAGGCCGCTTCAACCTCATCACGGGTCGGTTTGTCAGCAAACAGGTCGCGCACTTTTTGCGCCGTATGGCTGGGGCGGAACCCATTAGGGAACATCACCCGGCCAGTCTTCACCAGGGCATCAAATTTTTCACGACGGTTTTGCAGAACTGAACTCTCTTGCACGGGGTGCTTCTCCTATGGGGAAGCCCCAGAATAACCCGAGAATGCCGCTAAAACAAGGGGTTCTCTATTGGGTTTTGCAGCAAAACATGGTATGCGCAATAGAGCATGCCGCCGTATGGGCGTAGAAGTACCTTGCTTTGTTATTAAAGCCCATCCTCGGTTGAGTATAATTAGCTGCAGCCGATGCAGAAGACATCCCTAGACACGTTGCCGTAGCCAAGGTTTCAGGGCTATAATCAGCACCACCACCAACCCATCCCATATAGCCAGGATCAAGACTAAAAAAATATGAGGCATAAGCTGTACCAGGGTTATAACCCGTAAGACGCAAAGCCTGAGCTTGCCGCAGCTGGTCAGTGGTGCAATATGACCACCCGCTTGCAGTGGGGCAACCACTACTACCGGCATTCAAGAATCCATGCACCCTGGTCGTCATGCCAACACTAGCATAGGCACCATAAGCCGTTAAGTTCCCGGTTGTTGTGGTGCTCGTCACAGAAACTTCGGTCAACTTCCGCTCCGACGGCATAGACTGGCAGCTTCCTGCATAAACCTGAGATGCCCCACAACTGGCCGGATTCGTTACCACAGTGGTGGTATAACTGCTGATTGTATTACTCAGTGTTGTATACTGCGCTTCAAGGGCATTTAGCCTATCCAGCAAGTAGGTAGGTACCCCGCCAGGCCGCTGCATGGAGGTCACCACACCGTCCTGCGCATAAGCGAGGCCAGCCAGAATTACAACAAAGAAGGCTGATACTATCTGCAACATAGCAGATAGGCTGATTTTTCACAGCCCCCCATAACAAAACCAAATAGGCCGCCACTCACCTGCCCTGGGGGCCAAAACTGCAAACCATGGCCTGAATCACTGGTCCATTGACTGCAGTTGGTTGTCGTTGGGCCAGCAGTATCAAAGTCTTGAACCACGCTTACATCATAACCAATGATATGGGCGCGGTTTACCAGCGTGCTCCACCCTGTAACACGATTAGCAAAAGCCTGCCGAATGTCGCTCATACTACAGGGGCGCCAGACACCAGTATTACAGCCATTGTCATTCATAAAGCTCCGATAATCAGTCCAGTAATCATACGATCCATAACCAAAATTTCCTGTCGTTTCATTGGTGGTTTGTCTAATTTCAGTGAGTGACCTCTGCCCACCCCAATAATAAGACTCAGCCCAGACCATACCAGGCAATAATAACGCAACCAGTACAAAGCTTAATCTTATCGGCAACATAGTAATTTCCTCGACGTCGCACATGACCCAAAGTTAAACATCGGCATATCAGCATTACCGTCAAACATCGTCCCAACCAACTCAGCCGGCGAAGCAAATGGTGCCGTCGATGATGTCCACCCTGAACAATTCAGGCTAGTAGCCGTTGTACTAGTATCTGTTTGACTGAATCTGAACGGTATAATACTCCGCACCCAATAAGTTGAACCATCCACAATCGTGGTAGGCGAGGTAAGCCCACCCACCAGTTGGTCCAGCGCATAAATCACTTCATCATCACTACAAGGATGCCAACCGGCGGTGGTGGGGCAACCATTGCTATTGATAAAACCCTGCATCCTGGCTGTAGGGTTAGAACCATAAGCCCCCATATTTCCATTAATCGAGGCCGTCGTGGCCTTTATTTCAGTCACGACAGGCACACCGGTAAGGCCAACACAGCCATCTGTTGTAGCATCAGCATCAGCACCGTCAGAGTCCACCCCTACCCCCGCCGCACCAGGAGCATAAAGCTTGCCTGCGTCCTGGCACGAGTCCATCTTGGTCACCTTGGTTTCCATCTCTTTAACCAGCCGCAGCATACGGTCCATTTCCTGGCTTAAGAATTCAATATTTACCTCTAGCTGCTTTACCGGCAGGTTACTGGCAATGGGGGTCGTACTTAATATCTTGTTTTGTGCCACAGCTACAGACGCACCAAGCGCAAGCATAACAGTTATGGTAAAAATATTTCTCATCGACAACAAGCCACCGGATAAGAGCTGGCACAAGAAGCCAAGGTTAAACCTCGCCCCGTCGTACTGCCGTTATAAAGCTGTATGGCAAAACCGTAGCTTGCACTTGATGCCCAGTAATTACAGTATGCATTACTATTCGGCGAAAGAACGTACCCAGAAGAAAAGAGTGCTGGGTAGTTATCCATCCCCATATACCAAGCATGGGTGTAGCTGGTTGTAGACAGCCCCGTAAAGTTCTTTGCGAAGGCGTAACGCAGCTCATGGTCAGTACATACCCGCCATTTGGCTGTAGGGCAACCGTTCGAGTTCATAAAGCCTTCCATCCGCGTTGCCGCGTCTGAACCGTAGGCAGACATATCACCCGTGGTTGTCGCTGAAGTAAAAGTCACTTCCTTCACCAAAGGCTGGTTAGGCAAAGGCGCGCATTTTGTGGTTGAGTCATACCCTGACAAACTCGTCCCATTCGGGGCATAAACCATGCCTAAATTCGCACAACGGTCATAACGGTCATAAGCTACCTTAAGGGCGTTATAAGTAGTATGCAGGCTGTTAAGGTTGGTAATTAGCGTATTTACCCGCGTCTGCTCAGCAATCGGGGCACTGTTCTGAGTGGAAAGAGCCCCAATCACAGGCGTTGACTGCGCCATGGCCAACCCTGACCACAATACACCAACACCTATGGCAAACTTAAACCGCATCTAGCTATGGTACTTCATAATGTATTTTTCACCTTCATCGCATAGGAAGGTTAGCACATTTTTAATCTCAGGCTGGCGTGCTTTTAAGGCGCGCGCTGCCGCAATATTGCCACCACTGCTGGGGCCAACAAACAGGCCCTTGGTTCTGGCCAGTTCACGCATCACTTGTACAGCTTCATCACTGTTCACCTCAAGGGTACCATCCACTTCTGAGGCATGCCGCTCGTAAATACCCGGCACAAAGCCATCGGCAATGCCCTCAATCTTATGGTCAGCCACAATACCACGACCCAAAGTCGGGCTTTCAGCAGGCTCCATAGCAAACAGTTTCAAGGCCTTATTGTGATTTTGTCGCAAAGCCTGAGCCACCCCAATCAATGTGCCTCCCGTCCCCACGCCCTGCACCAAGGCATCAAACTTAAGTCCTGCGGGTATCTGCGCTAAAATTTCTTTACCCAGCCACTCACGGTTTTCATCCACGTTCCATTCCGTGTCAAACTGCTGCGGGCAGAAATAGCCGGGCTGGGCCCCCATGCGTTTGGCTTCAGCCATCGCCTCATTCACCTGAAAATGCCCGACAAACTTAATCTCCGCGCCAAACGCGTATGAAATCTTGGTGCGTTCCTGGGTAAAGCCCCGTGGCATCACCACAATCATTTTATAGCCTTTTACCGCCGCCACCATGGCCATGGCGTTACCCGTATTACCGCTGGTGGCCTCAACAATAGTATCACCCGGCTTAAGCAGGCCCTCACGTTCAGCACGGTCAATCACGTAATAAGCCATTCGGGCTTTAATTGAACCGGAAGGATTCAAAAACTCACATTTCGCCCAGATACCGGGCTCAACCTCAATCAGCGGGGTATTGCCGATGGCGTCAAGAATGGTGCCGGTACGTTGCTGCATGGGTAATCAGTTCTTTTTATTTCCCTTAGTATGCCACGCCCCTGCCTGCCAGAAAAGGTTTCAGCGCAAAAATTGATTGACGCCTGTGGTAAAATCCCCTATCTAGTTGTCCTGCAAGAATGCTCTTGTAGCTCAGTGGCAGAGCGCGTCATTGGTAATGACGAGGTCGGCAGTTCAATCCTGCCCAAGAGCACCACTTAAAAAGCCCCCATTCGGGGGCTTTTTAAGTGGGGCCCGCCTGGTTTATATCTCGCTTCGCTTCCGCAAAGCGGTCGCTCGCTCTTAGGGCTGGTGCGTTACCGCGCAGGCGCCAACACCCTTCGGTTAAAAAGCCCCCATTTGGGGGCTTTTTAAGTGGCTAGGCTTACCTTTCCTTCACCATACGCCGAATCTGGGCCACGGCCATAGCCGTTAGGGCTGCCACCATCAATAGCCCCCAGCCCAGCCCCTCACCCACCATAGGCGCGGCAGGCCAATAACCTAACCTGTAAAGCAGCCACTCTGTTCCCCAGCTCAGCAGCGGAAATACCGCCCACATTGCGGTGTAAAGCTCACTTTTTAGGCCACGCAGAGCCACAAAACTCAGCAGCATCTGCGGCGCCCGGAACATCACCCCTAAGGCAATACCAAAAGCCCAGGTGGCGGGGCTGAACAGCCCCGCGAGTAACGCCTCAGGGTTGGCCCAGTTGGCCAAGGCCGTTGGGAGTGGCAGCACCATCGCGAGTAAGGCCACCAAGGTTACCCCCACAAACAGGGCAACTGACGTTGCCAGCAATACCGCCCCGGTAAAAGCCGAACGTGCCCGCCAGCTTAAGCCGTGCGGCCAGGTGGGGTGCTTTTCCATGGTAATGGTCATTATGGCGTTCAACACGCCTTCGGCCAGCATGCACCACAGCCCCCAGTTCAGCCATTGGTTATCAATTTTCTGTACAACCCCCAATAGCCCTACCAAAAGGGCCAAGGCACAACAGACATCAAACAGTGGTGCCCGTCGCCCCAGTACCAACCACACCAAGGGCAGGGTAAACAAAATATCCACAATACTTAAAAACATCGCCGTGCCCGGGGTTAGAAAGGTCAGGCCAAGGGTCAGGCAAATCACCGTCCCTACCCGGCACAAGGCATACACCCAGGTCAGCGGATACCGTAGGGTATTTCGTGCGGTCGCCAGTTGCCAGCCACCGTAACCCAGCATGAGTAGCGCCCCGGCAAAAACTGAAATCAGCGCCAGTCCAATCGCCGAGGCCCCATGATGCACCGCATAGTGGTGCGCAAAAATATTCACATTGCCCCATAAAATGACAAACACGGCAGCCCATAAGGCCTGCCGCGTAGTTTGCGTAAGCTGACCCATTATGACTTGCCTTTACGCAAAACCCATTCTGTCCGCGGGCACAATACACCAAAGTTCTCAACTTCCTGACAATGCCGCCGCTGGAAGGCCGCAATAACATGCTCATCATCACCCCGGTACCCCCCCATCCGGATAATATCAATGGCAGGCGTTTTTGCTGGAACCTTTGGGGCTACCCAAGGGGCTGCAAGGTTATGAGCCTCAAGCCAACCCCAGTTAAAGTGCTTGCCTGGGTCCATCTTGCGGTCTGGCGCCACATCGCTATGGCCCAGCACACACTCAGGCGTAATATTATGGCGGGTCATAATACCCTTCAGCAACCAACCCAGTGCACGGTACTGCACCGCTGAATAAGCCGGGCAGCCACCGGGTTCACCCATATTGCTAATTTCAATACCAATACTACTCTGGTTTAATTTTGAATCTTCAAACCACTCACTTTTACCGGCATGCCAGGCCACCATATTCTCACGCACAAAGTTAGTAATGGTGCCGTCATACCCAATCATATAATGGGTGCTCAGCTCACGTTTAGGGTCCATATACACTTGGGTGGCTTCAAGGTCAGTTGACACCTCAGTACAATGGATAATCACATACTTAATCGGCTCAGTCCGCGGCGCATAATTGGGTGACGGCTGCCATTCAACCTGCATTATTCAGATATCCCTAATAACTTAAGCACCTTTGGCATAGTCCCTACGCCAACCCCGTTGAACGACACCACACCCTGGTTGCATTGCAAGTTGACGTGCGACGAAGTCTCTTTGCCCTCTGGCTGCAGGGCTCGCGCCAACAACTGGCTGTCATCCAACACCTCAGGCCGCACAATCTGGCTATTGCCCAATGACTGAATCACCCGCTGCATATCGTTGGTACTCAGTGACGTATTGCCCTGCAGACGGCGCTGATTATCCAGCCCCAGCTCACCCCGCATTGTGGCCCAGAAGTCATCTGACTTCACCCGCACGTTTGACACCGTCACCTTCGCCCGACGTGCTGCAATCTCAGCCAGCATATCATTCACAAAGGCCGTACGCTCACGCTGGTTGCTGCCTAGCAGCAACAGCACCAGTTCATGGAAACGACTTTCTGGGTAGCCCTTCATGCCCAAGTCAATCAGCAGGTTATCCCAGCTGGTCGTGGTTTTGGGCATCTGAACTTTGTTCACTGAAAGACGCCAGTCCCAATCCAGCGGCGCCGCTACACCAGCCGCCGCGCGACGGGTAAAGAATAAATCCCCCGTCTTCAGTAGCGGCCGACGCACACCTGACTGTCTTTCGTAAATACTCAAGGCCGAAGCATTAAGGCTCAACTCCAGAGTGCCGTCATTCTCATAGGTCGCAATCTGTCCACCTTCAATCAAAATGTCATAAGACGTACTTCTGCCCGAACTCACCACATCAAGCTGCTGGGTGGTCGGCAGGTTCAGTTCAATATGTAAATCACCGGTCAGGGTCGTTTCAAACACTAACTGGCCGATACGGTAGGTCAAACGGTCGGGTGACTGTGGGTCTGTCCACCGAATGGCCACATCATCCACGACCAGACTGATACGCCCTGGATATCCCCCATGGCTGATACCACCATAGGTCAAGCCCTGGGTGGCCAAGGCGTCCAAGCGGGCACGCAGACCCGTCTCAGCCTTATAAATCGCCAAAAGCCACACCATAAAGTGCAGCAAAATAACCCCCAGCACCGCAAACATAATGGCGGTAGTAAATTTGAAGGTGCGTTGTAGCGACATTATTTCCCCTGCGGCCCCAGCATATCTTCCGGACGAACCAACTTATCAAATGTCTGCCCGTCTAGATAACCTAGTGCGATTGCGGCATCTTTCAAGGTGGTGCCGTTCTCATGGGCTTTTTTCGCCACCTGTGCGGCCTTATCATACCCAATATGGGGGTTCAGGGCTGTCACCAGCATCAATGAGTTGTTCAGGTGCTGCATAATCCGGTCGCGGTTAGGCTCAATGCCAATGACGCAGTTATCAGCAAAGCTGGCGCAGGCATCGGCCAGAATCCGTGCTGAATGCAGCAGGTTGTGAATAATCATCGGCTTGAACACGTTCAGCTCCAGGTGGCCCTGCATCCCGCCCACGGTAATGGCGGCGTCATTCCCAATCACCTGGGCACAGACCATGGTCATGGCTTCAGCCTGGGTGGGGTTCACTTTACCCGGCATAATAGAGCTGCCCGGTTCATTCTCTGGCAGATGAATTTCACCCAAACCACTGCGCGGGCCAGAGCCCAGCAGGCGAATGTCGTTCGCAATCTTCATCAAGCTCACGGCTACGGTTTTCAGCGCAGCACTGGCAAAAACTAAAGCATCATTGCTAGCCAGACCCTCAAACTTGTTTGGTGCCACGGTAAATTGACGGCCAGATAGACGGCTGATTTCAGCCACCACCCGCTCATCAAACTCTGGATGAGCGTTCAGCCCCGTCCCCACCGCCGTGCCACCAATCGGTAGCTGATGGACGCCGGGCAAGCAGGCCTCAACCCGGGCAATCGAGTTATTTAATTGCTCCACATAGCCTGAAAATTCCTGACCCAGCGTCAGCGGTGTTGCGTCTTGCAGGTGGGTACGGCCAATTTTAATAATATGCCTAAAGTCCTGCGCCTTCACATCCAGCGCGTCACGCAGCTTGGTCAGCATCGGCAGAACATCATCCTCAAGGGTGATGGTCGCAGCAATGTTCATGGCGGTAGGGAAAGTATCGTTGGTCGACTGGCCCATATTCACATGGTCATTGGGGTGCACGGGTTTTTTGCTGCCTACCACGCCGCCCAAAATTTCAATCGCACGGTTGGCGATCACCTCGTTCACGTTCATGTTGGTCTGGGTGCCTGAACCGGTCTGCCATACCACCAGCGGGAAGTTGTCATTAAAACGGCCAGCAATCACCTCATCAGCGGCCTTGGCAATGGCTTCAGCCAAATCACGTGGCAGCTTGCCCAGGTCAGCATTCACGGTTGCCGCGGCTTTCTTCAGGGTCGCATAGGCAGCAATAAAGCCTGGAGAAAAAATATCTTTCCCGATACGGAAATTCTCAGACGAACGCTGGGTTTGCGCGCCCCAGTATTTGTCCGCAGGCACATCAATCACCCCCATCGAGTCAGACTCTTTACGGACAGGCATAGTTGATTTCGTGAGTTTTGTTGTTGGCATGAAAAGGTTCCACTACTTAAAATCCCTTCCAGAATGGCAGGATAACCCCCAAAACGCAAGCCCAACCCCACGCGCCCAGCACCCTACTGTGGCCTAACCGCAACCTTTGCAAATTACTGGATTACTTGCTATATTGCCGAAGTTTTCTGCTGGGGGCCTGTAGCTCAGCGGTTAGAGCAGGGCACTCATAATGCC
>Ga0075012_10006226_pt1 | contig 10831 bp, 11 predicted proteins | sample All_14_2_FD_71474 | JGI IMG/M metagenome (GOLD analysis project Ga0075012, IMG submission 71474) | Freshwater microbial communities in response to fracking from Pennsylvania, USA - Allegheny Zone_MetaG_DW_15 | ecosystem: Environmental > Aquatic > Deep subsurface > Groundwater > Drilled... | reverse complement strand
AGGTGAATCCCCGCCCGTCGCTGTGGTTCTCGGTCGCCACGCGTGCCGGCGTGCCGCTGGTCGAGACCACCATCGCCGAAGCCAGGGGCGCACCCCTGCCGCCGGTCGCGACGCAGAAAGACGGCGTGCTCTGGCGCTACACGGCCAAGGACCTTGCCGCACGGCTCTTCTACGCGCGGAACCGGGATTTCGTGCTGCCCGCGCCGGACCTGTCCCGTATGGCGCCGGTCACGGGCCATGCCGACGTGACGGGGGCGCGGGACGATCCCGCGCCGGGCTTCGGAGAACTGGTTGCCTTCGCGGGCAAGCTGGCCGGACGCCTCACTGCGGTGAACAGGGCGCGGACATGAGTGGAGCCTTCGTCATCTCGCTCGACTTCGAACTAATGTGGGGGGTGCGCGACCACCGCTCAGTCGCTGAATACGGCGATGCCGTGCTGGGCGGGCGGGAGGCCATCCCGTTGATCCTGTCGCGGTTCCGGGAGGCGAGGATTTGGGCGACATGGGCCACGGTGGGCCTGCTCTTCGCAAGAAACCGCACTGAAATGCTCGATCATGCGCCCGCGCTGCGACCCGACTATCGGGATGCCACCCTGTCGCCCTACTCCGCCATAGAAACGGGCGTGATCGGCGAGGACGAGCAGGCCGACCCGCTGCATTTCGGGTCCTCCCTGCTCGAACGGATCGCCGAGACCGAGGGGCAAGAGATCGCAACCCATACCTACAGCCATTACTACTGCCTGGAACCGGGCGCCGATGTCGCCTCCTTTGAGGCGGATCTCGCCTCAGCCGTCGCGATCGCCAGAGAGACCGGGCACAGCCTGCAGAGCATTGTCTTTCCGCGCAACCAGATATCAGAGGAATTCGTCGCCGCGGGTGCCGGGCTGGGCGTGACTACCTATCGCGGCAATGCGACGGGCTGGCTCTACCGGGCCCGGTCGGGCGGCGAGACTACCATGCCCTTCCGACTGGCGCGCTTCATCGACGGCGCGCTGCCGATAGGGCCTGCGCAGGTTGTTCATCCCGAACACCACGGCCCTGCATGCAATGTTCCGGCCTCCCGGTTCCTCAGGCCCTGGTCCGCGAAGCTCGCCGCCTACCACGAACTGCATATCCGCCGGATCGAGTCCGAGATGGAATTGGCCGCGCGGCGGGGCGGATGCTATCACCTCTGGTGGCATCCGCACAATTTCGGCCGCAACACGGCCCGCAACCTCGCGCAGCTCGACCGGGTCATCGCCTGCTTCAAACGGTGCCGCGACGATTTCGGGATGGAAAGCCGCACCATGCGCGACCTTGCCCTGTCGTGACCGCCAAGCGTATCAGCACGACGTAACCGCGTACGGGAGCCTGCAGAGCCATGCTCGTCTATCTCGGCATCTACAGTGGATTCGCGCTTGCGGCGATCGGAAACCACTCCCGGCGAAACACGCTGTTCTTCGCGTTCGCCGGGGTCTTCCTCGTGTGGTTCATGGGGTTCCGCTACGAGACCGGCTGCGACTATTCAGGCTACCTGAACCGCTGGATCAGTTTCTCGCCTCCGGACAGCCTCGCACGGCTCCTCCAAGGCGAGGAGGCGGGATTTGCCTTTCTCATGGGGTCGATCAAAGCTTCTGGCCTCGAGTACACTTGGCTGAACGTCGCAGCTTCGGCGATCCTGGTGGTCTGCTACATCCGCTTCGCACGGGCGCACCTGTTCGCGCCCCTTATCCTCGCCCTGCTTTTCCCTGTAATCATCGTGCAGCTTGGCATGTCCGGCATAAGGCAGGCCCTGGCGGGCGGGTTCCTGATGCTGGCCTTCAACGCCTTTGCCAGACAGGAAAAGCTGTGGACCGCTATCTGGATCCTGGTCGGCATGCAGTTCCATGCCAGCGTAGTTATGTTTTTGCCAATCGCCCTTCTTGCCGGTCGACGAATCGACACCTTCCGTGTTGGAGCAGCTTTGTTGATACTTGGGCCATTCGCCGGGCTTTTGCTTGGCGATCGCGTTGATACGTACGAAGAACGGTATGGTTCCGGAGACGTTGAAGCCGGCGGTGCGTTAATTCGATATTTTTTGGCTTTCCTGCCTGTACCTTTCTTTGTCTTATATCGGAGCAAAGTGAAGGCATTCTTTCCGAACGTATTCCCATTACTAAAGCTCAGCGCATTGACTCTCTTGTCTCTCGCACCTTTGGTGGTGCTTTCCTCAATGGCCCTTCACCGATTAAACTACTACGTGCTACCGTTATCGATTTTGCTTTGTGTGTATGTTGGCGCTGTCGTTGCTAAACGACCATCTCATGGTCATTGGCTCGCGGTGATAGGATACGGAAGCTACTCATTTTTGTGGTTTCTAAGCTCGAGACATGCCCAATCATGCTACATACCCTATGAAAACACATGGCTCATGTAACTAAGTATATCAAACTTTCTGCACCTGCGGAGCATTTGAATGTTGTCATCTATTAAACTATACTTGTCTGGTCTGATTGTAAAAACACTTAGCCGACACGGTGATCACAGAGCTTTCTTGCTGAAACCAACAACCGGCGCGACTATACGAAGTTCGGGGTGAATGTTGAGTTTGTCCAAGACAACCAATCGCAGTTGACGTCCTTGGAAACAGTGCAGGGATTGCAGTCGCAAGCGCAGGCGAAGTTGGTGCGCTTCACAATGAGTGCTACGAATCGTGCGCAGCTTTACATTCTGGCGGATTTCGCCCACGGTTTTGTCACGATCTAGGCTGGCAGCGAAATCGTCTACAATTGCATTGATTATACTATACGCCCGAAGATGAGGGTTCACTGCGCTGGGTTGATCCAGCTGTAGGTATCGATTGGCCAATAATTGGAGGCGCTATTCTGAGCGAAGAAGGCGTCAACGCCCGACTTCTGGCCGGTCGCTATAGCCCATTTTAGTTCGAAGGAGGAGTGATGAAGATCCTTGTCACAGGTGGCGCGGGCTTTATCGGCTCAGCTGTGGTGCGGCTTGCGGTGGCCCGCGGCCATCATGTGGTTAATCTCGATGCGCTTACATATGCCGCCAGTCTAACCAACGTCGCGCTCGTCGTCGAGAGTCCGCTTCATGACTTCGAACAGGTGGATATCCGTGATCGGCCGGCACTCGATCGCATTCTCTATACTCATCAACCAGATGCGATCATGCATCTGGCCGCGGAATCCCACGTGGACCGTTCTATCGACGGTCCTGGCGATTTCATTCAGACCAACGTGGTAGGAACCTATAACCTGCTGGAGGCTGCGCGCGCCTATTGGGTCGCTCAGGGGCGCCCCAATACATTCCGCTTCCATCACATTTCAACCGACGAGGTCTTTGGCTCTCTCCCCGCGGATCCGTCGGTGAAGTTCACGGAGCAAACGCCGTATGATCCGCGTAGCCCCTATTCGGCCTCGAAGGCCAGTTCTGACCATCTGGTCCGAGCCTGGCATGAAACCTATGACCTGCCGGTGGTTCTCACGAATTGTTCGAACAATTACGGGCCCTATCATTTCCCCGAAAAACTAATCCCGGTAGCAATCCTTAATGCACTGAAGGGAGAGCCGCTGCCGATCTATGGTACAGGCGCGAACATCCGGGACTGGCTTTATGTCGAGGACCACGCCGATGCGCTGCTACTGGTGCTGGAAAAGGGACAGATCGGGCGATCCTACAATATTGGTGGTGAGAATGAGCGCAGCAATCTGGACCTTGTCCATAGCCTTTGTGGCATTTTGGACGATCTACGCCCCAAGGCGAATGGCAGCTATACCGATCAGATCACTTTCGTCGCTGACCGCCCCGGCCATGATGCTCGCTATGCGATCGATCCCACGCGCATTCGAACCGAACTCGGCTGGCGGCCCAGTGTCACTGTGGAGCAGGGACTGCGCCTCACCGTGCGATGGTATCTGGACAATGAAGCCTGGTGGCGCCCGCTGCTGGCCCGCAAGGGGGTGGGCGAACGGCTTGGGGTGAATGCATGACCATCCTAGTTTCTGGCAAGACTGGGCAGGTAGCAACTGAGCTACAGGCACAGACCGAAGTGGTTGCGCTGACCCGTATTCCTAGCACTGATAACCCACCACCCGCGCCACGCCCGCAGAATTCCCGTCTTGAGTGCAGCACGACAGACGATTTATTCGGCATTCGTCGCCTCGATTGGCGCGACCATTTGAGCCACGTCCTCGCCCAGATGTCGACACAAGAGCAAACCCTGATAAGTATCATGAACGGAGTCTCAAATTGACTGATCGCAAAGGCATCATACTGGCCGGCGGCTCTGGGACGCGCCTTTATCCGATTACGCTGGGCGTCTCGAAACAATTGCTGCCAGTCTATGACAAGCCAATGGTCTACTATCCACTCAGTGTGTTGATGCTGGCCGGCATCCGCGAAATCGCGATAATCACCACGCCGCAAGACCAAGATCAGTTCCGCCGCACATTGGGCGATGGCAGCCAGTGGGGACTGACCTTCACCTATATCGCCCAGCCATCGCCCGACGGGCTTGCCCAGGCCTATTTGCTGGCCGAGGATTTTCTGGCGGGAGCTCCCAGTGCAATGGTGCTGGGCGACAATCTTTTCTTCGGCCACGATCTGCTGCGTCTTCTGCGTGAGGCGGACCAAACTGGATCGGGGGGAACGGTCTTCGGTTATCGTGTAGCCGATCCCGAACGCTATGGCGTGGTCGCCTTCGACGATGCGGGCCAAGTGACGCGGATCATCGAAAAGCCCGCAGTTCCGCCGTCAAACTATGCGGTGACCGGGCTTTACTTCCTGGACGGCACAGCACCAGCCCGCGCGCGTCAAGTGCAACCCTCGGCGCGCGGCGAGCTGGAGATCACAACGCTTCTGGAAAGCTACCTGACGGAAGGCCAGCTTCGCGTGAATCGCATGGGTCGGGGCTACGCCTGGCTAGATACCGGCACGCACAGCTCGCTGCTAGATGCCAGCAATTTCGTCAGGACGCTGGAAAAACGTCAGGGCCTGCAGACAGGTAGCCCTGACGAAGTCGCATTCGGCAATGGCTGGATTGACACAGAAGCCCTTTTGAAGCGCGCCGAGAAGTTCGCGAAGAGCGATTACGGAAAGTATCTAAAGCAACTTGTTCAGGCCTCCTAGGACTAACCTGACATTGCCCCGTCAATACGGGCGGACGTCAGGCGTCTGTCCAGCGACGCAACGGCAGGACAGACGCGAGAAAGGATTCAGATAATGTGCGGTATTTTTGGCGTTCTCGGCAGCCATGAGGTTGCCCCCCTTCTGGTTGAAGCGCTGAAGCGGCTGGAATATCGAGGATATGACAGCGCGGGCATTGCCACCGTGAATGCCGGTCGGCTGGACCGTCGGCGTGCAGTGGGAAAGCTGGTTAACCTGTCGGACCTGCTGGTGCATGACCCGCTGGCAGGCAAGGCGGGCATCGGGCATACCCGCTGGGCGACCCATGGCGGTCCGAGCGTCGCGAATGCGCACCCTCACCAAGCGGGGCCCGTCGCTGTCGTCCACAACGGGATCATCGAGAATTTCCGGGAGTTGCGGGAAGAGCTCGCTGCCGCTGGATATCGTCAGGAGAGTCAAACGGACACAGAGACGATTGCCTTGCTGATGTGCCAAGCAATCGACAATGGCGCGTCGCCCGTTGAGGCCGCGCGCAGCACACTTGGCCGTCTCCAGGGCGCATTTGCTCTCGCCTTTCTCTTCGAAGGCGAAGACGATCTCATGATCTGCGCGCGGAAGGGAAGCCCATTGGTGATCGGGCACGGCGATGGCGAAATGTTCGTGGGCTCGGACGCGATCGCCCTCGCCCCAGTGACGGATCGTATCACCTATCTTGAAGAAGGCGACTGGGCAGTCATCACCCGCGCTGGCGCCGCGATTTTCGATCTTGCCGGTTCTCCTGTCCGGCGCGCTGAGACGCGTATCCAGATCGAGGCGTCGCGGATCGACAAGGCGGGCCACAAGCATTTCATGGCGAAAGAGATTGCCGAGCAGCCGATGGTCATGGCCGATGCACTGGCGCATTACACAACCCCAGAGGGTGCACTCGATCTGCCTGAAGCCCTTGATTTTGCCGGAATAGAGCGCGTTGTCCTCGTGGCTTGTGGCACGGCATCTTATGCCTGTCATGTCGCGAAATACTGGTTCGAACAGATTGCAGGTCTCCCCGCAGAAATTGATATCGCGAGCGAGTTCCGTTATCGCGATCCGGTGATCTCACCCGGAACAATGGCTGTCTTCGTCAGCCAATCTGGCGAGACGGCTGATACCCTCGCGGCCCTGCGCCACGTGACGGCGAAAGTCGCGAAGCTTGTGGCCGTAGTCAATGTGCCGACCTCGTCCATTGCCCGGGAATCTGACTTGGCCCTGCCGATCCGCGCAGGCGTGGAGGTCGGCGTAGCCTCGACGAAAGCTTTCACCTGCCAATTGACCGTGCTTGCCTTGATTGCACTGAAAGCGGGCCAAGATCGTGGCAAACTCACAGCTGCAGATGTGGCTGGGCAAATTGACGCGCTTCGCGCCCTGCCTGGCCTTACGAATCATGCACTGCAACTCTCCGCGACGATCTCGGAGATCGCCGAGCCGCTTGCGGAGGCACGCGATATCATTTTTTTGGGCCGCGGCGCGATGTATCCGATCGCATTGGAAGGTGCGCTCAAGCTCAAGGAAATCAGCTACATTCATGCTGAAGGCTATGCGAGCGGAGAGCTTAAGCATGGCCCGATCGCACTCATCGACGCCCATGTTCCGGTCATCGTTTTCGCACCACGAGATGCGCTTTTCGACAAGACGGTATCGAACATGCAGGAGGTGATGGCACGGCATGGCAAGGTGCTGTTCCTGTCAGACGCGGAGGGCGTGGCGCGGGCGGGTCAGGATTGCTGGAAGATCCTCACCTTGCCCGAGGTTGCCCCACAATGGGCTCCTATCCTCTATTCGGTTCCGGCGCAGCTTCTGGCCTATCACACTGCGATCGCGAAAGGCACCGATGTGGATCAGCCGCGAAACCTCGCGAAATCAGTCACAGTCGAATAGGCAGAGCCAGGTCATGACAACGAAGATCTTTGGTACCGACGGCATTCGTGGGACCGCAAACAGCTACCCGATGACAGCGGATATGGCGCTTCGGGTTGGCGCGGCTGCTGGCCGGCATTTTCGCCGTGATGGGAAAAATGGCCATCGCGTGGTGATCGGCAAGGACACGCGCCTGTCGGGCTACATGATTGAGACTGCCTTGACTGCAGGCCTCACCTCGACCGGGATGAACGTGCTGCTGCTGGGCCCCGTCCCAACCCCGGCGGTTGGATTTCTGACCCGCTCGATGCGCGCCGATCTCGGGATCATGATCTCGGCAAGCCACAACCCGCATCATGACAATGGCATCAAGTTCTTCGGACCAGATGGCTTCAAGCTTTCCGATGCGGATGAAGCGGCCATCGAGCAAATCCTGGCCCGCGACATTGTCCCGAGCCAGCCGGCGAATATCGGGCGGGCGAAGCGGATCGAAGATGCGGGGGGTCGTTACGTCGAATATGCCAAGACAACCCTGCCGCGCGGAACGCGCTTCCAAGGCATGAAGGTTGTCCTCGATTGCGCCAATGGCGCGGCCTACAAGGTAGCGCCTCAGGTCCTCTGGGAGCTTGGTGCCGACGTGATTTCCATGGGGGCCGCGCCCGATGGTATCAACATCAACCTCGGCTGCGGATCGACCCATCCGCGCAGCTGCGCTGCCAAGGTGATCGAGACAGGCGCGGATCTTGGCATCACGCTGGATGGCGATGCCGACAGGGTAATCCTGATCGATGAGAACGGCCAGATTGCGGATGGCGATCAGATCATGGCGCTCTTTGCCGCGCATTGGGCGAAGTCGGGCCTGTTGCGCGATGGGGTTCTGGTCAGCACGGTTATGTCAAACCTGGGCCTCGAGCGTTTCCTTGAAGGGTGCGGGCTGCGCCTCGAACGCACTGCAGTCGGCGACCGCCATGTCGTCGAACGCATGCGTCAGGGTGGTTGGAACCTCGGTGGTGAGCAATCGGGCCATATCGTTATGACCGATTATGCGACAACGGGTGACGGTCTTATTGCGGCGCTGCAATTCATGGCGGCTATGGTGGAAAGTGGCAAACCTGCGTCGAAGCTTGCGCGCAATTTCGAGCCTGTGCCGCAGATGCTCAAAAACCTTCGCTATGCAGCCGGGGTGGACCCGCTTTCGAAGTCTGAGGTGCAGAAGGTTGTCGAGTCAGCACATCTGCGCCTGCAGGGCCGGGGTCGGCTGCTGGTCCGGAAATCCGGAACCGAGCCCCTCATTCGTATCATGGCTGAATGCGAAGACGAAGCTCTCATGGTTTCAGTGCTTGAAGATATAATCGGCACCATGGAAGCTGCATCCTGACCGGGGCGAACGCGGTTCCCAGGCGTGGCGAGGTCCTCGAAGATCCTGCCATCGCTGAAAAGATCCTGAACCACAGGGATACGCATTAGAACAAAACGTGATCATCTATTGCCAGGCGTTATGCTCGACATGTTCGAGATAGTGTGCGAGCACATTGGCCGATTTCCAGCCCCCTGGCTGCATGACCGCGACGGTATCATGGCCGGCCTTCAGGAGATCCTGTGCCGCACCCAAGGGCATCGAAGGCTCGCTGAAGTCCTCGATGGCTTCCAGATGGTACGCCGCAGTCTCGATGATGCACTTGACGATAGCGTCACTCAGCGCGCGATCGACGGCGACGCCCTTGTAGGTCGGACCGAAAAGTGGCTCAATGCTGGGCCCGCGCCAGTCCGGCCATGAATTGATGCGGTGGATGCCGCCACCCATTGGCATCAGGTCACCACTCCTCGATAAGGCGGTCGATGCGCTTCCAGGCAAAGACGATCCGGCAAAGACCCGCATGTTTGACCCTGATGCGCCGGATCAGTACGCGAAGCGTGTCGTCCAAAGAGGGGTGATGTCGTCGGTCGACAGGGCCACCAGTTCCGAGCCGCGTGCGAAAAGATCATAGCCCAGCGACAGCATGGCCCGGTTGCACAGGTCCCAGAGATTGTCGGGCTCAACCGCCAAAAAGCGATCAAGGTCGTCGCGGGTCAGCCCTTTAGCCTGTTTCGGGTGAAAGATTCTCCGGCGGTGGACGCGACGGAGATAAGATTGATCCGCTCGGATCCCGCAAATCTGCGCCGATACTGAGGAGCCTCTGCTGGAACCATGCCCGGCGAAGCTCTTCGAACTGGCCGGCATCGGGCCTGTAGCCACGACGTACAAGACGATCGCCGACGAGAAATCGCCCTTGTGCTGGACGCCGTGATACATCGATTCAATCCACGGTTTCGCGCGCGAGATCACAACAAGCCTGAATGCCGTGGTCCGGCGTGATGCCAGTCAGCAGGACATCATCCATGACCTGCACGACTGGATGCGGGCCGACTTCGCGCGCATGTAGAAGCACAACCCCATCGCCAAGGCAATCAACGACATGTTCAGGGAAGAAGAGCAGTGGGCCAACTTTGCACATTTACTCGATGGTGGCCGTATCTGCCTCACCCCAAGAAATGCCGCTAACCATCCCCCCATAGCGCGCGATCCGCGGGATCGCGCCGAGCCGCATAGTATGGCTTTTAGTCGCGTCGCGGCAATCGCACGGTCTTCATGCATACCCTCATCCTCACCGCAACATGAACGGCTTCGACCCTCAAGCCTGGCTTGCCCATGTCCTTCTAAGGCTACTTTGAACTGGTTCAACCTCGACACGCCGCTCTCGTCATGGCCGAGTCCGGATGGATACTTGGCACTTGCTCGTTTGTCCTCTGATCTCGACAATGCCTGCTGCACCGATCAATGCCACTCGACTTAGACCCTGCGCATGTAATTCCTGGCTCGCAGTTTTCCGAATGATCTGCGAGTCAAGTTTAATATAAGGAACAGCACGCCAATGAACGCTTCTTCGGCCTGATGATCGGAATAACTTTCGACTGCCCGTTGCTATTGGCAACTACTGCCGTGGCCTAATGTATATTCTGTCAATCCGATATCTGACTTCCCATGCTCGTCTCCAAGAGCTCATAAGCCGCAGATTCCAGCTCCTCAAGCGCCATGGTCAGGACAGCGAGCATCTCCGCCACCTCAGCGGTCCTCTCTGCGGGGCTGAGCTTCATAAGAGACTGCTCGAACCGTGCAATCCAAATACCCACTGCATGAAGCTGTTGAAGGGCGTCATCATAAGTTGATTCCTTGCTCGCAATCAACAATCTGATATCTTTTGTTAGCGAGAAGATTTCCTCCCGTCGATCAAAGATTGACCTCAGAGTTTCATCTAACATTGCATGCCCCATTGAGATGGTGCGAATTAAGGTCATGGGCCGCAGCCCAGTGCCGTTTAATTTTGAATTCATGTATCTTGTGTATTTTCGTGAAGTTTAAATCGACCCTGCCATACCGCGCCAGTCCGGGATACGTGAGCTATACTTTACAGCCTCGAGCAGGGAAGGGGCTGGGGTGCTATCTGAAGTCGCAGGTACTGACTTAGGATCGGCAGCAGCGCACTATTGTAAAATTCGCAAGTCCTTGCCTTATGGCCGAGACCAGATTCCAGCATGCATATTGCGGCTGATCTCCATCCTCTTCCCCTGACCACCTTGATATCGTTTCCAAGCTCCGAGCCAGAGCGTAGAGTTTTCAGTTGGCACTTTGACATTGATATATCAGCCCCAAGTTGATTGTTTTTAGCGTGCGTGACATGCTGTTTTTCTTCGGGAGGCGCCGCCTAGAGGAATCCGGACGGCATGATCAAGCCCCGTTTGGTGGCAATTGCCACGGCGTGGATTGCATTGCGCGCACCAAGGATTTTACGGGCACGCTC
>Ga0075012_10006225_pt1 | contig 10832 bp, 9 predicted proteins | sample All_14_2_FD_71474 | JGI IMG/M metagenome (GOLD analysis project Ga0075012, IMG submission 71474) | Freshwater microbial communities in response to fracking from Pennsylvania, USA - Allegheny Zone_MetaG_DW_15 | ecosystem: Environmental > Aquatic > Deep subsurface > Groundwater > Drilled... | reverse complement strand
CCTCAGACCAATGAGGATGTCGCCCTCGCTCACTTGACGAGGCAAAAGCTTCTTGCGCTCAACGACCCCAAAAGCAAACCCGGCGAGATCATAAGTTCCCTCGGCGTACATTCCGGGCATCTCGGCCGTTTCCCCCCCGATGAGGGCACAGCCGCTCAGCTCGCATCCGCGGGCGATGCCGGCAATCACTCCCGCGCCCACGTCCAGCTCGAGCTTTCCGCACGCAAAGTAGTCGAGGAAGAACATGGGCTCAGCACCCTGGACGATGAGGTCGTTCACACTCATCGCGACCAGGTCGATTCCGACCGTAGAGCCGTCCCTGAGCTCCTGCGCAAGGACCAGCTTAGTCCCGACGCCGTCCGTCCCGGAAACCAAGATCGGGTCCTCAGACCCGAGACAGTGGAGGTCAAAGCACGCCCCGAACCCACCGAGATCCGGGTCGCATCCCGGCCTCCTCGTCGCCTTGCAAAAGTTCTTGATCCGCTCAACCAACTCGTCTCCGCGGGCGGTCGACACTCCCGCGATCTCATAGGTGAGCTTTTCGGAGAAAAAACCCTTCCGCTGGGCAAAGTTTAGAATCGATTCGATCAGGCACGGACCCTCCAAAGCCTGCACGCGAGCCTTTAGAGTTTCCGGCGTGTCCGTCTCCGGGAAGACCTGGCAGGACTTCTGGAGGACGATGGGCCCGCCGTCTACGACCTCGGTAACGAGGTGCACCGTGCATCCCGAGACTTGTTTTTTGGCCTCGAGGACAGCCTTGTGGACTTGGAGATCCATCCCGCCCGCGAACTCGGGGAGCAGGGATGGGTGCACGTTGAGGATGCGGCCCTCCCACTGGCGGCAGAACTCGTTGCTCACGATGCGCATGTAGCCGACGAGGACAATCAAGTCCACGCCTCGTCTCTCCAATTCGTCCGTCACCCGGGCGTCGAATTCCACGCGGGTTTTCGACTTGGCCGAGAGCGTCAACCCTGGGACTCCGACCTTCTCCGCCCGCTTAATCACGCCAGCGCCCTCCTTGTCGGATAAAGCCAGAACGAGCTCACACGTCTCCCCGAGAGTGGATCCGGACCTGTAGAGCTCGTCGATGATGGGTTGAAGGGAGGAACCACCAGGCGTCGACCCCAGAGCTGCGATTCGAACCTTGCGTTTGGCGACGACCTGGTTCTTGAACAACAACGCGGGCGCGTATCCCAAGGACTGGGTGGCGCAACCCTCAAGCAATTGAGGAAGATTGTCTACCGATTGAACAATCGGTGCGAGGAACTCTTTATCGCTAAAAACGGCGTCCACAACACGGCCCCGACGGGAGACGCGGAGAACCAAGGGTCCCTTGTAAGGCGCGTCGCTAAACGCGCAAGCATCCACGACGCGATTGGCAGCCGCCACTGCAGCCGCTCGAGCCGTCCGGGAGTCCTCGTCTCTTCCGCGGGCGGATTCAAAAGCGAAACAGGGACGAGGTATGTCTTGTTCGCTGGCAGGCAACGTTGATTCCCCGTCCAAGAAGAACAAGTAAGTAAAGTCCCATCGCTCGTCTTCAATATCCGAATCAGGTGCGACTCTAGCGGCAATCGTCGCAGCTTCTCTTGACGGTCCAATATCCGCATCCTTAGAAGGTCCGACAATATATTTGGGCGAGTCTTCCGAAGACTCCGAAGCGACTGCATCTCGTACAGCTTGGATGATCGCACTCGACTCGTCTTGTTCAAACTGGAAGGAGACGGCGGTGGTTGCAGAAACCGACTTCGAGTCTGAAGTCGAGACTTTCTTGGCTAGAAGATGGTCAAAGCCCGCGCAGTACTCGAATCCCTTCGCGATGAGTCTGCTCTTTGCTTCTCCGTCGCAGTTATCCAGTTGAAAGGACGCATAGTCTTCAAACCGAGTCAACACAAAGCTCTTGCGTTCGCAACAGGACCGAATCAACGAGTGAAGGAAGACGTCGACCTTGTCCGACTGCAGGTTGGCGATGAGCACGTCCTGCGGGCCCACCACGGTGCTGGCGCTGGGCCTGAGGACCGCGAGGTGAGGCACGGCGTTCTCGTGCAGAAAAGCCATCGCTTCTCTGGTGAGCGCAGTCACGGGAAGTCTCAGGCGCTGAAGCAGCGGCAGGAGGTCCGGGTGGACCGTGCGCACCGCCAGGTACACCTGCGGACCAGTGCTCATGGTGTCCTCGACCCCTAAGAACGAAACAAAAACTCGCAAATAAAGAACGATTCAATCAAAAGTGAATGAATAGTGATTGACTTTCATCACCAGGTTTGGTGGAAGGAAGTGGCAAGACCTTCTACGAGTACCAAGGTACTTCCCAGCTAACCCTTGAATACCGCTACCTCTATATATTAGTTGGGGTATTTTACTATACCTTTATCATATAGTATTACCGCGCATTACTTGTAGCAGTCTTTCAAATGGATGGCAACAACAAACTTCGGAATCAGAACAGGCACTCAGTCAGAACTGTGTCAGCTGAATTGGCCATAAATTCCAAGCATTATTTTGAGAGTTTGCAATCATTTGCCTGGATGTTCCTTCCAAGTATTGTGGCAGTTTGTCCTTTAACCTCCTGACGCCCTCCGCAAAGAGTTTGTTCGCGGAGAGAGACGCAAGAGTGCCTTTCGATCTACTAGAGCCGGTCATTCTGTACTAGACACAGTACACATAGCAGTGTCATGACACCACACGGCGGCGGTGGGGCGTTTCGTGAGGGCTGGTCTACGTGAAGAGTCTTATTTGAAAAGGACTGTACAGGTTGCAAGGCCGTGCGTGCAGTGGACTTTGTGTCGACGTCACAATCAAGGAAGAAGATGCTGGCTGCAACATCCTCAGCGTCAAGCAGCAGCAAGGCGGCTATCAAGCCCACTGAGTGTATCAATATGCTCAAGTTCCGCTCGGTGGGGGACCCGAACAAGTATATAAAAAGTGTATGTCGTTGCCATCGTTCGTCAATCTCCTGAAGTACTGGTTGTCCCGTATGGCTTCCGTAATCCCTGGTTCTCCGTTTTTTAACTAACGCCCGGAGTGATCGCACTTTTTTAGGATTATGTAAGCGACTCAACACCAGTTGGGCGATAAACTTATTGACTGACGACCTGCCCGAACAATAGCTCGGAGATGTAAGAGATTTGTTGTTCAAACTACTTGTGTGAAAACTAACCTGATCAATTATAAGGAAATGACAATGTTGGGTTGGGCTGTCTACTTTGGACATTCACCCCAGGCTGAAGAGGTGATCAAATGGGCCTTGTCACTAGTAAGTACTAATCCTTTCCTGCCAATGCGTGAGGGTTTCTTCCGGGCGAAAACTGCAAAAGAAATCGCTGAGTACTACCAAAGGAAAAATCTCGTCCAGTTGTTAGAGCAGTGCGAGAAGAGCAGGGATGAAACTATGCGAACCGCTGGAGATGCACTTAGGCTACAGCTTCTCGCGGAACGACCTGCTGATGTGCAAGGAAAACAGAAGGAACCGGTTCGAACAAAGCGGCGGGAGTCCAAGTTTGTACCGATTGAACAAGCCCCGCCAATGGACAAAAAAGCGAAACCGAACGAAGCTCTCAAGGAGGGACTAAGGGGCACACCATCGCCGCCGGTTGCGCCCTTGCCTGAGTCTTCGAAAGCACCGTCGCCAACCGTGGTTACAGAGTCGCCTGTCACAGCACCCGCTGCCGAGGTATCGACGTCCGTGCGCGCCGAGACCTCTCCCACGACGGTTGCCATCGGCGACCGAGTTTTGTTAGCGTCGTCTTTGTCGTCGAAGGCTCAGTCGTCGGAAACGGTCGACTCTTTGAAACGTTCTTCGAATCAACGACTCATGGTGAAGCCGGTCCTAGCGACGCGGACAACTCCAGCTGTCAACCCTCCGACCGCGACCCCTGAAGCTGACTGCAACCCTCCACGTGCCCCGTCGCCTTTGAGCGAAGACCCAGCAGAGCGAGTGGAAGTGCAAGCAGAGGTAACGGAAACAACACCAGCTCGGTCCGTTACTAATGAATTCAACGGCATTGATACAACTGGAATCAGGCTTCCACCGGGGAAGCGGTACCATGTTTTGCTGTCGTACACATGGGGAAAGTTCCAGACGACTCGCTCAAGGGTCAAACTTCTCGCGAAAATCCTCGAGAGCCATGGCCTCAAGGTTTGGCTTACCGAGGACCACGTCGAAGATGACGTTTTAAGCGCGATTCATCAGGGTATCAATGAGTCCGTTTTGGTTGCCGTATGTCTCACCAAGGGATACTCGGATAGAATCGCTGCCTATGCTCGGGCTAAGGCACCCCAGCTAGACTGGTGTGTGGCTGAATTCAATGCGGCATTCTCGGCTGTATCGCGAACGCCGATGATGACAGTTATCATGGACCCTGCCATGTTGGACTGGAATAAATGGATTGGCGACATCGCGCTCGCACTCAAAGGGGCGGAATTGGTTGACTTCACGTCAGATAAGGATTGGGACGGATCTGCGGCCCGTATCGCTGAAGTGGTGCACAGGCTCACTAGCTAGCTAACTGATCTTTTCTGGAGTCACCAGTGCGACAACTATTCCGTACAACCAGTTTTCTACCTCCTCATGGAATTGTTCTAACACATAGAAATAATATCTACTTTTCGGCCATACTGTACACTAAAACGCAAGGTAAACTTTCCGCACTCCTCCTTTACCGCATGGCGCAATAACTCTCTAACGAAAATAATGAAGGAGAGATAGCCGACACACCTATCGTTCACATCGCTGCCGCTGATCACAGACAAGAGGAGTGGAAGTGCAAACAGTACTCGATCATACACCGAACCTCCTCTAGATTTCATAGGCGAGCATCCGGCTCTATTCTCTGTCCGATACAGGGAACCGCAGAAACGTGACCGAACGCTTCTCCCCTTCCAAGTTGGCAAAACAAGGGATTATTTGATTTGTAGACTCGCAAAAGAAAATGGTCCAAGTCACCCTCGCCTTGGCCCTCGTGGCCTGCGGTATGCTTCTAGCAGCTTGCTGGGAAGCACAGGCTGCTAAGATCGTTCAAATGGACGTATTCCCCGATTCGCCCTCTTGCACCGGAGACAAGGCGACGTATTCGCTCTTCATGGACAAGAAGTGCCAGGCGTATGACGTGACGGCTTTTGGAAATGGCCGCGGAATTAAGACCTCCTTCAAGTACGATTGTGACGCGAGAGCGCTTGTCGTGTACCCCAGTGTCCTAAATTGCACCGGCAACGGCATGACCTTGCCATTCAGTTGCGACGGTGCGGGGGAGATGTCCAGCGTTGAGAACTGCGCGGAGTACCCGGATAAGGATCTAGTTCTCATGGAGCTAGGCGCCTGTTCAAATAACGCCATCAGTCTCTCCCTGGAGCTCGTCTTGCTAGTCAACACTTGCCTTCCTATGGATAGCATGCTTGGTGTGGGATACTACAAGTTGACCGTCGATAACGACAAGACCGTTACCTTCACGCTCTACTCGAGCGAGGATTGTACCACAGGGATCTCGATGCAGTACGCCGCCAAACTAGACGGTGCTTGCTCAACGAATGGCCAAGGTCGCCGCCTCCAAGCCTCAGGAGTTGCATTCAAAAGTATTGTCAGTACAACTCCCGGCCAGGAACCCACCAGTGGCGGTGACGGGACTACTAACCAACCAGGGGACACTGTGGGAGGTACTTCCACGGGCGCTCCTACCAGCGGTACTGGTAATAGCAACAACAACAACAACCTGGGAAGCCACGCGAGTCGGACGGGATTCTCGACCGTAATATGGTTTATTGCTGTCCTCGCTCTATCCCTAGCTGTGCTCTTCAACTAGACGGCATGCATTTGCGCATGGAACCACAAAGCAGTAGACACGACATAGCGTCAACGATGTTTATTGTTTTCAGTCTCTTCGTGTAACGATTATTTCAAAGATACCACTCTGCCATTATTTGGGTCGAGCTTTGATTTCGTCAACCGGAATTCTGTTCGCTTCGTGCATGAACAGCACGCAGTAGATAGGAGGCGGAGGATACCCTCATCTTATGATCTGATGTCAAATCCTCGAAACACAACAGGTCGGGGAGTTCATTTTCGGACCAGTTCAACATCACGTCAACGTATTTTAAGGATATCAGAACCATTCGGTCATTCCATAGGGACGTCGCGAGGGTATCTATGTTGGCTGCGTGCATAGTCGAAGCAGTTTCGTTAAATCCATCTCTCGACCCAACAGGACCGTCTGATGCCAAACTCTTCCACAGGGACCGCGAGTCAATGAATGATAAGTAGCACGGAAAGCTGGAAAGACGCCACATTCGCCTCGAGTATCACAAAACTAGTCAAGCTCATCACGGGACCTCACTGCTCTCTCCGTTTCCCATCGCCATTTATCACGGTCTGAAGCCCTGAAGGAGATCAGTCAGGAGAGGTAAGTAGGACGGAACAGCAATGTTTGATCTGCTGTTGTTTTGTGCTTACGTGACTCCATATCTGATCGCAGAAGACACATCCCTTTACATACTCTCTCCTCGGCTCGGTCCTTCCTTGACCACCACCGCGTATCCCTTCCCTGCTCCGTTTAAAAATGGAATAATCGTCGTTCGAGCAAGTTTCGAAAGTTCTTCCATTTCCAAAATAATTCATTATATGCGTTTGTTCGCCGAGTACTCCCTACGCGACCGTGTCCTTGAAGGTCTCGATGGAAGCATAGCCTCAACGCCTACCTCGTTAGTCGTTGTACGTACTCCTGCTGCTGTGGTTGATATTCGTTGCGAACGCACTTGTGGGTATCGTCGCAATCGTTCAGCAAACACCTGCGTCCCATGAACTGTATTGGAAGGTTGGCGACTTGAAGGGGCCACGTGAGCCACCTGGGATTACCAGGGAGGATACCATCGCTTTGCTGTCCTCGGCAAACTTAAATAACCGCAAAGAGGGCCACCGCGAGTAATGGGTGAACGGGCGGTGATATAGTACTCGTACTGCGTAAAGGAGAGAACACGGAGGACGCCCAACCGACTATTAATTATATTGCCTGAGCGCCACAATGTCGTCAGCCCCCGCCTCCAAAGGCAGCAACAGCATGCGCCGCCTCGTGGCCGAGCTCGTCTTCCGTCTCAGAACCTCCCTCGAAACCTCCGCCTCGCAGTCCTCAAGTGCACTATTCGGGTCGCGGACGCACCATCCTCATCATCACCGTCCCATACTCACCCCGCCCTACGTCCAGGTCGAATCTAAACCGCATTCCCCGCCATCGTCGTTCGAGATCCACAGAAGCGACGTTGTCATCGGCGGCGATCACCATCATCAGCATCAGCATCAAACCGACGACGATTTGACCTCAACATCAGGAGTACCAACATCGTCATCGCCGCACTCATCAACCAAGGAGAAGACAGTCCATGACCATCATTATCAGCATCTGCCTGGCGACGCTGTCATCCACCATCCCCACATGTTCCCATTCCCGAGGATCACATCAATCACAACCACCATGGCCTCTTTAGTTGATACCCGCAAGACCGACAAGGACAAGGAGGCGGACGTCCCTGCTCACAACGCGCCCGCCATGTTGTCGACCGAACGGAACCTGGAGGGTGGTATCCAAGGCGTCGTGATCCAGATGCGCAAGGAGCTCGGTTTGGACGCGCTCGACTTTGACCAGGGCGTCTTTCAGACCCTCCCCAACGACGGCGTGACCAACTCCAAGTACGGAAACAGCGGCGGGTCCACCAGCAACGGTGGTGGTGGATTCACTCGCGCCGGGTTTGACCGCGTCGTACTCTCCCAGGTGATGCCCGACCTGTGGCTCTTTGGAGTGATTGATGGACACGGTCTCAGCTCGCTCTGCGCAGAGTACCTCCACGAGGCGTTCCCGGTGGTTATCCAGCTGCTCATTCACAACACAGAGCGGAAGAGGGAGGGCGATGAGACGTCCTCCGAAGCGGAAGAAGACGGCTTCTACAGCGGTATTCTGAGGGAGGCCTTCCGGGTATGCGCCCAGGAGTGGGACAAGTCCGCCCCGAAGACGTCGCTGATTGACCACGATCACCGTCACTCTGGGGCCGTGGCTCTAATGGTGCTCATCAAGAACAACAAGTGCTACGTCGCGAACGCTGGAGACTGTCGCGCCGTCGTCAGCGATGGCAATGGGGCGTTCCGCGACGTCCACGAGCTTCACCGCACCGACAACCCCGATGAGAGGGCTCGCGTTATTGAAAAGGGCGGGAAGATCAAGCACGTACATGGGATTCTCCGCGTGCAAGGATCCCTAATGCCTACCCGAGCGTTTGGGGACATCTCCGTCCGGACGGACTTCCTGGGCAATCTGCATGATTTCGTTAACCCCGACCCGGACGTCTGCGTCGTGGAGCCTGAGAAGGATCGCTTGGGGAAGGCGTATCTGCTCGTCGCCACGGACGGGCTGTGGGACGCGGTGCCCGATGGAGAAATCTCGAGGGCCGTAAGCGAAGGAATCCGCGTGGGCAAGACTGCCGATGTTATCGCCAAAGAGCTCGGGGAGATGGCTGCGATGAACACTCAGGATGATGTCTCGGTTCTCCTGCTGGTGTGGTGAGTTATCCGCCCGTGCTGACACGAGCAGCGCATGCTCCACTGATGTACATAGATAGATAGACATGATGACGATGTTATTGTATTTGCTCATCTTCTTGCTGTAAACCCTTGACTGCGCATCTACCCCGCGATGCAATGTCGATAGATGGATCGTTCGAATGTACGGACATCATCATCGATTACAAAAAGATAAAAGTACATAACTCGTGTGCCTAACATTTCTGCACTCAAAATGGAAAAGATGCAGAGCTTCCTCTGGACCTGTTTTCCGATCCCCCGCTGCATTTGTCTCCGTAAAGAAACGGTTTTCTAACCTTTCAGGTTCCTTCGGGTGAGAGGCCAACCCCGCCAGTGCGTGTTTAGATGATATCGATAGCCCCGTATCATCGCTTATGCGCCTTTACGGTTTTGCGCGTGGAATGTCACACCCTGGTCTCTGTGTACCTCTCTCGCTCACAGCCAAAGAACCAATGAAAAGCATGCAGGTTCTTCTATCGGCATAATCCTCTCACTTGAGGTATAATAAACCGGAGAGTCGCCACTCCCCTGATAGGCAACCAGAGTTTCTCCGGGCGATGACGAGAGAGAGGGGCAGACTTTTCTTAACACACTTTGAAACCTGTTCATCGATTCTTTCACGACAAGTACTCCAAGGAAGAAGTTCGCTCTCAATGATATAACCGGAAGCAGGACTCTCATATCCTTTGCTTGTCGCCGAGTTCTTGTCAGTTCATAACCTTTCGCACAAACAACCAACTAGAACAAGCTCAATGATATAACCGGAAGCAGGACTCTCATATCCTTTTGTTGTCGCGGGCCGAGTTCTTGTCAGTTCATAGCATACACAAACAACCAACAAGCCTAGGGCAGATTCGACTCCAGGCAGACACCCCTGAAAGAAGCATTCTTTGCTGGGTCAAAGCTTGCTGCGCTTACAGTTCGGCCTCAACTGTAGGAAGAGGCCTCGACGTCTACTTGAAGCCTAGGTATAACACTGCGACCGACGGACGCCACGCACGATGGCTACTCAAGAAGAAGATCTTAGGGGCAAGCTGGCCCTCGTGACCGGTGCGAATTCGGGGGTGGGGAAGGAAACGGCTCTGCAGCTGTGTCAGCGCGGATGCACCGTGGTCATGTGCTGCAGGTCGATGAACAAGGCTGATGCGGCCCGCAACGACATCATGAAGCGCCTCGACCTGAAGGACTTTATGCGTCTGCGGCTCGTCCAGCTGGACCTCAGCGACCTAGACAACGTCGGGCAGTTCAACACGAGGCTGGATGCGGAGCTGGGAAAGGACCTCAAGGATGCCCCCTTGGACATTGCCATCATGGTACGTTGTGAAACAGCGAGGCCAAAGAGATCCTCGAAACTAACGACGACGACGACTGCGCCATGATGGAATGAACCACACATGCATAAAAGAATGCGGGAGTGATGGCTCTGCCCGAAAGCGAGCTCAGCAAGCAAGGGATCGAAGCGCAAATGGCCACCAACGTCATGGGACACTTCCTGCTCCTCTCTCTCCTCTTTGACCGCATTCAAAGGGCTCCGCAAGCCCGAGTCGTCCTCGTCGGGTCGCAGTTTTTCCGCATCGCCAACGGCAAGATTGACTTTGACGACTTCAACCGCGTCAAAACCTACCGGCCTTGGCAGGTTTACGGCGAGACCAAACTAGGGACGCTGCTTATTCTCGCGCGCCTCAACCGCCTCCTGGAACGCAAGGGGAGGACCAATGTCATGGTCGTCTCCGGCCACCCCGGATACTCCAACACCGGCATCCACAGGTTCACCTTCGCCAAGTACTTTAGCCCCCTCTTTGCCCAGTCGGCCTCCGAGTCCGCCAAGTCCATCGTCTTCGCCGCCACAGACCCCGGCGCGCAACGCAACGGGTATGCAGGGCCGTCGTACCTCATGCAGCTGTATGGGCCTCCGAGGTGGAGCGACAAGCCTCCGTGCAAGGAGATGTTCGACGAGGCCTTTCAGGATCGATTCTGGCAAAAGTGCGAAGAGCTCACCCAGGCTGGGCTCGAGGACAAGCTTTGAGCTCAGCTGCTCATCTTCTACGGTTACTTACACTGACCGTCTGAGCCTTCACCTCCTACTGTGGTCTCAATCCGTTGGTGCATCATATGTCACGAACACCTTTCTTTTAACTGTACATTCGCTTCTAGCGGAGGAATCGTTATCGTCGATCACCGTCATATAATACATTGTGATGTTGTTGCTTGTACAGTATCTCGATAGAAAGAGGATCATGATCATCAAGATCAATCACCATTCATTATGGTGTATCCT
>Ga0075012_10006223_pt1 | contig 10837 bp, 6 predicted proteins | sample All_14_2_FD_71474 | JGI IMG/M metagenome (GOLD analysis project Ga0075012, IMG submission 71474) | Freshwater microbial communities in response to fracking from Pennsylvania, USA - Allegheny Zone_MetaG_DW_15 | ecosystem: Environmental > Aquatic > Deep subsurface > Groundwater > Drilled... | reverse complement strand
GAACTGACTGCCGCGCAACTCGCGCAGGTGCAGGTCGGCCAGCCGGTGCAACTGGCCCTGCCCGACGGCTCCGCCGCCACCGCCCGCATCCGGCAGCTGGCTCCCCAGCTCGACGGCCAGACCCGGCTGGGCCTGGTCTACGCCGACATCGCGCCCGGCAGCGCCGCACGCGCCGGCATGTACGCCAAGGGCAGCGTCACGCAGGCCGAAAGCCCCGCGCTCACCGTGCCCGCTGCCAGCGTGGTCATTCGCGACGGGCGCAGCTACGTGCCCCGGGTCACCCCGGAGCAGCGCGTGGCCTTGCAGGCGGTGACGGTTGGCCGCCGTCAGGCCGGGGCGGTGGAGATTCGCGCCGGCCTGGCGCAGGGCGATCAGGTGGCCGTGCAGGGCGCAGGCTTTCTCAACGACGGTGACCTGGTGCGCATCGCCACGGTTGCGCCCAAGACGGCCGCAGCGGCCAAGGAGTAAGCCATGAACTTCGCCACCTGGTCGATCCGCAACCCGATCCCGGCCATCCTGCTGTTCATCCTGCTGTCGGTGGCAGGCGTGCTGGGCTACCGGGCCCTGCCGATCGCCAACCTGCCCGACTTCGACCTGCCCGCCGTGACCATCGCCCTGACCCAGCCGGGGGCAGCGCCGGCGCAACTGGAAACCGAGGTCGCGCGCAAGGTCGAGAACTCGCTGGCCACGCTGTCGGGCATCAAACACATCAGCACCGCCATCGTCGATGGGCAGGTAAACATCAACGCCGAGTTCATCCTGGAGAAGAACCTTTCCGACGCCCTGATCGAAGCCAAGGACGCGGTGGACAAGGTGCGCTCGGACCTGCCCACCGACCTGCAGCAACCGGCCATCAGCGCGGTGCGCGTGGGCGGCGAGGCGGCCCTGGTCTACGCGGTGAACTCCACGCGCATGGACGAGGAGGCGCTGTCCTGGTTTGTGGACGATGCGGTGAACAAGGCCATTCTGGGTGTGCCCGGCATCGGCAAGTTCGAGCGCGTGGGCGGCGTCTCGCGGCAGGTGCGGGTGGAGGTGGACCCGGACCGGCTGACCGCCCTGGGCGCCACCGCCGCCGATGTGTCGCGCGCGCTCAAGAGCGTGGAGCAGGAGTCTTCTGGCGGCCGTGGCCAGGTGGACGGCAACGAGCAGGCGGTGCGCACCATCGCCACGGTGCGCCAGGCCGACGAACTTCACCGCCTGCCGGTGGTGCTGGCCGACGGTCGGCGCATCCACCTCGACCAGGTGGCCACGGTGAAAGACACCGTCGCCGAACGCAGCCAGATCGCCACGCTCGACGGCCAGCCGGTGGTCGGCTTTCGCATCTACCGGGCCAAGGGCTTCGACGAAACCCGCATCGCCAAAGGCGTGGGCGAAACGCTGCAGAAGCTTCAGTCCGCCGACCCCAGCCTCGGCTTCACCAAGGTGTCCGGCACGGTCGACTACACGCAGGAGCAGTTCGAGGGCTCGATGACCATGCTGTACGAAGGCGCCCTGCTGGCGGTGCTGGTGGTGTGGTGGTTTCTGCGCGACTGGCGGGCCACGCTGATCTCTGCATCGGCATTGCCGCTGTCGATCCTGCCGACCTTTGCGGCCATGCACTGGCTGGGCTATTCCCTGAACACGCTGACGCTGCTGGCGCTGGCGGTGATCGTGGGCATTCTGGTGGACGACGCCATCGTGGAGGTCGAGAACATCGAGCGCCACGCCCGCATGGGCAAACCCATCAAGCAGGCGGCCGGGGACGCGGTGACCGAGATCGCGCTGGCCGTCATGGCCACCACCATGACCCTGGTGGTGGTGTTCCTGCCCACGGCGATGATGAGCGGCGTCTCCGGTCAGTTCTTCAAGCAGTTTGGCTGGACCTGCGTGATCGCGGTGCTCTCGTCCCTGCTGGTGGCCCGCGTGCTCACGCCCATGATGGCGGCCTACCTGCTCAAGACCCACCCCGGTCAGGTGGAAGAAAAGGACGGCGTGCTCATGACCCGCTACATCGGCTGGGTGCGCTGGTGCCTGAGCCACCGTGGCTGGACGCTGGCCGGCGCCGCCGTGGTGTTCGCGGCGTCCGTCGCCCTGGTGCCGCTGCTGGAGACGGGGCTGATGCCGGCGTCCGACAAGGGCAGTACCAGCATCAACGTGGAACTGCCGCCCGGCAGCAGCCTGGCGACCACGCTGGCCGCCACAGAAGCCGCCGCCCAGGCCATCGCCGACATTCCCGGCATCGAGCACGTGATGAACACGGTGGGTGTCGCCCAGGCGGCGGGGGCCGGCGCCACGCAGGCCGGCGAGGTGCGCCGCGCCACCATGACCCTGGTGCTCGCACCGCGGGGCGAGCGGCCGAGCCAGACCGCCATCGAAAACCAGGTCAGTGCCGCCCTGCTGGCCGTGCCGGGCGCGCGCTTCTCCCTGGGCGGAGGCATCGGCGCGAAGATGGCCCTGCTCCTGGCCAGCGACGACAAGGCCGCGCTGAAGGCCACCGCCCAGGCGCTGGAGCGCGAACTGCGCGACGTGCCCGGCCTGTCCAACATCAGCTCGACCGCGAGCCTGGAACGCCCGGAGATCGTGGTGCGCCCCGACGCCCAGCGCGCCGCCGAACAGGGCGTGTCCACCGCCACCATCGGCGAGACGGTGCGCATCGCCACCAACGGCGACTTCGACGCCCAGATGGCCAAGCTCAACCTCGACAACCGCCAGGTGGCCATCCAGGTGCGCATGCCGGACGAGGCGCGCCAGGATCTGGAGACCGTTTCCAACCTGCGCGTGCACGGCAGGAACGGCCTGATCCCGCTGTCCAGCGTGGCCGATGTGGCCGTGGAAAGTGGCCCGTCGCAAATCGATCGCTACGACCGGCGGCGCTACGTCACCGTCTCGGCCGACCTGGGTGGCATGCCACTGGGCCAGGCGCTGGCCGCGGCCAAGGCGCTGCCCGCCATCCAGGCCATGCCCTCCAGCGTCCAGCTCATCGAGACCGGCGACGCAGAAATCATGACGGAGCTGCTGGGTGGCTTTGGCGTGGCCATCGTGATCGGGCTGGCCTGCGTGTACTGCGTGCTGGTGCTGCTGTTCCACGATTTCTTCCAGCCGCTGACCATCCTGTCGGCCATCCCCTTGTCGATGGGCGGCGCCTTCATTGCGCTGCTGCTGAGCAAGGGCATGCTGAGCCTGCCTTCGCTGATCGGTCTGGTCATGCTGATGGGCATCGTCACCAAGAACTCCATCCTGCTGGTGGAGTACGCGGTGGTGGGCATCAAGGAGCGCGGGCTGTCGATGACCGAGGCGCTGGTCGACGCCTGCCACAAGCGGGCGCGCCCCATCATCATGACCACGGTGGCGATGGTGGCGGGCATGATGCCCATCGCCCTGGGCTGGGGTGCCGACGCCAGCTTTCGCCAGCCCATGGCGATTGCCGTCATCGGCGGGCTGATCACGTCCACCGCGCTGAGCCTGCTGGTGGTGCCGGTGGTCTTTACCTACGCGGATGCGCTGGAGCGCTGGGTGCTGGGCTGGTTCCGCCGCGCACCGGCGCCGGGTGCTGCGATGGCGGCCGAGAGGCTATGAAGTTCGGTAGCGTCCGGGGATCAGGCCCCGGGCGCACCCGTCAGAGGGTGCCAACAGAAGATGTACCGGGTCACCCCGTGCCTCACGCCCGCGAGGAAGTGCGGGCACCGGCGGCGCGCGCACCGCTGCCTTGCTCCATGAAGTCGACGTTCTGGATGATTTCCGTGGTGCGGTTGAAGTGGCTGGCCAGCAGCTTCGTCAGTTCTTCGGCGTTGCGTGCCAGTGCTGCGTCCAGCAGGTCCTTGTGCTCGGCCCCCACATCGCGCTTGGCCGACTCGCGCTGGTCATTGGCGAAGTTGCGGTAGCGCTCGGACTGGTCGTACAGCAGCGAGCACAGGCGGATCAGGGTGGGCGAGCCACAACCCGCGATCAGTGCGGCATGGAACTGCCGGTGCGCTTCGGCCCAGATCGGCTGTTGGGTGGAATCAAACGGAGGAAGCGTGCGCGAGAGCCGGTGAAAAGCGCTGATGAGATCGGACTCCCACTGGATGTCGCCGCGTTGCACCGCGTAGCCGAGGGCAAGACTCTCGACATCGATCCGGATGCGGCTGAGGTCCAGCAGCTCGGCGCGCGACATCGGCGCCACGCAGAACCCCCGCTGGTCCTCAAACACCACCAGCCCTTCGGGCACCAGCCGCGACAAGGCCTCTCGAATGGCCGTGGCCCCGACGCCGTACCGCTCGCTGAGGGCCTGGATGCGCAGGCGCTCGTTGGGCTTGAGGGTCGCGCCAATGATGTCCGCACGCAACTGTTCGAAAGCGCGTGACGTGAGGCTGCGGTTGTCGATCTCTTGCATGACCATGGTTGTGCTGATAGGGATAGAGAAGGGTCCCCTAGTATCACCTCAAGATCGTCGGTGAAGTCTTGCTGCATCCCTCCTGTGAAATATTATCGATATAATACATTTACATCGATAATGGTAATCCCTATATAAAATCGATAAAAATGCATTTAGCATACCAACCATCGAGGCCGTAGCCCCCACTTGTCTTGTTTCCCCCAGGAGCCCCCATGATCACCGTGAAAGACATTGCCTTCGTTCGATACCAGGCGACCGACCTGGATCTGATGGAGCGCTTCCTGCTGGACTTCGGGCTCCATCGCTCGGAGCGCACCGCCCAGGCGCTGTACATGCGCGCCAGTGGCCCGGCACACCATTGCCACATCACCGAGCTGGGCGAGTCGAACGCCACCCTCGGCATCGGTCTGCTCGCGCAAAGCGAGGCCGACCTGCACACCCTCGCGGCCGAGGTGGGCAGCCAGGTGGAGGACAACCCGGAGCCGGGTGGTGGCCAGCGCGTGCGTTTCCGCGATCCGATGGGGACGCTGGTGGACGTGATCCATGGCCAGGCCACCGTGCCCGAGTTGCCGCACCGCGAGCCCCTGCTGTCGAACCCGGCCACCGGGCGTGCGCGGTTCGGCAAGGTGGTGCGGCTCAAGCCCCAGCCTTCTGCCGTGGTGCGGCTGGGCCACGCCGCGCTGCTGGTTTCGGACTTCCCCAAGGCGTTGGACTTCTACACGCGTGTGCTCGGCTTCCGCCCGTCCGACACCTACTTCGCGGGCCACCCCGACAACCAGATCGCCGCGTTCATGCACTGCGGGCTGGGCGCGCAATGGACAGACCACCACACCGTGGCCCTGATCTCGTCGCCCGACGGCAGCAACCGCTTCGACCACACGGCCTTCGAGGTGCTGGACCTGGACGATGTGATGCAAGGCGGCGAATACCTCAAGTCCAAGGAATGGAAGCACTCCTGGGGCGTGGGCCGCCACATCCAGGGCAGCCAGATCTTCGACTACTGGCGCGACCCGTTCGGCAACAAGATCGAGCACTGGACCGACGGCGACCTGGTGAACGACGACACGCCCGTGGGCAACGAACACATCAGCAACGAGGAACTGCGCCAGTGGGCGCCACCCCTCAACCCTGAATTCTTTGCCTGAAACGGCACCCATTTCACCTATCCCCATTCATCACAGAGAGAACACATGAAGCTGGCCCGTTTTACCCAGGATGACCACACCACCATCGGTCTCGTTCGCAATGGCCGTGTGCTGGCGCTGTCACAGTTGCTGCCCGATGCACCCGCGACCGTGATCGACGTGCTCGCAGGTGGCGCCGCTTTGCGCCAACGCATCAACGCCGCGCTGGCCCAGCAGCCCGACGGCGCAGGCCATGCGCTGTCCGACGTGAAGCTCGAAGCCCCCATCGCCGATGCGCAGAAGTACCTGGCCATCGGCATGAACTACCAGGACCACGCCGACGAGGCGGCGCGCGCGGGCGTGCCCGTGCCCAAGAACCAGCTCTGGTTCAACAAGCAGGTCAGCTGCATCACCGGCCCTTATGCGCCGGTGTACAAGCCGCGTGTATCGGACAAGATGGACTACGAAGCCGAAATGGGTGTGGTCATCGGCAAGCGCTGCCGCTACGTGTCTGAAGCCGACGCGCGCAGCGTGGTGGCGGGCTACTTCGTCGCCAACGACCTCACCGCGCGCGACTGGCAGTTCGCCAGCCCGACCTACACCCTGGGCAAGTCCTTCGACACGCACGGCCCCATCGGCCCCTGGATCACCACGCACGACGAGATCGCCGACCCGCACGACCTGATGATGCGGCTGTGGGTGAATGGCGAACTGCGCCAGGAGCAGAGCACCGGCCAGATGATCCACAACATCTGGCAGCAGATCCACCACCTGTCCCAGGTGATGACGCTGGAGCCGGGCGACCTGATCGCCACCGGCACCTGCGCCAACGTGGGCATCGCGCTGGGCAAGTTCCTGCAGCCGGGTGACGTGGTCAAGGTCGAGATCGACGGCCTGGGCCACATCGAAAACCGCGTCATCGAAGAGCCTGTCGACGATTACGCCCCCGACGCCGCCCCCCTGTAATCCCCTCGACTGCCAACAAGCCCGCATGAAACGCACGATATTCCGGACCATCCTGTTTGCCCTGGGTCCCATGCTCAACCGGGTCGCCGGCACGCGCCCGGCGTTCCGGGCCCGACTCAAGCAGCACGACATCGTGGCCCAGATCGGGCTCAAGGACGGCAGCATCGCGCGCCACTTCATCATCGCCGCCGGCAAGGTGAAGTCGGTGGCCGGCGCTCACCCGCGCCCGCAGGTGAACATGGTCTTCAAGGACGTGGACACGGCGCTGCTCATGATGAAGCCCGACCCGGACATGGGCGAGGTGGTGCACGCGGCCAAGAACTTCAAGGTGATGGTCATGGGGCCGGACCCGCTGGTGGTCTGGTTCATGCAACTGCTCAATTTCTCGCAAACTTCCGGCTTGCAGATGGGCACGCCCATGCCCGATGGCTGCACGCGGTTCACCATGCTGACCAACGGCGGCCCACTGTTCGTGCATGTGAAGAACGGCAAGATCGTGCGCCTGACGCCGATCGATCTGGACGAGACGGACGCGCCGAGCTGGACCATCCGCGCACGGGGCCGCAGCTTCACGCCGCGCCGCCAGGCGACCATCGCCCCGCACGCGATGGCCATGAAGTCGGCGATCTACTCCGACAAGCGCATCCTCCACCCGATGAAGCGGGTGGACTTCGACCCGAACGGAGAACGCAACCCGCAGAACCGCGGCAAGAGCGGGTACGAGCGCATCAGCTGGGACGAGGCGCTGGACATCGTCGCGGGCGAGATCAAGCGCCAGAAGGCGACCTACGGCCAGGGCTCGATGGTCATTCCGATGTCTTCGCACCACCAGTGGGGCAATGTCGGCTATTACCTCAGCTCGCTGATGCGCTTTGGGAACCTGATCGGCTTCACCCGCATGGCCGCCAACCCCGACAGCTGGGAAGGCTGGTACTGGGGCGCGATGCACCACTGGGGCAACAGCCAGCGGGTCGGCATCACGGGGAGCTACGGGCTCATTGAAGACTGTCTCAAAGAGTGCGAGATGATGGTCTTCTGGTCAAGCGACCCGGAGAGCACCAACGGTGCCTACATGGGCTTCGAGGGCACGCAACGGCGCCTGTGGGCCAAGGAACTCGGCATCGAGTTCGTGCACATCGACCCGCATTACAACCCGTCCGCGCAACTGTTCGGCGGGCGCTGGATTCCGATCAAGCCCCAGACCGATGCCGCGCTGGCGCAGGCCATCATGCACGTGTGGGTGACCGAGGGCCTGTACGACCAGGACTATGTCGCCAAGCGCACCACCGGCTTTGACGAGTGGCGCAACCACCTGCTGGGCCAGGATGACGGCGTGCCCAAGACGCCGGAATGGCAAGAGGCGGAGACCGGTGTGCCCGCCCGGGTGGTGCGCGCGCTGGCCCGCCAGTGGGCCAGCAAGAAGACCTACCTGGCGGCCGGCGCCGGCGGCGGTGGCTTCGGCGGCGCCGGGCGTGGCGCCGGTGGCGCCCAGTGGGCCCGCTGCATGGTGATGATGATGGCCATGCAGGGGCTGGGGAAACCCGGCGTCAACATGGGCAACCTCCAGTCGGGGGCGCCGGTGGACTACGAGTTCTACTTCCCCGGTTATGCCGACGGCGGCATCTCCGGCGAGCTGCAGTGGAACGGCAATGCGGTCAACAACTACCAGAAGATGCCGCATGTGATCACGATGAACCCGGTGCGCCAGCTGGTGCCGCGCCAGCAGTTCCCCGAGGCCATCATCGAAGGCAAGGCCACCGGCTACCTCTGGGACGGCATGGCCACCGAGATCCAGTTCCAGCCTTACAGCTACCCGATGCCGGGCTACCCGCGCATCCACATGATCTACAAGTACGGCGGCTCGGCCTTCAGCACCTTGACCGAGTCGAACCGCATGGTGGCCGCCTACCGCCACGAGAGCATCGAGTGCGTGGTGAACCAGTCGATCTGGATGGAGGGTGAGACCCAGTTCGCCGACATCATCCTGCCGGCCTGCACGAACTTCGAGCGCCACGACATCGGCGAATGGGGCTCGGGCGGCGGCTACGTGCAGCATTCCTTTGACGGTGCCAACCACCGAGTCATTGCTCTTCAGCACAAGTGCATCGAGCCGCTGGGCGAGTCCAAATCCGACTACCAGATCTTCACCGACATCCTCAGTCGCCTGGGCATGGGGGCGATGTTCACCGAGGGTTGCAGCGAGCTTGACTGGGTCAAGCGGGTCTTCAACTCTTCGGACGTGGCCAAGCGCATCTCGTGGAAAGAATTCTGCAAGAAGGGCTACTACGTCGTTCCGCCGGAGCCGGAGGCCTCCCGCTCTCCCGTGAACTTCCGCTGGTTTGCCGAAGATCGCATGAAGGACATCGCCGAGCTGGCACCACTGCCCTCGCAATGGGCGGGTGACTTCGGCAAGGGCCTGCAGACCCCGAGCGGCAAGTTCGAGTTCATGCCCGAAACGCTCAAACGCAGCGACCCGGACAACGCCGAGCGCCCGGTGCTCAACCGCTACATCCCGTCGTGGGAAGGGCCGCGCACGACCACGCTGACCGATCGCTTCCCGCTCCAGATGATCGCCACGCACTCGCGCTACAGCTTCCACACCAACGTGGACGGCAAGCACAGCTTCACCAACGACATCGAAGACCACCGGGTCCAGATCGACGGCCACTACTACTGGCTTCTGCGCATGAGCGTGCAGGACGCGCAGGCCCGGGGCATTGCCCATCACGACCTGGTCAAGGTGTTCAACGACCGCGGCGCCGTGATCTGCGCGGTCGATGTCTCGCCCATGGTGGCGTCGGGGGTGGTCAAGTCTTTCGAGTCGAGCGCTGAATTCGAGCCCGTCGAGATTGACGGCGAGTGGGTGGACATCGGCGGCTGCATGAACACGCTGACACCGTCGCGCACGCAGATGCGCGGCACCAGCAGCATGTCGCCGAACTCGTGCCTGGTGCAGGTGGAAAAGTGGACGCACGCAGCCCGCGTGCACAAGGTGGCTTGACATGGACAAATGGAACCTGATCATCGACGTGGCCGGTTGCGAGAACTGCAACAACTGCGTGCTGGCCGCCAAGGACGAACTGGTGGGCAACGACTTCCCCGGCTATTCGGCGCCGCATCCGGCCCAGGGCCGCGGCGTGATGCACATTGAGCGCACGGTGCGCGGCACAGCGCCGCTGGTGGATGCGGCCTACGTGCCCAAGATGTGCAACCACTGCGACAACGCACCTTGCGTGAAGGCGGGCGACGACGGCGCGGTGCGCCAGCGCGACGACGGCATCGTCATCATCGACCCGGTCAAGGCCAAGGGCCGGCGCGACCTGGTGGACGCCTGCCCCTATGGCGCCATCGTCTGGAACGACCAACTGCAGCTGCCGCAGAACTGGTTCTTTGACGCGCACCTGCTCGACACTGGGGCGAAGGCCCCGCGCTGTGTGGGCGTGTGCCCCACCCAGGCCATGGAAGCTGTGAAGCTCAGCGACGAACACATGGCGCAGCGCGCAAAAGCCGAGGGGCTGCGCACGCTCAAGCCCGAGATCGGGACCAAGCCCCGCGTGTACTACAAGAACCTGCACCGGGCCGATCACTGCTTCATCGCCGGCAGCGTGACAGCCCTGGTGAACGGTCGCATCGAGTGTGTGGCCGGCGCCGAAGCCATTTTGTTGCGGGGCGGCTCCAAAGTGGCCAGCGCCGTCACCGATGCGTTCGGCGACTTCAAGTTCGATGCGCTGCCGCCCCACAGCGGGTCCTACCTCGTGCGCACCTCGCACCCGTCGCACGGTCTGACCACCCGTGCCGCCCACCTTGGCGCGGGCAGCGTGGTGCTGGAAGACCTTCAACTGGTCGCGACGAAGCCGTAAACGGCTCCCTCACATCGGGCGTGTCTGCGCCCATCGGCCACACCCGAACACGACAAGTGCTTTTCACCAACCAACCCATCCACCTTCAACCATGTTCAATGTGAATCTGCTGATCGCCGGAAACAGCGTTCCGGCTTCGAACGGCGCCACCTTCGAGCGCCGCAACCCGCTGTCAGCCGAGGTGGTTTCCACCACCGCCGCTGCAACGCCCGGCGATGCCGTGGCGGCCGTGGACGCGGCGGCGCTCGCTTTCAAGGAATGGTCCCAGCAAGGACCGGGTGCTCGCCGGCAGTTGCTGCTCAAAGCTGCACACCTGCTGGAGGCCAAAACCCCCCAGTTTGTTGAAGCGGTGTGCCAGGAAACCGGCGCCACCGGCCTGTGGGCAGGCTTCAACGTTCACCTGGCCGCGGGCATGCTGCAGGAAGCGGCATCGCTGACCACCCAGATCGCGGGCGAGGTCATCCCGTCCGACGTGCCGGGCAGCCTGGCCATGGCCGTGCGCCAGCCCGCGGGCGTGGTGCTCGGCATGGCGC
>Ga0075012_10006222_pt1 | contig 10837 bp, 11 predicted proteins | sample All_14_2_FD_71474 | JGI IMG/M metagenome (GOLD analysis project Ga0075012, IMG submission 71474) | Freshwater microbial communities in response to fracking from Pennsylvania, USA - Allegheny Zone_MetaG_DW_15 | ecosystem: Environmental > Aquatic > Deep subsurface > Groundwater > Drilled... | reverse complement strand
GGCAAGGAGGTGGTCGATGCCCTCAGGCAACTCGCGACCCAGAACGCGAGCTTTGTTTCCCGCGGAGACAAGAGCGGCACGCATGCTGCCGAGCTGCGTTACTGGAAGGCGGCAGGCGCGGAGGAGAGCAAGGGAAGCGGCTACAAGGAGTGCGGCTGCGGGATGGGGCCTGCGCTGAACATCGCTGCGTCGTCGGGTGCTTACATCCTGGCTGACCGTGGCACCTGGCTGAACTTCAAGAATCGTGCGGATCTTCAGATCCTGGTCGAAGGCGATCAGCGCCTGTTCAATCAGTACGGTGTGATTGTCGTGAATCCGGCGAAGCATCCGCATGTGAAGTCTGCCGAGGCGCAGCGCTTCGTCGACTGGGTGGTGTCGCCCGCTGGTCAGCAGACGATCGCGAGTTACAAGATTGGCGGCGAGCAGTTGTTCTTCCCGAACGCGGACCGATAAGGTGTGATTTCCGGATGGAGTGGCGTGTGGCGGGATCGTGGCGGATGGTCTGAAAAAGGACTATATTTAGTTCTGTGTCGATTCAGGAAGCAAATGCCGTGCGCTACTCATCTCAGGTCAAGCCCATCAGCTATCTCAAGGCGCATGCGGCGGAGGTTCTGACGCAGTTGTCCGAGCAGCGCGAGCCCTTGGTCATCACCCAGAATGGGGAGGCCAAGGCCGTCTTGCAGGATGTCGCGTCGTATGAGGAAACGCAGGAGACGCTGGCCTTGCTGAAAATACTGGCGCTCGGCAATCAGGATGTCGAAGCTGGTTGCATCAGGCCCGTGGCGGAGGTGGTGGCGCGTCTGCGCGCAAAGCGGACCATGGCTTGATGGTTGTCAAGCCGGATCGTCACGAGGTGCTGCTCACACAAGGTGCGGAGCAGGATCTGGAGTCGATTTACGACTACATCTCCGAGTTCGATTGTGTTGAGAATGCCAATTATGTCCTCGATCAGTTAATGGTGATCGTCGACAGCCTGGCGCAGTTTCCGGAGCGGGGGTGTTACCCCAGAGAGCTTGTCAGCTTGGGCATCAAGGATTACAGGCAGACGGCCTTCAAGCCTTATCGCGTGATCTATCGGGTTCTGGGGCGGCAGGTGCTCATCTATCTGATTGTCGATGGGCGTCGGGACATGCAGTCCGTGCTTGCCCGCCGGCTGCTGGGCGCGTGATACACCTCCAGCCGTCGTTTTATGGCTTGGGGGCTCGCCTGTGGCGTTGATCGGCGCCGGCGAGGTGTGAGCATAGCCACCCCGGTGACGAGGTCTCGTCACCGCTTGCAGGCACCGCGGTATCATGACGATCCGCTGACTCAGACGCCTTTTGCCATCATGATCGACGCCCGCATTGTCCCCGTGACGCCCTTCGAACAGAACTGCAGCATCATCTGGTGCGACAAGACCCGCAAGGCTGCGGTGGTTGACCCGGGTGGCGACCTCGACCGCATTCATGCGGCAGCCGACAAGCTTGGTGTCACGATCGAGAAGATCCTGATCACGCATGGCCATATCGATCATGCGGGGGGGACTGCCAAACTGGCGCGCGAACTGGGTGTGCCGGTCGAGGGCCCGCAGGAGGAAGACCGCTTCTGGATCGAGGGCATGCCGCAGCAGAGCAAGATGTTCGGCTTTCCGGATGTCGAGACCTTTACCCCCGATCGCTGGCTGCATGATGGCGACACCGTGACGGTCGGTGACGAGACCTTGCAGGTCATCCACACGCCAGGTCACACCCCGGGTCATGTGGTGTTCTTCCACCCCGGTGCGCGCCTGGCCATTGTGGGCGATGTGCTTTTTGCGGGCTCGATCGGGCGGACGGATTTTCCGCGTGGCGATCATCAGACCCTCATTTCCTCGATCCGCAACAAGCTGTTCCCGCTGGGTGATGACGTCACCTTCATCCCCGGGCATGGCCCGACCTCGACCTTTGGTGAAGAGCGCGACAGCAATCCCTTTGTCGGCGCCTACGGCTGATACCCCAAGCTGCCGTCGACCCGCGCGACCAGCGTTGTCGTATTGCCTTTTTCATAGCAGTATCCGGAATCGATGCCGGACGATTGCCGGCGCCTACCTTTCAGGGAGAGAACAATGAACGCTTCGGTCGATACGAAGAGCGTGTATCCATGGCGTTTCTTCCGCTCTGGCGGCTTTGACCAGGTCCGGATCGAGACCGCAGACGATCTGCGCCACCTTGCCGAGCTCGATCAGAAACTATGGTCGGTGCTGGCCTGCCCGACCTCGGGGCTGGAATTCGACTCCCGCACCTTGCAGCTGCTCGATGGCGACGGGGATGGTCGCATCCGCGCGCCGGAGGTGATTGCCGCGGTGCGCTGGGTGTGCAAGGTCCTCAAGGATCCTGGCTGCCTGTTCGCGGGGGCGAGCACCTTGCCCTTGTCCGCCATTGCGGCGGATGACGACGAGGGCGGCCGCTTGCTGGCGACGGCGCGGCGCATGCTGGCCTATCTAGACAAGGCCGATGCCGAGGCCATCGCGATGGATGATGTTGCCGATACGACCCGGCTGTATGCGCCTGATCATTACAACGGCGATGGCATCGTACCGGTGGAACTGGCCGCCGATGCGGATACGTCAGGCCTGATCGCGCTGATCATCGAGCGTCTGGGCGGCAAGGACGATCGTAGTGGCAAGCCCGGTGTCGATGCCGATGGACTTGCCGCCTTTCTGGCCCAGGCCCAGGCGGTTGCCGACTGGCAGGCTGCGGCTGCCGGAGACCGGGTGTTGCCGCTGGGTGATGACACTGCGGCCGCGGCAGCGCTGTTCGAGGCGGTGCGTGAAAAGGTGGATGATTACTTCACCCGTTGCAAGCTGGCGGCGTTCGATGAACGCGCGGCAGACGCGCTCAATCCCGCCGATTCCGCATACGCCAGCCTGACCGGCGAGATGCTTGACGCTGGCAGTGCTGGCATCGGTGCGTTGCCGCTCGCGCGCGTGGCTGCAGACGCCATGCTGCCGCTGACGAACGGCCTGAACCCGGCGTGGGCGGCGGCGGTCGCGGCGCTGCGGGATGGGGTGGTCAAGCCGGCGTTTGGTGACGTCGACATGCTGTCCGAGGTGCAATGGCGGGATCTCTCAGGCCGATTCACCGCCTACCGTGACTGGCAGGCGGCCAAACCTGCATCGTCCCTTACTGCGCTGGCAGCCGATGAGCTGCGCGCCTTGCTCGATGGCCCGGCGCCGGCGTCGCTGGCCACGCTGATCGAGGCGGATCTGGCTGCGGAGACGGCGGCGGCGCAGATTGAAGCGGTCGAGCGTCTGGTGCGCTACAACCGCGATCTGGTCACGCTGTTGCGCAATTATGTGTCGCTCAGCGACTTCTATCAGGGCGGGCGGAAGGCCATCTTCCAGGCCGGCACCCTCTATCTTGACCAGCGCAGCTGCGAGCTTTGTCTGAAGGTTGCCGACATGGGGCGTCACGCGGCCCTTGCGCCCCTGTCCGGTACCTATCTGGTGTATTGCAATTGCGAGCGTCAGGGTGAAGCCCCGATGACCATCGTTGCAGCCATGACCGGCGGCGATGCGGACGAGATGATGGTGCCCGGCCGTAATGGGGTGTTCTACGATCGCCAGGGGCGTGACTGGAACGCCAGCGTGGTCAAGGTCGTGGAAAACCCGATCAGCGTTCGTCAGGCATTCTGGTCGCCGTACAAGCGTGTGGCGCGAATGATTGGCGAGCAGATCCACAAGTTCGCCGCGTCGCGGGACAAGGCGGTGGAGGCCAAAGCTGCTGCGGGTGTCGCCGATGCGGGTGCCAAGGCCGAGGCGCCTGCGCCAGCGGCCGCACCGGCTTTCGACATCGCAAAGTTTGCCGGTATCTTCGCGGCCATCGGCCTGGCGCTGGGCGCGCTGGGTACGGCACTGGCTGCAGTCGTGACCGGTTTCCTGTCCTTGCCCGCGTGGCAGATGCCGTTGGTGATCGGCGGCATCATGCTGCTGATCTCCGGGCCGTCGATGTTGCTTGCCTGGCTCAAGTTGCGTCAGCGCAATCTCGGTCCCTTGCTGGATGCCAACGGCTGGGCAGTCAACACCCGGGCCCGCATCAATATTCCCTTTGGGGCCGCCTTGACGGGCGTGGCCATGTTGCCTGAGGGGGCCTCGACATCGCTGTCCGATCCCTACGCGGAGAAGCAGTCGCCGTGGGGAACCTGGCTGTTCCTCGCCATCGTGCTCATCGTGGGCATCGTGCTGTGGCGCCAGGGCGTGTTCTGATCGGGAAGGACAGGGGCTTGTTGGACAGATGAATTCAAACGATCGTTTGAATTCATCTGTCTCCATGATAAAGTCGATATGAGGCCGGCGGTGGCGGCATCAGTGCGCGCGCTGGTGTCTGCCCGATAGACCGGCCCATTCCACTTCCGATCAGGAGACAGCATGCCGATTCCCGCTTCCTTTCTGGGTGCAATGCGCATCCCGGCGATTGCCGCACCGATGTTCCTTGTTTCCGGCCCCGAGCTGGTGATTGCCAGTTGTCGTGCTGGTGTGGCGGGGACATTTCCCGCGCTCAATGCCCGTCCGGCCAGCCAGCTGGACGACTGGCTGACGCAGATTGATGCGGCCTTGTCGATGCAGCGCAGGGCACATCCGGCGCTGCCGTGTGCGCCATATGGGGTGAATCTGATCCTGCATGCCTCGAACAACCGGCTGGAGGAAGATCTGGCGACCATCGTCCGCCATCGGGTGCCTTTCGTGATCACCAGTCTGGGGCATCCGGGCGAGGTGGTGAAGGCGGTGCATGCTTATGGCGGGCTGGTGTTTTCTGACATCGTGCATGCCTACCATGCACGCAAGGCCGCGGCGGCGGGTGTCGACGGCATCATCGCGGTGGCCTCCGGCGCGGGTGGTCACGCGGGTACGCAGAGTACGATCAGTCTGATCCGCGAGATTCGCGAGTTCTGGGATGGCGTGCTGATTGCCGCCGGCAGCATTTCGGATGGGGCTTCGATCCGCGCGGTCGAGGTGCTGGGGGCCGATTTCGCGTACATGGGCACCCGCTTCATTGCGACCCAGGAGGCCATGGCGCAGCCGGATTACAAGCAGATGGTGGTCGACTGCGGGCCGTCGGACATCGTCTATACCGACGCGATATCGGGCACCAATGCCAACTTCCTGTGGCCGAGTCTGGCGCGTGCCGGTTTCGAGCGTGCTGAGTTGGTGCAGGGGCATGGCAAGGCCCACCTGCACGACATGGCCGATGAGGCGCGGGCCTGGCGCGACGTCTGGAGTGCCGGGCACGGGGTGGCAAACATTCATGACGTGCCGACGGTGGCCGAACTGGTGGATCGTCTGGAGGCAGAGTATCTGCAGGCCTGCGCGCTGCCGGTGAGTGGGGCGGTGAAGCGCCGCTGACCCAGCGCGCGGCCGGTTGATTTACGGGATCTTGCGATCGGGGCGCTGATCCGCATCCGGAGTGGCGAGGGGGTGCCGGGGCAGACGTTCGCGGCCTTCGGCTACCCGCCAAAAAGCCGTACAGTGGGGCGTCGATGCAAACTCGCCCTGCGGGCTCAGACATGCATCGACTTGTTTCCCCACTGCACGGCTTTTTTGCGGCGCTCTCGACAGCCCCGGCACCCCCTCGCCCCACCGGATGCTGGCACCTGTGACGATACGGGCGTCAATGCACTATCCTTGCCGCCCATGTCTTCCCTGATTCAGGTGCTCTCCAGCGGCGTTGCCATCGGCTGTGTCTATGGGCTGGTGGCGCTGTCCTTCGTGCTGATCTACAAAGCCACCGAGGCGGTCAGCTTCATGCAGGGCGAACTGCTGATGCTGGGGGCTTTTGCTGCCGTGGCCTTGTCTTTTGGTCTGGACTGGCCGCTGTGGCTGGCGGCACTGAGCGCGGTTGGTCTGTTGGGCTTGCTGGGCGCGGGGCTGGAACGCCTGGTGTTGCGGCGGGCAATCGGGCAGCCGCATCTGGTGGCGGTGCTGCTGACTTTCGGCCTCGGATTGATGATGCGGGGTGCGGTCACGTCGGTACCGGCCGCCAGCCATGACATGTATCGCCTGCCATTTGCCGACCGTGTGCTCGAGATCGGCGCGCTGGCCCTGAGCCTGAGTCATCTGCTGGTGATCGTCGCGACCGTGTTGCTGGCGGTGCTGCTGACCGCTTTCTTTCGTCTGACCCGTGCCGGATTGGCGTTGCGTGCCTGCTCGGAAGATGCGCGCATGGCTGCGCTGATGGGGGTGCCGGTGGCCTCGATGCACACCCTGGCCTGGGCGCTGGGCGCCGCGCTGGCGGCGTTTGCCGGCATGCTGCTCGCACCCATCACCTTCGTTCATCTGAACATGGGCTTGATCGCGCTGAAGGCTTTCCCTGCGGCGGTGCTCGGCGGCATGAGCAGTCTGCCTGGTGCTTTGCTGGCCGGCATCTTTCTGGGGGTGGCAGAGGCGCTGGCAGGGTATCTGCTGCCGGAAGGCTTCAAGGATGTGGTGCCCTATGCGCTGCTGATGCTGGCCTTGTTGCTGTTTCCGGCAGGGATGTCGGGTCGGGCGCAGGTACGGCGATGATGCGCCTGCGTGGGGTGGTCGTGGCGACCTTGGTGCTGCTGGGTGCCATGCTGGCCTTTGGTGCCGATCACGCGCTGGGTCAGGCAACGCTGGTGGCGACCTATGCAATTGCGGGCCTGGGTCTGGCGGTGATCGTCGGTCAGGCCGGGCAGATCGTGCTCGGGCAAGGTGCGCTGGTGGCGGTGGGTGCGTATGTTGAAGCCTTGCTCGCTCAGCGTGGGGTGCCGCCTTTCATCTCCATCGTGTTTGCGATGATGGCGGGCTGCCTGGCCGGCGCCTGTGCCAGCCTGCCGGCCAGGCGTCTCGGTGGCCTGTATTTCGGCATGAGCACGTTGGCCTTTGCGATGATTGTCGAGGAAGTGCTGACCCGCTGGGAGTCGCTGACACGCGGTGGCGCCGGCTTGAGTGTGCCGGCATTGGGCTGGGCTGGCATGGAGGCGGTGACGCCGTTGGCCCAGTTCCTGATCAGTGCTGCGGCGCTGGTACTGGCGCTGGTGCTGTGCCGTCGTCTGTGTGCCGGGCGGATTGGCCGTGCCTGGCGCGCGGTGCGGGAAGACGAGGTGGCCGCAGCCGAGGCCTGCGGCATAGATCTGGCGCGCGCCAAGCTTGCTGCCTTTGCCGTGGGTGGGGCACTGGCGGGGCTTGCAGGGGCGCTGTACGCGCACTGGATCGGTTTCATCAGCCCGGAGCAGTTTGGACTGTTTTTTTCCTTCGAATTGCTGATGCTGGTCTTTATCGGCGGCGCCCGTCATCTGAGGGGTGCCGTGCTCGGGGCCTTGGTGATCGTCAGTCTGCCGCAATTCATTACGTTGTTGCGCGACGTCCTGCCGGGAGATTGGGGGCGAAGTGCCGGCGTGGAAAGTGTGCTGTTCGGCCTGGTCATCGTACTGGTCGTGCTGCTGCGTCCGCAGGGCATCGCCGCCAAGGGGCGAGCCGGCTGAGCCGCTGGTATCGACGCTGACACCGTCGGGCGGCGCGGGCTGTCCGAGTTCGTTGCCATGGCGGATAATCCGCCCCCCTGATGCCCCCTTTTATCCCTCTGCTGGATCGAATCGCCATGCCGCTCCCCAGATTGCTTGCCGGACTGTGTCTGTTCCTGACCACCCTGTTCGCCCAAGGCGCGGCGCCTGGGGTCAGCGACCGGGAGATTGTGCTTGGCAGTGTGCAGGATCTGTCTGGTCCGGCGGCGATGCTGGGCGTGCCCGTACGCGATGGCATGCTGATGCGTATCGATGAGGCCAATGCGGCGGGCGGCGTGCAGGGGCGACGCCTGCGTCTGGTGGTCGAAGACAGTGCCTACGACCCCAAGCGCGCGGTGCTGGCGACACGCAAGTTGCTGCAACGGGACCAGGCTTTTGCCTTTCTGGCCAATTTTGGTACGCCAGTGGTGATGGCGACGATGCCGATGATTGTCGATGCCGGACGTCTGCACCTGTTCCCGTTCTCACCGCACGAGTCCACCTATACCCCGCTGCATCCGCTCAAGTTCCAGATTTTTGCGCCCTACCAGGACTACATGGAGGCGGCTGTCCGCCACATGGTGCAGACCCGTGGTTACAAGCGCAGCTGCCTGCTTTACCAGGATGACGACTATGGGCTCGAGGTGATGAAGGGGGTGGATGCCGGCTTGGGGCGCTTGGGTCTGGCATTGGTGGAGAAGACCAGCTACAAGCGGGGGGCCACCGATTTTTCCGCACAGGTGGCACGCCTGCGCACTGCTGGCTGCGATCTGGTGATACTGGCCACTGTGGTGCGCGAGACGGTGGCGGTTATGAGCGAGGCGCGCAAGGTCGGCTGGCCGGTAGACATGCTGGTGACAGCGTCGGGCTACTCGGCACAGACGCATGAGCTGGGGGGCGCAGCGGTCGAGGGGCTGTTCGGCATCAGCGTGTTGCCGCACCCCTATGCCGATGGGGCCAATAGCGCGCTGGCGGACTGGGTCCGGCGCTATCGCAGCCGTTACGGGGCAGACCCCAATGTCTGGAGCGCAATGGGCTACAGCATTGCCGACCTCTTCATTCGTGCGGCGGATGCGGCCGGCCGGGAACTCTCTACCGCTGCCTTCGTCTCTGCTCTCGAGCAGCTCGAAACGACACGGGACTTTTTCGGGAGTCCGGCGTACCGCTTCAGCGCGGATGACCATCTGGGCAACCGCCATGGCCGGCTGGCACAGATCCGCGGCGGACGCTGGGAGATCCTGAGCGACTACCTCAAGTGACGCCAGACTGCCCGACCTTGCTGTGTTTTCCTGTGACCCGGGCTCAGCCCGTACTGCCTGGAGCGCCTGTCCGATGACCCCGCCCCGTACCATCACCGTCGCCTTTACCGGGGCATCCGGCATGCCGTACGGCCTGCGTCTGGTCGAGTGCCTGCTGCAGGCGGGCTGTCGGGTGTGGTTGCTGTACTCGCAGGTCGCACAGATTGTTGCCCGTCAGGAGATGGACTGGAACCTGCCCGGGCGCCCGGCCGAGGTTGAAGCCGAGTTGAGTGCCCGTTTCCTGGCTGAGCCGGGCCAGCTGCGGGTGTTTGGCCGGGAGGAGTGGTTCGCACCGCCAGCGTCCGGTTCCAACCCGCCGGATGCCATGGTGGTGTGTCCATGCACCATGGCGACCCTGGCGGCGATTGCGGCCGGCCTGTCGCAGAACCTGATCGAACGTGCGGCCGATGTGGTGATCAAGGAGCAGCGCAAGCTGGTGCTGGTACCGCGTGAAACTCCGTATTCCGCGATCCACCTGGAGAACATGCTCAAGCTCGCCCGCCTGGGAGTCTGCATCCTGCCGCCCAACCCCGGTTTTTATCATCACCCGCAAACGGTTCAGGATCTGGTCGATTTCGTCGTTGCCCGGGTGCTGGATCAGTTGGGGGTGCCGCACGCCCTGATGGCGCGCTGGGGCGACCAAGGAGAGGCCTGATGAACGACACCGCACGTCTGCCGCTGTTTCCGCTCAATACCGTGCTGTTTCCCGATGGTTTGTTGCCGCTGCGGGTGTTCGAGGCACGCTATATGGACATGGTCACACGCTGCATGCGCGAGCAGAGCGGTTTCGGGGTGTGCCTGATTGCTGCTGGCCAGGAGGTGGGTGAGGCTGCGGTACCGCATCCGGTAGGGACCGAGGCCAGGATCGAGCATTGGGATATGGACGAGCCCGGGGTGCTGTCCATCGTGGTCCGCGGTGTGCGGCGGTTCCGCATCCTCGACCACGAGGTGGAGCGCGATGGATTGCTCAACGCGGAGGTGCAGTGGCTGGCCGAACCGGATGTGTGCGCCGTGCCCGATGCGCAGTCCGACATCCTGCCCTTGTTGCAGCAGATTGCACTGGAAGTCGGAGACCGCATGCCGCTGCCGCACCGTTTTGACAATGCCGCCTGGGTGGGCGCACGTTACGCCGAACTATTGCCCATTCCCATGCTTGCACGTCAGCGCTTGCTGGAGCTCGACGATGTCGTCAGCCGGCTCGAGATCATGCAGCAGTACTTGCGCCAGCACGGGCTGCTTGCCGGCCACTGAGCGGGTGTCACGCACGCTCAGGGTTCATCCCCCCACGTGCTGCCGCGCCCAGCGTACGATGTCCGCCGTGCCCATCGCGCCAGCCTGTCTGGCGATCTCACGACCGTGGTGGAACAGTGCCAGCGTGGGAATGCTGCGGATGCCGAAGCGACTGCCCAGCGCGGGCTCTGCCTCGGTGTTGACCTTGACCAGTCTGAGTTGAGGCTCGAGCACTCCCGCTGCCTGGGCAAAAGCGGGTGCCATCATCCGGCAGGGACCGCACCAGGGCGCCCAGAAATCCACTAGCACGGGAAGATCGCTGCGTTCGATGTGACGGTCGAAACGTCGGGTGTCGAGCTCAAGGGGCTGCGCGGCAAACAAGGGCTGATGGCATTTGCCGCATTGCGGCGTGTCACTCAGGCGTGTCTCTGGCAGGCGGTTGATGGCGTCGCAGTGGGGGCAGACGATATGCACGGCGTTGGTCATGGCAGTCTCGGTCGAAAAGGCGATGCCCATCAGGTGGCGACGACAGGCTGCACTTTCAAGCACGACCGCGGGCGAGCGGCCTGTTCAGGTCTGCGTCTTCAGTCGAACAGATCCGGATGCTGCAGGCGGGTCAGGATCTGCCTGATTGGTGTCGGCAGGGCGGCGTCGGCGAGCTGATCCAGGGCCAGCCACTGGTGGGCGGGTTCGGCAAGTGGGGCCGGCGGATGCGTCAGATCGATTCGCCAGGGCTGGATGTCAAGGACGAAGTGGGTGAAGGTGTGGGTCAGCGGTGGAAGGGCGACCGGCGTCTGGCCGGCACTCCACTCACCGATGGCCCAGGCCGGCAG
>Ga0075012_10006221_pt1 | contig 10838 bp, 9 predicted proteins | sample All_14_2_FD_71474 | JGI IMG/M metagenome (GOLD analysis project Ga0075012, IMG submission 71474) | Freshwater microbial communities in response to fracking from Pennsylvania, USA - Allegheny Zone_MetaG_DW_15 | ecosystem: Environmental > Aquatic > Deep subsurface > Groundwater > Drilled... | reverse complement strand
GCCTCGGAATGGTCGGCGGCGTCGATGACCAGATGGCCGTGGCGATCGGCGAGGGTGACGAAATCGCCCTCGGGGTCGATCACCACCTGCTGCACCCAGGGCGCGCTCTGTTCGAGCAACCGGCGCAGCAGATGCGACTTTCCGGATCCGGAATTTCCCTGGACGAGAAGACGGGTCGAGAGCAGTTCCTCAAGGTCGAGCAGCGCCGCCTCGCCCGAGGCTGCCAGCCCCATCTCGATTCCGATCGTCATCCAGCCTTCCCGGTCCTGCCCCCACGCCCGGAGTCGATGGGCGCGTCGGGGATGCCGTCCTAGCGAAGAACGGCCAGGGCCGGAAGGCGCGCGCTCGGGAACCGTTTGGAAAGTCCCGCACCCGCCCCGACCGGGCCACCCACATCCTGGACTGGGTGGCCGGGTGGGCATGCGCGCCGATGTCGGACACGGAAGCGCGCCACGAGGCGCGCTTCCAAACAGTCTCTCAGCCCGCGCTCAGGCCGAGTTCAGCAATCAGCGCGGTCTCCTGCTGCACCATCTCCCGCAGCAGGGCGGCGTAGTCGGCGCTGTTGCGGTACTCGGGCAGCATCTCGTAGCGGTCGCGCATCTCGATGAAGCCGGGGTCCTGCATGGCGGCGTGGAAGGCATCGTGCAGGCGGGCGGTCACCTCGGGCGGCAGGCCGGCGGGGGCCATGATGCCGAAGGGCGTCGTGACAACCTTGTTGTAGCCGAGGTCGATCAGCGTCGGCGTGTCGGGGAAGCGGCGCAGGCGCTGCGGCGTCCAGGCCTGGACGAAGACCGCCTGGCCACCCTCGACCAGCCCCGCCATGCTGGTGGATCCCGCCATCAGGTCGATATGGCCGCCGATCATCGCCTGCGAGCCATCGGCATCGCCGCGGAAGGGGACGTGGGTGACGTCGAGGCCCTCACGCTTGCAAAGTTCGGCGAGATGGACATGCGGCGTGCCATTGGCGCCGGTGCTGCCGAAGGTCAGCCTGCCGGGATTGGCGCGCGCTTCCTCGACGAAGCTGCGCCAGCCATTGGCGAAGCGGCCGGCCTTGGCGGCGACGACGAAGGGATAGCCCACCACGCAGATGACCGGGGTGAAGTCCCGCAGCGTGTCATAGGGCAGGCGCTGGAGGATCTGCACCCGGATGGCCGAGGCCGGGAACTGCGTCAGGGTGTAGCCGTCCGGCCGCGCCCGGGCGACCTGCGCGGCCCCGAGCGTATTGGCAGCACCCGGCTTGTTCTCGATGACGATGGGCTGGCCCATCAGCTTGGACGCCGCCTCGGCCAGGGCGCGCATCGAGATGTCGGTGGTCCCGCCCGGCGGGAACGGCACGATCAGGGTGATGGGGCGGTTCGGGAAGGCGGTCTGCGCCTGGGCGATGCCGGGCGCGGCGAGCGCCCCCAGCATCAGGGCACGGCGGCGCAGCCTGGGCAGGTCGATCAAGGTCATTCCTCCGGTCGGCATTGCCCCGGAGGCTAGGGATTGCGCTGCAGCGCCGCAATCCCGCGAACGTGACCGTTACGCGGGCCGGAAGGAGATCGGCTTGGCGCCGTCCCACAGCACCGACCGCCCGACCACGGCGAGGCGGTCGGTGCCCTCCCGGATGGTCAGGACATGGTTGCCGGCGAGCTGCCCGGCCTTGGACGCGAAGCAGGTCGGACCATAGGCGATGAGGATCTCGGTCTCGCTGACCCCGCCCGGATAGACGATCACCTGGCCCGGCGCGGGGTAGGAGGTCGCATTCTCGAAGCCGAGGCCGAGGTCGAAATCCCCCATCGGGATCCAGCAGGCCTCGCCCGACCAGCGGACATGGATGATGCGGTTGGAATAGGGAACGAAGTCGCGGAAGCGGGCGACAGTCTTGGGGGCATCCTTGGATTCGTAGAAGGCCTCGAAGATCTCGCCGCCGATATCGATGATGACGTCCGCCACGATGCCGCACTCCGTTCCGGGTTGGTGAATTGCCCGTTACGGGAGTGCGGCCGCGGCGGCAAGAGCTTCAGGAATTCGGGCCGCGTTCCATGGAATAGGGCTGCCAGCGGCGCAGGCTGGATTTCTCCAGCACGGTCGGGTTGACACAGGACATCGGCCACTTGCCCTGCAGCGTCAGCGCCAGCTCCTGCCCCACGCGCCGCTTGCGAGCCGGGTCGAAGCGCGCGGAGGCCGAGGCGTTGTGCGGCGAGAGGATGATGTGCGGCATCTTGTGCAGCGGATTGTCCTGCCGGGTCGGCTCGATCTCGAAGACATCGAGGCCGGCGCCGGCGATCCACTTCTCCTCCAGCGCCTTGATCAGCGCGGCCTCGTTCACCGTCGGGCCACGGCCCGTGGTGATGAAGATCGCGTTCTTCTTCATCTGGCGGAAGTGCTTCTCCTTCAGGAAGCCGCGGCTTTCGGGGGTGTCCGGCAGGTGCATGGACACGAAGTCGGAGGTGGAGAGGAGTTCCGACAGGGACGCGGGCTCGACGCCGAGGGCGGAGAGTGTCAGCTCCTCCACATAGGGATCATAGGCCTTGAGGTGCAGGCCGAAGGCCTTGGCGCGCCGGGCGGTGGCGCGGGCGACGCGGCCGAATCCGATGAAGCCGAGCGTCTGGCCCATCAGGCGCGGGATCGGCAGAAGCTGCGGGCGGCCTTCGGACCAGCGGCCCTCGCGCACCATGCGGTCCTGTTCGATGCAGCGCCGATGCGTCGCCAGCAGCAGCATCATCGCGTGGTCGGCGACTTCCTCGATGAAGGTGTCGGGGCAGTTGGTGACCGGGATACCCTTGGCCGTCGCCGCGGCGACATCGACATAGTCCACGCCCACCGTGCCGAGCGCGATGTGCCGGCACTTGGTCAGCGCGCCGATCATCGCCGCACTGAACTTCATGCCCTTGGCATAGACGGCATCGGCGGTCGGCGCCGCGGCGATGAATCCCGCCTCGGTCGCCGGGCATTCGACGATCTCGGCATCGAGGCCTTCCAGCGCCTCCATCTCATAGTCGTAGCCGCCGCCGGCCGTGGTGAAGGAGGCGCCGGCGGGCGTCAGGATCGTGTACTTCGCCAAGGGTGGTTCTCCTGTGCGTTGGCTCGCCTCACTCCTTCACCGCGCCGGTGAGGGAGGAGACGTAGTAGTCGACGAAGAAGGAATAGAAGATCGCGACCGGCAGGGAGCCCAGCAGAGCGCCGGCCATCAGCGCACCCCATTGGTACACGTCGCCGGTCACGAGCTCGGTCAGGATGGCGACCGGCACCGTCTTGTTCTCGCTGCTCTGGATGAAGGCGAGCGCGTAGATGAACTCGTTCCAGGACAGGGTGAAGGAGAAGATGCCCGCGCTGATGAGGCCCGGCACCGCCAGCGGCAGGGTGATCTGGCGCAGGATCTGCAGCCGCGTCGCCCCGTCGATCAGCGCGCATTCCTCGAGTTCATAGGGGATCGACTTGAAGTAGCCGATCAGCAGCCAGGTGCAGAAGGGCACGAGGAAGGTCGGATAGACCAGGATCAGCGCGATCGGACTGTCGAACAGCCCGAGCTGCACGATGATGGTCGCGAGCGGAATGAACAGGATGGACGGCGGGACGAGATAGGCGAGATAGATCGCGAGCCCGACATACTGGCTGCCGCGGAAGCGCAGGCGCTGGATCGCATAGGCGGCGAGCGTGCTCGAGAAGAGCGAGAGGAAGGTCGCGCCGATCGCGACCGACATCGTCGTCAGCAGCCAGGACGGATAGGCCGTTTCGAAGAGCAGCTTGTAGATGTGCTCGAGCGTCGGCGAGGTGATCCAGAACGGGTTGTGCGTGCTGAAGTCATAGAGTTCCGCATTCGGTTTGAAGGCGGTGATTGCCATCCAGTAGAAGGGGAACAAGAGGATCAGCACGAAGCAGGCGAGCGGCAGCCAGAGCACGACCATGCGCCGCGCGCCGCTGTCCCAGGACATGCGCTCCGGCGGTGCGGCGCGGGCGTTCTGGGGCTGTTCCTCGACGACGGCGGCGTCAGTCATTGGACTCTCCCTGCTGCCACTTGCGGCGCGCGAGCGCGAAGTAGGAGAACAGCGTCGCGAAGACGAGGAAGGGGATCATCGACACGGCGATCGCAGCTCCCTCCCCGAGCTGCCCGCCCGGAATGCCGCGCTGGAAGGCCAGCGTCGCGAGGAGATGGGTGGAGTTCACCGGCCCGCCGCGCGTGATGGCGTAGACGAGCTGGAAATCCGTGAAGGTGAAGATGATGCTGAAGGTCATGACGATCGCGAGGATCGGCAGCAGCATCGGGAAGGTGACATAGCGGAAGCGCTGCCAAGGCGTCGCTCCGTCGAGCATCGCCGCCTCGTAGAGCGAGGGGGAGATGGTCTGGAGTCCCGCGAGCAACGAGATCGCCACGAAGGGAATCCCGCGCCAGATATTGGCCGCAATCAGCGACCAGCGGGCCGGCCAGGCGGTGTTGATGAAGTCGATGTTGGTGTCGCGCAGCCCGGCCTCGATGAAGACCCAGGAGATGATCGAGAATTGCGGGTCGTAGATCCACCAGAAGGCGATGGCCGACAGCACGGTGGGCACGATCCAGGGCAGCAGGATGATCGCGCGCAGCAGCGACTTCATCGGCAAGTGGTTGTTGAGCAGCAACGCAAGCCAGAGCCCGAGCCCGAATTTCCCGACCGTCGCGACCGCCGTGTAGAAGACGCTGTAGAAGACAGCGCCCCAGAAGATCGGGTCCTCGAAGAGGTATTCGAAGTTCTCGAGGCCCACAAAGATGCCGCGGCGCCCGATGGTCGTATCGGTGAAGGCCAGCCAGACGCCGAGGCCGAGCGGGTAGGTCAGGAACACGCTCAGCAGCCCGAGCGCCGGCAGCAGGCAGATGAAGATCAGGAAGGCCTTGTTGTCGAAGGTGCGGGCCAGCCGACCTTGTTGCTGTGCGGGCCTGACCCAGTTCTCTGCGGCGGTTACGGACATGGGCGTTCTCCTGTGCTGCCGGCGACCCACAAGGGCCGCCGGCAGCACATCCGATCAGCGACGGAAGAAGCGACGGGCACGGCGCTCGGCCTCGCGCACCGCCTGTTCGGGTGTGGCCTGGCCCGACGCGACCGAGGCGCACATCTGGACCATGATGTAGTCCGCATTGGCGGCGGCCGAGGCCTCGCTGATGGGACCCTTGTAGCCGATCCAGAAATTGCTCCGCATCGTGTCCTTGAAGATGCGGATCTTCGGGTCGCTGTTCCACACCGCGCTGGCCGCATAGGCTTCGAGCGGCTGCGCCCAGTAGCCGAGATTGGCCTGCAGCCACGGATCGTACTGGTCGGTTTCCAGCAGGAAGGCCAGCAGCGCCTTCGCGGCATTGGGGTAACGGCTGTGCTTGAACACCATGGCGTTCAGCGTCAGCCCCGCCATCGGCGAGGTGTCGAGCTTGCCCTTCGGCAGCAGGCTGTGCTCGGTGTCGTCCGCGATGGGGCGCGTCGCCGGGTCGTTCTTCAGCGCGAAGTAAAGCGACACGCCATTCGCCGTCAGCCAGCATTCCTGTGCCGCGTAGGCACGGTTGTTGCTGATGTCGCCCCAGGCGATCGTGCCCGGCACGAAGGTCTGATAGAGGTCCTTGAGATAGGTCAGCGCCTCGATCGCCTGCGGGCTGTTGATCGCGACCTTGCCCTCCTCATCGACCAGATAGCCGCCATGCGACCAGATCAGCCAGTTGGCGAAGCCGTTGCCGTCGCCGACGGCATTGCCCAGGGCGAAGCCGGGCGGCTTGCCCGCGGCCTTCAGCTTCCGGCACAGGTCGAGATACTGCCCGAGATCGTCGGGCGGCGTCTGGACGCCAACCTGATTGAGCGCCGATTTCCGCCACACCAGCGGACCGCCCGACGCCCCGAAGGGCAGGCCGATCCAGTTGTTGGTGCCGTGCTTCTTGCCGTAGCGCTGCGCCAGCGCCAGCCAGCCGCCATACTTCGTGCCGAGGTAGTCCGCGATATCCGTCAGCTCGACCAGCTTGTCGACGTAGATGTGCGGCGCCTCGTTGAAGCCGATGATGACGTCCGGGCCGGCCCCCGTATTGGCAGTGACGGCGGTCTGCTGAGTGATGTCCTCCCACCCCACGAAATCGACGCGCACCTGCACGCCGGTCTGCTGGGTGAAGCGCGCGCAATTCGCGCGGAACACTTCCTCATCGGGCTGCACGAAGCGGACCGGACGCAGCATGCGCAGGGTCGCGCCGCTTTCGATCGGCAGGCGCGGCGCCGTCGCCTGGTGCGTCTGGATCGCGGATTGAGCATAGGCGCTGCCGGCGGCGAAGGCGGCACTCGCGCCCAGGATGGTCCGGCGGGTGATGATGTTGGCCATGGTTTTCTCTCCCTTTGTATCTTTGTTGTCGTTTTAGATGCGTTGCCCCGTTTTCTTGTCGAACAGGTGCACAAGGGCCGGATCGGGGCTGATCGGCAGGCTGTGCCCAGGCTGCACGGCGACGCGTTCGCGGAATGCGCCGAGCAGCGAGGCCTCGCCGACCCGCAGCAGGACCTGGGTCTCGGAGCCGGTGGGCTCCACCACCTGCACGGTCGCGGGGATGCCATCCGGATCGAGGCGCAGATGTTCGGGGCGGATGCCGTAGATCACCTCGCCCTCGGCATGCGCATGGCCGTTCATGGGCAGCGGCCAGGCAATGCCACCAGGCCCGATGAAGCGACCACCCTCGATGCGGCCTTCCAGCATGTTCATGGCCGGCGACCCGATGAAACCCGCCACGAACAGATTGGCCGGGCGGTCATACAGCTCAAGGGGCGCACCGGCCTGCTCGATCCGGCCGTGATTCATGACAACGATCAGATCGGCCATGGTCATGGCCTCGATCTGGTCATGGGTCACATAGACGGTCGTGACCTTCAATCGCTGATGCAACTCCTTGATCTCAGAGCGCATCTGCACGCGCAGCTTGGCGTCGAGGTTCGACAGGGGTTCGTCGAACAGAAAGACCTGCGGGTTGCGCACGATGGCGCGGCCCATCGCCACGCGCTGGCGCTGCCCGCCGGAAAGCTGGCGCGGAAAGCGGTGCAGGAGCTGTTCCAGCCCCAGGATCCGCGCGGCCTTCTGCACCTCCCGTTCCATCACCGCCGTCGGCGCGCCGGCGAGCTTCATTGAGAAGGCCATGTTCTGGAACACGGTCATGTGCGGATAGAGCGCGTAATTCTGGAACACCATCGCGATGTCGCGGTCCTTGGGCGGGACGTTGTTCACCACCCGACCACCGATCGCGATCTCGCCTCCCGTGATGTTCTCAAGCCCCGCGAGCATGCGCAGCAGCGTGGACTTGCCGCAGCCCGACGGCCCGACCAGGACCACGAACTGCCCGTCCTCGATGGCCACGCTGACCCCATGCAGGATCTGCGTGCTGCCAAACGCCTTCCGCACCTCGCGGATATCCACCGTCGCCATTCAGCCTCCCTGTTCTCCGAGCGGGTTTCTCCCGCCTCCGGACCGCATGTCGTTTACAGGCGGGACACCGCGGTCTCCTTGGACGTGATGAATTCGAGCAGCGCCGGGGTCCCGTTCCGCGTCTGCTCGATGCCCCGCTGGATCGCGGGGATGACGTCGGCGACCTTGGTCACGCGTTCGCCATAGCCGCCAAAGGCCCGCGCCATGGCCGCGTAGTCACCGGAGATGTCAGTCGAGCGGAACTTCTCCGTGCTGACCGGCATGACCTTCAGCTCGATCGCCATGGAGAAGTTGTTGAGCAGGATCGACAGGATGGGGATGCGCTCGCGCACCGCCGTCTCGAAATCCATGCCGGTGAAGCCGATCGCCGCATCGCCCCAGACATTGATGCAGAGCTTGTCCGGCGCTGCGAGCTTCGCCCCCATCGCCAACCCGAGCCCATAGCCGAGCTGCGTCGTCTTGCCCCAACCGAGATAGGACAGCGGCGTCCGCGCCACCCAGAAGGGAGAGAGCTGGTCGCGCGGCGATCCGGCGTCATGGGTGATGATGGTGTTGTCGACATCGACGGTGCGCCACAGGTCGCGCAGCACGCGATACGGGTTTAGCGGTTCCGCATCGCTGTCCGTCTTCGCCGCCCAGGCCGCGAGCCATTCGGCACGGTGCTCCTGAATCTCGCGCGCTACCGGCCCGGGGTCGCGCTTCTCTGTCACCCGGCCTTCGAGTTCCGCGATCAGCGCATCGAGCGTCAGCGCCGCATCGCCGACCAGCCCGATGTCGCAGGCAACATCCTTGTTGAGGTGATCGGGATCGAGCGTGGCGTGGATAATCTTCTTCCCCGCCGGCATCTTCACGCCGAAATTCGTCTCGGTGAAGGAGCAGCCCATGCCGAGGATGAGATCGGCATTGTCGAGGAAGTGCCGCACCGGCTTCGGGATCGCCAGGCCGCCGGAACCGAGCGCGAGCGGATGGTCCTCCGGGAAGGAGGACTTGCCGCCGAGGCTCGTCGTCACCGGCGCCGCCAGCAGCTCCGCGAGCCGACGCAATTGCGGCCAGGCGCGCGCCCAGTGCACGCCCGTGCCGGCATAGATGACCGGACGCTTCGCCGTGGCCAGTGCCTCCGCGGCACGCGCGACATCGGCCGGATCGGGCCCGTAGCGCGTGGCGAGAACCGGCGTGTAGTTCAGCGGTTCCGGCACCTCCTCGTTCCACATGTCGGTCGGGATCTCGACCAGCACGGGGCCGCCGCGGCCGTTGCGCAGGCGCGTGAAGGCGCGACGCAGGATGTTCGGTACCTCCGCGGCCTGGATGATCGGCTCGGCGGATTTGGTGATGCCGCGCATCTGGATCGACGAATTGAAATTCGGATCGACATGCGCAAGCCGGCGCGCATAGCCCATCGGCAGCACCAGCACCGGGACGCTTTCGCCATAGCATTGGGCGACACCGCCATAGGCGTTCTCGGAGCCGGGCCCGTGCTGCATGCAGAAGGCGCCGATGGTGCGGCCCGAGGTGACGCGGCTGATGGCGTCCGCCATGTGAAGCCCGATGCGCTCCTGGCGCACCATCACCGGGCGGATGTCGATCTCCGCCGCATGCTCGATCAGATGATTGACCGGATAGCCCGTGAGGATGCGAATGCCCTCACGCTTCATGATCTCGGCGATTGCCGCGCCCAGCTTCATGCTTGTCATTTCCTCATTACCGGCACTCTTGCGGTCCGGCTGCTATGGCAGCCTAGACGCCGTATCCCGGAGACGGCAACCCCCGCCTTCTGCCTGCCTTAGCGATCGGCAGGCTGCTTAACTTCACGGCGTAATCCTCCGCTGCGCCGCAACGTGCGCGATGGCTTCAGCTCGCGCTGTCGAGATCACGCAGCACGCGCTGCGCGTCCCGGACAATGTCGGGCGTGTGCGATTGCCGGCCCCAGGCCATGGCCTGCCCAAGCCAGCGACGCGCGGCCACGGTGTCACCACGCGACGCCGCGCCGCGCCCGGCGCGCAACATCAGATCCGCCGCTGTGCTCACCGCGCCATCGCGCCGTTCCGCTTCAGCCTGCAAGGCAAGAAGCCGCGCGAGACCGCGGTAATCCAGCGTCTCGCGCCTCAGCATCGCGGCTTGCTCCGCCAGCTGCCGCGCGGCCGCGGTATCGCCGTCCAGCAAGGCGGCGCGCGCCGCAAGTTCCAGCGCGTCGCCGCGGAAGGCGCGGGACGTCGGATCGCCCAGCGCCGCGCGTGCTGTCGCCAGTCCGTCACGATCACCCGCATCCGCAGCGATCAGCCCGCGCAGGAACCAGGCGCGCAGCGCGGCATCGCCGTCACTGCCGGCATCCGCGATCGCCTGTCGCGCCGCAGCATCGGCCGCCGCGGCATGGCCAAGCCGATACTGCGCCAGCGCCTCGGCGAGCCGCAGCGTGGCTGGCACGGGCGCTTGGCGCCGCGCGAGTTCGGCTTCCACATCCTGCGCCGTACGCAGCGCGGCCACCGCATCGCCGCCTTCGAGATCGGCCGCCGCGAGGCCAATACCGGCATCGGCGATCGCCTCGGCATCGTCGCGCACACGGGCGCGCGTCAGGGCCGCACCATAGAGCCGCGCCGCATCGCCGGGCCGCTCCGCTTCCAGGGCCAGGCGCCCGGCGCGCGCCTGGGTCGCCAGGGTGCGATCCTCTGGTGGCGGCGGCGGGGGCGGCGTGCCGCCACAGCCGGCGAGCAACGGCAGGAGCAGAAGGACGCGCCTCACGGCCGCAGGCGCTCCGCCGAAGGCCGCGTCGGCTCGCGTGGCGGCGGTCCGTCGCCCCCCAGCAGCCACAGTCCGCGAAGCTGCGTCAGCAGCAATTCAAGTTCGCGCACCGATTGCTGGGTCTGCAGCAGCAGACCCGGCAAGGTGCCCGTGCTGTCCTCGATGTTGCGCAACGTGCGCGGCAGGCGCGCTGTCGTCGCCGTTACGTCCCGCGCCGCGCTCTGCAGCGTCGCCAGCAACTGCTCGACGCGGCGGATCAGGCCCGGGATGACACTGCCGCCCTCCCCCCGGCTCTCGGTCAGCAGGCGCTCAGCTTCCGCGGCGATGGCGTCCATGCGGGCGATCAGCCGGTTCGCCGCATCGACCACCGAGGCCGCGTCGCGCGCCGCATCCTCAGCGGTGCGGGCGAAGCTGTCGCTGGTCAGCAGGCGGCCGAGGCTGCCCTCGCCCAGTTCGATGCGCGCGGCGACCTGGCCTATGCTGTGGGAGGTTCGGCCGATATCCTCGATGATCGGGAAGATGCGCAGGCGCAGCTCATCGAGCAGCAGGGCCAGAGGGTCCGGCGGCGGCGGCTCGCGCACCGCCTCGAGCACCGTCGTCGCAGCGTCGAGCGGCGCGCCGTCGCCCGGCCCGACATTGAGGAAGACAGCGCCCTCGGCGCCGCGGCGCTGGCGGATGGCGACCGGCGAGTCGCGCCGGATGAAGTCGCGCGC
>Ga0075012_10006220_pt1 | contig 10839 bp, 9 predicted proteins | sample All_14_2_FD_71474 | JGI IMG/M metagenome (GOLD analysis project Ga0075012, IMG submission 71474) | Freshwater microbial communities in response to fracking from Pennsylvania, USA - Allegheny Zone_MetaG_DW_15 | ecosystem: Environmental > Aquatic > Deep subsurface > Groundwater > Drilled... | reverse complement strand
CAGCTTTATCCGCCTTGCTGGGCGGGGTTGATATTGCCGAACACTGGCTACACTTCCCGGAGGCTATGATCTGGATGCGCGATTTTTTGCGCGAGCACGAGGCTGATCTGGGATGGTGGAATTTCCTGGTTGTTCATCGCCGGGATGTACGGCTCATTGGTACTTGTGGGTACAAAGGTACACCGAGCTTCGCGGGTGAAGTTGAAATTGGCTATGAGATTGCGGAATCCTATCAAGGTCAGGGATTGGCCACAGAAGCAGCAAGGGCTTTGGTGATCAATGCCTTCCAGCATGATTCCGTAAAATATATTACCGCACACACCCTTGCGGAAAAAAATGCGTCCAATCATTTGCTTCAAAAGATTGGTTTTCAATTCATTGAGGAGCATATTGACATCGAAGACGGTACCATTTGGGAGTGGAGGATTGAAAGAACGGCCCTTGATTAGCGAGGTTTTTGGTTCTTTTGCACTGCGAAATCAAAAAAAAGATTTCTAAAGCGCGACATTCTAGATTCAATTCAATGAATATCAACGACATAACCTCTACCGGTACCAAAGCCACCCGTGATGGCTTCGGCCAGGGCCTGCTTGAAGCAGGTCGTCTTGACCCCAACATTGTGGGCCTCACCGCCGACTTGATGGAAAGTCTGCAAATGCAGCACTTCCAGAAGGAATTTCCGGAACGCTTCTTTCAGGTGGGCATTGCAGAAGCAAACATGATCGGCATTGCTGCCGGTCTGGCCACTGCCGGCAAAGTACCCTTTACCGGTACTTTCGCAAACTTTTCAACCGGTCGTGTGTACGACCAGATTCGTCAAAGTGTTGCGTATTCACATAAAAACGTCAAAATATGTGCTTCTCATGCCGGGGTTACGCTGGGAGAAGACGGAGCCACTCACCAGATCCTGGAAGATATTGGCATGATGCGCATGTTGCCTGGTATGACGGTGATCAATCCTTGTGATTACCACCAGACCAAAGCTGCTACCATGGCCATTGCGGAGCATTACGGCCCGGTTTACCTGCGTTTTGGACGCCCGGCCTGGCCCATGTTCACCGAAAATTTGAAATTCGAGATCGGTAAAGCTTTGCTGCTGGCTACCGGAACGGATGTGACCATTTTTGCTACCGGTCACCTGGTCTGGACGGCTGTAGAGGCTGCTCAGGAGCTTGCTGCCCAGGGTATATCCTGCGAGGTTATCAATATTCACACCATCAAACCCCTTGATAACGAGGCCATTCTGGACTCCGTGAGCAAGACCCGTGCGGTCGTTGTTGCGGAAGAGCACCAGCGCAACGGGGGACTTGGCGATGCCATTGCGAACCTGCTTGCCCACAAACTTCCCACCCCGATGGAATATGTCGGGGTGAATGACTCCTTTGGAGAAAGCGGCAAACCCGCTGAATTGCTGGAGAAATACGGCCTTGGCAAAAAAGATGTGCTTTGGGCGGTGAAAGACGTGCTGGAGCGTAAAAAATAAGCTCAAAACGCCATTCAGGCAAGCCTAAACGCTGGTTTGTACCAATAAAAACGCCTCCCGGATGTCCAATCCCGGAGGCGTTTTTTATGGTTGATGTCTGTTAAAACTATTGCTTAACAATCATCTTTTGCGGCTTAAGCCTCATTTTCCTTCAACAAGCCTTCTTTCTCCAAATAATCCTTCACCCAGGCTGTGGTGACAGATTTTGGACGTTCCAAGGGTAGGTTGAGGGCACGGGCCCAGCACTGCGCAGCCAAAACTCCCAGCGCACGGCTTACCCCAAACAGCACGGTGTAAAAATTGTACTGGGTAAGTCCGTAGTGGATGAGCACGGCGCCAGAGTGAGCGTCCACATTCGGCCATGGATTTTTCACCTTGCCGAGGCTGCTGAGGATCGGTGGTACTACATCGAAGATTTTCCAAACCACCTTGATGAGATCGTCATCCGGAACATTGTCTTCGCAGAATTGCTTTTGAGCCATGTAACGGGGGTCTGGTTTGCGCAATACTGCGTGGCCATAACCAGGAATAACCCGTCCGCTGGCAAGGGTACTTTTGACATATTCCCCAATCTGTTCGCGACTGGGTTTGGTGGTGCCCAGGGTATCCACCATTTTTTGGATCCAGCGGATAACCTCTTGATTTGCAAGACCATGGAGTGGACCAGCCAGGGCGTTCATCGCTGCTGACAAGGAGAGATAAGGATCGCTGAGCGTGGAACCGACCAGGTGGGTGGTGTGTGCGGACGCGTTTCCGCCCTCATGATCGGCATGGATGGTGAGGAAAAGACGCATGTAGTCCTTGAACCCGTCATCGTCGTAACCGAGCATGTGGGCAAAGTTGGCGCCCCAGTCCAGAGAAATATCCGGCAACAGGTGATCGCCATTGTGGTACACCCGGCGGAAAATATAGGCGGCCAAACGTGGAAGTCTGGCAACCAGGTTCATGGTATCTTCGTATGTTGCGTCCCAGTATTCAGAACGGGTCATACCCATCGTGTACCGCTGCGCGAAGACACTGGTGTTTTGCATGGCCATGATACCCACCGATAGTTGGGTCATAGGGTGGGCATCCACCGGAAGTGAATCAACGGCACGGAAAACGTGCTCCGGTACATTGGCACGACGAACCCAATTTTCAGTGAGCCATTTTACCTGCTCTGCGGTTGGGATTTCCCCCACGAGCATAAGCCAGAACAGCCCTTCCGGGAGGGGTTCCTTGCCGTTTTTTGCGCTGGGAAGTTTTTCGCGGAGCTCCGGGATAGAATAACCCCGAAAACGAATGCCTTCTTCAGGATCGAGGAGCGAAGGCTCCCAGATCATGCTGGTGATGTCACGCATACCACCATAGGCCTGATCAAGTGAAACATCGTCAATTTTGACGTTGCCGTGTGCCTGCAGGAGTTCTTTTACCTCTTTGGAGAGGGCTTGTGCTTTTTCTGAAAAAAGTTGCTTCAGTAAATCCATGGGAGAAGAAGTCGGAATATATGGTTAAGGCGTAGCTTGTTTGCCTATTTTAAAATTGTGGCAAAGTTAGAACAAGAGAACTGCCTTATATTCCGAAAGTTCAAAAGTTTGTAAAGTTTTGCATTTTCAAAAAGGTGAGCGACTTTCGCCATTGAATTATTTTCATTCAAAAACTAAAATACTCAGCTATGTTCGGACGAAATAAAGGAGGAGGATTCCGGATTCCCCCCACACTCATCGTTGCCGTCGTCATGGCGGGTTTTGCACTTTGTAAATATTATGGACAAAGTTCGGTAAATGATATCACCGGCGAAAAACAATACATCGCCATGACCCCGGAACAGGAAATTGCCATGGGACTTCAAAGCGCCCCCCAAATGGCCCAGGAGATGGGCGGCTTAAGCCGAAACCAGCAAGCAACGGCCATCGTTAAACGGGTAGGGCAAAAAGTGGTCCAAACCTCGGCAGCGGTCCGTACTCCCTATAAATATGACTTTCATCTGCTGGCCGATCCGGAAACCATCAACGCCTTTGCTTTGCCAGGTGGACAAATCTTTATTACCGAAGGTTTGTTTTTCCGGCTCACAGAGGATGGGAAAAACCTCAGTGAAGATATGCTGGCAGGGGTGCTCGGTCATGAGGTAGGCCATGTGGTGGCACGGCACAGCGCGGAACGGCTTTCCCAGATGGAACTTGCTCAAGGTCTTACCGGAGCAGTAACCATGGCCACCTACGATCCATCCAACCCAAATTCCGGCTATATTGCTCAATCGGTGGCCAATATGATCCAGCTGAAATACGGTCGGGATCAGGAACTTCAAAGCGATTACCTCGGCGTCCGGTTCATGCTGGAGGCCGGATATGACCCGGAAGACCTTGTCCATGTGATGGAGATCCTCAAACAATCCTCCGGACCTGACCGAACCCCTGAATTTCAAAGTTCCCACCCTGACCCTGAAAACCGCAAAGAAGCCATCGAGGCTGCCATTCAGGAATGGCGCGGGAAACTGGGGAAATAAAGGAGCCAAACATTTGCTCAATCACTCATTCACTCAATAAATGCAGAACATCACCGTAATCGGAAGTGGCACCATGGGCAACGGGATTGCCCACGTATTTGCCCAAAATGGATTTGAAGTAACCCTGGTGGACGTTGCCACGGCTGCGTTGGATAAAGCCCTGGTCACAATCGGCAAAAATCTGGATCGCCAGGTGGCCAAAGGCGCACTCACAGAAGAGGATAAAGCCGCCACCTTGCGTCGCATCCACCCAATGACAGACCTGCGATCAGGCGTTTCCAACGCAGATCTGGTCGTTGAAGCGGCTACCGAAAATGTATCGCTTAAACTAAAGGTCTTCACAGACATGGATCAGCACGCGCCTCCTGCAGCGATCCTGGCCACCAACACCTCAAGCATCAGTATCACCCAGATCGCAGCGGCTACGCAGCGACCCAGGCAGGTCATCGGGATGCACTTCATGAATCCGGTGCCGGTAATGAAACTGGTAGAGGTGATCCGCGGCTACGCCACCACCGACGAAGTTTGCCAGCAGATCATGTCGCTCAGCAAACAACTTGGTAAGGTCCCAGTGGAAGTGAACGACTATCCCGGCTTCATAGCAAACCGAATCCTGATGCCCATGTTGAACGAAGCCATTTACGCGCTGTACGAAGGGGTGAGCGATGTGGAAGGCATTGATACGGTCATGAAACTCGGCATGGCACATCCGATGGGACCACTTCAACTGGCAGATTTTATCGGACTGGACGTTTGTTTGTCCATCCTGCGTGTATTGCAGGATGGTTTCGGAAATCCGAAATATGCGCCCTGTCCACTTTTAGTAAATATGGTCATGGCCGGAAAGCTCGGCGCCAAAAGCGGGGAAGGCTTTTATACCTATACCCCGGGCTCCAAGGATCTGGTGGTGGCAGAGCGGTTCCGTTCGTAAAGAGGTATCCACTTTATCCAGGCGAAGGATCTGCAATAACCCACTTTCAGGCGGAATTTCAGATCCTTCGCACTTTTAGGAATGTCCCTGCCGGCATTTGTAAATTTTAATCCTTCAATTACGATGGAAACACTTGATAACAAGGTCATCATCTACGACGATGCCTGTCCAATGTGCAAGGCTTACACCGGCGGTTTTGTGCGGGCAGGCTGGTTAAAGGAGCGCCAGGGTTTTGCCAACGTTCGCCCGGACCTGCTGGAGAACATTGATATGGACCGGGCGCGGCATGAGATTCCTCTGCTGGATACTAAAACCGGAGAGGTCACCTACGGTTTGAGCGCTCTTTTCCTCATCATTGGGGAGAAATGGCCCATTTTCAAGCCTTTGTTTAGAAGTGGATGGTTTAGGGCCCTGCTTTATCCACTGTACCAGATCATTACCTACAATCGCCGCATCATTGCCGGCAGCGGAGCCCCCAAAATGGGTTTTGATTGCGCCCCGGATGTCAACCTGTTTTATCGGTGGCTGTACATTCTGCTGGCAACAGGGGGTGCTGTCTGGTGCTCCTTAGCCTACTGGAGCAGTGGTAGCCTTGCCGGAAAAATCTACTTGCTTAGCCAGATTGCTTTTCTTGGTGGGATAATTTTTGTCCCCAAACGCCTTGATTTTATAGGGCACTGGGCTACGGTCTGGTTGGCAAGCGCCCTGGTTGCAGGTATTATTCCAGGACCGGTCTGGCTAAAAGTGGGACTTGGGCTTGGACTGGCGGCTTATATGTGGTGGAATCGCTGGGATAAGCTGCGGTAAAACAGTTGCCTAGTCCTTTTACCCCCGAGCCTCGTTTTTTCAATATCTATTGAAGTATTCCGTTCAATTGCTTTAAAAATAACGCTCAGCCTAAGAATTGCGCCAATCCTTTTCGTCCTTTGCGGCCACGTATGTTGTGTATTTTCTCCCCGGCAGAAAATTTCCAGCATTCATTTATTTAAATCCTTCGCATGGACTTACGCCGCATTGCCCTCTTTTCCGGACCCCTGCTTTTTTTACTGGTCGCACTTGCACCGACCCCCGCCGGAATGCCCTGGCCTGCGCAGATCACAGCCGCTATTACGCTTTGGGTAGCGGTCTGGTGGATCACGGAGCCGGTTGAGATCGCAGCCACCTCCTTGCTACCACTTGTTCTGTTGCCCCTGGCAGGTATAGCCCCCCTTAAAGTGGTGGCTGCGGAGTATGGCAATGAGATCATTTTTCTGTTCATGGCCGGGTTCTTCATAGGGAAAACCATTGAACGCTGGCAATTACACCGCCGCATTGCCCTGCGGATGGTGCTTTGGATCGGAACCGATCCCTCCCGAACTGTGCTGGGATTTATGGCCGCCTCTGCGTTCCTTTCTATGTGGATCTCCAATACGGCCACTGCCGTTATGATGACGCCAGTGGCAATCGCCGTGGCCGCACAGAGTGAAGGCATGGAAGGACAAAAGAATTTTTCCAGATCCTTGATGCTTGGAGTGGGTTATGCCTGTTCCATAGGTGGACTTGCTACCATGATTGGTACACCAACCAACGCAATTTTTGTCTCCTTTGTCCAGCAAAAAATGGGGGAGACCGTTTCATTTGGCAAATGGCTGCTGTTTGGGTTCCCATTTGCCCTTACCCTTTTACTGGTCTGTTGGCAGTTGCTGATCCGGATGTTCCCGGTGGGCAATAGCGGGCTCAAAAAAATTGACAGCCAGGAACACCTTCGGGACCAACTAAATGAGCTCGGTGAAATTTCTTTGCCAGAGCGACGCATCCTTTGGGTGTTTGGTCTTGTCATTCTTGCCTGGGTAACGGGTTCCTTACTTTGGTATAAGCCTTTGAATCTCTGGATCCATACCAATATGGCCGGACTTCCATTGCCGGAGAATCTGGAAAAGGTGCCTTCCTATTGTTCAGATACGGTCATTGCGATTCTGGGAGCAGTTTTGTTTTTTACGATCCCCGCCGGGAGTCGTACAGAAAAGACCACCATTCTGGATTGGCCTACTGCCTCCAAAATTCCCTGGGGTATTCTCATTTTGTTTGGAGGTGGACTTGCCCTGGCCAAAGGCTTTGATCTGAGTGGCCTGGCAATTTGGTTTGGAGAGGTTTTAAAAGGGGTTGGGGGGCTTCCCCATGTGTTCATTCTTTTGGTGGTTTTAGGGGCCGTAGTGTTGCTCAGTGAGGTAGCCTCCAATATCGCCACGGCATCCATGATGATGCCGGTCCTGGCAGCCTTGGCCGGAAGTATCGGGGCACATCCCTTTGGGTTATTGTTGAGTGCCACCCTGGCTGCTTCGTTTGGTTTTGGTCTGCCAATTGCCACGGCTCCAAACAGTATTGTGTTCGCCACGGGGCACATGAGTACACGGGACATGGCGAGAGCCGGGTTTTTGTTGGATGTTTTGGCCATCCTGTTATTGTTGGTTTTTATTTACGCTTTGCTTCCTTTTGTTTGGGGGATCAGGGTGTAATCTTTCCAATCTTTTGATTTCCAATCTGATACCCGGTTTTATGGTCTTCCGGGTTGGATTTTGTGGAGTGTAAATGTTCAACAGGCTTCAATTTTTTTTGAACAAAGTATATCAATGAAGACTCATTCAAAATTATATAACTAATTGATTTTCAATATTTTGTCTATAAACTAAGTTTTACAACATCTTTTTTAGATAAAATTAACCTTTTTTTGTTGAAGATAATTTTGCCGTTTGTTCAACAGGATATTACCTTTGAGGCATCAAAAAAACTACAACAGGAGATTGCCATGACAAGTATTGAATTTAACACCAAACTAAGTACTCTGACGAGCATGTTGCACTCCTTCGCCTACAATTTGACGAAGAACGTGGAGGATGCCAAGGATTTGTATCAGGAGACGACGTACCGCGCGTTGTTCAACCGCGACAAGTTCCAGCCTGATACCAATTTTAAAGCGTGGATGTTCACGATCATGAAGAACATCTTCATCAACAACTACCGTAAAAAGGTGAAAGCCAATACGGTGTTGGACAATACAGAGAATCAATATTACCTCAATTCATTCAGCCACTCCGCAGCCAATGCAGCAGAAGGTGGAATCCTGCTCAAGGAATTAAACTCAATGGTTTCTTCCCTGGACGACAGTATTCGGATTCCGTTTACGATGCACTTCGAAGGCTACAAGTATCAGGAGATCGCCGATGATCTGCAGCTTCCACTGGGAACCGTGAAAAGCCGTATTTTCTTCGCGCGGAAAGAATTGAAAGAGAAAATCATGTCGAATTACGGGTTCAACCCGAACTAAGCGATACAGAACACCGAATCGCCACTAAGAGCCGCTCCACAAGAGCGGCTTTTTTTGTTTCGGCTCAAGCCTTCGTCAGATCCAGGTTTTTGATCATTAGCAGGTAGGACTTGACAAACAAAGTCATGGAAGCAAAGTCCAAACGACTCGTGTCGGGCCGCAATTGGGTAAATTGATCCCGGTTTCTGTCGGCGATTCGTTTGATCTCTTTCAGGATTTCAGCCTTTTGTAATCTCCCGGCGCTATCCAGGAATGGGATGGAGAATCCAAGTTCGCGAAAAAAATTGCCTTCAGTGATCTGGAAAAACAGGTGCAGGAACTCGCGATCGGGTTTTGGTGGCGCCTGGTGAAACAGGGTGAAACCTACCACATACTGCGGCACCGCAAAAGCGAGGGTATCGTGGCCTTGCAGCATAGGCCATTCCATATTTGCCATTTCACCTTCTATAAAGCTGGCCAGGGTACCATGTGGCACGGCCGGATTGGCGCCAAAGGTGCTTCGGGTACGATACATTTCCTTAAAAAATTCCGCTTTGGGGCGCTCCAGCAAGGTCTGAAGTACCCGCCGCATTTGCTGGACCTTGACCTGCGGGGTGAGGTTGTTTTTGGTAAAATAAGCTGCGTACACTTTCTCCAGCAAATCCATCATAAAGCCCTCCGGCTTAATCAGATAGTCGAGCCGGAAGGCCAGGGCAAGCAGTAAATAGGCATAAGTGCCCGGGTAGGTATTGGGATCTGGTTTGCCCTTGTCTATTTCAGCAAAAGCAGCCTCAATGGACCGGCAGATATAGGCGTATTTGACCTCTTTTTCGGCCTCCGGTATGTCAGTCAGGGTCCGATCATCTGCCGGACTAAGCACATGGGCAAACTCCCCAAGCAGGAGGTCATCCTGTTTGTCCGCGTGGATAGCGAGTTCTCTCAGGGCGTGAAGGATCTTAAGCGGCGAACCATCTGAAGTTTGGGTATCAAACACGATACAGAGGTTGTTATCTGCATCCAGCGCAAAACGGCTGAATTTAAGGTTGAAATTGGCCTCCATGAGCCGGCGCATAAAGCCCACATTCAGATCATTGGCACGGGCCAGCCGGCTTTCTGCTTTCAATTTTTCGGCGTTGGCAAAACCGGTCACCCGTTGGGAACCTTGCCAAAGCTCAAAACGAATCTCCCCCTTGGATTCCTCCCAACTTATATTGGGTTCTTTGGCTTCCTCGTCTTTCAGGTAACTAAAAAAACTATGATAAGCGGCCAGCGTATCGCCTTGCTCGAAGGCCTCCAGGGAGCGGTCAAAATATTGCTGTTGCTCCTCTGATTTGTAGGCGTCAGAGTAACGGCCGAACGGGATGTCAGGCTGTGAAGTATTTTGAATGCCAAAAAGACGGGTAAGAAATTCCATGGGTATAGTGCAGAAGCAGGCAAAAGTAGGAAGTTTGCAGGGACAAAAAAGTATTCTCCATGAACACGCCATTTCGCACTGCCCTGAGTCCTGTTTCAGCTCCTTTTCAAATCAGTCACGATAATCAACTCCTGCTCATTGGGTCCTGTTTCACGGAGCATATCGGACAAAAGCTGGCCAATTATAAATTCCGAACCTTGACCAACCCCTACGGGATCGTGTACAATCCGTGGTCAATCGTACAGTGCATTGACCGGTTATGCGCTGGGAATCAACTATTTGAACCGGCAGACTTGTTTGAAAATGCCGGACTCTGGCACAGTTGGGAGCACCACGGGAGTTTTTCAAAACCCGACAAAAAAGAAACCCTGAAAGCGATCAACAGCGCCTACCTGGAAGCAGAAGAAGCCTTGAAAATCACAGACGTCCTGTTGCTCACTTTTGGGACTGCCGAGGTGTTTACCCTGCGATCTACGGGGCAGGTGGTGGCAAATAATCACAAAATGCCGGGCACATGGTTTGATCAGCGCAGGCTTTCCGTGACCGAAATAGTTGAAAAAACACTGGAAGTATTGGATCGTTTGGCCCAACTCCGCGCTTCAGCTCCGGTAAAGGTGATTCTCACGGTCAGCCCGGTCCGGCACTTGCGCCATGGACTGGTGGAAAACCAGCGTAGTAAAGCAACCCTGATCCTGGCCTGTGAAAAGATCTGTCAACATCAGGCATCTGCCCAGTACTTCCCGGCCTACGAACTCCTGGTCGATGATTTGCGCGATTACCGTTTTTATGCCGCCGATATGGTCCATCCATCTGCCGTAGCGGTGGACTATGTCTGGCAGTTTTTTTCAGAAACGTTTTTTTCGGAGCCAACAAATCGCCTCATTGATCGCATCGGAAAGGTACTTGCTGGCTTCCAGCATCGGCCGTTTAACCCCCAAACTGCGCCGCATCAGGACTTTTTGCGCCAACAGTTAGCATTGATTGCTTCCTTGAAACAGGAATATCCAAGACTTGATTTTGAGAAGGAAGCATCCTTTTTCAAAGCCTCCTTAAGCCAGTAGGTAGGGGAGGTCAGTCTATTTATTCCATCGTGAAAACCCCCATCAGGGTAGCGAAAACCCGATTTTTTCGCTTTTCTCCGCCCCAAAGGTAGAGCGGGCGCGTTCCGGAAGGAATAAAATGCAGATCCGTCCATCCATCTTTGTCCGTACGTTCGAAGGGGAGGTTCCGGCCGCCCATTTCC
>Ga0075012_10006219_pt1 | contig 10839 bp, 9 predicted proteins | sample All_14_2_FD_71474 | JGI IMG/M metagenome (GOLD analysis project Ga0075012, IMG submission 71474) | Freshwater microbial communities in response to fracking from Pennsylvania, USA - Allegheny Zone_MetaG_DW_15 | ecosystem: Environmental > Aquatic > Deep subsurface > Groundwater > Drilled... | reverse complement strand
CTATAAAGAAGGCTTAATTAATGCTAAACTTATGTTAAATACAGGTGAGCTCTATCGTATAACAAAAATTCATGTAAAAGGTGATTCACTATTATCTAAACAAATGATTTCTTCATTGATCCGAATTAAAGAAGGAGATCTATACAATGAGGCAAATTTGTCATCAATTTCAAAACAAATAAAACAAGTAAATCATTTACAAGAGTTAAAACCTCATGAAATACTTTTCACAAAAGAGGGCGTTGAATTATTCATTTATGTTAAATCTAATCCTATAAGTTCTGTTAATGGTGTTTTAGGTCTACAGCCGAATCCTGTTACTGAAAAACTCGCAGTAACCGGTGAATTAAGTCTTAAACTTGTAAATGTATTTCACAAAAGTGAATTAGTACAATTGAATTGGAGAAGTATTCAACCTGGGACTCAATCACTCAATTCAGTCTTCAACTATCCCTATTTGTTTAAAAGTCCATTTGGTATTGATGCAGGATTTAATTTATACAAAAAGGACTCTACATTTTTAGAAACGAAAGCACAACTAGGTATTCAGTATCAGTTACCCGGTGGAAGTTTCTTAAAGGCCTATTATCAAAATAATGGTTCATCAATACTTTCAGGTGCATCAAGTTCAAACTTAAATTATTCTACAGTTCGAACAAGTGCTTATGGGCTGAGTTTCCTTAAGAGGGAACTCGATTATATTCCAAATCCAAGTAAAGGCTATCTGATATTGACAGATATCGCAATTGGAAATCGAAATGCTCGAAAATCTGATACCTCTGAGGTTATTTCGACAACAACTTTAAGAGCGTCTGTTCAATTTAATTGGTTTATTCCTTTAGCAAAAAGGCATGTAGTGCGATTTGGGACCAATGTAGAAACGTATTATGCTCCAGAAATTTATGAAAATGAGCGCTTTCGTTTTGGTGGTTTAACATCACTCAGAGGATTCAATGAGGATGAATTATTTGCTACAACTAAAGGAATTTTAACGCTAGAATATCGCTTCTTGGTTGATCAAAATTCACACGCTTTTGCCTTCTTTGATCAAGGAATGTATGAAAATACGTCTGCCAATTACCAGCGCGATTTTCCTTTTGGGTTTGGGGCCGGATTCTCATTCGGAACACAACTGGGAATATTTTCAATATCCTACGGAATAGGCAAACAATTCGATAATCCTTTGTTATTGAAGAATGGGAAAGTACATTTTGGATATATCGCTTATTTCTAAGTTCGAAATTACTTCTTAAAACTACCCGCCATATTTTCACGAATTTCCTTCATGAAATCTGATGCATAAACAAAATTCGAAATTTCTGGATTTTCTGTTGTAATAATTGCTTTTCTATCACCCTGCCACCAATTCTTACCTTGATAAATAAAGACAATATTGTCGCCAATTTCAATCACACTGTTCATGTCATGGGAAATTACAACAGTTGTAATATTGTATTCATATGTTATCTCTCGAATCAAGTTGTCAATAACAATAGATGTCATTGGATCCAATCCTGAGTTTGGTTCATCACAAAACAAGTACTTCGGATTCATCGCTATTGCACGAGCAATACCAATTCGCTTTTGCATTCCCCCACTACATTCAGCAGGGAATAATTTATTCTTACCACTCAAATTAACTCTCTCTAGACAAAAATCTGCACGTACTTGCATTTCCTTTTTCGTCATTTTCGTGAACATCGTTAAAGGAAACATAACATTCTCCTCCACTGTCATTGAATCAAACAAAGCGGAACCTTGAAAAAGCATTCCAATCTCCTTTCTAACATCCGTTCTTTCTTGACGATGCATCTCAGTGAATTCTCGATCATCAAAAAATATTTGTCCGCTATCGACCTCATGTAAACCAACGATACACTTTGCAAGCACTGATTTACCATGTCCTGATTGACCAATAATCATGTTCACCTTTCCTTTTTCAAAGGTTGCGCTAATGTCTTTTAACACTTCGTTAGCACCGAATGATTTGCTTACATGTTCGATGCGGATCATTACAATAAAATCATTTGAGTTAACAAGAAATTGGCTATTAAAATAGCAATACTACTGCTTACAACCGCCTGAGTAGATGAACGTCCAACATCTAAAGAACCACCTTTTGTATAATACCCATAAAAGGAAGCTATCGAAACAATTAAAAATCCGAAAACAACTGTTTTTGTTAAGGCGTACCATACATTGCTCATTTCAAAAAATGAACGAATACCAAGTACATAGATTTCGGTAGATGTCAAACCAGACAAAATAAGTGATAACCAACCTCCAATTAAACTCAGGGCCATTGAGAACACTATTAGTATTGGAAAGAAGAATACAGCAGCCGTAATTTTTGGTAATACTAAAAACGTAAGTGAATTAACACCCATGATTTCAAGCGCATCGATTTGTTCGGTAACGCGCATTGTTCCAATTTCCGAAGCGATATTTGATCCTATTTTCCCTGCAAGAATAAGTGAAATAATTGTCGGAGAAAATTCCAAAATGGTACTCGATTGAGTAATATATCCCACCGTATAAGACGGTAATAACGGGTTAGACATATTAGACGCCGTTTGCAAAGCAATAACACCCCCCATAAAAGTAGACATTAAAGCAACTATGAAAATAGAATTAATTCCTATATGCTCTATTTCTGTAAACACGCTAACACGAAAAACCTTCCACTTTTCAGGTTTCGAAAATATGATTCGAAGCATGATTAAATATTTCCCTATGTTTGAAAGCAATTTCATTGTTGCTAAATTAATGCTAATTTCTTTCTTGCACACTTGAAGTTGGAAAACTTTATTCACTTTGAATGTTGATTTCATGTAATTTTGTACTGTGGGGAAACAAATTTTAAAATCTAGAGAAGCCGTTCGGGACACCTTTTGCAGGCATGTCCCAGAAGATTTTGTGGATTATCTTATGGATTTATTCTTCCAAGCCAATGTTCGTTTCAGTATTGTAAAATCTCGGGCGACTAAATTAGGCGACTTCAGAGCTGGATTACAAGGCGAAAAACATAAAATTACGGTGAATGGTGATTTAAATAAATTCTCCTTTTTGATTACATCATTGCACGAACTTGCCCATTTAAATACCTTCAATTCATTTGGTAGATCGGTTATGCCACATGGTGAAGAATGGAAAAATGCATTTAAAAAATTACTTCTACCAATAATTGACAGCAAAAAACTACCGCAAGATATAGAAAATGCCTTGGTCAATAGCCTTGTGAATATGAAGGCCTCTTCGTGTACAGATCATCAACTCTCAAGAGTGTTGCTCAAATATGACAAAAAACCTCAAGGAATGTCCATTTTAGAGGAACTTCCAATCAACAGTGTTTTTTCTTTAAATGGAAGAGATTTTGTGAAAGGTCCATTACGGAGAAAACGCTATGTTTGTCAAGAGGTACGCTCAAAGCGATCCTATTTAGTTAGTTCTTTAGCACAAGTGTCTCCAATTGAAATATAAGAAAATGAAAAATAATTATTGCATCATAATGGCAGGAGGAATCGGAAGTCGATTCTGGCCAATGTCAACACCTGAAAGACCAAAACAATTTCTAGATGTATTAGGTATAGGGAAATCACTTCTTCAAATGACCTATGAGCGTTTGTTGAATATAGCCCCAGTCGAAAATATATACATATTAACGAATGAAAGTTATGCTGATTTAGTTAACGAGCAATTACCTGCACTGAAAAGAAATCAAATATTAACGGAACCAAAGAGAAAAAATACAGCTCCTTGCATTGCCTATGCAGCAGCTAAAATACAATCCTTGAATCCAGAAGCGAACTTAATTATTACTCCTTCAGATCATTTAATTATGAAAGAAGATCGCTTCACTGAAATAATCAATATTGCAATCAAGCAAGCCAATTCAGATGAGCGAATAGTTACTTTGGGAATTCAACCTACGCGACCTGACACTGGTTACGGCTATATTGAATTCAGTGAAAGTGAAAGTTTAACAGGTGGTTCTGTAACTGAAGTAATTCAGTTTAGAGAAAAACCAGATTTAAAAGTAGCGGAAGAGTTTTTACGAAAAGGGAATTTCTACTGGAATTCAGGGATTTTTGTTTGGAAAGCATCAACGGTTTTGAACGCCTTACAAAAATTTCAACCTGCTTTACATTCTTTATTTGCTGCTGATTTATCGAAATACAATACAAGCGAAGAACAGCATTTTGTGAATGATTGTTTTGAGAATTGTGAAGACATTTCGATTGATTTCGCAATTATGGAACACGCACGAAACACGGATGTTGTTTTAGCTGATTTTGATTGGAGTGACCTTGGAACTTGGGGAAGTTTAGGAATGCACCTTAGTAAAGATTTCAATTCTAATGCCGTTATAGGAAAACATGCCCATTTATTCCATTCAAAAAATTGTATCGTAAATATTTCAGACGATAAATTGGTATTATTAGATGGGTTAGAAGATTACATTGTAGTAGAATCGGATAACATGTTTATGGTATTGCGAAAAGAAAATGAACAAGAGCTCAAAAATTTCTTAAAGCAGATTGAGACTAAGAGTCCTGAGTTTTTCAAAAAATAAAAAAGTCCCGAATTATTAAAATTCGGGACTTTTTCAATTTAACGATTTCCTTTTTTGATTTCTTCTGCTTCCCATTGACGATACAAATCGAAGTAGCTTTTAGTTTCAAGTACTACAACTCCACCCATGGTATCACCATATTTGGCAGGTAACCCTCCGGTATAGACCATCATTCGTCCGATTGCCACACCTGGTATTCCGCCTATTTCACTTGCTTTTACACCATCAACTAAATAAAGCATATCATTTTTACGCGCACCTCTAAAGACTAATTCTCCATCATCTGTCAAACGCACATCTGAACCCATTGAGGCAATTAGACCTTTCACGTCAAACTTTAATGGACTTTTATCAATTTCAAGTGCTGTAATTTCCTTCACAGGTAATTCACCGTATTGTAATTTTATAGAGCCATCATCTGCCTTTACATCTATTGCCAAGAACTCTAATACTCCACTTTTAAAATTGATGTTACCTGTATTATAATAGCCATCAATCGGTACATTTACTTTTATACCAGACATCGTATCGCCATAGTATTTAATATTCAATAAGTATTCTCCAGCAGGAATAGCACTGATTCTAAATCTCCCATCAGCATCTGTTGAACCGATGTATTTTCTATCTTGATCTAAAATGAACACTTGTGCGCCGTACACTCCTTTAGTAGTTCCATTCTCAATAACAGTTCCAACTACATCTCCTAAAGATCCTTGTGCATTTGCTTGATGAATAAAACCAAGTGCTGCAATGATGATTAACTTTTTCATAACTTTCGATTTAACAATTTCACTTTAGATGCAGTAAAAAATATGATTCCATAAAAAAAGCCTTCTTTCGAAAGCTTTTTTATTCATATATTTTATAACTCCTTATAATTCAGCACTTGAACAAGGAAATGCGCGGTCAACTTTTTTAAACAAGCCTTGTAAAACTTTACCTGGTCCTACTTCAATTACCTCCGTAGCACCATCCGAAATCATTTGATGCATTGTTTGCGTCCAACGCACCGGGGCTGTTAATTGCGCTACTAAGTTTTTCTTAATTTCAGCTGGATCAGAAATGGCCGAAGCAGTTACATTCTGGTAAACTGGACAAATTGGTGTATTAAAAGTTGTTGCTTCAATAGCGGCAGCCAATTCTTCGCGTGCTGGCTCCATCAATGGTGAATGAAACGCTCCTCCAACTGGAAGGATTAATGCACGCTTTGCTCCTGCTTCAGTCAATTTAGCGCATGCCTCTTCAACTGCAGCCAACGCTCCAGAGATAACTAATTGTCCTGGACAGTTATAATTTGCTGGAACCACTACACCTTCAATTTGTGCGCAAATCTCTTCCACTACATCATCTTCAAGGCCAAGAATAGCTGCCATAGTTGATGGTTCAGATTCACACGCCGTTTGCATTGCTAAAGCACGTTTCGAAACTAAACGTAATCCATCTTCAAAGCTCAATGTTTTATTTGCTACCAATGAAGACAATTCACCTAATGAATGTCCAGCAACCATGTCTGGTTTAAAATTATCACCTAAACATGCTGCCAATATTGTTGAATGCAAAAAGATTGCGGGTTGTGTTACTTTCGTTTGTTTTAGCTCATCATCAGAGCCTTCAAACATAATACGAGTGATATCGAATCCAAGAATTTCATTTGCTGATTCGAATAACTCCTTTGCTAAAGCTGAATTATCATAAAGATCTTTTCCCATTCCGGAAAACTGAGCACCTTGCCCTGGAAATACGTATGCTTTCATTTGATTGTTTTTCAATGTTGCTGCAAAGGTAAACCATTCTAGAAAAAGAGCAACAAAAAAGGGCCGGATAACCGGCCCTTAAAATATGTTATGTTGAAAGAATTATTTTCTAACAACCAATTTTTGAGTTGAAACGGCACCATCAACAGATAGGTTTACCATGTAAACACCGTTAGTTAATGATTGTGTATCGATAGTTACGTTTTGAGAACCGTTAACAGTACCTAAAGTTGTTGTGAAAACAACTTTACCTGAAAGATCAGTAACATTAACTGCAGCTGTAGCTTCGTTGTTTAAGTCGAAAGAAACAGTTGTGTTTGTGTTAGTTGGGTTAGGGTAAACACTCATTCCAAATTCGTTAGATAATTCTGCAACAGAAGCAGATGGATCATCCAATAAACGAATCATAACAGCACTTGGAGAAGTCAATTGGAAACCAGCTCCATCAGCTGTAAATCCAAGAACAGTTCCTTCGAATGTATTTTGAGCCAATCCGAAACGGATTTCATCAGTACCACCAAAGTGAGCACCAACAACTAATAACACATCACCAGCCATTACATCAACTGGTCCACCTAAGATTGGTAAGTTAACCCAAGCAGCAGCAGTTCCAGCTACAGTAGCTGTGTTTGTTTCAGCTAAATAAACCCAGTCAGCAGCAGTAAAGTCATATTTCCAGATTTCAGCAAAGTATTCTGAACCAACTGCAGCAGCCGCTTGAGTTGCTAAACGCAATTTAACAGCAGTGATTGCAGTATTGTCAAAAATCTCCATTGTGTTACCAATTTTCAATGGTTGACCATCTTGAGAAGAAACTTGACCAATTGAACCTGAAGACACATTGTTGTCTCTTGAGTACTCATATTGAGTAACAAACATATCAAACATTGCTTGATTGTTTGTCAAATCTGAGTCAGTTCCAGCAATTGCAGTTGTAATATTAACTGTTTTAGTACCAGCACCTGTTGGCATATATGGAGTTGTTACAGACAATGTATCAGTAACTGTAGCATTGATTGAAACAGCAGCTCCAGTTTGGTTATAACCACCTGTAGCAGTAACATTCAATTGAACTTGAGCTTGATTCAACGCACCATTGTTTGTAGCCAATGCACCAAAAGTCAATCCTGGGAATGAAACTTGAGAAGCTGGCAAATGGTAGTAATCTAATGCTTGAGTAGTTGTAATGTCAGTCGCTTGATACCAAGTATTCATTTTCATGTCATTATCCCAAGCTTCAACGATGTTTACATTATCAACACCCCAGAACCAATCCCATGCTCCAACATAATGGAAACGGATACGAACTTGATTTGTCCATGCACCAGCACCTTTTGCAGGAGTGATATTAACTGTTTCAACTTCACCATCAACACAGTTTGTGTTAACTGGAACTTCTGATTCAGGGTTCACTGCAAACGTTGTCCAAGTTAATCCACCATCGTTAGATACTTCAACAAAATTTTGATCATAATAGTGACGGTAGTATTCAGCAAATGTCAAATACAATGACGCATTTCCAGAAGCCGATAAATCGATATTTCCTTGGAATTCGAAATAAGCATCTTGTGTAGCAGAACCACCAGCATCATCTGAATTGATAAATGCAAAGTTACCTGACGCATTAGAGAAAGATGCAGGCCATTGGTAACCAGCTTGTTGGCTAGTAATGTTTGCAGGAAGTGCATTCAAGATTGTCCAATCTCCAGCTGTATGACCAGAACCTGTTGTTTGAGCCCAGTTTGCAGGAGTTGAAAAATCATTTGACCAAAGGACATCACCTTCAGCTTTAACTGTAGAACCAACCTTCTTAGTTGTTGGTCTGATCTCGTTACGATCGTTTTTTGCAGACACTTTAGTCGTCATTACCTGTGCGTTCACAGCTAACGTTCCAATAAGAGCACCTGCTAATAAGTAAATCTTTTTCATAATTAATTTAATTTTAAGGTGTGTAAAAATAATCAACTTTTAATAGATATCAAAATCGATTGTAAAAACAGAACGAACCCATAAGATAATTGGTTTGGTTACAGACTAAAAAAATTGAAAATAGAAAAAGCCCAAACATCTAGGACGTTCGGGCTTTAACTTTTATGTGAGAGGTGGAAGCCAACTCACATGTTTTTAATACTTTAAAAAACCAAAAGACCTCTGAATTGTCAGAGGTCTTTTTGTACTCGAAGCGGGACTTGAACCTTTTCGGTTTACTTCGGTCTGTTTCGGCTTAAAGGATTGAAAAAACTAATATATATAAGGGTTTAATGAAAATTGGCTGTTTATAAGCAAAGAAGAAAGTTGATTGAAATTGAAGGAAAATGAAAGAATGTTTGGAAAATGTTTGGAAAAAATTTGGTTCATTTGTTATCTCGAATTACCTTTGTTTAAAAGGTTTTAAAAATGGCAACAGTTAAATTTAGACTTAAAAATACGGTAAAAAAAGATAAACACACTATCTATTTATACCTTTCTTATGGTAGAGGGAATATGTTTGAAGTAAAATCAGGGTTTTCAATAGAACCAAATCATTGGCAAAAAAAATCAGGTTTTCCAAAGCAGAATGATGCCGAAAACAAAATGCTACATTCTGATTTAAAAAAGTTAGAATCATTTATTCACGACTCAATCAATAGTGCCAACTCAAAAGGTGAGTTGATAGATAAGTTTTGGCTTGAGCGCAAAATCAAGGAGTGCTTCAATCGTGTTGAGAAAACCGATTCCGAAGTATTGGTGAACCATTTGCAATCCATTATTGATAGCGCCCATTTTAGAAAGGTAAGTGGTAAAAACAGTTTGGGTTTGTCCGAAAGCAGAGTAAAGGGGTACAAAACATTTTTGGGAATTGTTAAGGAATATCAGCAAGTTTCAAGGAAAACAATCCGCCTTACTGAAATCAATAATCTTTTCTTAGAAGACTTTAAGAATTGGCTTTTGAAATCCAAACGCTATTCTATCGGGTATGCGGGAAAACAAATTGATAACCTAAAAGCCGTTTGTAATGATGCGGAACGTATGGGTGTTTTAATACACCCCAATGCCAAAAACATTGACAGTTTCACCGAGTCTGACGAAGAAAGATATATTGTGACTTTATCATTTGAGGAGATCAAGACAGTGTATAACACCCCAATGCCACACAAGTACTTAGAAAATGCTAAGAATTGGATGTTGTTCGGTTTTGAATTAGGACAGCGTGGGGATGACTTATTGAATGTCACACAGAAAAGTATGCGATACCTTGATGGGCTTTTAACCGTAGATGTGCATCAAAAGAAAACCAAAAAAGATGTTTCTGTTGTTATTATGAAGCCTGAAGTTATTGAAATACTCGAAAACAATATACCTCATAAAATCTCGCTTCAAAAGTTCAATAAATACATCAAAGAGGTGTGCAAAATCGCAGGATTAACTGATTTGATAGATGGATACAAACTGGTAGTTGACGAATCAAAACAAAGAAGAAAAGTTTTTGGTAAATATCCCAAATGGGAACTTATGGCTTCTCACTCGCTACGCAGATCATTTTCCACAAATTACTACAAACAAATAGCTACTCCCGTTTTAATGGGCATTACGGGACACTCTCGAGAATCTGATTTTTTGAAATATATCAACAAACAAGTGGATAAGGATGACAACGCCAAACTGTTCGCATTGCAATACAAACAAATGATGCAACTCAATCCTTAAAATCTGTAAATGTGATTGCATAATATTTCGAGTCTATCCCTTTTAATACAGAAACATTTATAATAATTAATTAAACTGTGGTTTTTAGATTAAATGGTCTCTAAATCGTGAGTGGGTAAAATATCATGAATTTGAACATTCAATGAGATTGCGATTCTGTATAAAGTTTTTAGGGTTGGGCTTGTTCTTCCTGATTCAATTCTTCGTAAACTAGAATCATCAATTCCAATTTTCGAAGACAACTCCAATTGAGTCATATTTTTTTCAATGCGTAGAGATTTGATGTTCTTGCAAACTATCAATATATATTCCTTCTCCGTCATCATGCACTAAAGTATTCTAAGTACATGTTTTAAAATAGAGCAATTTTGTCCTGTTTGATGAATTATTTGTATAATTGTGAAGAAATTTTAAAATTATTTACATGAAATTGTATGCCCTTTTATTTACATTGGTTTCCTTTTTATCATTCTCTCAAACCGAATGGACAAAGGATGATAGAACGAACCTGTACAGTGACTATTCAGCTTCATTAGGTAAATACAAAAATCTCACTTCTGAGCAGAGAGAAAGCATTTCTCTTTGTTGTTTAGAGACTACAACTACAAAGTATTCTAAAAAAGAATTTCAGTCTAAAATTGACATTGAAATTGAAAGGATTTTTGAATCGGTCATAAGTCAGTGTTCTAAAAACATTGGGGTTACTCTGGGCGAAGCTAAAGAAGAAACCGTGACCAATAGTGGTTCAAAAGAATGGGACAAACCCTCAAAAGAAAAATTAGCTAAAGACTACAACATTCTTTTGGATGAATACACTTTTTTAAC
>Ga0075012_10006215_pt1 | contig 10844 bp, 13 predicted proteins | sample All_14_2_FD_71474 | JGI IMG/M metagenome (GOLD analysis project Ga0075012, IMG submission 71474) | Freshwater microbial communities in response to fracking from Pennsylvania, USA - Allegheny Zone_MetaG_DW_15 | ecosystem: Environmental > Aquatic > Deep subsurface > Groundwater > Drilled... | reverse complement strand
GGCCTGGCCAGATCCGCTCTGGACTGGGAGCCCAAGACCCAGCTGAAGGAAGGCCTGGCCAAGACCATCGCCCACTTCGCCGCCCTGCTGGGCAAGGGGCTGGCCGGGGACGAAGCCAGAACCTGAGCGCTCGCGCCTCTTGAGAACCCCGCCCAGACCCGCTAGACGACCCAGACGCCTCGCGGGCGTAGCTCAGAGGTAGAGCGTCTGCTTCCCAAGCAGAATGTCGTGGGTTCGATTCCCATCGCCCGCTCCAAGGCTTAGCCCCTTTTGGGGGTGGGTGTTTTGCAGCCGGTTTTGCAACTTACGTTCTCCGTTCGATCTTGTTGAGTTGTAGGATGGCGGCCTGGGTGGCCGCATTTCGCCCGACATAGCGCCGGATGATCTTGGAAACGTGGTCTTCTTCCCAGCCCATGATCTCGGCAATGACGCGCTCGTCGAGGCCGGCGGTGTAGAACCGGGTGGCGGCCGTGCCGCGAAGGTCATGGAAGTTCTTTTCGATGCCGGCCCGCTCTTTGGCCTTGGCGAACGAGCTGGCGAAGCCTTCGACTGACCAGGAGGTCGCCTTGGTCGTCGTGAGCACCGTGGTGGCGCGTTTCGGGATGCGGGCGAGCACGTCTCGCAAATCATCATAGAGAGGCACGATGGCTTCGCGCCTTCGGTTGCTCTTGCCCGTCGCGATGATGATCTGGTCCGCGCCTATATGGCTCCAGGAGAGGCGTAGGAGGTCGCCGCGCCGCAGGCCGGTGCTCCATGCCAGATCGACCGCAAAGCCGATCTCTGGCGAAGCGTGGCGCTTCAGGTGAGCGATTTCATCTGCAGTCCAGATGATGTCGGCGCGGTTGGCCGAATATAGGGGCTTGATGCCGGCGCACGGATTGGACGTGATGCTGCTGAGCGGATCGACAGCATAGGAAAGGACGCGCGACAGAACCTGAATGCCAAAGTCCGCCGTGCGAGGATGATCAGCATATGTGTCGCGCCATTTTCGAATAACAGGACGGATCTTGTCGGCGCGGTCGAATGCAGCGGTGCTTAGACCGCCAAAATAGTCAGATATCCGGTCAAGCCAGATAGACCAGTTCTTCTTGGTCGAGGGGGCGAGCCCTTGGTAGTCGGCGCTGGCCTTGTAGAGCGTCACGATCCCCCGGAACCGCTTGCCATCGGGCGCGACGCGTTGAGCGTGAGCCTCATTGTAGGACGCAAGAAATTCAGGCGAGCCCTTCTCGCCGGTGAGCCGGGGGCCGCCGCGCCAGGCGTAGTAGTAGGTTTTTCCCTTCACGGTCGCCGAAGCGACGCCCTTAAGATCGACCTTGACCATGTCGCGCCTCAAAATCCGCTATCTCGATATCGACCGCGTCGCCAAGGTTCGCAGCGGGCGGGACCATGTGAAAGAACATGCTCCCATCGGGGCGGCGTTCGATTAAGGCGGGCGTCAGGCCCTGAGCGGTTAAAGCGCTCAGAGTCGACTCGATATCGCGTTTGCAGATGCTCGTCCGCCGCACGCCCATGGCTATACGCTCCAAGCGCGGTGACGCCGCGCCAGGGCCGCAGAGGCCTCAGGAACAGAGCCGCCATTTTCAAGTTCAAACAGGGCCGCGACGTGCAGAAGGATTGCGGTCTTCAGGCCAGGGGGGAAGCTACCCGCCTCCGGGTCGATGTTATCGGCCAGATGCAGGGCCTCAGCGGTCGCCGTCTCGAGGTGGCCAGCAATAAGGCCGTCCAAATCGGCCGCATCAAAGCGGAGAAACAGCTTGGCCTCTTCCAGGGTCACAATGGTGGGAAGGGTCATTAAGCGCCTCCTACGGCAGGGTTGGCGCTGAGAGCGACCCAATTGGCCGGCTGGTGGTAAACGTCCCCGCCGGGGATGGGCGGCTCGTTTTCTCGGCGTCTGATCTCATTGGGCGACATGGCGCCGATCTCGCGAGCGATGCGGTAGGATTCGAAGCGGGCCTGCACGTCGCCGCGTAGAAGCGACGACAGGTCGTGCTCGACGTAGAGGGTCTGGCGAGCGTCCGGGGTCAGTAGGCAGCGCATGATGGCGGCCTCGACGCGCGCGGCGAGCGGGCCAAGGCAGTTCTGCACCAGGGCGCGGCCCTCTTGTTCGGTGTTGGAATAGGTCGCCTTGTCGGTGATGCCGACGCTCGTCGGCGGGACGCCAAACAGGCGGGCGACGTCCTCGTTGCTGAGTTTCTGAGACGCTAGAAATTCGGCGTCTTCAGCCGTCCAGGCCAGCGAGGTGAAGGTTGCGCCACCGTCCATGATGATCAGCTGGCCAGCGTTGGACGAGCCTTGAAGGCGCTCGGCAACGGCTTCGCGTAGCTTGCCGCGATCGGCGGCGTTGATCTTTTCCGGGTAGCTCATGACGCCACTGGGGCGCAGGCCGTTCTCGACCATGGCCGTTGCGGTTTGCGACTGGGATATGCGCAGGCCCATGGCTTGGCGGCCGTACTGGATCGCGGACACCCCGATGATACCGTCGCGAGAGGGACCGCGAATGTGCAGCATTTCCTCCTGCAGCAGGATCAGAGTGGAACCGGCGCGTTGCGCCACGCGGTAGCGAAGGCGGCCGCTGGGGAGGCGTTCGACGGTCACGTCGCCCGCGGGGAACGGATAGAGGGCCGTGACCTGGCCGCGGTTGTCGCGCTCAATCCGGGCGTAGGCATTGCCCGTCAGGTCCAGCGATCGAACCATGAACTCCCGCCCCTCGAAAGCGGCCATCTGGGGGTTCATCTGGTCATGCAGGACGGAATACAGCGACAGGTCATCGGCGCGCTGGCGTCCGCCGTCCTGGGTGCGGCGGAAGAGGAAAAGGCCGACGCTGGCCAGCATTTCAGAACGGATGCTGATGCAGCGCACCGCGACGGCGCTGTTGCTCAACAGGGCGTCGGGCTGAACATAGCCGCCGCCCTGGCCACGAAGCCCGAAGAATTCGGAGATATAGGGGTCGTTCGAGGCGACGGTGGCAGCGGTGCGCTTCTCGCGCTTCATGAAGTCAAAGAGGCTCACAGCAAAGACTCCAGGTGCAGGCGGGCCATGCGAAGCGTCATGCGACGCGCGCGAAGAGGGGCTACGGATCGCGCGTTGATCTCGGTACCGTCATAGGCCGGGAAGGCCTGCACAATGCTGATTTCATGCAGGCGAACGGACTCCAGGACGCGAACACGGTTCGCGCGGCTTTCGCCGCCTGGCAGGACGTTGAAACCGAACGACATGCCGCCAAGGTCGCCGCGTTCGGCCAGAGCCAGGATATCGCGGCCTTCGGTGGTGTCGGGCACGTCGAGGTCGAAAGACAAGCCTCGGCTGTCTTGCGACAGGCGAAGCGTTTTCGAGCGGGTGCGAGCCAACAGACGGGTGGGATCGTGATCGACCAGGGCGAGGGTGTCGAGACCGCTGGCCAGGTGCGTCGAGAACGCCCCCTGCCTGATCTCTTCCTCGAAATCGGCGATAGAGGCCCGCACCCCAAAGAGGGCGGCGTAGCCCTCAAGGCGACGTCCCTTGGCGCGGATCTCGATTTCCGCTGAGCGGTGTTCAAGGGTGCGGGCGTCCATGGCTAGAGCTCCGTGTAGCGGAAGGCCTCGACCTGGCGGACGGCGACGTCCGCGTCGAGGAAGGCATGGATCAGAACGCCGCCTTTGCTGGCGACGTCGGCGTGATAGGGGTTCACCAGCACGTCGACGGCGGACCAGTAGCCAATGACGAGTTCCGACCACAGGCCATAGATCAGGGCCGTCTTGTTGGTGCCGGCGCCAAGGTTGGTCGGGACCTGGGTGGTCGCTTCGTGGCGGACCCCGTGGAACAGTTCGGCCAGCGGGATGACGTGGCCCTGGCCGTCCCTGATCTTGCGACAGGTGTTCATGACGCTGGGGTGGGTCAGGAAGCCGGCAGTGCCGCTCACGTCGTCCAGTTCCAGGGCGGCGATCAGATCGGCCGTGGTGTCGGAGAAGGCCGTAGCGGCCGTGACGGTATCAACGTCTTCGTTGGCCAGGATGCCAACGGGCTGATTGGAGCCGCCGCCATTGATCGCTGCAGCGTCCAGGGCTTGGGCGAGAATAAAGCCCAAGTCACCGCGCACCATCGGTTCAACTGCCTCGTTGGCCTGATTGGTGAAACGTCGCGACAGCTGATACTCGCCGGTCACGGTCTTGGGGCCCATGGCCACCTTGGCGAAGGTGGCGGTCGAGCGTGTGGCGGCGCCGTCTTCTGCGACCCAAGACGCAGAGCCCGAACTGGCCAGGTTCGGAAGGTCAAGGAAGCCGGTCAGGTTGCGCAGGACGGTCGCGCCCATGGCTTCGACCTTGAGCGCGGGCCGATTGATACGGTCGGCCATGGCGCCCAGCTGGGTCGCAACGAGATTGCCGCCATTAGCGGCCGTGCCGACCGTTTGGGCGCGAGCCTCGCCCAGCAGGATGCTCGTCGGAATCATCACGCCCCGCGTTTCGCGGCCTCTCGACAGTTCGGTGTGCATCTCGCCTTCGATGCCGTCGAGACGGCCAGTCATCGCGCCGCGAATGGCGCGGGCCGCGCTGTAGCGGGACAGGTCGGGGCCGTGCAGATTGTCGTTCACCGGATCACCAGGGCCACGGCGCTCGGCTTCCGCCAGAACCTGAGCGTTGCGAATTTCGCCGTTAAGGCGCTCAAGATCGGCGGCGCAGGCCTCATAGGCGCTGTGCTCGTCGGGCGTCATTTCCCGGTTTTCGTTTTTGCTGCGACGGGCGATCGCCTTAAAGGCGTCCACTTTGGTGGCGCGCTGTTCTTGCAGCGCGGCGAGGCTTGCCATGTTTCGGTCTCCAATTTTATCGGCCGCGCCCGCACGCGGCCAGGGGCTTAGCGGGGAATTGGGTGTGCGACCTTGAGACCTTGAACCAATTCTTCCGGCTCTACCGGGGGCGTCAGGCAGGTCTCTTTTCGTTGTTCGCCGGGTCGCGGCGGCGTCCATGAGCGACGCCCAAGAATTGCTATGTTCAGCCGGGCTCCAGGGCTTGATTGAAAGCTTTCACGCGCTCATCGAGCCATGCTTCGAAAGCTTCAATCGTCTGTGGCCTTCCAGCTTGGTCGTACTCAATTGGGAAGAGGACCCATTCATTGAGTAGAACATCGACAGAGAGCCACATGGCAGTAAGCGGCATGAGGTGGGGAGGTTTGTTCGAAATCAGGGTTCCGTCCGCGCCGTAGGTGAACTCGGCGCAGAGCATGCCATGTCGGTCGATCAGCCAAGTCCGGTAGGCTCGGTCTGGGCCGCTCTCCCCGTCATTTTTGAATTCTTCCGAAGGGAGCGGCTCAATGGAAAAGCGCTTGATCAGGTCAGAAGCAAGCGGCCTCAGCCTTTCGAACACAAGTGCGGCCAGGCTTGGGTCAATCCCCGCCTGAGACAGCGTGTGCAGAAGGGCAATCTGCACGAGGTTGATCTGGTCATATGCGCGCCTTTTGCCGCGCCCTGTGGACGCAACGGCGGGCGTGACATAGCCGCGCTTTACCCAGCTATGCAGCGCCTCGTCTGACGCATTGGTCAGAAGGACAGCTTCCCGATGGGAAAAAGTGAGGGAGGCGGAATCGCTCATGAGACAGTGTTGCCACGCTCGGGTTGCGGGGTCAATATTGATGGCCGCTCGCCCATCAATTCAGCAAAAGGCCAAGCGAACCCGGTTCGCCTATGGGTGCAACAGCTGCACCCATAGGCTGGGCACCGATCACCAGACCTCTTTCGGGGTGGCGAGGCGGACGGGCGAGCCAGGCAGGAAAGTGACCTGGGGCCAATCCTCGGCGTCTTCGAATGCCGGCAGCGGAAAGATAATGGCCAGGATCTGGTTGGGCTTCGCACCGGCTCGGCGAGCGTGGTCGAAGGCCAGGATGAGGCGGGGATTGGCAAGGCCCAAGGCGGCGAACGCCGCCCACGGGTCAACGTCGGAGGCGAACACGGTTCGCGTCGTCAGCGGCGCGGCGGCTAGACCGCCCAAGATAGCGCGACGTGAGGCGTCCATGATCAAGCTCCCCACGGGCGAGCAAAGAGATTGGTCTGGTCAACGTCGCCGTCTGGCCAGGGGAGGAATTCCGCAGGGTCGGGTTCACGGTCGGATTCGTGGCCTTCGTCTTCGCAGACCATTTCCCGGTCGAAGCTGTCTTCAAGGTCCGGGTCGCCGTCCAGCTGGTCGAGCGCGGCGATAGCCGCCTCGATCGAGGCCTCAAGACGGGCGCGAATAGACTGGTAATTTGGGCGCACGCGCGGGCGTGCTATGGCGAGCGAAGCCATGGCCTGATCTCCCCTAGGGATCGGTTACGGTTAGGGCCGGAAGGGAGGTGCGAACTTCCTTCCGGCTCGAATCTCTGGTATCAAGGTTTCTGAAATGACGCAAGAAACTTTGATACCAAAGAAACGGCGGGGGCCTTCGCCAACTGGTCAAGGGACGCCCGTGATGGTGCGCCTCGCACCGGACCAGCTGGCGCGCTTGGACGCTTGGATCGAGGAAGACGGCGGGCGCTTCTCCCGCCCTGAGGCGATCCGCCAGCTCCTAGAAACGGCTTGGGGCCGCACAGCTGCGTCGCGCGGCGTAAAAACGCTTGAGCCCCGCCTTGAGACACTTCCGCCGCGCGTCAAAACGCTCGATTGATCGGCGTCAGCCAAACTCAACCATAGGCGACCACGCCTCAGCCTCGGGCCGCATCTGCATGGCGTTGAGCGCCATGGCCAGAGCAACGGCGCCGTCGATCCGGCCATTTGACCGACTCTTGTCCAGCTTGGCGTTACCGGCCGGGTCGCGCGTCGTCACGGCGTTGGAAATGCACCAGGTCAGCACTGGGTGGTTCCCATGTCGCAAGCGGCGCTCGGCAACGGCGAGCTCGAGCGCGTCAACGGCCGGCGCCATGTCCTTGAAGCCCTGGCCGTGCGAGATGAGCTCGATATCGTCGATACCTTCGTCCGCCAGGGCGAGCTTGAAGCTTTCGATGCGCCAGCGATCATAGGCCAGGGCCTGCACGCGATAGCGCGATCGGATCTCGGCAAAAGCGGCGGCGATGAACCGGGGATCGGTGGCGGCGCCGGGGGTGGTCTGCAGGACGCCCTGATCTTTCCAGACCATGTAGGGCACCCGGTCTTGTTCGGCCCGATCGGCCAGATTGGCGACGGGTAGCCAGAAGAACGGCAGAACGGCGACCTGGCCGTCATCGAGCGGGAACACCAGCACCAGGGCCGTCAGGTCGCGCGTGGCGGCAAGGTCCAGCGCTGCCCAGCAGGCCCGGCCTTCGAGCTCGGCAGGGTCCACGCCATGGCCACAAGCGCGCCATTCGGCCAGGGGCAGGAATCGGGTCTCTGCATCGACGCGCTGGTTGAGGATCAGGTTGCGGAAAGCGGCCTCTTTCGAGGGGATGCGACGGGCCTGGGAAGCCTGGCGCTTGACGTCATCGAGCGATCGGAAGTCGCCAAGGGCGGGGTTGGCGGCAAGCCAGGCCTCTTCACTCCAGGGGTCCATGGCCTCGGGAGCGGCATACAGCGACAGGTGGAAGGACCAGTCTTCGATCTCGCCGTCCAGGATGCGCTGGCCATAGTCGATCAGTTCCGACATGGGCGCCAGATCGCTCGCCGCCTGGGTCGAGATGACCAGCATCAGGGGCTCGGCACGCGCGCCCATGGCGGTGTCCAGGGCGTCGAATAGGTCCCGCGACTTGGCCTGGCCAAGCTCGTCGTACACCACAAAGGACGGCGAGAGGCCGTGCTTGCCGGGGACGTCGGCCGACAAGGCGCAATAGGTCGAGCCGGTGGTGAAGTCTTCGATTTCCTTGGCGTGCCGACGCACGCTCAAGCGCTGTTCAAGCCAGGGGACGCGCTCAATGATGGCGGTCATTTCGTTGTAGAGGATCGCGGCCTGGGCGCGGTCGTTGGCCGCCGAATAGACCTGGCCGCGTTGCTCGGCTTCCGGTCCGGCCAGGTGGCAAAGGGCAAGGCCCGCCGCAAGGCCGCTCTTGCCGTTTTTCCGCGCCATCGAGAGGACGGCCGTGCGCACATGGCGAACCGCGTTCGCGTCCTGCGAATAGACCGCTTCGAGGAATTCCCGCTGCCACGGGCGAACAACCATCGTCTCGCCGGCCAGCGCGCCCGACGTGATCGGTAGGCTTTCGAGGAAGGCGACCACGCGGTCAACGCGCGAGAGCCCTTCAGCCTCCCAAGGGTGAGCCATGCTGCATTTTGCGGCGTGGTCGTCGCCTGGGAACAGCGGCAAGACGTTCGCAGCGGCCTCAGGCCGCTTGACCGGCTTCGCTCCAGGTCCGCGCTGACCCATCAGACGCCCCGATTCCGAACTAACTGTTTGCGTTGAGCTGCCGCCGGTACCGGCCAGCCGCCTTTTTGTCCTTCGAGGGGGTTATCCCCCTGCGACAGGAACGGATGGTCAGGGTCGAGGGGCAGGCCGGAAGGGTCGCAGCCCTTGAACGCGACGCCCTTGCCGCCCGCACGGTCGAGCGCGTTCGTCTTGATCGAATGGCAGGGCCAGCACATGGACCGCAGGCCTTCGAGCTCGGGGAAGGCGGGCCCGCCGCTCGCGATGCTGACGATGTGGTCGACAGCTTTTGCGGGCCTTTTGACCCCTCGCCACTCGCAAGGTTCGCAGAGCGGCGAAGTCGAAAGCTTCGCCGCCCTAAGCCTGGCCCATGTCGCCGTGTTGTAGGGCCAGGCCGCCATCAGGCCGCGCTCGCCAGGGCGAAAGCTGACCTTAGCCGGCTATGCTCGGCAGCGTCCGCAATCACCCGCACGCCAAGCTCCTTCAGCAGCCGCCCAGCCCGCTCGGTAATCTGCTTTTGGGTAAAGCCAAGGCGACAGACGATGGTGCGATCCGATGCGCGCCAGCCGGCCGGATCAAGCCAACTACGGACAGCAGGCTCATCCAGTAGCCCGACAAGCGCAGCCCGAACATCAGCATCGGGGAAACCGATGACGAAGCCGGGACCGGGCGCGTTGCAGTTGGCTGCTCGTCTCGTCCGGTCGCGGCCCTGCCCTTGGGGGGTAGGGGGGGTATTATTGGTATTATCAAGGTATGGGGCGGCACCAGCGCCGCCTTTTATGGACACTGGTGCCGCCTTTTCTCCCCTAAAAGGCGTCACTGGTGCCGCCTTTTGTGGGGGGTAGTGCGACACTGGTGCCGCCTTTTGGGGTTGGTGCTGCGACAAGGGCGCCGCCCTTTCCAAGGCCTCATCGGTGTCGGGCGATGCGGCGCCAAGGGCTGCGGCTTCGCCCTTGATCAGGGCGCGATAGGTGTTGGCATGGCCGCGACCGCGCGAAGTAGTCTTCTCCAGATGACCGGCCTTTACGAGATGCGCCAGGGCTCGCTGGACCGTTCGTCGATCCTTTCCCAACAGCAGCGCGATCTGATCTTGAGACCGCCAAGCGCAACGTCGCTCGGAGTGTAGATCGTGCATGAGCTGGCAGCCGACGATCTTGGCGGCGTCAGTCAGGGTGTGATCACTCAGGATCGACTGTTGCCAAGCGAGCTTTGCGCCAAGGAAGTTATGGGCGTCGAGAAACGCGCTCATTGGTCACCTCGCGAGGTGACGGTTGCGGTTTTCAGGTCGAGCGAATAGACTTCCGCTCGCTGGGTTTTCGTATCCCCATGCAAAGAATTGACCCCGTTCGAGGTGCCAGCCTCGGCGGGGTTTTTCGTTTCAGGGCGGCGATCTGCGTTTTGCGTGCCGTTCGTAACCCACTGAAATGATTGAGGGCCGTTTGGTCGCGTTTTGTTTCGAAGGCTTTGATCCGGCCTAGAAAGCCAGAGCTTCCCAAGCAGAATGTCGTGGGTTCGATTCCCATCGCCCGCTCCAGCGTTTGCTGGGACGCTGTGACCGTCTTTCCGGGCGGGGTGGCGGATCGCGTGGCGGCCAGACTGTTCAGCCGACGGGCTTCCACCAACGATCGCGCACGCCTCCATCTTGCGGCGGACCGTTAGCGACCGTGGTGATCCCGGCGCCCGATTGCAGGATCGAACGGGATTTCGGGCCCAGGCTTTTGTCCAGCGACAGGCGCGACGACGGCGTCAGCGCTCCGTAGGACGCCTGTAGCCGGGCCAGTCGCCAGGCGCGGTAGGCATTGGGTTGGTAGGCGAAGGTGACCCCGTCGGCGGTGTGGCGGGTGCGGGCCGCCCCTGTTCTCACAGCCTCCTGATTGGCGGCCATTTCGGGCAGAAAGCGCGCCTCGATCAGGTCCATCAGGGGAGCTAGATCGTCCGGGGCGCGGATCACGAGGGCGGCCGAGCGCGCGGGGGTCGGCTTCAAGGCCCATAGTCGCGTCACCCAGGCGGCGACCGACGGCGCACGCGCGCGCATGATCGCCGCCGGCGTCGGGTCACTGGCGAAGTGTCGGAAGAGCGGGCCAAAAAGTCCGATGTCGGCGCGTGTCGGCGCATCGCCCAGCAACCAGTCCCGCGTGGTGAAGATCCGTTCCAGAGCGTTCAGCAGGTCGAGGTAGTCCGCTTCGATCCGCATACGGTTGGTCCTGTTCACGCCCTCGCCGCCGAGATAGACGGACTTTTGCCGCAGCAGCGCGATTTGGCGGCGCAGCGCCCGGGGCAGGGCGATGTCGCGAAACAGGCCGTCGGCCAGTCGCCCGCTCATCAGCCGGGCGTCCGCCTCAAAGGCCCAGCGGTAATAGAGCGCCGGCCGCCAGAGATGCTCGTCGCCATAGGCCTCGATCAGTTCCGCCAGGAACTGCAGGGCGGGATCCGGCGGCGTGAGCGAGTTTTGCAGATGGCGCGCCTCCAGGTGGTCGATGATGACGGGCGTGTCGGTCATCCAGACGCCGTCGGGCAGTTCCAGTTGAGGCATCTGGCGAACGCCGGTCTTGCCGGCCTGGGCCCGGAACGCAG
>Ga0075012_10006212_pt1 | contig 10845 bp, 11 predicted proteins | sample All_14_2_FD_71474 | JGI IMG/M metagenome (GOLD analysis project Ga0075012, IMG submission 71474) | Freshwater microbial communities in response to fracking from Pennsylvania, USA - Allegheny Zone_MetaG_DW_15 | ecosystem: Environmental > Aquatic > Deep subsurface > Groundwater > Drilled... | reverse complement strand
CCTTATGGCGGGCCGGATATAGGCGAGATACGCCATGAAATTAGCCACCGGGTTGCCCGGTATGCCGAAGACGAGCCTGCGGCCCTTCACGCCGAAGAACATCGGTTTGCCGGGGCGCACGCGTACTTTGTGGAAGACCTGCTTTACGCCGAGCTCTTTAAGAATACCGGGCACCAGGTCGTAATCGCCCATGGAAACGCCGCCGGAGATCAGCGTGATGTCGGCCTGCAGGGCCCGCGCCAGCGCCGCCTTCATTTTTTCAGCGTCGTCACGCACTATAACCGGCGCCGCGCTTACCCCGTCGGTCTTCAGCAGGGCCGCGAGCATGGGGCCGTTGCTGTTATAGATCTGGTTCCTGCCGAGTTTCTTGCCGGGAGGGATTATCTCCCCGCCAGTATTCACCAGCGCTACGGACGGCAGGGCGCCGCACTTAACCCTGCCGCGGCCGGCCGCGGCCAGCGCGGCTATGTGCGAGGTCCGGATTACGGTGCCGCGCCGGAGTATAAGCTGCCCTTTCCTGATATCCTCGGCGCGGCGGGCGATGTTCTTCCCCTTTTTTATTTCCCCCGAGAACCTGACAAGGCCGTCCTTCTCGTTCGTATCCTCCACCATCACCACGGCGTCGGCGCCGGGCGGCACGGGGGCGCCGGTCATGATCTTCACGCAGGCGCCGGGCGGCACCTTGCCTTTAAAAACGTCCCCGGCCTGTATAAGGCCGAAGTTCCCGAGTTCGGTCCCGGGCTTTATTTCGGCCGCGCGCACGGCGTAGCCGTCCACGGCGCTTTTATCGAAGGGCGGCATATCGAGCCCCGAGCGCACATCCTCGGCCAGGGCGCGGCCCACGGCGTCTTCCAGGCGTACGTGGACCGCGGGCAGGGCTTTAGCGCGCCCGAGCACCGCCGCTATCGCCGCTTCGAAAGTTATCATAGGTTCCTCTTTATCAGGTGGGCGGCGGTGGCCTTGAACGAGGCGTACACTTGCGCCCCCGGCTCCAGGCGCAGCCCGTCCACCAATTGTTTGGTTACCGCCGCCTGGGCGGTGAAACCGCAATCCAGTTCCACTTTATATTCCAGGCCCCACGGGGCCACCGAGACCACCCTGGCCTTGAAATTATTGCGCCGCCCGCCGGCGTCGGCGTTCAGCGAGACGCTGATATCCTCGGGCCGCAGGCAGAAGAACACGCTGTCGCCCGCGGCGCAGGCGGAGACGGCCATCAGCGTATGGCCGCCGGCCTCCACCGAGCAGAGATTCTCGCTGTTGGCGCTCACGCGGCCGGGCAGGATGGTCTCCACGCCCACGAAATCGGCCACTTCTTTGGAGGCGGGCCGGGAGAAGATCTCCTGCGGCTCGCCCTGCTGCAGTATGCGGCCGCCTACCAGAACCGCCAGCGTGTCGGCAAGCGTCAGCGCCCCGGCCTGGTCCTGCGTCACCAGCACCACGGCCGCGCCCGAGATCTTGATGACCTTGCGCAGGTCCTGTATGACGGATTCTTTCACCCGCTCATCGAGAGAGGCGAAGGGTTCGTCGAGCAGCAGCAGTTTGGGCCTGGTGACGAAAGCCCGCGCCAGGGCGGTACGGTGGCTTTCGCCCTGCGAAAGGGTTTTAGCGTTGCGCCCGCGCAAGTGCGCTATGCGGAAAAGCTCCAGGGCTTCTTCCACGGCCGCCTTGTCCACGCGGCCGCGCAGTTTAAGCGGCAGGGCCACGTTGTCGAAAACGGTGTCGCTGAGCAGGTAAGGCTGCGAGAAGACGGCGGCCATGGCCCGGCGCAGCGGCAGTTTATTGGAGGCGGCCAGCGCGTCGCGCCCCATGATCTGCAGCGTGCCGGAGGCGGGGCGGTTGAGCATGGCCATGGCGTTGAGCAGGGTGGTCTTGCCGGCCCCGTTGGGGCCGATGATGGCGAACACCTCGCCCTCGCGCACCTTGAGCGAGTCCACGGCCAGCGAGAAGCCGGTGTCGAAAGCCAGGCGCAGGCCGGAGAGCTTTATCATCGGGCCAGCACCTTGTTCTGCTGTATCAGGGTCAGCGCCAGGTTCACGATGAAACCCACGGCCAGCAGCACCAGGCCGATGGCTATGGCCATGTCGAAATTGCCCATCTGGGTTTCCATCACGGTGGCGGTGGTCAGCATGCGCGTCTGGTGGCGGATATTGCCGCCCACTATCATCACGGCCCCGACTTCGGCCACCAGCCGCCCGAAGCCGGCTATCACGGCCGCCACCATGGTGAGGCGTATTTCTTTCAGGCAGACCCAGACGGCCTGGCGCTCGCTGGCGCCCAGGGCCAGGATCTGGTTGTAAAATTTGGGGTCCACGTTCTGCATGGCGGAGACGGACAGGGCGGTGATGATGGGCAGGGCTATGATGAACTGCGCGACTATCATGCCCTTGGGCGTGTACAGCCAGTTGAGGAAGCCCAGCGGCCCGCTGCGCGCGAGCAAGAGCATGACCACCAGGCCGGCCACAACCGGCGGCAGGCCCATGCCGGTATTGACCAGGGCTATCAGCAATTTCTTGAGCGGGAATTTTTTTACCGCTATCCAGCTGCCCAGCGGCACCCCGGCCAGCACCGCCAGCGCCGTGGCCGCCAGCGACACCGTGAGCGACAGCCGGGCGATGGCGAAGATCTCGGGATTGCCGGAAAAGATGAGTTGCAGGGCCTTGCGGAAGCCCTCCAGTATGAACTCCATATTGATATTTTAGATTATGCGACAGCAAAGGGAAAGCCGGGGCCGCGCGGCCCCGGCTTTACGGCGCGGTCCTATTTCGGCGCGTAATCGTAGAAGAACAGCTGCCGGCCGTATTTCTCCACCCCGAACTTCTCTATGGTCTCTTTGACCGGCTTGGACAGCACGAAGTCGAAGTAGGCCCGGGCGCCGGCCGCGTTCACCTTGGGAAACCTGGCCGGGTTCGCGAGGATAAGGCTGTAGCGGTTGATCAGCAGATCGTCCCCTTCGCACACTATCGCCAGCTTGAGGTTCCTGGCCATGGACAGGTAGGTGGAGCGGTCAGCCAGCACATAGGCCTTCTTCTCCTCGGCTATGGAAAGCGTGCCGGCCATGCCCTGACCGGCCTCCAGATAGAGTTCCCAGGCAGGTTTAACCCCGGCGGAGGCCCAGATCTTCAGCTCTTTCTTGTGCGTGCCGCTCTGGTCGGCCCGGGAAATGAACGGGGCCCGGGCGGCGGCAATCTTCTTGAAGGCGTCGGCGGCTTTCTTAGAACCCTTCACCCTGGCGGGGTCGGCGGCCGGCCCCAGGATCACGAAGTCGTTGTGCAGGAAGGTGGTGCGGTCGGTGCCGTAGCCCTCCTCGATGAACTTAACCTCGTCGTCGGGACTGTGCACCCAGAGTATGTCGGCCTCGCCGGTGCGGCCCAGCCGCATGGCCTGGCCGGAACCCACGGCTATGGCCTGCAGGGTATATCTGCCGTCCTTTTGAAATTCCTCGTTAAGCATGTCCAGCAGGCCGGTATCGCGCACGCTGGTGGTAGTGGCCAGCCGCACCACGCTCCTGGGGGCCGGCTGCTGGCAGCCGAGAAAGAGCGGGACCGCAAGCAAAAGCAGGAAAATCTTGATTTTTTTCATGGTTGGCGTTAAAAAGTCTCTGGCGAATAGCCAATAATATCAAATAGCCTCCCTGCGAAAAAAGCGCCGCTCCAGGCTGCTTTTTCCCAACTGCCGCGCCTACTGGGGCCGCGGCACCTGCCCCCAGTCCGGCACTTTCTCCAGCTCCTGCAGCTTGGGTATACCCAACATCTTTTCCGTGAAATGGGAGCGCAGGTAGGTCGGCCCGCCGCTGGAGCCGGCGCCGGTGGAGTCCCACAGCGGCTTGCCGTCGGCGCGCACCAGGCTGGCCCCTATCTCCACGTTGTGCTTGGCCGCGGCGTTCAGGCCCACGGTGCGGAAATCGCCTATCACCAGGTACATCAGCGAGCCAGCGCCCAGCGTCTCGGCCAGCTTTTCCGTTTTGAAGGCCGGCAGCTGACCGCCGTCGCTGATGCCGATACTGTAGAGCAGCGCGTCCTGGGCGCGTCCGGCCACCGGCAGGTAGCCCTTGCGTATCAGGCCGGTGGCCATCATGCGCACCACCATGTCTATGGCCTTGAAATCCAGAGAGAAGTCGTCGGGCGGCAGGAGGGCCACCACCGGCGCCTCGGGCGACAGCGGGGCCGGCCCTTTCCCGAGGTCGTCGAGCAGGCGGCGGAACTGGCGCGCGTAGCGCTTCTGCAGGTGGTAATGCCCCTTCAGGCCTCCGGCCATCTCGGCGAGCTTGCTGCCCTTCTCCGAAGAGCGCCCGGCCCAGAGCACGGCGCCGGTCCTGGCGTCCAGCAGGCGTGCCACCATGTCGTCGCGGAAGCCGCTCTGCTTCATGAACTTGGAGGTATAGGTGTCGGAGACGGCGGCCAGCAGCACCGCGTCGGCCCCGGCCGCGCGGCCGGCCGCCAGCGCCAACGGCACGGTCATGCCGCCGGTCTTGCCGACGGCCGACTTCAGCGACAGCACGCCCAACTTTTCCTTGAAGCCCTCGAAGCCGGCCTCTTTCAGGGCCGCGCATACTTGCGCCCGGGGCACGAACTCGTAGGGCCCGGAATACTTGGCGGCCTCGGCGTACATGGCGTCCACGGCGAAACCTATCTGGAAGAAGCCCTCATAGCAGGGATCGTCCGAGCCTATGCCGCCGAACTCGGTGTAATAGGTGAAGCCGTAGGTCACCGGCATGATGGCTATCTTTTTGGCCGCGCCGGCGCCCGCCGGGTCCAGGGCCGAGGCCCCCCGGGTGACGGTGCGGCCGCAGCCGGCCAGCGCCAACGACGCCGCGGCGCCCAGGGTCAGGATGTGAGTTTTCATTTTACCCCCTTTAAATAAGCCCGAACAGCAGGCCGGCGCCGAAGGCGAACAGCAGCCACCAGGCCGTATAGATCATGAGCCCACGGCGGCCTATGAGCTTCTGGGACATGATCATGGTGGGAATACAGGTGCCCACCGAGCCCAGCAGGAAGGCGAAGGCCGGCCCCGGGCCGAGGCCCAGTTTCAGCAGCGACAGCGTCAGCGGTATCTCCTCGCCCTCGCAGACGTACAGCGGCACGCCCAGCAGCACCGCGCTGACGTAGGCCAGCGGGCCAGAAGAACCGATATACCTGGTTATCAGGTCGGCCGGCAGCAGCACCACCAGGGCGCTGGCTATGGCCATGCCCAGCACGAAATACTTGCCCAGGTCCTTTAGTATGTCGACAAAGACCGGCCAGAATCTTTTAGGAGCGTCCTCTTCGGAGCCGCCGGAGCAGCCGCAGCCGGAGCAGCATTTTTTCTCCGGGGCGGCGGCGGGGATATCCAGGAAACCAGGCTTATTGCGCTCAAGCCAGAAAAACACAGCGCCTATCATGACGCCGCCCAGCAGGGCCGCCAGCGTCCTGGCCGCGGCGAACTTCCAGCCCAGCATGGCGAAGGTCAGCACCAGCGTCTGCGGGCTGGCCAGCGGGGAGGCCAGCAGGAAACTGACCACCGTGCCCAGGTCGGCCCCTTTGCGTCGCAGGCCCTCGGCCATGGGCATGGTGGCGCAGGAACAGCCCGGCATGATCATGCCCAGCGCCGCGGCTTTGCCCATGGACAGCCAGCCGCCGCGCAGATGCTTCAGCGCGAACTCCGGCTTGAGGTAAACGTCCAGCGCGGCGCCGAAAGCGGCCCCGCCCAGGAAATACGGCAGCACGTCCCAGGTCAGCTTCAGGAACTCTTTGGCGAAAGCGGAGATATATTCCACACAGATATTATCCCAGCAGCGGCCTTAAAAGTCAACTATTTTTGTCCGGATTAACCGGGGCCCCGGAGCGCCTTCGCCGCGCGCCGCGGGGCCCCGGAACGGCCGTTTTCTTACTGCTTCTTCCTCGCGAAGACTATCCTGACCCGGTCCGCCTCCACGGACACCTTCGCCGTGTCCCCGTCGGCTTCGGGCGGCACCGGCAGTATCTTCACGTAGCTGCGCGACGACTCGGACCGCCTTACCCCGGAACCCGCTTTCTCCTCGGAGGATTCCTTCGCGCTGAAGGCCAGGCGCACCCGGTCGCGGTTCACGCTGATATCGGCGTTCTTCCTGTCCAGCCCGGGCACGTCCACGCTCAGGACGACCTCGTTCTTCCCGGCCGAGACGCTGGTCCTGAAATCCCCCATCCCCATGCGCTCCGAGAACCACTTATCCCAGGACTCGCCGAAAGCGCCGCGCTGCGGCTCGGCGAAAGACCCGAGCATCTGGCGATGTATCCGCTCCAGCTGCTCGAACGCGCTGAACTGCCGCCCGAAGAAGCCGTCGTCGAAGAAGCCGTCGAAGTCGCCGGCCGCCAGCGGGTCGCCCCGCCGCAGCCGCTGCTCCACCGACCGGCGCCACTCCTCCAGCTCCCTCCAGGGGTCCTCGTAGACCCCGGCGCCCTTCACTTCGCGCTTTTCAGGCGCCGCCGCCTGCGCTCCCGGGTGGCGGGTGAAGATGTAATAGGCCTGGCCCGCGCTCAGCAAGGCCAGCGTGGCCAGCGCCGCCCAAAGTAATTTCTCTTTCATGGCTTGCCTCCTTTATAAGAAAGGGCCCGGCTCCCCGCGCGGGGAGCCGGGGCGCTTTGGTTCAGTCTATCTTTATCTTGTTGGGTTTCGCCTCCTCGGATTTAGGCAGGCGCACCTCCAGCACGCCGTCCTTCAGCGCGGCTTTTACTGCGGAGGATTTAACCTGCACCCCTATTTTGAAGGCCCGGTAGAACCGGCCCGCGGGTATCTCCTGGCGCACCAGCTCCTCCCCGGAGCCGGGCAGCGGCCCCCGCTTGCCGCTGATGACCAGTATGTTCTCCTTTATTTCGGTCTCGACCTCCTCTTTTTTAACGCCGGGCAGGGCCACGAAGAGCGTGAAACCGTCCTTGTCCTCGGCCACATTGGCCTCGGGCACCCACTCGGTCATGTAGTCCGTATCGGCCTGGGGTTTGCGCCCCCCCAGGAAAGAGTCGAAGGTGTGGTAGATGTTGTCGCGCATTTTCTCCAGGTCTTTTTCTATCTTGGCAACTTCGGTGCTCATAATTATCACTCCTTAATCTATGGTTATCTGGCGGCCCTTGTCCGTCTTCTGCTTGGGCATGACGATCTTCAGGGCGCCGTCCTTGTAAACGGCCTTCGCCTCGCCGGTCTTGACCGGCGCGGGAAGGGCGAAAGAGCGGTAGAAGCGGCCGTAGCTCTGCTCGCGCAGGCGGTAGCCGCCCTCGCCTTTCGTCTCCTTTTCCTCGCGGCGCTCGCAGCTGATGGCCAGCGTGTTCTCCGTGAGGTCCAGGCTGATGTCCTTCTTTTCGACCCCCGGCAGCGCCACGCTCACCTCGACAGACTTGTCGGTTTCCTTAATGTCTATCTGGGGCGACTTGACGCCGCCGGCCAGCGGGAGGTCGAAGAGGTCCTCGAATACCCGTCCAAGGGATTCGAAAGGCCTCAGCGCCGCCGCTGGCCTTTGGAGGGGAACTATGTTCTTGGAGTTCATAGTAGACTCACCTCTTTTTTATGGTTCAGTGTTTTTTCAGGCAGGTCGCCTGTTCTGACTATAGTGTAGCATAACTGGCAGTCTCTTGTCAAGACCGCCAATTATCTTTTGCCGCAAAAAAAAGACCGGAGGGGAGGCCTCCGGTCTTTTCGCTGGCTGTGGCGCCGCTTACTTGTCGCCGCGCTTGACCATCAGGTCCAGGTCCTCGCGCAGGCTCTGCAGGTCTTCCTCGTGCTCCACTTCCTGCTCCAGGATGGTCAGGGCCATGTTATAGGTGACCATGTCCTTGTCCTTGGTGGCGTCCATCATGGCCTTGTAGGTGGAGATGGCGCACTGCTCACCGGCGATGTTCTGGTCCAGCAGCACGGCCACGTAAGGGTCGGCGGGGGCGTCGTACTTGCAGGGGGTGAGCTTCAGCCAGTCGGCCGGGCCCAGCGCGGGCGTGCCGCCCAGCTGTATGATGCGCCCGGCCAGCATGGTGGCGTGCGTCAGTTCCTCGGTGGCGTGCAGGGTCAGCTCGGCCGCCACGGCGTCCTTCATGGGGCCCTTGATCACCTTGGCGCCCAGCCAGTACTGGTAATAGGCCAGCCATTCGCTGGCGAAAGCCTTGTTGAGCATCTCCAGCAGCTTGTCCACGTCCATCCCGATAATTTCGCGTCCGCGAGTTCCCATTTTCCCCTCCCGTGTTTTTTACGGATTAATGCTTGCCGGTGCTGCCGAAGCCGCCCTCGCCGCGGGCGGTGGCGGCCAGTTCGTCCCGCTCGGCGAACTCGGCGTATTTTACTTTTGCGAAAACCATCTGCGCCACCTTCTCCCCTTTCTTAACCTCGTAAGGGGTCTTGGGGTCGAGGTTGATGAGGATGACACCGACCTCGCCGCGGTAGGGCGCGTCCACGGTGCCGGGGGTGTTGAGCACGGTGACGCCGTGCTTGAGCGCCAGGCCGCTCTTGGGGCGCACCTGGCCCTCGTAGCCCTCGGGAATGGCCATCTTGAGGCCGGTAGGGATCAGGGCGCGCTCGCCGGGCTGCAGCACCCGGTCTACCACGGAATAAAGGTCCACGCCGGCGTCGCCGCGGTGGGCGTAAGCCGGCAGTTTGGCTTCGGGATTGATCTTCTGGATTTCGATCTCAAGTTTTGACATTTCAGCCTCTCAACTGGGCATTGGGCAGGTATTTAAGCACTTCTTTATGTATGTCCTGCAGGAGCTGTACCGGGGTTTCAGGGAACTCTTCCAGCCGCTTATCCAGCAGGCCGTCCTTGCGGGGCACGAATTTCTGGACATAATAATTGTGAGATGCGCCGCCCACCGCGCCGGCTATCAGCTTGGCGGCGGCGGCCATCTCGTGCACGGTCAGGAAGGAGATCTCGCCGTCGCCGCGCAGGACGGGGGCCACGGTGGTGCGGAACTCGTATTCGGGGAATTTCGCCACCAGCCGCATGCTCTCGGCCATCGCCTCTTCGTGGCCCTCCACTCCCGCGGTGGCCGGCCACAGGAAGCGCGGGCCCTTCACGTCCATGGCCACGTAGTCCACCAGGCCCTCGCCCAGGAGCTGCGCCAGCACGCCGGGATTGCTGCCATTGGTGTCCAGTTTCACGGCCAGTTTGCGCTCGCGCAGCTTCTTTATGAAAGGGACCAGGTTGGGCTGAAGGGTGGGTTCGCCGCCGCAGATCACCACGCCGTTGACCCAGTCCTTCACGGTGTCGAGGTACTGCAGGAAGCCTTCGGACCCCAGGTCCGGCGCGTCCTTGAGCAGCGGCGCCGCGTGGCAGTGCGGGCAGCGGTAATTGCACCCCGGCGTGAAAGCCACCGCGGCGATCCTACCGGGGAAGTCCATCAGGTTGAATTCCAGTGCAGCGCCTATTTTCATGTTTAAATCGGCGGCGGCGCCCGTTAAGGCGCCGCCGGCCCTGGTCTCAGCGGCCTACTTTACGGCGTAAGCCCCTTCTATCATCTTCACGTACTCCGGCTCCTTGCGGTGCACCGGCTTGCCGCGCTTGAATTCCAGTTCGTAGCGCACGGCGGTGCCGTTATTCTTGACGAGTACCGTGGGGATAGGGTCGAGCGGCACGTTCCAGCGCGAGGCCACCAGCCGCGCGTCCTGGTTCGTGAGGTCGTAGAACTCCACCGGTATCTCCATGCCCTTTTCCTTGAGGGCCTTGGTCAGCCAGGTCTTGGCCTCTTCGCACATGCCGCAGCCCTTCTTGCCGAACACCATCACCCGCTTGGACGAGTCGGTCTCGTGCAGCCAGTTGGCGCCCGGCGTGAAGTTGGCGTAATGCTGCGCCACGGCCTCGCGCGCCCGGCTGATCTCCAGCTGGGAGTCGTTCCAGCCGGGGAGGTTGGAGAAGTAGCCCACGATCTTGGTGCGCTTGGTCACGTCGGCGCTGCCGCACTTGCCGCACTTGTCCTTGAAGCCGAAGTAGTTGGTGTGGCAGTTGTTGCAGTGCGTGAACTCCGGCGACACGGTGACCTGGGAAGCCCTGGTGTTGCGGTAGGTCTTCTCTATCAGGGCGCCGATGGAGGCCGGCGGGATCTGCGACTCGCCGCAGTACACGTGGATGATGGAGCCCGACTCTATCATGTCGTGGAACTTCGACTGCAGTTCGATGCGGTCGAGGATGCTCACGTTGGCGCCGGGGTTCAAGTGTATGGAGTTGGTGTAGTACGGCGCTTTCTTCAGGTCGCCCTTGATGACCTTGCGGCTCTCGGGGTAGCGGGCCATGTCGCCCTTGGCGAGCTTCTGCGTGGCCGATTCCGCCGGGGTTTCCTCCAGCGTGATCTTGAGGCCGTACTGCTCCTTCAGGCTGGCCACCTTCTGGTACATGTGGTCTATGACCTGCATGCCGGTCTCGTAGGCGTCCTGGCCCTCGTGCAGCTCTTTGCCGGTCAGGTACTGCACCACTTCGTTCAAGCCTATGAGGCCCATGATGTAGGTGGCCTTCTTCAGGTCCACGTAGGGCGTGCCGTCGTCGCTGGGCAGGCCGAGCGAGCGCAGCGGGCTGCCGTCGGTGTCGAGCAGGGTCTGGGTGTAGACCCGCTTCTCCAGGTGGGCCTTCATGGCGATGTCCATGGCCTTGCTGATCTCATTGAGCGTGCCCTCCAGGGTCTTGCCCTTGAAGGCGGCCTGCGGCAGGTTGATGGTGACGTTCTGGAAGCCCGTGAAGCGGATGCACTCCGGGTGCTTGAGCAGGAACGGGTCGGTGACCTTCTCCTTGAGGCGGCAGCACTGGGCGAGCGTCGCCCCGGCGCCGTCGCGGTCGAACATGAAGTAGGTGGAGCCGTTCTTGGTGGCCAGGCGGCAGCCGTAGTCGTACACTTCGCGCTCGTCGGGGTTCTCCAGGGCTTCCTTGCT
>Ga0075012_10006209_pt1 | contig 10851 bp, 12 predicted proteins | sample All_14_2_FD_71474 | JGI IMG/M metagenome (GOLD analysis project Ga0075012, IMG submission 71474) | Freshwater microbial communities in response to fracking from Pennsylvania, USA - Allegheny Zone_MetaG_DW_15 | ecosystem: Environmental > Aquatic > Deep subsurface > Groundwater > Drilled... | reverse complement strand
CGCGCACGTTCGGCGTCACCAAACACCAACTCGGCCAGCGCCTGCACCCGCACCAGGCGGTACAGGCCATCGAATTCATCGCGGCTCAGGGGTGCACCGGTCTTGCGCCGCGACCAAGTTCGGCGCGGCACGATGCTGTGCACATCGGCCGGTGCCAGCAGCGCCTGGTCTTCAAGATTGCGCAGCAACGCCGCGCCGAGTTGTTGGCGATCCGCCAGCGCCAAGGAGTCTTCTGTAGCGCCGGACTTCAGACCAAAGATCTGCCCCAGCTTGCGGCTGAGGTGAAGGTCAATAGAAGCATTCATGCTTGGAACCCTCGTCAAGGTTGGGCAAATTGTATTTCAACGTGGGCCATTTGGCGCAATCATGCCGTGCCCGATCACCGCGCCCGGAGTGCGAAGGCCAGGGCCTGCGCACCATCGAGATGGCGTTCGTGCCCGACGTGAAGGTGCCCTGCGACCTGTGCCACGGCGCCCGCTTCAACCCCGAGACGCTGGCCGTCACCTGGCGCGGCCAGAAAGCACCGCACACGCTGTACGTGCTGGATGAACCCACCGTGGGGTTGCACATGGCCGATGTCGAGAAGCTGATCCGCGTGCTGCCCCGGCGGTGAACGGCGGGCACAGCGTGGTGGTCATTGAGCATGACCTGGATGTGATTGCCGAGGCTGATTGGGTGATTGACCTGGGACCGGAATGTCAGACAAGGAGTTTGCGTTCCTTGACTTCACATTCGATCCGGCCGGCAACGCTTCCACCACGTACGATGCGTCGTTCTCGCTTGAGTTGAGCGGCAATCTGCTCTCCCCAAACGCAGGAGGAGCGGTCAAATTGGACAATACCCCCTCGGCGATGGGCATCTACAAGCCATGGAGCTTCTCCGGGCAAATTGACGGCGACCCACATGTCCTTGAGTACTACTTCTTGGGCTTTAGCAATGCGTCCGTAGTGGTTGATGTCGCGCTGACGCCGACTTCACCAGTCCCCGAACCCCAAACCTACGCCATGCTGCGCGCCGGCCTGGGCGTGCTGGGCTTCATGGGCAAGCGTCGCACAACCCAGTGAGCTGGCGCACTTGATGGATGACGAGGCCGGCTTTGCCGGCCCTGTTTGTTTTCGCACCGCCCGTGCCGATCACAACGCGAACTTCCGGCACAGTGGGCGAATGAGCGCACTGCCTTCTCCACCCCCAACCGCCGCCCGCTGGGCCACCGCCATCCGCCCACGCAGCCTGCCGGTGGCGATCGGCCCGGTGCTCACCGGCATCGCGCTGGCGTGGCAGCAGCAGGGGCATGTCGATGGGCTGCTGGCGATGCTGGCCCTGGCAGCGGCGTTGCTGATGCAGGTGATCACCAACCTGCAAAACGACGTGGGCTACACCGTGCGAGGCGGCGAGTGCAGCGGCACGCGCGTGGGGTTGCCGCGGGCGACGGCGCAGGGGTGGTTGTCGATCAAGCAGGTGCGGTGGGCTGTCGTGGGTGTGTCGCTGCTGGCATTGGCGTTGGGCCTGACGATCGTGGCGCTGCGGGGCTGGCCGGTGCTGGTGATCGGGGGCGCTTCGTTGCTGGGTGCGCTGGCCTACATGGGTGGGCCGAGGCCCATTGCCTACACGCCCTTGGGCGAGTTCACCGTGCTGGTGTTCTTTGGGCTGGTGGCGGTCTTGGGCACACAGTGGCTGCTGAGCGGGCAGGTGTCGCTCGACGGCCTGCTGGCTGCAACCGCAGTAGGGTGTTGGGCCGCTGCGGCGCTGTGTGTCAACAACCACCGCGACATCGACCACGACCGGCAGAGCGGCCGGCGCACCTTTGCCGTTGTCTTCGGTGCAAGGGCTTCGCACAGGCTGTTCAGCGGGCTGACACTGGGGCCGGTCGTCCTGCTGATCGTGCTGGCAACCACACTGGGCCCCAGCGTGCTGCTGCCACTGGGCTGCGTGCCCGCAGCTTGGCGACTGGGCCGGGATCTGCGGCACTGTCGTCCAGGCCTGGGCTACAACGTCTTGTTGTTTCGCACCTTCCAGCTGGGCCTGGTGCAGGCTGCGCTGCTGGCACTGGGCATCGCAGCAGCCTGATGGCCGGCCTCACCACGACGCCCCGGCAACCAGCGCCCTGTCAATGCTTGGGTGGCAGGAGCGTCTGCAGCGTGACCAGCCACGCCGAGCCCGGCAGCGCCGTGAGATCGGCCTGCAGCTTGGTCAACTGCGGCTCCGACCACTGAGCCAGTGGCAGGGTGACCAGTTCCGGATCCACCGCGCGCAGCGGCGCGTTGCGAATCACCTCACCCGGCAGCGCGTCATGCAACCGCGACACGACGCGCTCGGCCAACAGCTTGCCGGTGCGGCAATCCAGCACGGCCAGCTTGGCGAAGTAGTGCAGCACGGCCAAGCGCGCTCCCGGACCGCGGCCATACAGCCCCAGCCCGCCATACGACTGATTGGTGCCGGCCAGTACATCGTTGGTGTTCATCTTGGCGAGACCAACGATGGCATCCAACTGGTGGGCAGCGCAATGCGCCTTCACGGCCCCCTCGATGGCCCCCCAGTTCGGCCCCCAGAAGGCCGGTGCTGACCAGGGGCCGTTGAGATCATTCATGTGCTCGAAAGCCGCCGCATCGTAGGGCGCCTCGATCACCGTCAGGCCAAACTCCTGGCGCAATACCCCGGCAACCTGACGCTCGTAGACCTGATCAAGCTGCCAGGCCGACACATCGCGGGAATCCATCTCGTTGTTGAAAACGGTCATTCCGGTGTACTTGCGCGTGAACACGTCCGAGGTACGCGCCACCACGGCCACGCGGCGGATGCCCGAGGCCTGCTCCACGGGCAACGGTTTGGGGGGCGTGGCGCACCCCACCATCAGCCATACGCAGACCATCGCGGCCAGCCACTTCATCATTGTTCGCATGTCATCCTCCCTGTTGATCAGCTCGCCAAATTTGGCGGCCGCGATGTTACCGACGCGGCTCAGGGGGCTGCAAAGAAGAAGTACGCCCCAAAGAACACACCCCCGGCGTCAGTGGCGGTGGCCGTGCGGCCGGTGATGTCGGTCTGCCCGGTCAGCGCCACGCCGCTGCCGCCGGGTGAGGCCAGCAGCCGCAGCCCATCGGCCAGCGGTTGGGTGACATCGGCAAAGCTGGGAGCAGTCACCAGGTTCCCGGTGGTGCCGCTGATGGCATCAATGGCGGGGCCGGTGCTGAACACCTGCGTATCGGCCGCCAGCAGCGGCGCGCCGCCGGCCGCGTGGAACAGCAGGTTCGGGCCCACCCGGTTGCTCGTCTGGGCCGCTGCACGGCTGTCCACCGCCAGGGCAGGCACCGCATTGCGGGTGGCCACCAGCAGGTTGTTGTAGACGCGGTTGCCTGCCGGCCGGCCCGCCGTCTGGCCGGCCGCACTGCCGCTGAGGATGAGCTCGCCCAGGGTGCCGTGCGTACCGCCCGGATCAAGGCCGTTGCCGCGCGCGGTGTTGGCATAGACCTCGTTGCTGTTGCCGTCGTAGACGATGATGCCGGCGCCGTCATTGCCCCACACCAGGTTGAAGGCCACGGTGTTGCCATCACACCATTGGTCGATCTGGATGCCGTTGCCGTCGCTGAGCTGCGTGTCGGCATTGGCGTAGCTGCGGTTGTAGCGCAGCAGGTTGCCCGCACCGGTGCCTTCACCCGCGCCACCGCTGTAGACGTGGATGCCCGAGGTGCCGCCAATCGCCTGGCCGCTGCGCGTCACGGTGTTGGCCTCCACCCGGTAGTGAGAACCGCGCAGATCGATGCCATGCCAGCCGCTGCCCACCACGGTGTTGCCCTGGATCAGGCTGCGATCGGCCGGGTCGGCATTGACACCGTCGACGCTGATGCCGTTGGTGGTGCTGTCTTCGATGCGGTTGCGCAGCAGGGCCAGGCCGGTGCCGGCGCCATCGGTCACGTCGATGCCGATCGGCGCCTGGCGCACCACCGAATCAGCCACCGTGATGTGGTGGCTGCCCTGGCGGATGACAAAGCCGCCGAACACCGGCTGCTGCACCACCAGGCCTGACACCTGCACCCAGGCAGCCCGCTGGAAATCGACGCTGTTGGTCAGCACCGGCGGGTCGGCCGGATCGGCCGCCACCACGCGGATGGGCTGCGTGGCCGTGCCTTGTGCGGTGATGGTGATCGGCCCGCCGTAGGTGCCCGGTGAGACGGTGACCGTGGTGCCCGCGGGCAGGCTGGCCCAGGGCACGTCCACCAGCTGGGCCACCCGCGTGGCACCGGACGGCAGCGGCGCGGCCGTGCCCACCACGTAGGCCGGCGTGGCCGTTGGGGCGGCTGGCGCAGGATCGGCATTGGATCCCCCCCCGCCGCCGCAAGCCGTCAACAGGGCGCAGGCCAGCCCGCTGGCGCGGCGCAGCCATGGCACAAAAGACGGAGCAATCAGCGTTCGGAAAAACATGGCGAGGTTCAGGCAGACGACCGGATCGAGTATCACCGCCGCCCTGGGCTCAACCCGCCCCCAAGGCCGGGTGACACGGACAACGCCGAAATGATCAAACGGCACACGCACCAGGCTGGGCCGGCCGCCTTCAGCCGCAGGGCCGACAATCGCCCCCATGCTCGCCTACCGTCACGCCTTCCATGCCGGCAACCATGCCGATGTCCTCAAGCACCTGATCCTGTCGGAGGTGCTGCGCCACATGGTCGAGAAGGACAAGCCCATCACCATCGTGGACACGCATGCCGGTGCCGGCGCTTACTCGCTCACCGAGGGCTATGCGGTGAAGCAGGGCGAGTTCGAGCAGGGCATTGCCAAGCTGTGGAAACGCGAGGACGCGCCCGATGCCATCAAGCGTTACCTCAAGGTGGTGCGCCAGTTCAACGGCGGCGGCAACCGCAAGTGGCCCGAGTTGAAGGCCTACCCGGGCTCGCCGATGGTGTCGCAGCTGCTGATGCGCCCGGAAGACCGGCTGCACCTGTACGAGCTGCACCCCACCGACCACAAGCTACTGGAGGCCACGATGGCCGGCCATGCCAACGTGCGGGTGCGCAAGAGCGATGGCTTTGCCGGCCTGAAGGCCGAGCTGCCGCCCCCCTCACGCCGCGGCCTGGTGCTGATTGACCCGCCCTACGAGATCAAGAGCGACTACAGCGCCGTGCTCACCTGTGTGCGCGAGGCCCTGAAGCGCTTTCCGCAGGCGGTGATCCTGGTGTGGATCCCGCAGGTGCGGTTGATCGAATCGGCCGATCTGCCCAAGCGCCTGCAGGCCTCGGCCACCGCCGCACCGCGCGGCTGGCTGCATGCACGCCTGACGGTGCAGCAGGCCGACCCGCAAGGCTTCGGGCTGATGGGCAGCCACATGTTCCTCTACAACGCACCGTTCGGGCTGTACGACGATCTGCAGGTGGCGCTGCCCTGGCTCACCGAGCAACTGGCGCAATACCCCGGCGCCAGCCACGAGTTGCGGCACTACGCGCCCTGATCAGCCGCGGGCTTGCGCCACACGCTGGCCAGCCAGCTCTGCCGCTCACGTGGCAGGCCTTGCGGGCGGTAGTAGTGTTCCAGCGCCACAAAGCCGGCCGCCTGCAGCTGCTCGCGCCAAGTGTCCCAGTCCCAGTAATGGCCATAACGGTCGCCGTACCAACCGCCCACGTTGTCGCCGCGCGGGTTGGAGCTGAACAGCACGCCCGCGGGCCGCAGCGCCGCATGCAGCTCGCGCAGCACCCGCGGCAATTCGGCGGCCGGCACATGAAACAGGCTGGCGTTGGCAAAGACGCCGTCGAAGTGACCTGCCGGCAGATCCAGCGCCAGGAAATCCTGCTGCCACACCTCGCAGCCGCTGTAGGCACGCGCCATCTCCGCGAACTTGCCTGATCCTTCCAGGCCGATGGGTTCATGCCCGCGCTGCTTCAAGACCAGCAGGTCTCGGCCCGGCCCGCAGCCCAAGTCCATCAGGCGCAACGGCGGCTGGGAAGGCAAGTGGCGCAGCAAGGCGTCGATGTTCTGCGAGACATCATGCTCGCGCGTGCCTTCCCAGAACGACTGCGCATTGGCGTCGTAGTGGCCCAGCGTGCGGCGGCTGGCTTCAGCGGGATCGGGCGCGTCAAGAACGGAGGCCATGGAGCGTCCAGGGGAAAGAGTGACTTGCGGTGGATTGTCCGGCGCTCAGCACAGCCCAGCCCTGCAGTCGGGCATGGGCTGCAAGGGCATCAGTCGATGTCGCCCGGCTTGGCCGCGCGCTTGCGGCCATTGAGCATGGCCCGCACCAGCGATTCGCGGTGGCGCCATGACGTGAACACCACCCCGGCCACATGGACTGCCACCAGTGGCAGAAACAAGTCCCCGGCGATGGCATGGCTGTCCTGCACCCAAGGCTCGCCCCAGAAGGCATCGGTGGTGCCGAGCCAACCAGTGCCGGCCGTGACGACCACATTGACGAGCAGCGCCAGCACCATCCAGCCGCCCAGCGGGTTGTGGCCCAGGTAACGCGGCTCGCGGTGTTGCAGCAGCGCGCGGGTGTAAGCCCAGATGGCCGCTGGCCCGCGCACAAAGCTCGCGAAGCGGGCGTGCCGCGGGCCGATCAGGCCCCAGCCCAGCCGCACAACGGCCACCGCCAGCGCGAGGTACCCCAGCCATTCATGCCATTCGTGATCAGGCTGATGGAGCCAATCGCCCAGCAGCCAGGCTGCGATCACGCTGGCGGCAAGCAGCCAGTGCAGGCTGCGCAGCAGCGGGTCCCACACCGGCTGCTGGGCAGCACGCGAGGTGTTGTGATCGCTCACGGGGCGATCACTCCTTCTTGCCGGCCACCTGCTCCAGCGTGAGCGGGTGGAAGTAGGCCTCCACCTTGTCGCCCTTGGCGGTGACGGCATACACCTCGTAGCAGCCACCATCCACCTTCACGCGGCGGATCTTCCAGCCCTTGTCGGTGAGCTGGCGCTCCAGCTTTTCCTTGGGCTGCCACTTGTCTTGCGGACCGGAATCACAGGTGGCCAGGCCATGCGCCTGGGCGCTGCCGGCGGCCCACAGGGCCAGGCACAGGGTCAACGACACACGGGACAACGAAGCACAACGCAACATGAGCGGGATCTCCACAGACAGGTGAAACAGGCCGCGGAGTATCGCCCGTGCGTGTTAACCCCCGCTGCAGCGCCGCAACCAGCGCGACATCACCGCCGACACGGCCTGCGGCTGCTCCATCGTGGCCATGTGGCCGCAGTGCGCGATCACGTCGAGCGTGGCGCCCGCGATGGCGGCCTGCATCTCCTCGTGGCGCGCCACCGGGCTCCAGCCATCGTCTCGGCCGCACAGCAGCATCGTCGGGCAGGTGATCTGCGGCAGCAGCGGTCGCGCATCCGGGCGGTTGAGCAGGGCGTTGATTTGCGCCGCGTATTGATCGGGGCTGCTGCGCGTGATCATGTCGAGCAGGCTGTCAAACAACGGCGTGTCCAGGCGATCAGGGTGCACCATGCCGCGGGCCCAGGCACGGCCCATGGCCCGCATGCCCTCGGCGCGCGCCTGCGCCAGCAGCGCCAGGCGGCCGGCGCGCTCGCCGTCGCCGTGGTCACCGCCGGCCAGCGGCGCGCAGCCGGTGTCCAGCAGGGCCAGGCTCAGCACGCGCTCGGGCGCCAGCCGGCACACCTCCAGCGCCACGCGCCCGCCCATCGAATGGCCGGCCACGGCGAAGCGGTCTGCCTGCGCGGTGGCCAACACGTGGCGGGCCATGCCATCGAGGCTGTCGATCAGGCCGTAGGCGGCCACCCGCACCTGCGCCTGGGGTGAGAGGGCATGCACTTGATCAGCCCACACGGCGTCATCGCACATCAGACCGGGCAACAGCATCAGCAAGGGGCGTGTGGACATAGGGATCGCAGGCCATGTGGAAACCTCGAACCATACCTGCGGTGGCGCGCAGCGGCAGGCGGGACAAGCCCCACTGCCGGCAGACCCCCTGCGGGCCTGACTATCATCGCGCCATGTCTACCGCCGAAATCACCTGCCAAGTCGAGGCGCAGTACCTGCCCGAGCAATCGAAGCCGACCCAGGGCCTGTATGCCTTTGCCTACCACGTGACGATCCGCAACACCGGCAAGGCGCCGGCGCAGGTGGTGGCCCGCCACTGGATCATCACCGACGCCGATGGCGAGCGCATGGAAGTCAAGGGCCTGGGCGTGGTGGGCCAACAGCCCATGCTGCAGCCCGGTGAGGAATACAGCTACAGCAGCGGCACGCACCTGCCCACCGCCACCGGCAGCATGAGCGGCAGCTACCTGTGCCTCTCCGAAGAAGGCGAGCCCTTCCGGGTGGCCATCCCTGAATTCACCCTGACCTGGGAAAACGACCGCGGCAGCGACGATGCGCCGCGCGTGCTGCATTGAGCGGCCCCACCCCCACCGGCTGGCGGGACCGCCTGCGCCAGCAGATCCGCGCGCCACGCTGGTGGCGTGCCATGCAGGCCCGCCGCGCCGCCTGGGACCTGAGCGCCCTGCTCAACAGTGCCGACCCAGCCGCCCCCCGCCCTGAACAGCACCTGTGGCTGGTGCGCCTGGCCCAGTGGCTGCGCCAGCCCGGCCCCTATGCCGAAACCGAGGTGCCCGATGGCAGCACGCCGTGGCCCGTGCGGCGCTTGCGCCATTTGCTACAGCTGCTGCAGCGCCACCCGGCTCAGGCTGAGCGGGTGGTGGGCGTGCTGCGCGGGGCCCTGGGCGGCACGCAACTGAGCACGCTGCTGGCTGAACACGGCTTCGCCCCCCGCGCGGGCTTCGGCAGCGAGGTGATGGACCGCCTGCGCCTGGCCCTGGTGCCTGCCACGCCCGACACCACCTCGCTGGGCGAGCTGTTCGCCCTGGTGTTCCACGACGCCGACGACGCCGACTGGATCAGCGCCCTCGACCCCGCCCTGCTCAGCGGCTGGGCCGCGCTGGTGATCACGCCCGAGTTGCGCGAGCGCTGGCAGCGCGCCGCCATCGACTCGATCGACCTGCTGGCCGCGCAGGTGCGCGCCGCCGGCCTGTCGCCCCAGCTGCGCCTGCGCATGGACGCGGCCCTGCTGGCCGAGCGTCCCTTCCACCAACTCGCGCACGCTGCACCGCGCTTGGCCGAGCGCTACGCCGCCCAGACCACCGGCGACGACACCCAACCCCTGCTGCAAGAGGTGCAACTGCTGCGCGCCCTGCTGGCCCGTTGCCGCGCCGCGGCCGACAGCGTGCACCGGCACCTGGAAGCCTACGGCGTCTCGGTGGACGTGGTGTTCCAGATCGACCAGATCCGCGCCCGCTGCGAGCGCATCGAGGCGCTGTGCACCAGCCTCATCTCGCCCAGCCCCGCGGCCGACTGGCGCTGGCTCATCGCCGAACTGGCCCGCGCCGGCCATGAGCGGCGCAGCTGGCGGCAGCTCTTTGGCCGCCAGTACTCGCTGCTGGCGCGCAAGGTGGCCGAGCGCAACGCCGAAACCGGCGAGCACTACATCACCCGCACCCGCGCCGAATACCGCGCCATGCTGCAACGCGCGCTGGGCGGCGGCGCCGTGATCGGGCTGACCACGCTGGCCAAGTTCGGCATCATGGCGCTGGGCTTCACCGCGTTCTGGGGCGGCTTCTGGGCCGGCGTCAACTACGCGCTGAGCTTCGTGGCCATCCACCTGCTGCACTGGACGGTGGCCACCAAGCAGCCGGCGATGACCGCCCCCGCCATGGCCGCCAAGCTGCAGGACGTGGCCGCCAATGACGCCGCGGTGGAAGACTTTGTCGACGAGGTGGCCCACCTGATCCGCTCGCAGATCGCCGGCATCACCGGCAACCTGCTGGCCGTGGTGCCGGTAGTGCTGGCGGCCCAGGCCCTGGCCTGGTGGCTGATCAACCGCCCGCTGGTGGGCCAACACAACGCCGAGCACGTGCTGGAAACGCTCAGCCTGCTCGGCCCCACGCCGCTCTACGCCGCCTTCACCGGCGTGCTGCTGTTTGCATCGAGCCTGATCGCCGGCTGGGTGGAAAACAGTTTTGTGTGGCACCGCATCGACAGCGCCATCGCCTGGAACCCGCGCTTCGTGGCCGTGCTGGGCGATGCCCGCGCCAAGCGCTGGGCAGCCTGGTGGCGGGCCAACATCTCGGGCCTCACGGCCAATGTGTCGTTGGGCCTGATGCTGGGGCTGGTGCCCACGCTGGCGGCCTTCTTCGGCCTGCCGGTGGAGGTGCGCCACGTCACGCTGTCCACCGGGCAGATCGCCGCGGCCTTGGGCACGCTGGGCACCGCGGTGCTGCACGAGCCGGCCTTCTGGTGGTGCGTGGTAGCCATCCCGTTCACCGGCGCGCTCAACCTGCTGGTGAGCTTTGCGCTGGCCTTCCGGGTGGCGCTGCGCTCGCGCGGGCTGGCCGTGCGCGAGCGGGGGCGCATCTATGCCGCGATGCGGCGGCGGCTGCGCCAGGCGCCAGGGAGCTTCTTGCTGCCGGGCAAGGAGCTCCCTCCTGCAGCGTGAGGGGCGTCAGCGCCGCCCACGGCGTGGCCCGGCCCTCACCCCAGCCCTCTCCCCGAGGGGAGTGGGAGCCAACACAGTCCCTGCGCAAGCTGCTGGGGTTCTGCTCCCTCTCCCGCTGGCGGGAGAGGGTTGGGGTGAGGGCCGTTCGCGTCAGCGGCCAGAATCTTCGGTATGGTCGCGCTCGTCCCGCTCGGCAGGATCACGGCGGCCCGAGAACATCGTCCACCACACAAACAGCACCACGATGCCCAGCGCCACCAGCGCTTCCAGAACAATGAGTCCCATGCGTCTTCCAGACTTCACCCGCCACCCGGACGGGCCGGCGCCACGGGCGGCGATTCTAGGCAGCTGCCTGGTGATCGCGGCGCTGCTGGCCAGTTGCAGCAGCGGCCCCGCCCCGCGCCCCACGCCTACAC
>Ga0075012_10006207_pt1 | contig 10852 bp, 5 predicted proteins | sample All_14_2_FD_71474 | JGI IMG/M metagenome (GOLD analysis project Ga0075012, IMG submission 71474) | Freshwater microbial communities in response to fracking from Pennsylvania, USA - Allegheny Zone_MetaG_DW_15 | ecosystem: Environmental > Aquatic > Deep subsurface > Groundwater > Drilled... | reverse complement strand
CAAGGGCACCATGGAGCTGCCCGTGGAAGCCGCCGCGTGAGACCTTTCGCCCGGTGGATTTTTTCGCGCCAGACCGCCCCGCCGCCCGCCCGAATGGGAACGCCGGCGGATCGGGTGGTGGTGTTCGATTTTGACGGAACGATCGCCGATACCTTTGATGCGGCGCTGGGCATCCTGAACCGGCTTTCCGGCGAGTTTGGGTATCGGGTGCTGACCGAGGCCGAACTGCCGATGGCGCGGGAAATGAACGTGCGCCAATTGCTGAAATTTCTGGGCATTCCGATGCGCAAGATGCCGCAGATCGCCCACAAGGGCGTTCATGAACTGCATTCGCGCATCAAGGAAATCCGGCCGTTCCCGGAGATGCCGGATGTGCTGCGCGAATTGCACCGCCGGGGTTGCCGGCTGGGGATCATCACGTCCAATTCCCAGGAAAACGTGGCGCAATTTTTGCGGATTCACGAGTTGCAGTTGTTCGATTTCGTCTGCACGTCCTCGCGGTTGTTCGGCAAGGCGCGGGAAATCCGCGGGGTGCTAAAACGCTTTGGCTGGAAGGCGCCTCAATTGCATTTTGTCGGCGACGAATGCCGGGACATCGAGGCGGCGCAGAAGGTGCGCATCGACATGACGGCGGTCACGTGGGGATATAACCTGCCGCCCGCCCTGGAAAAGATGAAGCCGGATCGCATCATCCACGACCCGCGCGAACTGCTGGAGCTTTTTGGAAAGCCGGATTGAGGCTCTGAGGAAGGCAGGAAAGCAGGAAAATCAAGGGAGCCCTGCATTCCCTGAAAAAACCATTCCCTGCCTTCCTTAGAGCGGTTTCGATTGAATGGGTCGCAAGAAAAAGTCGGCAGGCACGGCGTGCCTGCCCTACCCCATTAAAGGTAGGGACGGCTCGCCGAGCCGTCCGTTGCTTGGATGCGTCAAATTCAATCGAAAAGGTTCTAGCGGAATTCCTACACGCTAACCGGATCCAGCTTCCAGATCTCGCTTGCGTATTCGGAGATCGTGCGGTCGCTGGAGAACTTGCCCATTCGCGCGGTGTTGAGGATCGCCATTTCCGCCCATTTGGCCTTGTCCCGGAAGGCGGCGTCCACCTTTTGGTGCGCGTCGCTGTAGGAACGGAAGTCGGGCAGGCAGAGGAACGGATCGCTGTGGATCAAGTTGTCGCGAAGCATGTTGAAGACGCCCGGCGGTTCGTCCGGCGTGAAATAATTCGATCCGACCCAATCCACCACGGCACGCAGTTCCTCGTCCGCCTTGTAGAAGTCATCCGGATGGTAGCCCTTGGCCCACAGCGCGTTCACTTCCTCGACGGTCATGCCGAAGATGAAGATGTTTTCGTCGCCGACTTCCTCGCGGATTTCGACGTTGGCGCCATCGAGCGTGCCGATGGTGAGCGCGCCATTCAGCGAAAGTTTCATGTTGCCCGTTCCGGAGGCTTCTTTGCCGGCGGTGGAAATCTGCTCGGAAAGATCCGCGGCGGGCACGATGCGCTGGGCCAGCGAGACGCGGTAGTTTGGCAGGAAAACGACCTTGAGCTTGTCGGCGATGCGCGTGTCGGAGTTGATTTTTGCGCCGACGGCATTGATGGCTTTGATGATATTCTTGGCCATGTCGTAGCCGGGAGCGGCCTTGGCGGCGAAGACGAAGACGCGCGGTGAGATGTCGAGGGTCGGATCCTGCAGCAACCGGCGGTAAAGCGCGAGGATGTGCAGCAGATTCAGGTGCTGGCGCTTGTATTCGTGCAGGCGCTTGATTTGGACGTCAAAGAGCGCGGCCGGATTCACATCGACGCCGCATTCGGATTTGATGATGCGGGCGAGGTCGACCTTGTTGGCGTGTTTGACGTCCATGAATTCCTTCTGGAATTCCTTGTCCCGGGCGAAAGATTCGAGTTCGCGGAGCTTGTCGAGATGGCGTTCCCATCCGCTGCCGATCTTGGAGGTGATCAGCTTGCTCAGCCGCGGATTGCAGGCGAGCAGCCAGCGGCGGGGCGTGATGCCGTTGGTCTTGTTGTTGAGCTTGCCGGGATACAGCGCGTCGAACTCCGGGAAGAGGTCGCTCTTGAGCAATTGGGTATGCAGCGCGGCGACGCCGTTGACGGAATGGCTGCCGACCACCGAGAGGTTGGCCATTCGGACCATTTGGTGGCCGCCTTCCTCGATGAGCGAAAGTTTGCGGATCTTTTCCACATCGCCCGGCCACTTGGCCTCGACTTCCTTCAGGAAGCGATTGTTGATTTCAAAAATGATCTGCAAATGGCGCGGAAGCACCTTTTGGAACAGGCCGACGCTCCATTTTTCCAATGCTTCGGGGAGCAGTGTGTGGTTGGTGTAGGCGAAGGTTTGGGTGACGATGCTCCAGGCCTTTTCCCACGGCATGCCATACACATCGTGCAGCAGGCGCTGGAGCTCGACCACGGAGATCGCGGGATGGGTGTCGTTGAGTTGAATGGTGACCTTTTCGGGGAAATCCGCCCAGTCCTCGTTGTTCTTGCGGAAGCGGCGGATGATGTCCTTGAGGGAGCAGGCGACGAAGAAGTATTGCTGGATCAGGCGGAGTTCCTTGCCGCTTTCGGTTTTGTCGTTCGGATACAAAACCTTCGAAATGGTTTCGCTGACGTTTTTTTCCCGGACCGCTTCGTCGTAGCCGCCGCGATTGAAGGCATCGAAGTCAAATTCCTCGGTGGCGCGGGATTCCCAGAGGCGCAGGAAATTGACCGTGTTCGTGCCATAGCCGGGAATCGGGATGTCGAACGGGACGCCCTGGAGCTTCTTGGTGTTGGTCCATTTCGGCACGTAATTGCCGCGGTCGTCGAAAATGTTTTCCACGTGGCCGTAGAGTTCGATTTCCGTGGCGTGTTCCGGGCGGACGATTTCCCACGGCGTGCCGTATTGCATCCAGGCGTCGGGAAGCTCGACCTGGTAGCCGTTCCGGAATTCCTGTTTGAAGAGGCCGTATTGATAGTGAATGCCGTAACCGATGGCTGGAAGGTCCAGCGTGGCGAGCGAATCGAGGAAGCAGGCGGCGAGACGGCCGAGGCCGCCGTTGCCCAGGCCCATGTCGTATTCCTCGTTGCGGAGCACTTCGGTGTCCAGGCCGAGTTCCTGGAGGGCGTGCTCCATGTTGTCGAACACGCCGGCGCTGTAAAAGCTGTTGGTGAACAGCCGGCCCATGAGGAACTCGAGCGAGAAATAATAAACGCGCTTCGAGTTTTCCTTATAGTGCTTGGCCTGGGTGGCGATCATCCGCTCCACGATGATGCTCTGCACCGCCTTGGCCGTGGCCTGCCACCAATCCTGGCGCGTGGCCGTTTGCGGATCTCGCGCCAGGCTGAATTTGAGGTGGCTCTGAATGAGGGTTTTGAGACCGGAGACGGAGGTGTCGAGAGTGGACTTGAATTCGGCGGATGAGGTCATGACAAGTAAGGATAAATACGCGTTTTGCGTAACCCGAATAGAGCAAAATCCGGGCCATGAAGGTGAAATTTTCGCGATAAATCGGGGCGTTGGGGCCTCGGCAAATCGCGGCTGAACGAAGGACGGTATCCGGAAAGCAAAAGAACCCCTTCAGGTAAACTGAAGGGGTTCTTCGTAAAGAATCTAATCTATAGTGAGAGATTATTGGGCTGCCGGAATGCCGGTTAACGCGTTGGTGGTCGATCCGAAGAAGGTATCTGCGCGCGTGGCTTGTTTAGAAAGGTAAGGCTGGGCATCTCCACCTTTGCGCACGACCACAAACCCTTTGTCGCCGTAGGGGAGATCTGATTTGACCAAGGCGGTTCCGCTTCCTCCAGAGCCGGGAGCCGTCCAATTCGCCGTGGTAAGAAAAACGGTATCCCCGCCGCTGGCTTCACTGACTTGGTAGACCTTGAAGGCACTTTTATCGATGCTCGTTCCAGTCCAGGAGGCAATCACCCCGGCCGCGGAAAACAGGCGGGCGACATCGTTGGTGCTGATGGAATTAGTCAGGCTGCCAATCCAAGAAGTAAAAGAGATGTTGCCGGGCCATCCGATGATGGTCGCATCTCCTGTGGTGGTCGCATCCAGCGCGTTAATCTGGGTGAGCTGTTGAATCTGGCGGCCGTTGTTGACCGACTGCATCATTTGCCCTTTTGCCAAGGCGCCGGTGACTGCGGGAACCGCGAAGGAGGCCAAAATCGCGATGATCGAAATAACGACCAGCAATTCGATCAGGGTGAACGCCGAAAATTTACGGGGAGTTTTCATCTTGGTGGCAATATCGGGCCTGTTGGGAGCTTGGTCAATGAAATTCAAGGGGGTTAAGTAACGATTTTGACACCTGGTTGTTTATCCGCCCGAGTGGCTAGCGGATTTGCTTGAACGCCACTACCGCCAAGGGGGGCAATTCGATCTGAAGCGACTGGTGTCGTCCCTGCCACTCAATGGGTTCGGACCATTTGCCGCCATAATTTCCCAGGTTGCCGCCTCCGTAGATTTCCGCGTCGGTGTTCAGCACCTCTTCGTAAAATCCGGGCTTATCCACCCCGATCCGGTATCCGCCCCGGGGAACGGGGGTGGCGTTGACGACAAACACCAGGGTCGCCCCATTCCGCGCCTTGCGCATGAAGGACCAGACGGAATTGTCGTTGTCCTGGAAATCGATCCATTCGTAACCCTCATAACTTTCGTCGAGTTCGGACAGCGCGGGTTCGTGGGTGTAGAGCCAATTCAGGTGCTGAACCAACCGGCTCAGACCGCCGTGGGCGGGGAAGGACGTCAAATGCCAATCGAGGCTCTGGCCGTGGTTCCACTCGCGCCATTGGCCGAATTCCATTCCCTGGAAGATCAGTTTCTTGCCCGGATGGGCCCACATCCAGGCGAGGAACATCCGGGCATTGGCGAATTTCTGCCAGTCGTCGCCGGGCATTTTATTCAGCAACGAACCTTTTCCGTGGACGACTTCGTCGTGGCTGAGCACGAGCACGAAATGTTCATGGAACGCATAGAGCATCGAAAACGTGATGTCGCCCTGGTGGAAGCGGCGATAGACCGGCTCACGGGCGATGTAACGCAGCGAGTCGTTCATCCAGCCCATGTTCCACTTGTAGCCGAAGCCGAGTCCGCCGAGGTAAGTGGGGCGGGAGACGCCGGGCCAGGCGGTGGACTCTTCGGCGATCGTGGCCACGCCGGGATGCCGGTCGTAGCAGACTTCGTTGAAGCGTTTGAGAAAGGCGATCGCTTCCAGGTTCTCCCGGCCGCCGAAGCAATTGGGCAGCCATTCGCCGGGTTTGCGGGAATAATCGAGATACAGCATCGACGCGACCGCATCCACGCGCAGGCCGTCCACGTGGTATTGGTCGAGCCAGAAGAGGGCGTTGCCGAGCAGGAAGTTTTTCACCTCGTTGCGGCCGTAATTGAAAATCAGCGTGCCCCAGTCCTGGTGCTCGCCGAGCCGCGGATCCTCGTGTTCGTAGAGGCAGGTGCCGTCGTAACGCGCGAGGCCGTGAGCGTCCTTCGGGAAATGGCCGGGCACCCAGTCGAGAATGACGCCGATGCCGTTCTGGTGGCAGCGGTCCACGAAATGCCGGAACTCGTCCGGCGAGCCGTGGCGGCTGGTGGGAGCGTAGTAGTTCACCACCTGATAACCCCACGAGCCATCGAACGGATGTTCCATGACCGGCATGAGTTCGATGTGGGTGAATCCCATTTCCTTCACGTAGGGAATCAGCCGGTCGCAGAGTTCGAGGTAACTCAATGGCCGGTTGCCCTCTTCGGGAACCCGCTGCCACGAGCCCAGGTGGACTTCGTAAATGGACATCGGCTTCTCGTAGGGATTGCCCTCGCGCCGCCGGGCCATCCACTCCGCGTCGTTCCAGCCGTAGCGTTCGAGGTCATAGACCAGGCAGCCGGTCTGCGTGCCGTGCTGGGCGAAGAAGGCGAACGGATCGGTCTTGAGGTTGATCTCGCCGTGCGGGCCGCGGATTTCGATCTTGTAATGTGAGCCTTCGCGGACGCCGGGGATGAAGATTTCCCAGATGCCGGACGGGATCATTTTCCGCATCGTGTGCACGCGGCCGTCCCAATGATTCCAGTCCCCCACGACGCTCACGCGCTGGGCGTTCGGCGCCCACACCGCGAAGTGCGTGCCGGGCACGCCGTCCCTTTCGATCAAATGGGCGCCGAGCTTGCGGTAGACCTCGAAGTGGCTGCCCTCGCTGAACAAATAGATGTCGAGCTCCCCCAGCACCGGGCCAAACGAATACACGTCGCGCTCCCGCCAGGTGATCCCTTCGTGGCTGACGAGTTCCAGTTCGTAGGAGAAGGGTTCCCCCGCATCCTTGAAGACGGATTCAAACAGTCCGGGGCACACTTCCTTGAGCGGAAACCGCCGCGTTTTGTCCACGAGCGAAACCACCGTAACCGCCCGCGCGTCCGGCCGGAAGACCCGCGCGCCCAGCGATCCGCCGATGTCGCGCATTCCCAGAATCCGGAAGGGATCGCAGTGACGGGCTTCGATCAGTGGATAAAAATCGTCGTCAGGGAGAACGCTCGGGTTCATGGATGAAGGCATGTTAACCGGATCGCTCTCCAACTAGCAAGCGGCCTTCAACGGAATGCGGGGCCAAGACCGGCACAAGCCTCTGCGGAAAGCACGAAGACAGGAAAAACCGCGCATATTCCTGTTTCCCTGCCTTCCTTGGAGCAAATCGGGAATGGCGGATTACCGTTCCCCGATCGGCACGAACTTCTTGCCGTATTCCGGCCCGGTGTATTCGCTCAGCGGGCGGTAGAGGCGGTTGTCCTCGAGCTGTTCGAGCACGTGGGCGCACCAGCCGGAGGTCCGGGCGATGGCAAAAATCGGCGTGAACATGTCGGTCGGGATGCCGAGGGAGTAATAGACGGTCGCCGAGTAGAAATCGACGTTCGCGTTGAGATTCTTCCGCTCACGCATGATCGTCGCGATGCGTTCGGACATGCGGATCCATTTGCCCTCGCCGAGCTGCTCGGTGAGCTTGATCGCCATGGCCTGAAGATGCGGCGCGCGCGGATCGAGCGTGCGATAGACCCGGTGGCCGATGCCCATGATCTTCTTTTTCTGCGCGAGCTGTTCCTCGACCCAGGCGTCCACCTTGTCCTCGGAGCCAATCTCCTGGAGCATGTGGATCACGCCCTCATTCGCGCCACCGTGCAGCGGTCCCTTGAGCGAGCCGATGGCGCCGGTGATGGAGGAATAAATGTCCGACAACGTCGCGATGATGACGCGGGCGGTGAACGTGCTCGCGTTCATGCCGTGATCCGCGTGCAGCACGTAGGCCACATCGAGGGTCTTTTCCGCGTCGGCCGACGGCACCTCGCCGTTGAGAAGGTAAAGAAAATGGGCGGCTTCGCTCAGATCCGCGCGCACCGGCGGCAAATCCTTGCCCTGGCGGGAGCGGTGGAAATAAGCGGCGATCACCCCGACCTTCGCGATCAGGCTGAACGCGCGTTCGCGATCCGGAGCGAGGTTCGCCGTATCGCTCGCGCGAACCGGGTCGAACAACCCCAGCATGGAAACCGCCGTGCGGATCACATCCATCGGACTCGCGTCCTTCGGGGCGGTTTTCAGGAAATCGACCACGCCGCCCGGCAATTCGCGTAGCGCGCCGAGGCGTTTTTTCAGATCCGCCAGCTGGCCGGCGGTCGGCAATTCCCCGTAAAAAAGCAGGTAAACAATCTCTTCGTAGCTGGCCTTGCCGGCAAGTTCGTTGATGTCGTAACCGGCGTAAATAAGCACGCCTTCCTGTCCCCGGACATCACTCAACCGAGTGCTGTTTGCGACGATTCCTTCAAGTCCTTTGGCAATAACTGACATAATATTTTGATCTAATTTTCAGGTTTCGGTGACAACAGCGCAGCCGCCCTCGGCTGCAATTTTCCAAAATACATGAACTTCCGGAAAGCGGAAGCATCCATTTTTTATTCCGGAGGAACCGCGGTGCGGGTGGCCTTCAGAATTTCTGCCTGCGTGGGAATGTCCGGCGTCCGGCGATTTCCCCAAATGACGCTCTGCGGCCGCTCGGCGACCCCGCGCGTGAAGATGGCGCCATAGGTGGTCAGCAGCTTGAGGTTCTGCAGGCTGATCTTCAGGTTCTGCAGCGAGCTGTCGAGGTTGCCCTGGTTGCGCTGCAGCAGGCTTTCGCTCGACTGCGAAAGGCGAGCGAGGGAGGCGGAGGCGCTGCGAAGCTGGGTCAGGGTTTCGGGAATCCGCGGATCGGCCAGGAGCGTCTTGCCGTCGTTCACCAGCGTGCCGACATTCGCGAGGATGGGTTCGGCCTGCTGGACGAGACCATCGACCTCGGTCAGCAGCGAGCGCAGGTCGGCGAAGACGGTGCCCGTATCCAGCTTGTCCCCGCTGAGCAATTCCGTCAGGCCGCGCAGCGCCCGGTCCACCGTGTGGGCCAGTTGATCGAATGGCGTGGGCGCCTGGCCGGTGAGAATCGCTTCCGCCGTCAGCAGCGGCGAGTCCGCGGGACCGGGGACCAATTGGACGAATTTTTCGCTGAGCAGCGAATCCGCGGAAATTTCGGCGCGGGCGCCCTCGGTCAAAACCGGCACCGATTGATTCAACGCGAGTTCGACGACGACCGTGTTTTCCGGATGGCCGGAAGCGATGCGTTCCTCCGGGGTCAACGTGTGCACCCGATACACAAAACCCGCCTGGGCCCCGGCATACCGCACGGCCGAGCTTTCCTTGACGCCGGTGATGTCGGGAAACGCCGCGCGCACGATGCGGTCCGGCCGGCCGAAGGTCGTGCCCATGAGCGCCATGCTCAATGCGCCGAGGACGACGAGGCTGCACAGAATCACCATGCCCACCACCGCCCAGTCGTTGAGGTTTCGATTCTTCATGCCCGGGAAAATAGAAAGAGACTTTTCAGAAATCAGGCGAGCGAAAAAATGGGGGTTCCTCGTTCTTGGTGCTTCGTGCTTCGTTAAACCAGGAACGAAGCACGAGGAACGAAGGGCCCCTCACTTCCACTCATGCCGGGGATAACGGCGCTGCAACTCCGCCTTGAGTTTCGGGTAGGCGTGGTTCCAGAAACTCGCGAGATCCTGTGTGGTTTGCACCGGCCGGTGGCTCGGAGCGAGGATTTCCATCGTCACCGGCACCCGGCCGGCCGCGATTCGGGGCGTGTCCTTCATTCCGAAGAGTTCCTGAATGCGTGCGCTGATCGTGGGCCCGCCGGGCTCGCGATAGACGATTTTTGCTTTCCGGCCGCCGGGCAGCTCGACCCGTTCCGGCGCGTGGCGGTCCAGCAGCGCCGTCCGGTGCGGTTGCAGCCAGCTCGTCAAAAAGGGCCGGGCGCTGCGGTCCTTCACCTCGCGGTAACTCACCGCGTCCTCGCAGAGGCTGAGCAGAATGTGGCGCCGCGCCTCGTCGTCGAAGACCGGAAGTTCGAGTTCGGGCATCCATTGCGCCAGGGAATGAAGCCGGCGGATGAATTGCGTGGCGGCGTCGTCCCAGCCGGGCAGGGGAAGCTCGTATCTTTCGATGCCTTCGGCCAGGCGCAGCGCGACCTCGTCGTCGGGCGAGACGTCGCGGTCGCGCGATTCCAGCACGAGGCCGCGGAAGCTGCGCTCGCGCCGCTGCACGACGCGGTTCGACGCGGGATCGAAGAGAATTTCATCGCCGTCCCGGAAATCGGCGGGAAACATTTCCCGGAGCCAGTCCTCCTCGATTTCCGTGGCGAGGCTCAGCGTCACCTCCGCCTCCCCGGCGCTTTTGCCGATCTCGGTGATTTCCGCCGCGACGATCAGGCGGCTGTTCTGCGCGAGGCTGCTGCGGGCCAGCAGGCCGCGCCGGCCGTGGACGAGATCGCATTGCAGCGTGCCCATGCTCCGGCGGCGCGCGACCTGGTCGCCGAAGCCTGCCAGCACGCAGCGGGCGATTTCCTCGTCCGGCGGCGCCGTTTCCTCCAGGGGGAGCTTTTCGGCTTCGGCGATGTCGAGAAACTGCTGCATCAACCGCCCCACCTGCCGCGCGGCGTCGGCGTGAATGGCCAGCCGCCGGCAGGATTCGACGCGGAAGTCCTGCCGGCGGGCCCATTGCCAGGCGCGTATCAGGACGGAGAAATCGGAGATGCCGCCGCCGAACAATTCCTCGCGCTCCGCTTCCACGCGGCGGTCGGCTTTCAGCAGAATCCCGCGCGTCTGGGTGAAGGCGGCGATCATCGCCGCCGCCCGCACGCAGCCGCGCCGGGCGGCTTCGAGGAACAGCCGCGCGTAGCGGGGATGCACCGGAAAAGGCAGCATCTGGCGGCCGGTGTCGGTGAGGTGGCCGCCGGCATCGATGGCGCCGAGGTCGCGCAGCAGCGCTTCCGCGCGTTCGAGGCCCTTCCAGTCCGGCGGTTCCAGCCAGCGGAAGTCGCGGAGTTGGGCGAAACCGGCGGCCTTGAGGTTCAGCACGACCTCGGTCAGGTCCAGCCGGCGAATTTCCGGAATTTCCTGCGCCGCGCGTTTTTCGTGTTCGTATTGCGTCCACAGGCGGAGGCAGCGGCCCGGGGCGGTGCGGCCCGCGCGGCCGGCGCGCTGATCGGCGGAAGCGCGGCTGATTTTTTCGATGAGCAGCGTGTCGATGCCGCGCTGCGCGTCGAATTTCGCCAGGCGCGCCAGGCCGGCGTCCACGACGAGCGTCACGCCATCGATGGTGAGCGAGGTTTCCGCCACGTTCGTGCTGACGATCACGCGCTGCGGCCCGCCGGGTTCCACGGCGCGGTCCTGCTCGCCGGGCGGCAATTCACCGTGCAGCGGCAGGATCAGCGCGCTTCCGCCCAGGCGGCCGCGCAATTCGGAAAGGGTCCGCGAGATTTCGTAGGCGCCGGGCATGAAGACCAGCGCGTGGC
>Ga0075012_10006202_pt1 | contig 10855 bp, 9 predicted proteins | sample All_14_2_FD_71474 | JGI IMG/M metagenome (GOLD analysis project Ga0075012, IMG submission 71474) | Freshwater microbial communities in response to fracking from Pennsylvania, USA - Allegheny Zone_MetaG_DW_15 | ecosystem: Environmental > Aquatic > Deep subsurface > Groundwater > Drilled... | reverse complement strand
GCGAGGAGCCGGCGGCCATCCGCGCGGCCATCCTGGCGGCCTGCCCCGGTGCGCTCGAGATTGGCGACCGGGCAGGGGCCATTGCAGCCGCCCTGTCGGATCTGGCGGCCGGCGATGTCGTCGTCGTCGCCGGCAAGGGCCATGAACAAGGCCAGACGGTGAAGGGCGAAACCCGCCCCTTCGACGACCGGGCCGTGGTGCGTGCGGCCCTTCGCGTCCTGAAAGGCGGTGCGGCATGAGCGTTTCAACGGAACTCCAGCCGCTCTGGACCGCCGATGACATTGCCGCCGCCACCGATGGCCGCAAGCTGGCGGATTTCCATGTCGCCAATGTCGTCTTCGATTCCCGCCAGGTGCAGACCGGCGATCTCTTCGTCGCCCTGAAGGGCGCCAGCGCCGATGGCCATGACCATGTCGCCGGTGCCCTGGCCAGGGGCGCGGGCGGCGCCCTGGTCGCCCATGTGCCCGCCGGCTTGTCGCCCGACGCCCCCCTGGTGGTGGTCGAGGATACGATGACCGGGCTGGAGGATCTGGCCCGGGCGGCCCGTGCCCGGGTCGATGCCGTCGCCATCGGCGTCACCGGCAGCGTCGGCAAGACCGGGACCAAGGAAGCGCTGAAGGTGGCGCTGGCGCCCAGCGGGCCGACCCATGCCTCGGTCGGCAGTTTCAACAATCATGTGGGCGTGCCCCTGACCCTGGCGCGCATGCCCGCCGGCACCCGTTTCGGCGTCTTCGAAATGGGCATGAACCATGCGGGCGAGCTGACCCCGCTGTCCCGCCTGGTGCGGCCCCATATCGCCATCGTCACCACGGTGGAGCCGGCCCATATGGCCTTTTTCGACTCGGTCGAAGCCATTGCCGACGCCAAGGCAGAGATTTTCGCCGGTGTGCCGGCCGGAGGCGCCGCCGTCCTCAACCGCGACAACCGCCATTTCGAGCGTCTGAGCACGGCGGCAAAAGCGCGCGGTCTCCATGTCGTCGCCTTCGGCACGGGCGAGGGCTGCCATGTCCGCCTGCTCGATCTCGCGCTGAAGCCCGATCTGACCGTGGTCGATGCCATGGTCGGCAGCCGCCCCGTCACCTATAAGATCGGCGCGCCGGGCCGCCATTGGGCGATGAATTCGCTGGCGGTGATGGCGGCGGTCGAACTGTCGGGTGCCGATCTCTCGCTGGCCGCCATGGCGCTGGCCGATATGGCGCCACCCGCCGGGCGCGGACGGCGCCTGACCGTGAACCTGCCGAAGGGCGGCAGCTTCACCCTGGTCGATGAAAGCTATAATGCCAGCCCGGCTTCGATGCGGGCGGCCTTTGCCAATCTGGCCCTTTCCACCCCCGGTCCCCGGGGCCGGCGCATCGCCATCCTCGGCGATATGCGGGAATTGGGCGAGAATGCCGATAGCCTGCACGCGGGGCTGGCCCCCGACCTCGCCGCCGCCGGCGTCGATATTGTGCATCTCTGCGGGCCGCATATGCGCGCCCTCTACGACGCCCTGCCCGAGCACCTGAAGGGCCATTACGCCATCGACTCGAAGACCCTGGCCTCTTGTGTGTCCGAAGGGATTCGTCAAGCAGATGTTGTGGTGGTTAAGGGATCTTTGGGCAGTTATATGGCCGTCATCATCGATACACTACTAAAGCTTGATTCGGCTGATTCGCCCCGTTGAGGGGTCTGAATCGCTTTCGGGAAGCATCATGCTCTTCAACCTTCTGGCCCCCTTGGCCGATGATTTCGCTGTCTTCAACCTTTTCCGGTACCTGACCTTCAGGACCGGGGGAGCGACGCTGACCGCGCTTCTCGTCGCCTTCGTGCTGGGCCCGCGCCTGATCGCCTGGTTGAAGACCAAGCAGAAAAAGGGCCAGCCCATCCGTAGCGACGGCCCGCAAAGCCATCTGCTGACCAAGCAGGGCACCCCGACCATGGGCGGCTTCCTGATCCTGATCGGGCTGGTGGTTTCCGTCCTGCTCTGGGCGGACCTGTCGTCGGGCTATGTCTGGGCGGTGACCACGGTGACCCTCGGCTTTGGCCTGATCGGCTTTGCCGACGACTATCTGAAAGTCTCCAAGGTCAATCCGAAGGGCGTGCCGGGCAAGCTGAAGCTGCTGCTCGAGATCGTGGTGGCGACCGGGGCTGTGGTCTGGATCGTCATGCTGACGACGCCGGATCATTCGACCGCGCTGGCCATTCCCTTCTTCAAGAATCTGCTGATCCAGCTTGGCTGGTTCTTCGTCCCGGTTGCGGTCTTCGTCATCGTCGGCGCCGGCAATGCGGTGAATCTGACTGACGGTCTGGATGGTCTCGCCATTGTCCCGGTCATGATCGCGGCGGGGGCCTTCGGCATTATCGTCTATCTCGTCGGCAATTTCCGCTTTGCCGACTATCTCCAGATCCATCATGTCGCCGGGGCCGGCGAACTGGCGGTTTTCTGCGGCGCGCTGGTCGGGGCCGGGCTCGGCTTCCTGTGGTTCAATGCGCCGCCGGCCATGGTCTTCATGGGCGATACCGGCTCGCTCGCCCTTGGCGGCGCGCTGGGCGCCATCGCGGTCGCCGTGAAGCATGAACTGGTGCTGGCCATCATCGGCGGGCTCTTCGTGCTCGAAACCGTGTCGGTCGTGGTGCAGGTCTTTTCCTTCAAGCTGACGGGCAAGCGGGTCTTCCGCATGGCGCCGCTGCACCATCACTTCGAACAGAAGGGCTGGTCGGAGCCGACCGTCGTCATCCGTTTCTGGATCATCGCCGTGGTGCTGGCGCTGATCGGCCTTTCCACCTTGAAACTGAGGTGAGGCCATGATCGTCGCCGACAGCTTCAAGGGACAGAGGGTCGCCGTTTTCGGCCTGGCCCGGACGGGGATTTCCGCCGCCCGCTCGTTGATGCTGGGCGGCGCCACGGTTCTGGCCTGGGACGACAAGCCGGCCTCCCGCGACAAGGCGGCGGCGGAAGGGGTTCCCCTGGCCGATCTCCGCGCGGCGGACTGGTCGGGCATCGCGGCCCTGGTGCTGGCGCCGGGCGTGCCGCTGACCCATCCCGAACCGCATGACGTGGTAAAGCTGGCGCGCGCCGCGGGCGTACCGGTGATCGGCGACATGGAATTATTCGCCCGGTCCAGCCAGCGGCTGGCCGGCACCCGCGTGGTCATGATCACCGGGACCAACGGTAAATCGACCACCACCGCCCTGACCGCCCATCTGCTGGCGGCGGCCGGCGTGCCGGTGGCCGTGGGCGGCAACCTGGGCACGGCGGTGCTCGACCTCCAGCCGCTGCCGGCGGGCGGGGTCTATGTCTTCGAGATTTCGTCCTATCAGATCGACCTGATCGACACGCTGGTGCCCGATGTCGGCATCCTGCTGAACATCACCCCCGATCACCTGGACCGCCATGGCGGCATGGCCGGTTATGTCGCGGTCAAGGAACGCCTGTTCCGCGACCAGCGGCCGGACCAGGTGGCGGTGGTCGGCATCGACGACGAATATTCGGCCGGTATCGCCGACCGGATCGCGCGGCGCGGTGGGGCTTTGCGGCCGCTTTCGGTCGGGCAGGTGCTGACCTCCGGCCTTTCGGCCCGCGACGGCACACTCTACGAGGATGGCATCGCCCGCTTCGACCTGGCCGCGCTGCCGCGCCTGCCGGGCGCCCATAATTGGCAGAATGTGGCGGCGGCCTATGGGGCCCTGCGCGGTCTCGGCCTCGGGGTCGAGGCGATCCTGGCCGGGCTCGACACCTTCCCCGGTCTTGCCCACCGGATGGAGCAGGTCGGCCACAAGGGCCATGTCCGCTTCGTCAATGACAGCAAGGCGACCAATGCCGATGCCGCGGCCAAGGCGCTGGCGGCCTATGACCGGATCTACTGGATTGCCGGCGGCGTGCCCAAGGCCGGCGGCATCGCCAGCCTCGGCACCTTCTGGCCGCGCATTGCCCGCGCCTATCTGATCGGCCAGGCGGCAGAGGATTTCGCCGCCACCCTGAAGGATCAGGTCCCCGCCATCATCGTCGGCACGCTCGAGGCCGCCGTTGCCGCCGCTGCCCGGGATGCCGCCGCCGACAAGGCGGGCGCGCCGGTCGTGCTGCTGTCGCCGGCCTGTGCCTCCTTCGACCAGTTCACCAGTTTCGAGGCGCGGGGCGACCGTTTCCGCAGCCTGGTGCAGGCGCTTGGCGAGGTGGCGGCATGACCACATTCACCTTCACCCGGACGGATAATTCGGTCGTCGGCCGCTGGTGGTGGACGGTCGACCGTTGGGCGATCATCGCGCTCACCGTGCTGATCATCATGGGCCTGGTGCTGACCCTGGCCGCCAGCCCGGCGGTGGCGGAGCGGATCGGCGTCGACCCCTTCCATTTCGTCCGCCGCCAGATCGCCTTCCTGGTGCCGTCGGTCGCGGCCATGTTCGTGATCTCGCTCATGAGCCCGGATCAGGTCCGGCGCCTGGCCTGCCTCGCCTTTGTGCTGGCGCTGGGTGCCCTGGCGGCGACCCTGGTGATCGGCGCGGAGATCAAGGGGTCCCGGCGCTGGATCGGGGTCGGCTCGCTTTCGGTGCAACCGTCCGAATTCGTGAAGCCGGCCTTCATCGTCGTCTCCGGCTGGTTGCTGGCGGAACGGCAACGCCATCCGGGTTTCCCGGGCGGGGTGCTGTCCTGCGTCGCCTATCTCTCGACCGTGTCGATCCTGCTGATGCAGCCGGATTTCGGCCAGACCATCCTGATCACCGCCATGTGGGGCGTGCAGCTTTTCGTGGCCGGCCTGCCCATGATCATCGTGCTGGTGCTGGGGGCGGTCGGTATCGTCGGCGTCTTCGGCGCCTATTTCCTGCTGCCCCACGTCGCCTCGCGCATCGACCGCTTCCTGAACCCGGAGGCGGGCGACAATTACCAGATCGAACGGGCGCTCGAAGCCTTTGTCTCCGGCGGTGTCTGGGGCCGGGGGCCGGGCGAGGGCACGGTGAAGCGCATCCTGCCTGACGCTCATACCGACTTCATCTTCGCCGTCGCGGGCGAGGAATTCGGCATGATCGCCTGCCTGGTGCTGGTCGCGCTTTTTGCCTTCATCGTGTTGCGGCTGCTTGGCCGGATGCTGCAGGAAAGCGATCCCTTCGTGCTTTATGCCGGGACCGGGCTGGTTGCCCAGTTCGGCCTGCAAGCCTTCATCAACATGGGCGTGAACCTGCATATCCTGCCGGCCAAGGGCATGACCCTGCCGTTCATTTCCTATGGCGGCTCGTCCATGCTGGCGCTCGCCTTCGGCATGGGCATGCTGCTGGCGCTGTCGCGGCAGCGGCCGGGCCATGGACTTTACGGGGGTTACCGGTGAGCGGCCAGGGCGTCATCGTGCTGGCTGCCGGGGGCACCGGCGGCCATGTCATGCCGGCCCAGGCGCTGGCGGCGGAATTGCGCCGCCGGGGCCGCAAGGTCGCGGTCATGACCGATGTGCGCGGCGAGAGATTCCGCGCCGGCTTCGGCGATATACCCTTTGCCGTGCTGCCGGCGGGCACTTTCGCCGGGCGTGGGCCGCTGGCGAAGCTGCGGGCCGGCCTCGACATCATTCGCGGCACCCTGCGGGCGCGGCGCCTGTTAAAGCAATGGGGCGCGGCGGCGGTCGTCGGTTTCGGCGGCTATCCATCGCTGCCGCCGCTGATGGCGGCGGTCAGCCGGGGCATTCCGACCTGCCTGCATGAACAGAATGCCGTGCTTGGCCGGGTCAACCGGCTGATGGCGCCGCGCCTCTCGGCGCTGGCCCTGTCGTTCGCCGTAACCGAAGGGCTTTCGGCCAGGGACAAGGGCCGGGCGATCTGCACCGGCAACCCGGTCCGGCCGGAAATCGTCGCCATTGCCGCCAAACCCTATGCGGAACCGACGGACAATGGCCTGTTCCGCCTTCTGGTGCTGGGCGGCAGTCTCGGCGCCAAGGTGATGAGCGATGTGGTACCGGCGGCGCTGGCCCTGCTGCCGCCCGCCCTGAAGGCGCGGCTTCAGGTCACCCAGCAGGCCCGCGAGGACGAGGCCCGCAAGGTTGCCGACATCTATAAGGCGGAAGGGATCGCGGCCGATCTCGCCCCCTTCTTCAACGATGTGCCGGAACGGCTGGATTGGGCGCATCTGGTGATCGCCCGGGCCGGCGCTTCCACTGTCGCTGAACTGGCGGCGGCCGGGCGTCCGTCGATCCTGGTGCCCCTGCCGAGTGCTGCCGACGATCACCAGACGGTGAACGCCCGCGCGCTGGCCGATGCCGGGGCCGCCTTTGCCGTGCCCCAGCCCGAGTTCACCCCCCAGGATCTGGCCAAGCGCCTACAGCGCCTGGCCCTGACGCCTGCGCGTCTGGCCGAGGCGGCCCAGGCGGCGCGCGGCCAGGCCAAGGTCGATGCTGCCGCCAGGCTGGCCGACCTCGTCGAAAGCTTGAAACCGCAGAACATGATTTCGCGCCATTCGGAAAGGGTTGCCGCATGAGAGCGCTGCCGCTCGACATCGGGCCCATTCACTTCGTCGGCATCGGCGGTATCGGCATGTCCGGCATCGCCGAGGTCATGCATAACCTCGGCTATCGCGTCCAGGGTTCGGACATGGCCGACAGTGCCAATGTGAAGCGCCTGCGCGAAGCCGGGATCCCGGTCGCCGTCGGCCATCGCCCGGAAAACCTGGGCGAGGCCCGGATCGTGGTGATCTCCTCTGCCGTCAAGGCCGGCAATCCGGAACTGGATGCGGCGCGCCAGCGCTTCCTCCCCGTGGTGCGCCGGGCTGAAATGCTGGCGGAACTGATGCGCCTGCGCTGGTGCGTCGCGGTGGCCGGCACCCATGGCAAGACCACCACCACTTCGATGATCGCGGCCCTGCTGGATGCGGCCGGGCTCGATCCCACCGTGATCAACGGCGGCATCATCAATGCCTATGGCACCAATGCCCGGCTTGGCGCCGGCGACTGGATGGTGGTCGAGGCGGACGAGAGCGACGGCACCTTCACCCGCCTGCCGGCGACCATCGGCGTCGTCACCAACATCGATCCGGAACATCTGGATTTCTATGGCACCTTCGAGGGGGTGAAGGACGCTTTCCACCACTTCGTGGACAATGTGCCCTTCTATGGCTGCGCCATTCTCTGCATCGACCATCCGGAAGTGCAGGCCCTGATCAGCCGCGTGCCGGATCGCCGCATCGTCACCTATGGCATGAGCCCGCAGGCCGATATCCGCGCGGTGAATGTGCGCTTTGCCGCTGGCGGCGCCAGTTTCGACGTGCAGATCACCGACCGGGTCAGTGGCGAGAAGCGCATGGTCCGCGACCTGCGCCTGCCCATGCCCGGCGCCCATAATGTGCTGAACAGCCTGACCACCGTCGCCATCGCCCGGGAGATGGGGTTCGGCGACGAGGTGATCGCCAAGGCATTGGCGACCTTCGCCGGCGTGAAGCGCCGCTTCACCAAGACCGGCGAAGTGGGCGGCATCACCGTGATCGACGATTACGGCCATCACCCGGTGGAGATTTCCGCCGTGCTGCGCGCCGCCCGCACCGCCTATACCGGCCGGGTGATCGCTGTCGTCCAGCCGCATCGCTACAGCCGGTTGCAGAGCCTGTTCCTCGATTTCTGCACCTGTTTCAACGATGCCGACACGGTGATCGTGGCCGATGTCTATGCTGCCGGAGAACAGCCCATCGAGGGTGTGAGCCGCGACCATCTGGTCGAGGGCCTGCGCGCTCACGGCCATCGCCATGTGATTGCCCTGCCGGGGGCGGATGCCCTGGCCTCCATCGTCGGTCAGGTAGCGCGGCCGGGCGACCTCGTGGTCTGCCTCGGCGCCGGCAATATCACCCAATGGGCGGCGGCCCTGCCGGCCCAGTTGCAGGTCGAAATCAGCGGCTCCGCCGCCAAGGCCGGGCAGGGCTGACGATGATGACCGCGCCCGCCGCCAAATCCCTGATCGACCGCCTGCCCGCCATCAAGGGCCGGGTGAGCGCGGGCGCGCCGCTGGCCAGCGTCACCTGGTTCCAGGTGGGCGGCCCGGCCGAGGCGATGGTGCGCCCGAAGGATCTCGAAGATCTGGTCACCCTGCTGAAGGGCCGGCCGGCGGAGGTTCCGCTGCTGGTGCTCGGCGTCGGCTCGAACCTGCTGGTGCGCGATGGCGGATTGTCCGGCATCGTGGTGCGGCTGGGCCGGGGCTTTGCCGGGATCGCGGTCGAAGCCGGGGCCAGGCTCCGGGTCGGGGCCGCGGCGCTCGATCTCAATGTCAGCCTGGCGGCGCGCGATGCGGGGATTGCCGGGCTCGAATTCCTGCGCGGCATTCCGGGCACCATCGGCGGCGCTTTCCGCACCAATGCGGGCGCCTATGGCGCCGAACTCCGCGATGTCCTGGTCGAGGCGACCGTGGTCGATGGCGCGGGCGAAATCCGCGTGCTTGGGCCTGAAGCGTTCCATTTCACCTATCGCCACAGCGATTTCCCGGCGGATTGGATCGTGACCGAAGCCGTGCTCCAGGGCCGGCCGGGCGTTGCCGCCGAGATCGGCGCGCGCATGGATGAAATCGCCGCCGCGCGCGAGGAATCCCAGCCGGTGCGCAGCCGCACGGGCGGGTCCACCTTCAAGAACCCGCCGGGTTACCGCGCCTGGGAACTGGTCGATGCTGCCGGCTGCCGGGGCCTGCGCCGGGGCGGTGCCGTGGTTTCGGAAAAGCACTGCAATTTCCTGATCAACGAGGGTGGCGCCACGGCCGCCGATATCGAAGGGCTTGGCGAGGATGTCCGCCGCCGGGTCCATGAAAAGTCCGGCGTTACCTTGGAGTGGGAGATTATGCGTCTTGGCCATCACGCGGGCGATGCCGTGCAGGAGGTGGGCCAATGAGTGATCCCCGGCATATCGTCGTCCTCAAGGGCGGGCTGTCGACCGAGCGCGAAGTCAGCCTGAATTCAGGGGCTGCCTGCGCCAGGGCGCTGCGCAATGCCGGCTTCGAGCATGTGACCGAACTCGATGTCGGGGCCGATGTCGCCTTGCGACTGGCCGAACTGAAGCCCGATGTGGCGTTCAACGCGCTGCACGGCCGCTTCGGCGAGGATGGTTGCGTGCAGGGTATTCTCGAGCTGATGCGCATTCCCTATACCCACTCCGGCGTGCGCGCCTCGGCCATCGCCATGGATAAGCCGGCGGCGAAGGTCGTCTTCGCGGCGGCCGGCCTGCCGCTGGCCGAAGGGGTCGAGGCGACGGCGGGCGAGGCGGCAGCCAGCCACCTGATGAAGCCCCCCTATGTGGTGAAGCCGACCAACGAAGGATCGTCGGTCGGGGTGCATATCGTCCGCCCGGGCGACAATCGTTATCCCCAGGGTCTCACCGAAAGCTGGGCCCCGACCAAGGCTGTCCTGTTGGAGCGCTTCATTCCCGGCCGGGAACTGACGGTCGCGGTCATGGACGACAAGGCGCTGGCGGTGACGGAGATCCTGCCGGCGACCGAATTCTATGATTACGAGGCGAAATATGCCGCCGGCGGTTCGCGCCATGTGGTGCCGGCCGAAATTCCCGCTGCGGTGACCGAAAAGGCCAAGACCCTGGCGCTCGCGGCCCATCGGGCGCTGGGCTGCCGGGGCGTTTCGCGCACCGATTTCCGCTATGATGATACGCCGGGCGGCACCGGCGAACTGATCGTTCTCGAAGTGAATACCCAGCCGGGCATGACCGCCACCTCCCTGGTGCCGGAACAGGCCGCCTATCTCGGCATGAGCTTCGAAGCCCTGGTCACCTGGATGGTGGAGGACGCCTCATGCGATCGCTGAACGACATCATCGGCGGCCTCCTCGGCGGCAAGAGCGCGAAACCCCGGAAGCGCCGGGTGATGGAAGCCAAGCCCCGCCCCCTCGGCGAGGCGGTGGCGCGCGGCCTGCCGGGCCTCGCCAATCTGGGCCTCAAGGGCAAGCTATTGCTTGGCGCGGTCGGCGGCGTGGTCCTGGTCACCGGGCTCCTGGCCGTGACCGGCAAGCTTTCGGATATCAAGGATAGCGCGGGCGCCAGCCTGCTTCGTCTCGCCCATGACAAGGGCTTCATCGTCCGGAGCGTGACGGTTTCCGGGCGCAGCGTGGTCAAGGCCGGCGATGTTCTCGCCGCCCTCGATATCGAGCGGGGCGACGATATCCTCTCCCTCGATCTCGGCGCGGCGCGGGAACGGCTGATGAGCCTGTCCTGGGTGCAGTCGGCGACGGTCGAACGGCGCCTGCCTGACAGCATCCATGTCACCCTGGTCGAGCGGCGTCCCATGGCGCTCTGGCAGACCGAGGGCAAGATGCATCTGGTCGACCAGAACGGCATCGCCATCGTCGGCGAGGGGGCGCAACTGGCACTTTATGCCAAGCTGCCGCTGATCGTCGGTGACGACGCGCCGAAATTTGCCGCGGAACTGATCGATCTTCTGGCGCGGGAACCCTCGATCGGCACCCGCGTGCAGGCGGCGGTCCGCGTCTCCAAGCGGCGCTGGAACCTGAAGCTCGACAATGGCGTCGAAATCCGCCTGCCCGAAGAGGGTGTCGAGGCGGCCTTCGACCGGTTGGCGGCGCTGGAACGCACCGAGCGCCTGCTGTCGCGCGATATCACCGTGGTCGACATGCGCCAGGCCGACAGGCTGGTGGTGCGCCTGTCCGATGGCGCGGTCCAGCAGATGGCGGTGCCCCCCGCCAAGAACACCTGACGGCCCGAGGAGGACGAACGCACAATGGCCGCCGCCCGCAATAGCCTGATCGCCGCGCTCGACGTCGGAACGACCAAGGTTGCCTGCTTCATCGGCCGCATCGATGCGACCGGGCAGGTGCGGGTGATCGGTATCGGCCACCACGCCAGCCGGGGCATGCGCGCCGGCACCGTGACCGACATGGAGGCGACGGAACATGCGATCCGCGCCG
>Ga0075012_10006198_pt1 | contig 10861 bp, 10 predicted proteins | sample All_14_2_FD_71474 | JGI IMG/M metagenome (GOLD analysis project Ga0075012, IMG submission 71474) | Freshwater microbial communities in response to fracking from Pennsylvania, USA - Allegheny Zone_MetaG_DW_15 | ecosystem: Environmental > Aquatic > Deep subsurface > Groundwater > Drilled... | reverse complement strand
CGCGCTCGGGGCATAACCTGTGGCCCGTCTGCAACGGGTCTTCATCGACACCAGCGAGCTGTTCCCGTTCACGATCATGGACGTGCTGCTCACCCTGTCCGAAGACTTCCTGTTCACCTGGGTCTGGACCGACGAACTCCTGAACGAGTGGGAGCAGGTCATCGTCCGCGAAGGCGTGCGCACCCCGGAGGCAGCGCGCTCCGTCACGGAAGCGGTGCGCGCGCACTTCGGCCGCTACCGCATCGCGCCGGAGCTGTACCGGGACAAGGCCACCGACGACCTCTCCCCCGATCCCGGTGACCGTCTGCACGCAGCCGCGTGTGTCCACGGCGATGTCGAAGTGCTGCTCACTCGGAACCTCAAACACTTCCGTACGCCCGCCATCGAGCAGGCCGGGGTACAGGTGATGACGTCGGATACGTTCCTCAACGGCCTGCTGACCCGTCGGCGTCAAGGTGTGGTCGAGTCGTTCATCCGTGCCGCGAACGGGAGGAAGAACCCGCCCACGACTCCCGCGGAACTGGCGGACACGATCGCGAATGCGGGTGTGCCCCGATTCGCCGAACGGCTCAGGCCGTATCTCTTGCGCTGACCCCACTCGTCCATAAGGACGCCGCCCAACCGCTCGTGAAGCACTTATGAGTCCGAGGGCACCACGGGCCAGGCTGGCTCCGTGATGTCTAGAGATCGAAATGCGCCGGAGGGTTGACCGCATCAGTGACCAGTCCGGTGATGTGCGCGATCGCCCAGGTGACTTCGCGACCGATGAGGTCGATAGCGGCGAAGAAGGGGATCTCTTCGGCGTCAAACCTCATCATCGGGGTGAACGCGAACCCCGACTCGGCGTCCTCTGTGTCAGGTCCGATTTCGAGCACGCGAGTCGGCATCTCGATCGTGCCGAGCACCTGGCGTTCGCTCACGATGTCGAGGCTCTCGCCCGCGATGAGATTCAGCTTGTCGCCGAGGCGGTCATCGTTCCACAAGCCCTCCACCGTGAACGTCCCGCCCATTTTGAAGTCGGTGAGCATGACCGACACCGCGAACCCGACGTCATGCTTCTCCAGGTTGTTCGAATCGCGAAGGGCGAGCAGGAAGGGCCGTCCCGACACGAAGGGCTCGAACGCGCGGAATCGATCTGCGATATCCGCGGGGAACTCCGGGTGCTGCTTGAGCCAGTTCTGCCAGCCGATCTCTGCGTTGTGAATCGGGAAGTTGCCGTCACCGGGCTTCGCAGGCTTCGTGAACTTGTAACCGATCGAGTTGGTCAGGCGATTCAGCGCGTTCCGGAAGTTTTGGAGCACGTCACTCATGCGGTTGTACCAGTCCTCCACGGGAGGCATCGGCGATGTGTGCATCACGAGATCGATGGTCTTGTCGTCGGCGTGCAGTTCCTGGGCGAGCGACACGGGACTCGTCGCCCACCACTCGTCCATGTCCGATCGAAGCGCTTTGGCGAGCTTGAAGGCATGCGCCAGCTTGCCGGTTGCCGCTTTGCGGAGCGACGGGTCGTCGAGGTCCATACCCTTTATCTTGTCCGTGACATCCGACACCCTCACAGGCTCAAGCCGTGATCCGGTGCGCTCCGACCGCTGGCGTCTCGCCCGAATCTGGTTACGTCCGGCAAGCGTGCGGCGCGCTCGCGTCGCTGCTCGATGGCCTTGCGGAGCCGCGCGGCGGCCTCGTTGATCGGGAGGCGTTCGAGCTCGGCGAGCGAGCGTCGGGCTGAGGTGGCGCGCATCTCGTGGAGTGCGGCTTGGGCCCCGGTACTGGCGGCCGCGTAGTGCTCGGCGATGCGGATCTGCCCGCGCAGACGTGCCTTCGCGGCGGTCACCAGCCGCACAGGCTCGTCGGCCGCGAGCCCTGCCACGGCTTCGCGTGCGGCCTGGGTTGCCGCAACCAGGCCCCGGTCGGCGCGATCCCGCTCGAGCGCGGCGACGAACTGCTGCCGCGCGTCGTCCGCGTCGGCGGCGACGATGTGGAGCCGGTTCGTCTCCTGGCCGCGGGTCATGCCGACGTAGACACCTGCGGCGTCGAGGACATCGGAGAGGACCGTGTGGGATGCGGGCACGGTCGCACCCTGCACGCCGTAGGCGGTGGAGGCGTAGGCGAGGTGGGTGTGCTGGGCGACGTACTCGGCCGGCAACCGCACGGTGCGCTGCCGCTTCCGGCCGGTTCCGTTCTCGGTCGCCCACACCGTCTCGTCCTGGCCGACGGCCTGCACGGTCCAGGTCTGACGGTTCGCCACCTGCACATCGGAGTCGTTCTGCCGGGTCTGGATCACATCACCGGCACCGATGCTCATGCCGTCGCTGCCGGTCGTCGTGCGGGCGTCGTCGACCAGGCCGGAGCGCACGCGCGTCTCTCGGATGCGCGCGTTCAGTTCGCGCGCCTCGTCGTTCGTCGCCGTCGTGATCGCGTCCCCGTCCCGTGCATCACGCGCGATCGCCTCCTGCACCGCCTCGGTGCTCTCGTGCAGCACCACCAGGCCGAGGAAGTGCAGCCGGTCGAACAGTAGCGCCGGATGCTCACCCCGCCGCATCTGCACGCTGAGGTCCGCGTACTCCGGGTCGGCGAAGCGATGCACGGTTGTCATGTCGAACGTGCGCGCCGCGAGCTGCACGGCCATATCGAGGACGCCGCCCCTGCCGACAGCGGGGAGCTGCGCCCGGTCGCCCACGAGGGCGAGCGTTGCGCCGTGCTCGTCCGCAACAGTCAGCAGCGCGAGGGCGGTGTCCTGGTCGAGCATCCCCGCCTCGTCCACCACGATCCGCTCGCCTCGTGCGAGCTGCGCGGCGGTCGAGGGGCCGGTGTAGGTGCTGCCGTTCTCCGGGTCGGTGTCGCCCACGACCAGGCGGGTCCAAACGCCGTCCCGGTTCCAGCGCCAGCCGTGCTCGTGGACGAGCTTCGCCACGCTGTCGGTCGGCACGCCGAGTTCCTGAGCTGCGACATCGGCGGCCTTCTTCGTCGGCGTCACGACCCGCGTGCGCCGCCCCTGGCCGGTGGCCGCTTCGATCGCGGTTCTGAGCATGGTGGTCTTGCCCGCGCCGGCCGCGCCCTCGACCACCACGAGCGGGTCGGTCCCCGCGACCGCGGCGGCTGCCTGCGCCTGCTCCGCGTCCAGGCCGGCCGCGTGCGCCAGGTGCGCCATGTCCGGCACCCGGCGCGCGCCGGGGGTTGAACGAGCAGCCAGCCGGTCGCGCAGGTTCGTCTCGACCGCGACAACGTGCAACGTCGTGAGGTGCGCAACGTGCTCGGGCCGCACACTGTCGGGCGGCAGCACCGACAGGCAATCCTCGATCGCCAGCCGCGTCGTGATCGCAACCATGTCGCGCAGCGCCTCGGGGGTTGCGCGCACTCCGGCCTCGGTGATGATGCGGGTGACGTGCTCCTGAACGTCATGCACCGTCCAGGTCGATGCAGCAGCGGCGCAACGGTCCAGTGCGCGGGATGCGACCTGTTGCACGCTCAGGTCATCGAGCGCCACCGGCGCGCGTCGGCGCACCCTCGGCGGGTCCGGCGTGTAGCCGGCCGTGTCGAGCTCGGTGCGCCAGGCGGCCTCGTCCTTGAGGGTGGCCGGCTTCTTGGCCGGCCGCTCGTGGTCCCAGGCCATCGCCTCCAGGCGGCCACGGACGACCGGGCCGGGCTCCTGCCCCGGATGCGCCGCCTCCCACTCTGCGCGGAAGCGGTCGAGGTTGCGCTGCACCTGCGCCGACCGCTTGCTCATCAGGGCGTTGTAGGGCTCCAGCTCCGCGACCTCCCCGGTCACAGGGTCGAGCGTCAGGCCGTGGGCGTCGAGCACTTGGGCGAGGTGCGGGTGCGCGGCGATGACCGCCGTGCCGAGGGCTCGGATCGCGCCCTGCTGCCGGAACAGCGCCGCCGTGTCCAGACCCCGCCAGCCGCCCGCCGCCCACACGCGGGCGCCGATCTGGAAATCGATGTGCCGGTGCGGGTCGCCGGCGCGCGAGGTGTGATGCACGATGGAGACGGTTTCGAGCTGCTGAACCGGCACCACCTCCTGCCTTCCGCGCGGGCCGATCCGGGTGACGCTGTGCTCGCCGAGCCAGCGCCGGATCTCGGTCACCGCATCCTTCTGTGCCACATCCAGCGCCGCCGACACCTCCGGGTGCAGAGCGGCCGCGATCGACAGCGACTTCGGGGCGTTCACGACCATCTCCATGAACCGAGGGCTGCCCTGCCTGCCCTCCCCTACCTGTCGAGGCTTGCCCATCGACTCGCCGGTGAGCGGGTTGATCCAGTCCACCCAGGCCGCGTGCTCCTCCGGGTTCAGCGCACCCTCGCCGATCACGGTCCCCTTGCCGTCGACCACGGCGAAATCCGCGATCGCCGTGCCGCCCTCCAGGTAGTAGTCGTCGGCGCAGGAACGGTCGGACTCCAAATAGCGCAGCGCGGCCGCGCCGGTGCCCCGGAACAGGATCACGCCGCCCTTCATGCCCGCCTCACTCTCATCTAATATTCTTGCAAATACCTACGGTAGCATCCGTGCATTCCTCTTGGGCTTGAGAATCCTGTGAGGTTCAGAGGGCGGTCAGAGAGTGGGACGGTCGGAGGATCGGGCCGTGCAGCCGAGAGGAAGAAGCGGGATCGGATGGTGCGGGCGAGGTGAGGATAACGGGGAGACGCCGGGCTGGGCTCGCGGCCGGCGATGCCAAGTCTCTAGGAAACGCGCCGCCCGAAAACGCCGATCGAGCAGTCGTCTTTGGTCGCAGCGCGAATCTGAGTGTTGATAGCCCGCTTCAGGCGCCGTTTGTACTCAGGGTTCTTCGAATGGCGGGTCGGTGCGGTGGCGGTGATCGCGATCAGCTTCTCGCATGCGGGTGCGAGCTGCCCCGATCGCTGGTCGTACAGGCTGGCACTCGTTCCGTCGCTCATGAGGATGAAGCCGGACACACCCTCGAGGGAGCCGCGGAACAGCCGCAGCGACGCACCCGCGTCGCTCGATGTGATAAAGGTCGTGGTGTTGGCAAACTCGGTGTTGTCAGGGGCCGACGCGACCTTTAGCACGCCGTGCTTCATGTACCCAACAACACCGTCGCCGACGTGGGCGATCACGAATCGGTCCTCCGACACAGCGACCGCCAGGAATGTCGTTGCCAGATCGGCAACCTCGCAGCCGATCTTGTCCGCGGTCTTCGTTAGGCCGCGACGAAGATGCTCAACGATGTCCTGCCTCGCTTGAGCGGCATCGTCGCTGGTTGCAAAGTCGTGGAAGCGCTCGACTAGCAGACGGCAACCATCGCGGACCACTGACTGAGCCCCGTACTCCGAGTGCCTTGCCGAGCCGGCGCCGTCGGCAAGGCAGAGAACCTGGATGCCAGCATGACGAGCGTAGGCGGTCCGGTCCTGCCCTCGGGTGCCGTCGACTTGGTGCCCTCGACCTCGTACCTGGTAGTGGAACTCGTTGAACAACTAGAGCTCCGCCCAGCCGCGGAGCCCTTCGAGGTCGAGCTTCACGGTGTCGCCCGGCGTCGACCGGGACACGCGGGAGACCGACTTGGAGAGCCACTCGAAGAACTCCTTGAACTTGAGTCCCTGCAGACGTAGCGGGGGGCGGTCAGCCGGGCTGAAGCGAGCAAGAACTGTCATATCGGCGTCCTTGCCGATCCCGATGGGGAAGACCGTCAGCTTCCGGGCCGCGATCAGCTCGGTGACACGCTGGACTGCTCGTTCAAGCTCAGCCGGGCTTCCGTTGGGCTGTCCGTCGGTCATGAGCACGAGCCACGGCTGGTAGTAGAGCACGCCGCTGCCCGAGTAGACAGACTTCCGCTTCTCAAGGGTGTCCAGCGCAAGATTGACGCCCTCGCCGAGGAAGGTCAGGCCGGACGGGTCGATCGTGTCGATCCGCTCGAGTTGCTCGATGCTCGCGTAGTCCTGGATCAGCGTGGCCGCCGAGTTGAACTCGACGATGCTGACTTCTGCGGCGTCGTGTGCGTCGTCGTCTTCGTCGATGGCGTCGTAGAAGAGGTTCACGCCCTCGATGAGCTCGCGGATCTTGTCGCCCAACATCGAGCCACTCGTGTCGATGCAGAGTGACACGGGGACGCGGGGAGTCGGATTCTCGACGAGGTCGTCGGCGCTGATCTTGAGAGCCATTGCAGTGTTCCTTCCGTGTTGTCGTTCTCTAATTCCAGAACCAGTCAGCGATACGGGCCCAGAAGCCCTTCTTGGCAGCGGTCGCTGGCTGCGGTTGTGGCCGAGCGGCTCCAGTCCGGGCGCTTGCCGAGGTGCCTGTCGCTGTCCTGGCGGAACTCGACTGGGCGACTCGAGATGCTCCGGCGGCAGTGCAGGCGGGATCGGAGAACTTATGGCTGGTGGGCACCGGCTTGTAACTGCGTTGATGCCAGGCGACATTGCCGTAGGTGATGAATGGCTTTCCGCACCGCGTGCACAGACGGGCCGGGTCCAGGGTCGCCTGCTTCGTCTGGCATGTCGGGCAACGCCCATAGGTCAGCTGCGACTTGGGGGTAGGAGTACGGCAATCACTGCAAGCGACGAGTTGGCAGTTGGAGCAGAGGCCGTTGACGAGGTACTTCGTGCGGGTCTCCTTGCCGCAGTTGGCGCACTTCGCATAATCGCTCTTCTGGTAGCAATCCCAGCAGCGGCCGCCGTAGATCAGTGCGCTGGCCGGCTTGCGCTTCCCACACTGGCTGCAGGTCGTCTTGGTCTGGTTGCAGTCGTAGCAGAGCGTCGGCTCGTAGTAGGACTGGGTGTCCTCGTCCCATTGCCCCACGATCGCGTTGGGTCGTTCGCACTGTGGGCAGTCTCGGATCGGCGTGTCCGGGCGGAATGCTCGGAAGCGGAAGGGGTAGACCTCGTGCGACATGGGGTCGAAGTCATCGGGGCCACCGAAGAACGCGCTGTACTCACGGAACGCCTGGAGCCACTCTGTCGCATTCGGTCTCCGCTCGTAGCGCTTGCCGTCGCGGTGGAAGGTGTTCCAGAGCAGCGACTTCACGGGGAACGGCAGATGGCTCCACATGAACTTCCAGTTGCCCTCGGGCTGATCTCTATCCGAAGCACCCTGGAATTGGTAGGGGAACTTGCCTCCGGCGATCAGATCGCTCGGATCGCTCGTGTCCGCTCCGGTGCGCGCGTACGGATATTGGCCGGTCATCAGGATGTTGAAGAGCATCGTCGCCACCGCGAAGTTCTCCTCCTGCATGGTGCGGAGTCGGGAGGCGTATTCTCCGGTGACCGTCGGGGCCGTGAACATTGGCGTCCCGACGGCGCACGGATAGCCCTCAAGCTGCCACGAGTCCGCGTCGATGATCCACACGGCCTTCGATGAGTCGACCATGACGTTCTTCGGATTGATGTCGCCAACCAGGATGTTGAGCGAGTGCAGGTAGGAGACCTTCTCCAGGAACGAAACGCAGACGTCGACCAAGTCGCTTTTCGTCCAAGTCGGATACGCCTTCTTGAAGCGCCCAGGGTTCGTCACGGTTCGCTGGAGCTCGCGGCCACTTGCGCGCGGCATTATGTAGCCAAGGAAGTCTCCTTCGGTCGTAGCGAGTGTCGCGATCGGAAATGCGACGCCCTCGCGGCTCAGTCCCCGTGACAGCATCAGGTCGAGCTTCGAACGGCGATGCTCGGTTCGACTGTCCTTGTCAAAGATCTTCGCGACTCGAGTTGGCTGTCCTTCGATTTCGTAGACACGACCTTCTCCCCCTTCGCCGAGGAGAGCGCCTAGCCTGACGACTTCCTGGCCCACTGGGCTTGACGCGATGATGCGCTCCCCTTCGCCTGGAATCTGCACAGCAGGGAGGGGCTGATCGAGACCGCGAAAACGAGCGGACTTGGAAAACGGTTTGGCTACATGACTCGCCGAAGTCGAGGCGGTATCCAGGCCGTGTGGTGCCGTCTCCTGCCCCGCGGTTCGTGATGCCCGCTTCACCCATGACTGGAGTCCGAAGGCTGCCTGGACCTGTGGTAGAAGCTCCTTGAGCTCGTCGACGTCCTGCCGGTCCGCGAAGGTCGCGGTGCCATCGTCGACCTTCTGCTGCTTGGCCTCCAGCTTCCTGGCACCGCGCCCGTAGAGTGCCTGGTCGTCCTCGATTACTACGAGGCCATCGCTCGTAAGCGTGCCAGCGACGAGTCTCCGTGCGAGCTGCGCCGAGCGGAGGCGGATGCGGAGCTGGAGGGTGATGTCGTCGGTGATGACGCACATCTCGTAGCGGTCGCTGGCCCACTCCACGACCCTGAGGAAGCTGTCGTCGGCGTAGCGCGCGGAGTCGTCCCCGAGGTCAGTGCGGACGAGCCCCTGCGACTCTGCGTCATCGAGGAAGGTGAGTGCGATGCGGGATCGCCGGACGGCCTCCACCTGTTCCTCGGCCACGCGGGACGAGTGCTTCCCGGCGTACTTCTCCAGCTCGCGCACGACCTTGGTCGGCACCACGATCGGATTCTTCTGCGCGAGGATCGTCGGGGCGGTCCGTTCGAACAACCGCTTGAGCCCACCGGTCCAGCGGGAGTGGTTGTCCATGAAGATGTTCGTGTCGATGAACAGTCGTCCCCCGGCCTGCGTGAACTCAGTCGGGTCCAGCTCGGTCCTACTCACTGGCCCTTCTCCGCTCGGTGGCGGAACGTCACGTTGCTCCGAGCGCCGGCACTTACGCGGCTCGTGAACTCGGACATGGCCTCCGCCGCTCGGCCGCGACTTACCTCACGAGCGCGCTGGTACGCGAGGATCTCGTCGGCCGAAATCCGGTGATGCGTACCGACCATCTCAGCCACGATCTCGTCGGCTTCAATGAGCTTCATCAGCGTGGGGCGCGAGACGCCGAGCATCGCCGCTGCCTCGGTCGTGCTGTAAAGGTTCTTGACTGGGACGACGACGGCGCCGGACACGCTCTCCGCCTCAAGGAGTGCAAGCACCTTCTCGGCGGTGTGCACGGGGAGTTTGAGCGTCACCTCGATGGTGTCTCCTCCGCCCTCGATGGCGTCGCGAAGCACATCGACCGCCTCGTCTTCTGATCCAGACACCCGCACTCCTATTGCCACAACTGAATCTAAGTGTTGTAAGTGTAAGTTAGTGAAGCGAGTGATGCAAGTCGGAACTAGAGACGCCAGTGGACGTCGCCCCCGTGTAGGCGCACAAAGCTGCTGACCTTCGAGAAGGGCGGCGATACCAGCAGCTTCGGCTCAACCGATCTGCGCGCCGTGGGATGCGCGTTTCGATAGCCACGGTGCGGCGTTGGGACACCCCCAGCAGCCTTAATCCGCCTCTCCGCCTCGTCACCCCAGATCAAGTAGGCAACGGGGTCATCCTTCGCCCTGACGACTTGAAGTACAGCGTCGACAAAGTCCTGCCAGTCCTCCAAATGTCTCCCACGAGGACCCCCTGCTGGCACTGTGAGCGCTGCATTCAGCAGCAGGACCCCTTGCGTTGCCCATCCAGTGAGGTCGCCACTCGCAGGCTCCTGCCACTTCGATCCGAGGTCCCTCGAAATGGCGCGGAACACGGCCCGAAGTGCGCGCGGCTTGTCAATGCCAGCCGGCACCGAGAATGCCAGTCCATGCGCCTGTCCGGCGATCTTGAAGTAGGGGTCTTGGCCGAGGATCACCACTCGAATGTCCGCAGGCAAGACTGACCGCAGTGCCAAGAACACATCACGTCGCGGCGGATACGCCCCGGCGATGGACCCGCACAGCCGGTCGGCCAGACGCACGGCATCTGTCGTGTCATATCCCTGCTGGGCGAGTGCGGACACCCATTCAGCCGGAATCTCCGGTGTCGCCCTACCGACTGTCACCCGGCTCGGCCTTGGCGTCCGGGCGGGAGCAGCCCGCGAGCGCGGGCACGGGTGACCCACCCCTGCGCGGTGGAGAGCGCGACGCCGCTGATCTCGGCCATCGTCGCCGAAGGGTTCGGGTCGCCCCGGCCGGCGAGCCGACCGTGCTGGAGGGCGACGAGTTCGTAGAAGTCCGGGGTCTGCTTCGGGTCGCCGAGCGGCTTGAGCAGGTCACGCTCGGACATCTTGCGGCCGGAGGGCAGGGCGATCTTGCCGCCGGTGATCGTCTCGGTGCGCTTCATGGCGAACAGGCGCTTGTTGATCGCGGCCTCGATGCGGGCGGTCGGCAGCTCGCGCAGGAGCTGGCTCGTGATGGGGTCGCCGGGTCGCCACGGCAGGTAGATGACGCCGGTGATGCGCACCTCCTCGGGGACGGCGAACATCTGCCGCTGGAGCCGGATCATGATGCGGGTGTGCGTCTCGGTGTGCTCGATGTAGCGCCAGCGGCCGTCGACGGTCTCGTTCTCGTCGGACGCCGCCTGCGACTGGCGCTGCTCGTCGGTGACGAGCGAGTCGTCGTAGCCGAGGAGGGCATCGATCTCGTTGCTCGCGTCGTCCTCGCGCTCGCCGGGGAAGCGGTCGGGCAGGTACCAGCCTTCGGGCAGGTCGTCTGCGGTGATGAGCCCGTCGTAGGGCTGGTAGCCGCGGCGCGGAGGAGTGATGGGCACCTGCCGAGTGTATCGACTTTCCGGCTACCTCAGATACTTGCCGAAATCCATGTAGGGCACTACAGTCAGATAACTGCAACTATCTGCGACCGTCATACGGGCGTCGAGGACGCAGCCATCCGGGTGGAAGGAGCGCGGCATGATCGAGACGGCATCACGGGTCGAGTACCTGAACCGCGTCGAAGCGGCCGAGCGGTGTCGCATCCCCGTCTCATCCTTCGACAAGCTGCGGCGCGACGGCCTGGTGCCCGAGCCCGACGCCCGGATGGGCAAGCATCTGCTCTGGCGCGCCGACACCATCGACGAACTGCTGGCCCGCGGCGGGACGGATACCTGATGGCCGGGCGGCCGGGTAAGGACTCCCCGGCGCGGATCGATCCGCGC
>Ga0075012_10006196_pt1 | contig 10861 bp, 8 predicted proteins | sample All_14_2_FD_71474 | JGI IMG/M metagenome (GOLD analysis project Ga0075012, IMG submission 71474) | Freshwater microbial communities in response to fracking from Pennsylvania, USA - Allegheny Zone_MetaG_DW_15 | ecosystem: Environmental > Aquatic > Deep subsurface > Groundwater > Drilled... | reverse complement strand
TAGTGCCCCTCGCCCCACTCGTTCCAGTTGTCCAGCAGCAGCATCCGGCTCCCGAGCTGATCGGCCGGCAGCGCGGCGATGAAGGCCTTGGCCTCGCGCAGCAGCTGCTCGAACCCGGCCGGCGGGATCTTCCAGATGCTGCCTTCGTCGCGCCAGCCGCTCCACGCCTGCGACACGGTGACGACCTGCGGCAGGATGGCCAGCTCCTGCGTCTTGCGGATGTTGGCCATCTGCGCCTTGATGGCCTGCTCGGGCGCCGGGCTGCCCGGAATGCCCCAGCAGTAGGCGAAGGTGTAGTCGAGCCCCAGCTCTTTCATCAGGGCCAGGTGTTTCGGCTCAAGCCCGCGATACTCGCCGAGCAGATACAGCCCGCCGAAGCCCGCGTCGCGGCAGACCTGCCGCATCTTGCCGAAAGCGGCCCTGACCTTCTCGACGCTGCCGAGGTCTTTGACAAGATACTCCGGCCGGTAAATGAACAGGAGGGGCTGGTTGTCGACCTTGAGGTAGCTCGGGTGCTTGAAATAGTTCTCCATCCAGTACGGCAGCAGGTTCTCGAACAGGTCGCGCTCGTCGGCCACGCCGGAGGTGCCGCGCGACTGGTTCTCCCACATGATCGTGAACTTCATCTTGTCGACGAAACGCGACTTGAAGAGCGCGTCGTGGATCGCGGTGCCGAAGCGCGTCCGCACCGCGCCGCCCTGGCTCGCGCGGTACCAGCAGTAAATGAAGAACGACACGCCGTGCTCGACCGCCCACTTGGTTTCCCAGTCCGAGACCTGCGGATTCTCCTGCGCGTAGAAGCCCAGCGCGGGCGTGCGCTCCGGATGCTTCAGCACGTTGTCCCACATCTGAATCTTGTCCGCTTCCCACAGCGGGCAGTGGTGCGCGCCGACCAGCACCTGCGTCTTGGCCGGCACGGGCGTGGGAATATAGTCGAGCTTCCGCGGCGCGAGCGCGGGCAAGAACCGCACGCGGATATCGGCCTTCGCCACACGCCGGCCTGCGGCGTCGACCTCCACGGCCAGCACGCTGTCGCAGGCCGCGGAAGCGCTGACGGTCCAGAACACGTTCGTGGACTCGCGGCCGGCAATCGTGACCGCGCTCAGCGGCGGCGCCTCCAGCACGGACACCCCGTGCGGCAAAACAAGACGCGGGGCAAGGCTGACGTCCTCTCCCGCGTCATTCTGCAGCACCGCCACGACGCGCTCAGGCCGCCCGGCGCGGCACACGTGCGCCTCCGGCTCGAAGCGGAGAATGCGGGCCGAGTGTTCCGCTGCTTGTGCCCAATCTACGGCCCTCGTGGCAATCACAAACAAACATGCCGCAACACGAAGTATCCTCATTTTGAAATCCCTTATCCCTGAAAAGACGTAGAATACCACCGAACAATAAAGAAACGATGCTTTTTTGACCAATTTCCGCTAGATCATATTTGCACGATTAGTTAGTGTGCATAATTAAACAAGTTTTATCGATTGACGAATTCACACGAAATAAATATTCTATATCCATTCAAGCGGACAATACGTTTTTTTACGAGACCGCCCTACAATGACAAAACTTGATTCCATAGCCGAAATCCGGATGGGCGTGACCCTGCGGGGCCGCGACGCGACGCGTGCGGTCGAATCGGGGTCATGTTGTCTTGTTCGAATTAGCGACGTATCGCAAGACGGCACATGGGTCAACGCGGATTTCGCCCGCATCGAACCGGCCGAGCGCATTCGCGAGGAGCTGTTCTTGCGGCCAGGCGACGTGCTCTTCCCGAACCGCGGGACCCGCACAACAGCCATTGCCTATCGTTTGGCTGAGCCCCGGGTAATCGTGGGCGCTCAGTTCTTCATGCTGCGTCCGGATAGCTCGCGAGTCCTGCCGGAGTATCTCGCTTGGTTCTTGCGAACAGAGGAGTCGGCGCGGCATTTCGAGGGTTTGCGCAAAGGCACCTACGTCCAGATCATTCAGCGGAGTGACCTTGCGGAACTGACGATGCCCCTGCCGTCGCTGGAGGTGCAGCAGAAGATTGTGGAAGTCGCCGCGCTGGCGGTTGAGGAGCGCTTGGTGGCGGAACGGCTCGCGGCTCTGAAGGCACAACTGGTGAACGGAGAGCTCGTGGCGGCGGCGAGGGACAAGGACGTACTGACCACACGGACAAACAAGGACTGACAAGGACACGGGCATGAGCAAGATTGACCAGAGCCAGATCAACGACATCGCGTGGCGGGCGTGCGACACTTTCAGGGGCGTGCTCGATCCGGCCGACTACAAGAACTACATCCTCGTGATGGTCTTCCTGAAATACATCTCGGACGTGTGGCGCGACCACCGCGAACAGTATCTCAAGGAGTATCGGGGCGACGTCGTGCGTGTCAACCGCCGTCTGGCGCGAGAGCGCTTCCAGCTTCCCGAAGGGTGCGATTTCGCCAGCCTCTATGAACTCCGCAACAAATCGGACATCGGCGAGCGGATCGACGTGGCCTTGGGCGAGATCGAAGAGGCCAACAAGGAGAAGCTGGAGGGCGTCTTCCGCGAGGTCAGCTTCAACTCCGAGAACAAGCTGGGCCAGACCAAGGAGCGCAACGCCCGCCTCAAGCACCTGCTGGAGGATTTCGGCGATGAACGGCTCGACCTGCGGCCGTCGGTGGTCGGCGACGAGGATGTGATCGGCAACGTCTACGAGTATCTGCTGGAGCGCTTCGCCTCGGACGCGGGCAAGAAAGCTGGCGAGTTCTACACGCCGGGACAGGTCTCGACCCTGCTGGCCCGCCTGCTCGCGCCGAAGAAGGGCGACACCATCTGCGACCCCGCCTGCGGCTCCGGCTCGCTGCTGATCAAGGTGGGGCGGCAGGCCGACGAACGCGACTTCGCGCTCTTCGGACAGGAGAGCAACGGCACGACCCACGCCCTCTGCAGGATGAATATGTTTTTGCACGGCATGGACAGCTTCCGCATCGAATGGGGCGACACCCTTCGCAACCCGCGCCTGGTCGAACACGACCAGCTCATGAAGTTCGACATCGTGGTCGCCAATCCGCCCTTCTCGCTGGAGAAGTGGGGCATCGACGAGGCTCTGGCCGACCCCTTCCACCGCTACCACCGCGGGCTGCCGCCCAAGTCCAAGGGCGACTACGCCTTCATCACCCACATGATCGAGATCGCCCGCGAGGGCACGGGCCGCGTGGGCGTGGTCGTGCCGCACGGCGTGCTTTTCCGCGGCGGGGCCGAGGGCAAGATCCGCCAGAAGCTCATCGAGGAGAACCTGCTGGAGGCGGTCATCGGCCTGCCCGCCAACCTCTTCTTCGGGACCGGCATCCCGGCCGCGATTCTGCTCTTCAACAAAGGCAAGGCGCACGGCGACGTGCTCTTCATCGACGCCTCCCGCGAGTTCCAGAACGCCAAGAACCAGAACGTCCTGACCGAAGCCCATCTGGGCAAGATCGTCAAGACCTACCGCGCCTTCCAGACCGTGGAGAAGTACGCCTATCGCGCCACGCCGCAGGAGCTGGCCGATAACGATTTCAACCTCAACATCCCGCGCTACGTCGACACCTTCGAGGCGGAGGAGGAGATCGACCTCAAGGCCGTGAAGAAAGAGATCGCCGGGCTCGAGAAGCAGCTCGTGACCGTGCGCGCCAAGATGGACGGGTATCTCAAGGAGCTGGGGCTATGAGCGACGACGCACCCAAACTGATCATCTATCCGGCCAAGGACGGTCGGCCGGATATCCGCCTTCGCGTGGACGGTGGCACGGTCTGGCTGACCCAGTTGGAGGTTGCGGAACTGTTCGGCACGTCCAAGCAGAATATCAGCCTTCACATCAATAACATATTGAGGGAGAAGGAGTTGAACGCAATTTCAGTTGTCAAGGAATCCTTGACAACTGCCGCTGACGGCAAAGCGTACCGCACCAAGCTGTTCAACCTAGAGATGATTCTCGCCATCGGTTACCGGGTGAAGAGCCCGCGCGGCACCCAGTTCCGGCAGTGGGCGACGACCCACCTCAGCGAATACCTTGTGAAGGGCTTCATGCTGGACGACGAGCGACTGAAGAACCCCGGACAGCGACTAAACCCCTCGAATTCGATGGGTTTGGCAAGCTCTTCGGAGGTGTGCGTATGAAACTGCCGAAGGGATGGAAAACACTGTCGCTCAGTGCATTTCTTGAGCAACCCGAGTCAGGGGCAAGTGTGCTCTGTGAAGATGGAGAACCGCGCTCAGACGAGCCCGGAGTGCTCAAGTTAAGTTGTGTTACTGGTGGGCAATTCAATCCTAATGACCGTAAGAAGCCAATGGCTAACGAGGTTCAGCGGCTGACAACTTTTGCGAAGCGAAATACAATTCTGATCAGCAGGAGTAATACGCCCGCTCTTGTTGGAGCCTCTGCGTATGTGAAAAATGACGCTCCGTTTGCCTTCTTGCCAGACACATTATGGATGCTTTATCCTAAAAAGCATTCCATAGCTGATGTGTCGATGAAATGGTTGTCCTGTTTGCTGCTGTCAGATCCGCATCGTCTCGCCTTGCAGCGAATCGCTTCTGGAACAAGCGATAGCATGAAGAAAATCCAAAAGGGAGCTCTCCTAAAACTCAGAGTGGCGGCACCCCCTCTCCCCGAGCAGCGCAAGATCGCGGACATTATAAGCACATGGGACGAATCTCTGGAGAAGCTCGACGCGCTGATCGCCGCCAAGGAGCGCCGCAAGAAAGGGCTCATGCAGCGGCTGCTGACGGGCAAGCGGCGGGTGAAGGGGTTTGACAGATCGAACGGGAAGACAAGAAGTGATCGCTACGGCGTCTATCCCTCAGACTGGAAACACGTCTCATTGGGGAAAATAACCACTGAGGTCGTGACTCGAAACGCGGATGGCACAGCACTGCCGGTCTTGTCCTGCACCAAACACCAAGGGCTTGTCTTGTCGGAAGAGTACTTTGGGCGTCGAGTATATTCGGCTGATACAAGCGATTATCGTGTCGTAAAACGCGGGGAATACGCGTACGCAACGAATCACATCGAGGAGGGTTCGATCGGCTATCAGAATGTCTGTGATGCAGGACTCGTGAGCCCCATTTACACCGTCTTCCAAGGCACAGATGAGGTCGATGATCGCTATCTGTACAGGGTTCTGAAGAGCGCTCTGCTCATCCACCTCTATAGGGCCAATACGAGTTCGTCCGTTGATCGGCGCGGCGGCCTACGTTACGGCGAGTTTGCCAAGATACATGTCTGGCTTCCCGGCAAGATAGAGCAGCGTGCCATAGCCGACATCTTTGACACCTGCGACGAAGAACTGAGTCTTCTTCGAAAACAGCGCACGTCCATCGAAATGCAGAAACGGGGGGTGATGCAGAGGTTGCTAACGGGCGCAGTTTGCGTCAGAACGGAGAAGTATGGCTGAAGAGACAGATGCCCCAAAGAATGAAGACTTCTTGCGTGAAGCTTTCGCCAGTGAGCAAACATGTCTTGTTGCAAATCTCCGGTCGTCATCCCGCATTGTCCATGCTGGCGACCGTGGTGAAGTCAATGAACAGCATTTCATCGATTTCTTAAGGCACTATCTGCCGAATCGCTACACAGTAGAGAAGGCCATCGTGATCGACTCGCTTGGCCATGTCAGCGATTCAATTGATGTCGTTGTCTTTGACCGACAGTATACGCCAACGCTGTTGGATAACGATAAGCATCGTTACGTTCCTGCGGAGGCGGTCTATGCGGTCTTTGAATGCAAACCGAAGATCGACAAGGGATATTTGGAGTATGCTGCAGATAAGGCGGCATCAGTTAGGCGACTTAAACGGACATCAGTCGAAATAGCCCATGCGGGCGGGGTCTTTCCGGCAAAGAAGCTGTTCAACATCGTGGCAGGGATCTTGGCGATTGATGTCGACTGGAAAGACGGTTTTGGAGAAGTGTTTAGAACTGTGCACTCGGGCCTTACTGGGGACCGCGTTGTCGATTGTGGCTTTGCTGCGACTGGAGCATCTTTCGACGTGTTTGCTGGTTCAGGAGCCTATTCATATGGGCCGGCTGACAATGCACTTGCGTACTTTGCGTTTCGGTTATTGTACAAATTGCAGTCCTTGGCGACTGTTCCGGCTGTGGATTGGATGGCCTATGCGGAAATGTTGAGTGCCAAGCCAGAGGAGAAGTGATCATGTACGACTATTCAGAGCGCATCGAGAGTTTCCGTGATCAAAAAGTCAGGCTTAGCTCTGATTTTCTTGAGAAGCTGTTAGCGCATCGGCAATCGAACAGAGATCGACTCATCAGTCGGCTTCCGGATGAAATTCCGGGCGTCACCCTCGGGCAATCCAGTTTCAAGCCGCAGGGCTCGGTCGCCATGCAGACTGTCATCCAGACAAAGTATGTCGAGGATGAGTACGACATCGATGATGGCCTTGTCTTGTGGCGACATCAGCTAGTGGACGAGGATGGCAAAGAACTTACTGCCGTTGATTTGAAAGAGAAGGTGCGGAACGCGCTAAAGGATGGCCGCTTCAGTCGGCAGCCCAAGATCTGCACCAATTGTGTGAGGGTGTTCTATGCAGACACGGATGAAGAAAAGCACCATGTCGATTTTCCCGCATATAGAAGATGGGAAGACGAAAATGGAAATGAGCGTCGCGAGTTAGCAGGTGAAAAGGACTGGGCTGAGTCCGACCCTACACAAGTCAACGTTTGGTTCAACGATACAGTCGAGTCGAGAAACAACAGTGTTGCCGGCAAGGGCACGCAGTTCAGGCAGTTAATTCAGCTTTTAAAACGGTTCTGCCGAAGTCGGCCCGATGATCAGTGGGATATGCCGAACGGAATGAAGCTCTCCATGCTCGTTCATGAGTGCCAACCCGCTTATAACGCGAGGATAGATGTTGCCTTTCGTGATTTGTTGACTTCGTTGGAGTCGAGACTGCTGAGATCGAAGCGAATCTTAAATCTCGCTCATCCAAGTCGTCCCGCCATCACGAAGACCGATTATGATTCGAATGTGGTTGAGCTTCTGGAACACACACAAGAAGCTCTTGCTCAGCTCAAGGAGTTGGACAAGTCGGAAAATGACAATATGGATGCGGCTCGCATCGCATGGGATTGGATTTTTAGAAGCGATGGTTTCTTCAAAGAATTTGATGACAAGCGTAAAGAAGAAGAGAAGAAAGCGGCTTCTCAATACCAGAATCAAAGTGTCGGGTCGAAGCTTGTGCGAGTTGGCCAAACCGCAATGTCATTCTTTAACGTCCCTCACAGACAGCGACCGCAATGGAATATGCAACTTGTTGGACAAGGACAAGTACGGGTAAAAGGATACTTCACACGGGAAGGGTTCCGACCACAAGAGTTCTCCAGTGACTCTTGCTCGCTTCCCAAGCAATGCTCGCTGACATTCGAGGCAACGACAACGGTCAGTCGGCCATTTCATGTCTATTGGCAAGTCGTCAACACTGGGGACGAGGCCAGCTCAGTTCCCGGCGGACTGAGAGGTGGTTTCTGTGAAGGAATAACCGAACGCGGCGGACTAGTTCGCAATGAGGGAACGCAATATGAGGGAAATCACTGGATCGAGTGTTTCATCGTCAAGCAGGGTGTATGTGTTGCGAGAAGCGGTGAGTTTGTTGTGAACATCGCATAAGACATACTGAATGGACTGCGGGCGGACAATGTGGAAGTTGCTGACCAGACAATTAGAGGTGTTGTATACTGAGACAACGAATGGAGGTTTGACATGTTGCAAGAGATCACGTTGACCAATTTTAAGAGCTACAAAAATGCTCGGCTACCACTTGCGCCTCTGACGGTACTGATCGGAGCAAATGCCTCTGGCAAGAGTAATGCGATCGAGGGGATGCGGTTGCTGGCATGGTTGGCTCATGGGCAGAAACTGTCTGCCATTCAATACGCTGTCCAGAAAGGCGAACGAGTAGTAAGAGGACGGATAAATGATCTTCCTTACCGAAAGGGCGAGTCCTTTGGGTTGGGCTGTGAGATTCAATTTAATGGGTGTTTTTTGTTTGACATGGTGGTTTCTCTACGAGATGGCGAGCTACATATTACTGAAGAAAAGCTTGCTCAGCCCGATGCCTCGGTGCCACTCTACACGCTTGATCAGCCTTCGGTTGCCCACAACACCGATGTGGGTGTCTCTTTCAACAATTTTGCAAGAGGAGGCAAAAAACCTCGAGTAACATGTAGTGACCAAGCCGCAATCTTCACGCAATTGACAAGTCCTGCAATATTCGAGAACAGTGCAAAAGCTAGCCAAGCGATCCCTGAAATTACTAAAATGTACGAACGATGCCTGTCGGCCATTCTAATATTAGATCCAGTCCCGGCTCGTATGCGTGAATACAGTTTTTCTTCTGAGAAGCGCCTGCGGGACGACGGAGAGAATCTTTCAGGTGTTCTTTTCAATCTCTGGGGCAACGATGATGTTGCCGACAACGACCCCTATGTCAGCCACCGAAAAGACATTTTGTCTTTCATCCAGAGTCTGCCGGAGCAGGATATTTCTGGGTTGGGTTTCTTGAAGGAACCGCGTGGTGGCGTTATGGTTACTCTAACGGAGACCTTTGGGGGAAGCAGCCTCCCTTATGACGCATCGTTGCTCTCAGATGGGACGCTTCGGGTTTTAGCCATCGCAGCTGCAATGTTATCTGCAGAAGAGGGCAGCCTTGTTGTCATCGAAGAGATCGACAATGGCGTTCATCCTAGCCGGGCGCGGCATCTGCTGGCGCAGATTCGTGAAATTGCGGAACGACGTAAACTGAGAGTGTTGCTCTCGACCCATAATCCGGCTTTGCTGGATGCTTTGCCGGATAAGGCAATTCCCGATGTCGTGTTTTGTTATCGTGATCCTCAGGACGGCTCGAGCCGGTTGGTTCGCCTTGAAGAGATTCCGGACTACCCTGAATTGATCGCGCAAGGCGCTCTCGGTTATCTGTCCACGAGCGGTGTGCTTGAAAAATTCGTCAAGAATCGGCCGTCAAGCGATGAAAAGAAGGCAAAGGCACTGGCTTGGCTTGAAAGTATGAAGTCGGGAGGTGCTGAATGAGTGCGATTGTCATTCTGGACACCTCAATCTACCTGAACATCTTAAATGTGCCTGGAAACAATCAGGATCGAACCGCCGTTTTGGATGAGCTTGCAGTCAAGATCAATGCAGGCGACTGTTTCTTACTCCCGCTGGCCACTATTCTCGAAACAGGCAACCATATCGCGGACTTACCAGATGGTGGAAAAAGAAGAGCCTGGGCTGACGTACTGGTGGGCGATGTTCGAAAGGCGCTACAAGGTGCAGCTCCGTATAGACCGACACAATTCCCCTCGCGAGACGAGTTTCTGGAGTGGCTACATGAATTTCCAGAATATGCGATGAGACGTAAACAGGCCCGACGACCAAAAGAGGAGGGTGTTAGCCTGTCGGATTTGTCGATCATTAAGGAATGGCAGCGAACATGTGACTTGAATTCCATGTCACGGGTTCTTGTCTGGTCGCTCGATGGAGACCTGACCGGTTATGACCGCGTCCCATAACAGGCCTTCCTTCCAAGAGTCTCACATCAGCCAATTGCCGGCGATCCGGCTGTTGCAGCAGCTCGGGTATGCGTACCTGAATCCGGAGGAGGCGTATGCCGAGCGGCGGGCGAAGCTGCGGCATGTGCTGCTGGAGGGCGTGCTGACGCGGCAGCTCCGGCGGCTGAATGCGATTTCGTTCAAGGGCGTGGATGCGGAGTTCTCGGAAGAGAACATCGCCAAGGCGGTCGAGGCGCTGCGGGAGATTCCGTTCGACGGGCTGGTGCGCACGAGCGAGAAAGTCTACGACCTGCTGACGCTGGGCAAGAGCTTCGACCAGACGATCCAGGGCGAGACCAAGGGCTTCACGCTGCGCTACATCGACTGGGAGAACCCGCGCAACAACACCTTCCATGTGACGGCGGAGTTTGAGGTGGAGCGCACCGCGAGCCGCGAGACGCGGCGGCCGGACATCGTCTGCTTCGTGAACGGCATCCCCTTTGTGGTGATCGAGTGCAAGCGGCCCGAGGACAAGCATTCGCTGGAACAGGCGGTCAAGCAGAGCATCCGCAACTGGCAGAACGACGAAGTCCCGCAGCTCTTTCTCTACACCCAGCTCGTGCTGGCGCTGAACAAGAACGAAGGCAGCTACGCCACTGCGGGCTCGCCGCAGAAGTTCTGGGCCAAGTGGCGCGAGATGCGCGACGTGGACGCCGAGGTCCGCGCGGCGATCAACAGCCCGGTGCGGCTGGAGGACCACGAGCGGCTTTTCAAAGGCGTGTTCGCGTATGCCAAGCAGGCGTTCGAGGAGATGGCGGTACAGGCGCGCGAGCCGACGGAACAGGACCGGCTGGTCTGGTCGCTCTGCCGCCCCGAGCGACTCATGGAGCTGGTGCACCAGTTCATGATCTACGACGAGGGCGGCACGGTCAAGAAGATCGCCCGCTACCAGCAGTATTTCGCGATCCGCAAGACGCTGGAGCGCGTGCGGCAGCGCGATCCCGAGGGGCGGCGCAAGGGCGGCGTGATCTGGCAGACGCAGGGCTCGGGCAAATCGCTGGTCATGGTGCTGCTGGGCAAGGCGCTGGCGCTGGACCATGAGATCAGCAACCCGCGCATCGTGATCGTCACGGACCGGGTCGATCTGGACGAGCAGATCTGGAAGACCTTCCACCTGTGCGGCAAAGACCCGCAGATGGCCAAGACGGGTAAGCACCTGCATGAGCTGCTGCGCAACGAGCGCGTGGCGGTGATCACCACGGTGATCGACAAGTTCCGGGCCGCGGCCAACGTCTCGGAGAGCTTCAAAAACGCGGATGCCGACATCTTCGTACTGGTGGACGAGAGCCACCGCAGCCAGTA
>Ga0075012_10006195_pt1 | contig 10862 bp, 10 predicted proteins | sample All_14_2_FD_71474 | JGI IMG/M metagenome (GOLD analysis project Ga0075012, IMG submission 71474) | Freshwater microbial communities in response to fracking from Pennsylvania, USA - Allegheny Zone_MetaG_DW_15 | ecosystem: Environmental > Aquatic > Deep subsurface > Groundwater > Drilled... | reverse complement strand
AAATACGGTAGATAAAAAAGGCCGCGTCAGCGTGCCTGCGTCTTTCCGTGCTGAGCTTGCCGCCCACACCCGTCAAACCATCGTTGTTTTCGCCGCGCCTGATGAAAGCTGCCTCTTTGCCTGGGGTTATGACGACTTCCTGCTGTTTGCTGACCGCATCAAAAAACTCCCCGCCATGAGCAAAGAACGCCAGCGCCTGAGCCGTACCCTGCTGGCAGCTTCAGTGCCACTGCCCATTGATGGCGATGGGCGTATTATGCTGCCCCCCAACATGTGCGCCCATGCCCATCTCATTGAAAAAGCCATGTTTGCCGGTCAAGGTGAGTACTTCACCATCTGGAACCCTGAGAAATTTAATGCCGCCCAGGCTGCCGACCTGCCCTTCTATGACGCAGACATTGCGGCCCTGTCAGCCGAAGGCGAGGTCAGCTGATGGTGGGCCATCTGCCCGTCATGCTCCATGAGGTGCTTAGCGCCTTGAATCCCCAGCCTAACCGTCACTACCTCGACGCCACCTTTGGCGGCGGCGGTTACACCCGCGGCGTACTGGCAACTGAGGGCACCACTGTTTTAGGCATCGATAAAGACCATGAGGCCATTGCCCGTGGTGAGGCGATGCAAAAAGAATTCGGTAAGCGCCTGAGTCTTTATGAAGGCTCCTACGCTGATCTGGAAAAAGCTGTTCGAGAAGCCGCGTTATCGTCGGTTGATGGCATCATGTTCGATTTGGGCGTGAGTTCGTATCAACTGGATACCGCCGAGCGTGGCTTCTCGTTCTCCAAGGATGGCCCCCTTGATATGCGCATGGGGGGCTCGGGCCCGACGGCTGCTGACCTCGTGAATCAGTGGTCTGAAGACCAACTTGCGGATATCTTCTGGCGCTATGGTGACGAACGTAATAATAAAAAAATTGCCCGTTCTATCACTGAGCGCCGGAAGGTATCCCCATTTACCCGCACCCTCGATTTAGCTGAACATATTGCCAAGCTCTGCCCAGCTTACGGCAAACCCATTCACCCCGCAACCCGCGTATTCCAGGCATTACGCATTGCTGTAAATAATGAACTTGACGATCTGGAGCAGGCCATGGCCGCTTCGCTGCGCGTGCTGTCTAAAGGCGGCAGGCTCGTCGTGGTGTCATTCCATTCACTTGAAGACCGCATTGTTAAACAGGCGATGCAGGCTGTGGTTGCGCCACGCCAGCACGTCAACAAATACAAACTACCGAAGGCCGGCCGTGACGATAAGTACGGGGAAGAACCGGCCTTCACTCTGATTAACCATAAGCCGTTGGTCGCCAGCGACGAAGAAGTGCGTGGTAACCCGCGCTCACGTTCTGCCAAGCTGCGTGTGCTGGAGCGTGTACAATGAACCGCCGCACCAACCTCCTGCTGACCTTTGCCGTAGTGCTGGTACTCGGCAGCATGTTCTACGTTAAAACCAACGTGCGCGAGATGAGCAATGAACGCGCTGCCCTGCTGCAAACCCAGCGTAACCTGCAAGAAGAAATTCGCGTACTGCAGGCTGAGTATGCCTTCCTGACCAACCCGCAGCGCCTTGGTGTACAAGCTGCTGCCATGGGCTTGGTACCCATGAAGAACACCCAGGTTCTGCCCTATGTTATTGCAGCAAGAGTAGGGGGCTAACCACGATGAGCCCCGCCGACCGCCGCCAAAGTTTTGCCGCACGGAAAGCCGATTGGTTTACCATGTTCCGTATCCGCGCGGGTGTGGTTGCAACGTTATTTGTGCTCGCCTTTATTGGTGTGCAGGTGCGCATTCTCAGTCTCGGTTTTGCCGCCACCATGCAGGAACCTGAAGTTGCCCAGCTCCGCCAAGAAGACGCCCCCCGCCGCGGCAGCATCTTTGACCGTAACGGCGTACTGCTGGCCACCAGCCTTGAGATTATGTCTCTCTATGCTGACCCAAAAGAGGTTATGGACGTCAATGAAGTGGTCTACAAACTCTCTAAAGTTCTACCTGAACTTGACGCCGGTGACATTCAAGCCCAACTCAAACGCCCCGGCCGCTTCGTGTGGCTGAAGCGTCGTTTAACACCTGAACAAGTCTACCGTGTCAACGCCCTTGGTCTGCCCGGACTGGACTTCCGTAAAGAATATGTTCGTGCCTATCCCCAGCGTGAGCTGATGGCCCACATCGTCGGTGGTGTTGACCCTGACCAGCGCGGCCTGGCCGGTGTTGAGCGCACCGCCAACAACCAGCTTGCCTCAGGCCAGGATGTTTACCTGACGGTTGACGTACGCCTGCAGCAAATGCTGCGCCAGTCTCTTTTTGACCAGATGCTCGCCACCCATTCAAAAGGCGCATCAGGTGTGGTGCTTGACCCTAAAACCGCTGATATTCTTGCCGCCGTCAGCCTGCCTGACTTTGACGCCAACCACTACGGCAAAGCCTCAGCCGACCAATGGAAAAACTTCTTCGCCCAGCAGCTTTATGAGGCAGGCTCAACCTTTAAAGTATTTACCTTCGCCCAGGCACTGGAAGAAAACCTGATTAATCTCAATAGCCACTTCGACACCAGCAAACCACTGATGATTGGTGGCTACAAAATCAGTGACTATAAGCCTCACATTGGTTCACTCAGTGCCGCAGAAATTATGGCTGTATCATCAAACATTGGTACCGCTAAAATCGCCGACCTCTTCCCTGAAGGCTCACAGCGCCAGTTCTTGAACAAGCTGCACATGATGAGCCAGCTCAATACCGGCTTTGGTGCCGAAGCCATGCCCCTTTACCCTCAGGCCCAGCAGTGGAAGCGCCTAGCCACCATGAGTATTTCCTTTGGTCACACCCTGGCCGTAAGCCCTATGCATGTCGTCGCAGGCTTCAATGCGCTGCTTAACGATGGCTACTGGCGTGAGCCAAAAATTATCCGCAATATGCCGCGTCCTGAACCACTTCGTGTGGTCTCAGAACGCACCGTCGGCCTGATGCGTGAGCTGATGCTGATGACCGCCGAAGACGGTACCGGTAAACTCGCCCGCGTGCCCGGTTACCAGATTGGCGGCAAAACCGGTACAGCGGAGAAAAATACCGTCGGCGGTTACGACAAGAAAAAGAACATCGCTTCGTTCATCGGTTCAGCACCTCTTAACGACCCACGTCTGGTCACCCTTGTGCTGTTTGATGAGCCGAACCAAGAGTTCAACACCGGGGGGATGATTGCAGCCCCTGCCTACCAGCGCTTTACAGCCCAGGCTCTGCCATTGCTGGGCGTGTTCCCGCAGGTGACTGGCGATGATGTGCTGGCTGAGAAGGTCCAGTTCCGTCAGGCCAGTTTCGTAGAACCGGCCGCGCAATAACATGGCTACCACACCCATTTCACTGGCTGTTATCGGCCAACCCCTCGCGCCTAAAGTGGTAGCGATAACGGGGCAGTGGTTGCACAAACTTGGCAAAAACAACGTCACGGTCATAGCATGTGATGGTGCAGGCCAGGGGCCATTTCAGGCGATAGCATATCTCTCATCACCGCAGGGCACAGCTGCCGCAATTTTGCAGCAGGTCTTTACCCAAGACCTTACCCCGGGCGGCAGGGCGGTTATTCCTGTAGCACGTGAAGATGCCTGGGTCTTGGCGGCCTTTCTGAAAGCGCAGGATGTACCATGCCTCACCTATGGTTTAGGCAATGCCGAACTGGTTTTAACCCCCCAGCGCCGCACCTCGGGCGGCATTGACGTCACCTTGAAATACAGCAGCCTCAACAGCCGCTTTACCCTAACCCTAGACGATGAAGCTGAGTTGGTGGTGCTGGCTGCCAGTCTGGCGCTTCTCGTGGCAGGCGGTATTGACCTGCTAGACCTTCTGCCCCTTTTGACACCAACAGACGCGTAAAACGGCCTTATCAAAGGCATTGTATAATGTTATGATAAGCCAACGTGTAACAAACACGGGCGCAAAAAAAATAATAGAGATGAGCGCATGTTCTATAACCTGCTTTATCCCCTGCATGAGCAATTTCAGCTCTTCAATCTTTTCCAGTATATTACGGTGCGGGCAGGTGGGGCTTTGTTTACCGCCCTTGTGCTCAGCTGGTTGATTGGCCCAGGGTTGATTGAGCGCTTCCGCAGCTTCCAGCATAAACACAAATTCAAAACCGTGCGTGACCACATGGTGGCTGAGCACGTCGTGGCCAAACAGGGCACCCCCACTATGGGTGGTGTGTTAATTCTGGGTACTCTGGTGACCTCAACTCTGCTGTGGGCCGATGTTACCAACGCCTATGTACTGGTCACACTGCTGGTGGTGCTCGGTTTCGGGATTATGGGTTTTATTGATGACTATTTAAGCGTAACGGGCATCCGTAAAGGTGGTATGCCTGGCCGTCTGCGTCTGTTTATTGGGGCAACCATCGCGGTGACGGCGGCCTTTGTGGTGCAGTACATTCACCAAGGCCCGCAGCCGCATGATCTCTTTGTGCCTTACCTCAAAAATGTCGTGTTACCACTTGGGCTTTACGGCTTCCTTTTCTTCAGCGCGTTGGTGGTGGTCGGCAGTGCCAACGGTGTAAACCTCACCGACGGCCTGGATGGTCTTGCGACCGTCCCCGCCATGCTGGTGGCCTTAAGTTTTGCCGCCATTGCTTATATTGTCGGCCGTGCTGACTTTACCGGTTATCTGGGCGTGTACTACGTGCCCGGTGTGGGTGAGCTTGCCGTGTTCTGTGCTGCTCTCGTGGGTGCTTGTTTGGGCTTCTTGTGGTTTAACGCCCCGCCCGCCCGTATTTTCATGGGGGATACTGGCTCTCTGGCGATGGGTGCAGGTTTAGGTATTGTTGCTGTGATGCTGAAGATGGAATTCGTGCTGGCCATTGTCGGCGGTATTTTCGTGCTTGAAACACTTTCGGTGATGCTACAGGTCAGCTACTTTAAAATCACCAAGGGTAAGCGCCTGTTTAAAATGGCACCTCTCCACCACCACTTTGAAAAGTCCGGCTGGGCAGAATCCACCATCGTCATCCGTTTCTGGATTATCTCGATTGTGTTTGCGCTGATTGGCCTTTCAAGCCTCAAGCTGCGCTAAGGGCGTACCATGTCAGTCACTCGCGCCTCTAAGCACCCTATCGCCAACTGGTGGTTCCGTATTGACCGCCTCAGTGTGGTGCTGGTTTTTAGTATTCTCTTTATTGGCTGTTTGGTACTGCTCACCGCCTCAAGCGCGGTATCAGGCAAATACGGCGTGGATGTGTGGTACTTCGCCAAACGCCAGGTGATGTTCCTGGGGTTATGCGTACCCTTTATGGTGATGGTCTCAACCCTCACGCTGCAACGTTTAAAGTTGCTCTGTTCAATTTTGGTGCTGGTCTCAATCGGCGGCGTATTCCTTACGCTGTTTGTGGGAGAGGGCGTAAAAGGGGCCACCCGCTGGATTCACATTGGCGGCTTTAAACTCCAGCCGTCTGAGTTTTTAAAACCGTCACTGGTGATGCTCACCGCCTGGCTCTTCTCCGTCAAAGAGCCTGAAATCTTCCGCCGCAATTTTGTGGTCTCGCTCGGTATTATGGCGGTGATTGCCATTCTGCTTTTACTCCAGCCCAACTTCGGGATGCTCTTGGTGCTGGGTGGCGTCTGGTGTGTGCAGGTTTTCCTGGCGGGCTACCCATTTATGTGGCTGGCGGGTCTGGCGGGCGTTGGGGTATTGGTTATCATTGGGGCTTACTTTGGTCTGTCCCACGTGCAGTCACGTATTGACCGCTTCCTTGACCCCTCATCAGGGGATGCCTACCAGGTCGAGCAGGGGCTTGAGGCCTTGATGTCAGGCGGGTTTATTGGCCGTGGCCCGGGTGAAGGGGTGGTTAAACACAGCCTGCCTGACGCCCATACTGACTTTATTTTTGCTGTGATCGGTGAAGAGTTTGGCCTCATCGCCTGCTGCTTGCTGCTGGTGCTGTACGGCGCCTTCCTGTACCGCTCATTCGCCCTGCTGCTGCAGAACGAAGACCGCTTTACCCTGCTGGCTGGCACGGGGTTGATAGTGCTGTTCGGGGCACAGGTTCTTATTAACACTGGCGTGGTCCTGCACCTGCTGCCCACCACTGGGGTAACCCTGCCCTTTATCAGCTACGGTGGCTCATCAACATTTGCCATGGCCATCATGGTTGGGTTAATCTTGGCTCTCACACGTAAAGGAGACCGCTATGGCGCCCGCCACCCCCGCGACTAAATCACCTAAAGCGCCGCGCGTTTTAATTGCCTCTGGCGGTTCAGGCGGCCACCTCTTCCCAGCACTCGCCATTGCTGAGAAGCTGCGTGATATGGGTTTTGTGGTGAGCTTCATTGGCTATGGTGGTGCCTTTACCAATCTGGTGACCGAACGTGGGTTTGAGTTTATGCTCATCCCCGCCGCCAAATGGAACGTCAAAAACCCTATCCGTAAAGCCTGGGCCCTTATCACCCTGGGCCGCGCCCTCTTAATTGCCATGCGGTTGGTTTATCGTACCCAGCCTGCGGTGGTGCTCGGTACCGGCGGTTATGCAACCGTTGCCGCCGTAGCCGCGGCAAAAATCTCAGGCGTGCCTACCGTGGTGCAAGAGCAAAACGTTCTGCCCGGCCGCGCCAACCGTTTCTTGTTTAAGTATGTGGACAAGGTGCTTCTGGCTTTTGAAGAAACCCGCAGCCTGGTCAGCATTCCTTCCGATAAAACCGTGGTGGCAGGTAACCCGGTGCGTAAAGAAGTGGTGGCCGCCAAAAAACTGCCGCGCGATGACGACGGCAAATTCCACATCTTGATTACCGGCGGCAGCCAGGCCTCGCGCATTTTATCAGAGGTGGTGCCCGCCGCCCTGGCCATGCTTTCAGAAAGCCACCGCAAGCGCCTGAGTGTGGTCCACCAGGCCCGTGTTGAAGACGCGCCAGAAGTCACCAATGCCTACCAGGCTGCAGGGATTACCGCTGAAGTGAAGAGCTTCTTTACTGATCTGCCCGCCCGCCTGCGCTGGTGCCATGTGTATATTGGCCGTGCCGGTTGCAGCAGCGTGATTGAAGCAGGCATGCTTGAGCGCGCCTCAATTTTCATCCCCGGTGAGTTTGCTGACCGTCACCAGGTGTATAACGCTCGTGTTCTGGCGGATAAAGACGCCGCTGTGATGATTGAAGAACCAAAACTGACCCCGTCACTGCTTGCCGGTGAAGTTCAAAAGCTGATGGACACGCCTGAGTGGCTAGAGGCCATGCAGAAGCGTGCCGCTGCCGCCATTCCAGACGTTGACTCTGCCCAGATTGCCGCCGACGTCGTCGCCCATATGGCGAAGACAGATATTTTCCAGATGCTGGACCACGAGCCACCAGCCGACTTAAAATAAATCTGTCATTCCCGCGAAAGCGGGAATCCAGAAAAATTCCTTATCACACAACTAAAAAATGTACTTCTTTAGGGTGGACTCCACCTTGACACTTCTGTATACAAAGTGCAGACTGCAAGCGTTATAACAACAAGACCATACGCCTCATAAATGTACGATTCGTCATCCGTTCGTGTAAGCAAACCCTGGCAGCCTACGCGCCGCTTTTGGGTTGGCCTTGGCCTGGGGCTGCTTTTAGTTGTTGCCGCCGTATTCGTGGTGCGTCACTGGTCACAGATTTACGCCGCCACTGAAGAGTTTATTGCCAAACAGATTGGTGCGAAGGTCGAGCAGGTGCTGGTCACAGGCGTTACCTACACCAATCCGGCTGAACTGCGTGAAGCTCTGGGTATTAAAAAGGGCGATACCCTGGTCGGCTTCAAGGCCGCCGAGGCCCGCGCCCGTATTGAAGCCATTGACTGGGTGCGTGTTGCCGCCGTTGAACGCAAACTCCCCAGCACCATTAAAATCCAGATTTATGAATACATCCCCCTTGCCCTGGTAGAAATGAACGACGGCGAGTGGGTGATTGACCGTGAAGGCCGCCTGATTGCCCGCAAAGATAATCGCCTGAATAACCTGCCCATCCTGCGTGGGGAAGGGGCCTCTGAGCAGGCTGCGCCTCTCTTTAGCATGCTGGGCGAACAGCCGATTTTGATGAACAGCCTCAAGTCTGCTGATTATATTGGCACCCGCCGCTGGGACGTGACCTTTGCCAACAACGTGCGCGTGATGCTGCCCGAAGAGAACCCCGTCCAGGCCCTAAAGATTTTGATTGAGCTCAACAACCGCCGTAACGTGCTTTCTATTGAAGGCGCCACCGTCGATCTGCGCCTGTCAGACCGTATTATTCTGCGCCTGCCTGAAAACAGCCCGCTGCAACTTTTATAAGGAGACCTCACCTTGGCCCCACGTCATCGCTCTGGCATCATCGCTGCTTTAGATATTGGCAGCAGCAAGGTATGTTGCCTGATTGCCGAAGTGGAAGAGGGTCGCGCCCCGCGGGTCGTCGGCTATGGCCAGCACGCCGCCCACGGGATGAAGCGCGGCATGGTGGTGGATATGGACCAAACCGAAACCGCCATCCGTGAGGCCGTCCACCAGGCTGAAGATATGGCCGGCGTGTCCGTCAGCAGCGTGGTGGTGAACATTGGCGGCGTCCATCTGAACAGCCAGATGATTGACTCACTAGTCGTGCTGAACCAGCATGACATCACCGACGAAGACCTGCAGAAGGTCACCGAAGTCGCCTGCGCCAAACAGCTGGAGGGTGACCGTCAGATTATCCACGCCATTCCTGCCAAGTACCTGCTGGACAACCAAACCGACATCCGCGACCCCCGCGGCATGACCGGCTCACGCCTTGAGGCCGATGTGCATATTGTCTCAGGCACCAAAACCGGTATTCGCAACGTAGTGCGCTGTGTTGAGCGCTGCCATCTGGAAGTGGAAGATATTATTGTGTCAGGTTACGCCTCAGCTGAAAGCTGCCTGGTCGATGATGAAAAAGAACTGGGCGTCTGCCTGGTCGACATCGGCGGCGGCACCTGCGACATTGCGATTTATGATGAAGGCAAGCCCGTGTACTTCGCCTGCGTGCCCGTCGGTGGCTGGCATATTACCTCAGACATTGCCCGCGGCCTCTCCACCCCGCTGAACCATGCTGAGCGCATCAAAACCCTTTACGGCTGCGCCATGGCCTCACTCGTTGACGCCAATGAAAGCATTGAAGTGCCGCATGTGGGTGAAGATGATGACAACGCCACCAACCGCATCAGCCGCGGCGCTCTGGCGGGCATCATCCAGCCACGTTGTGAAGAGATTTTGGAACTGGTGCGTGAAAAAATTGAACAGACGGGTCTAGAGTCTACCTTTGGCCGCCGTGTGGTGCTTACCGGTGGCGCAAGCCAGCTGCTGGGCTTCCGTCAATTGGCGGAAGTAGTGCTCGACAAATCCGTGCGCCTCGCCCGCCCCATTGGCCTGGAAGGCCTCACTGATATTTCCGGCGGCCCCAACTTTGCCACCGCCGCTGGTCTTATTTTGCGCGCCCATCGCAGCGGCCGCAACACCGCGCGGCGTAAGTCAGCAGAAGGCAAGGCCTTCAACTCTTTGTGGACAACTGCAAAAAACTGGTTGAAAGATAGTTTTCAAACCTCATAAACCCGCCTATAATAATCGCTAAGAATAAAAAGGGTAATGATATGGCACTCAAGATCAACATGGTCACCCCGCAGCAAATGTCGCGGACACCTAAAATCACCGTGATTGGTGTTGGTGGCGGCGGTGGTAACGCCGTGGCGAACATGATTGCCTCAAAACTCAACGGCGCCAACTTCGTGGCCGCCAACACTGACTTGCAAGCCCTTGAGCGCAGCCCCGCTGACGTTAAAATCCGTTTGGGCAACACCATTACCGAAGGCCTGGGCGCTGGTGCCAACCCTGAGGTAGGTGCCGCCGCGGCTGAAGAATCTTACGACGAAATTGTTGAAACCCTGCGCGGTTCACACATGGTATTCGTTACTGCCGGTATGGGTGGTGGCACAGGTACCGGTGCAGCCCCTGTGGTTGCTCGCGCCGCCAAAGAGCAGGGCATCCTGACGGTGGCCGTGGTCACCAAGCCCTTCTCATTTGAAGGTACCCGCCGCATGAAAATTGCCGACGCTGGTATTGAAGAGCTGCAGCAGTACGCTGACACCGTGATTGTAATCCCGAACCAGAACCTGTTCCGTTTAGCCACTGAGCGCACCACGCTGCAAGAAGCCTTTAAACTGGCAGATGAAGTGCTGTACAAAGGCGTACAGGGCGTGACTGACCTGTTCCTGATTCCTGGTTTGGTGAACGTTGACTTTAACGACGTGAAAACCGTGATGAGCGAAATGGGCCAAGCGATGATGGGTACGGGTGAAGCCGAAGGCGAACGCCGCGCCATTCTGGCCGCTGAAATGGCCATTTCAAGCCCGCTGCTGGACGGTATTTCAATGGCTGGCGCCCGTGGTGTATTGATTAACATCACTGGCGGCAACGACATGACCCTCTACGAAGCTGACGAAGCCTCAAACCGCATCCGTGAAGAAGTTGACCAAGAAGCCAACATCATCTGGGGTACCGCGATTGTACCTGAGATGACTGGCAAAATCCGTGTATCAGTCGTGGCAACCGGTATTGGCGGTAGCAATGGCAAGAAGAAGCCTTTCAATGACGGTAACTTTACCTCAAGCAGCAGCTTTGGTTTGGGGTCACGTAGCTCAACCTCTGCCAGCAAAACTGAAGGCAGCACCAAGGCCCAGCACACGGCTGAAGCCCCAGTCGCCAAGGCTGCACCTAAGCAAGAAGAAACCAAGGTTGAAGCTCTCTTCGCTGCGCCTAAGCGTGAAGAGAAGCCAGCCCGCGGTAAATCTGCCCCGGTTGAAGCTGACAATACCCCCGACCTGGACGACCTGGAAATTCCAGCCTTCCTGCGCCGTCAGGTAAACTAAAGAAAATGCCCCGAAAGGGGCTTTTTC
>Ga0075012_10006188_pt1 | contig 10867 bp, 8 predicted proteins | sample All_14_2_FD_71474 | JGI IMG/M metagenome (GOLD analysis project Ga0075012, IMG submission 71474) | Freshwater microbial communities in response to fracking from Pennsylvania, USA - Allegheny Zone_MetaG_DW_15 | ecosystem: Environmental > Aquatic > Deep subsurface > Groundwater > Drilled... | reverse complement strand
CAAAAAAGGAAACCGAAAATCGGGAATTTTGTAAAATCAGCTTTTCGAAGTTCAAGCGGTTTTTCGAAATCTGAAAGTAGTTTATCATAGTCGAACGAACTAATATTTTTCCCTTCGGTACCGGTGCTGTTATTTAAAACTATATTACTGAAAACCAGGTTCTCTTTACCTGTTAAAATAATATTCCAGTCAGGCTGTTTCTGCTGAAACAAATATTCGTAAAGATTCATCCCAAAAGCATACCAGGCCAGGTCGGGAGTGGAACACCATCCGCCAAAACGTAACGGATTAACTTCAATTGGAGCAACAGTTCCATTTTCGTGAATGCGAACCTCCACATGAGCTGGAAAATTGCGCAGCCTGGCACGTTTGCCAATTTCTGACAGAAATTCCGTTATCGAATGCAGATAGCTCTCAATAATATCTTTCGAAGTGATATAAACCCTGTCATTCACATCTTTACCCGACGAAAATATATGTTTCATGATATTTAACACAACCGGCTTTCCATCTTTATTAAAATAACAATCGATAGCAAATTCATCACCGTAAATACATTCTTCAATTATAAATTCACCGGTGTGTAAAACTTCAGGCGGATAAAGATCGCTGATTAGATCAATTTCTTTTTTAATAGTTTTGACTGTTTCCGGCCATTCTTCAAGATGCTCTACTTTATACACACCTAGACTGAAGAACCCGACGGCAGGCTTGATGATAAAGGGGAAACTGTATCCTGATACATCAAGTCTATCAATCAGATCAATAGTTACACCTTTGTAAAAATAACCCGGATACATATCCTTTATGAGGTCACGAAAAAGGATTTTATTTTTAAATAACTTTATAGTTGAAGGAAGACGGCTATGCTGAAGGTTGTTCTCAATCCATGAAATCGAATTTTCGGAATTGGTATAAAGAATTGAGGCATCACTTCCATTGTAATTGGCAACTGCTTCTGCTTCCGAAACTAAATGCAGGTTCCGGTCGGATGCTAATTCAGCGACAATTTTTGTATTGATTACGGATATTCTGTTTCTTTCGAGCGTTTCGAGTAAAAATTCTGAAATGTATGGTTTATCGAGTAGTATCATAAGTATGGTTTTTGTTTTTATTTGAAGGTTGCATAATGACTAATCCCAAACATAGCGTTCGTCGTATTCAACATTGTACTTTTTCAAGTACGACCTGTATTCATTCTGAAAATCTTTTTTCGCGTGGTGCTTGTGCTGATTTTCAATATAAGCGATCACTCTATCGACCTCTGCCGGATTTACAGAGAATGCGCCATATCCATCCTGCCAGTAAAAGTTACTCAGGGAATAATCCAACGTTTTAATCCATTTCGAAGAATGCGATTTAACTTCCTCTAAAAGCTTCATTAAGGCGATCTTTTTTGAGAGCATACAGAGTATGTGTACATGATCCTTATAACCTCCAACTTTCAGAGCATGGCATTCGAGATTGTTACATATTCCACCAAGGTAGGCATGAAGTTCAAGTTCGTAAGGCGGATGAATTATTGGAGCGCGATATTTGGTGCTGAAGACGATATGTATGTAATTCTTTACTAAGGACTGTCCCATATTCTATATCTTTTAAGAGTTCTCTTACGATGGACTGCGGCCATCGTTGATGTGATACGATGGGCGCAGCCCATCGTTGAGGTATTACGCCCTTTCAGGGCTTACTTATATTTTAGCCATGAAAGGCGCGATCTCAGAACGAAGGGTGAAGCCCTTCGTTGATAATACTAATCGGTCAGTCCTTCAAGCCCTGAAAGGGCACAATATGAAACTACTTACCAGCCCTTCTCTCCAGTTCTTCTCTTTTTAAAGTAATCAGGTGGCCGATAGGTTTACCATCACGGTAAGTTATAACACGTAATGTAATAGGTCCTTCAGGAAGCTCAACCGGCTCAGCATAACGGGTAGTATACTTGTCGGGCATGGCATCATCAATGGTGTAATAAATATTGATGTTCGGAGCTTCAGATTCCATGGTTAATAATAACTTACCGTTTCGTCGCGACATAGTAATAATCGGGTCGTAGATGGCTTTTGAGTAATTTGTTTCAGCAACATCCGAACGATCAAACTGTTTTTCGACACGCTGAATAAAGCTGTCCCAGTTTTTACTTTCCTTTGGCGACCAATAAACTTCAGATAAAGCCCATGCGCGTGGATAGGTCATATAATAGGCATAACGAAGGGTTGGAACCTGTTCAGTCCACAAATTACCTTGTCCACCTAAAATGTATTTTGCATCAACACCATCCGGAACCGGCTCAAAACTATAACACTTTTTTAGACGAAGGCTGGCATATATCGGCGGGTCCACTGTGCGTTCGCCCTGGGTATAATCGAGGTAAGCAAAAGTGGTAGGTGACATTACTACATCATGCCCCATTTGAGCAGCTTCAATTCCACCTTTTATACCTCGCCAGCTCATCACTGTAGCTTCAGGAGCAATGCCACCTTCCAGGATTTCGTCCCACCCTATCAGTTTTTTACCATTTTTTTTCAGAATCGCTTCCACCCTGTTCATAAAATAACCCTGAAGGTCTTCTACATGCCTGATCCCCAGTTCTTTCATGAGTTTCTGACAGCCTTCGTCTTCTTTCCAGTAGCCTTTGTAACACTCGTCACCACCAACATGAATATATTGTCCGGGGAAAAGCGCTGCTACTTCAGTAAATACTTTATCCAGAAACACATACACATTTTCGTCGGAAGGATTAAGTGCATTCTCCACATTCATCTTGAAAGTGCCGTTTCCATACCACTCCGAGAATTTGCTTCCCGGGCTTACCCTTGTACTTGTATCTTTTTTACAGCTCAGTTCGGGATACGCCGCAATAGCTGCCATACTGTGACCTGGAACATCAATTTCAGGCACTATAGTTATATTCAAGGTTTTGGCATACGCCACAATTTCTTTGATATCATCCTGAGTATAAAAGCCACCATCAGTTGCTGCTTCGCCTGGTTTTGGGAAATCACGGTCACCAAAATGCCCTGCCCGCGGAACCCTCCACGCGCCAACTTCAGTAAGTTTTGGCAATGATTTTATTTCAATCCTCCAACCTTCATCATCCGTAAGATGCCAGTGAAATGTATTGAATTTAAATCTGGCCATTTCATCCAGATAGAGTTTTACTTCTTCTTTGGTGAAGAAATGACGACTTACATCAAGCATTAATCCGCGCCAGGCAAAACGGGGATAATCTTTTATACTAACGGCAGGAATCATCCATTTTAGCTTAACTACTTCCTTACTTTCAATTTCAACCGGCAAGAGCTGCAGCAATGTCTGTATGCCATAAAATAATCCAGCGGGCTGGTTTGCACTTATTATTATGCTTTTGGAAGTTGAAACTAGTGAATATCCTTCCTTACCCAATAGCGGATCAGGCAAAGAGTTCAGGTTCAGCTGTATTGCGCCTTTATTTCCTTGCGTAGCCTTCAAATTAAATCCGGTTGCAACATTTAATTTTCTGATCAGCATTTCGGCTGTTATGCGACTTTCAGATTTATTAAATCCAATCGTTGTCGATTTAGCAAGAGAAAAGGAACCTTTTTCAAGTTTCACTTCAACAGGCTGAGGGATCAGGTTTAATGCGCTGTTTTGCGCCTGAACTGCAGCAATGATAAGTACCAGAAAAAAAAGCAGAAGATTTTTCATGATTATAACAATAGTTTGGTTATTAGCAGAGTATAAGTTTCGGATGCGTTAAATTACTTTTGTAAAAGCTTATCAAATCCTTTGGTAAAATACGTCTTCATACTTCCATCAGGAGCAGAATAAATAAAATAAGCGTCAATACCGGGATGAGCGTCAAGAAACTGCTTCCCTTTATCAATACCCATCACCATAAGAGCTGTAGCATAAGCATCGGACGTCATGCAATCACCGGCCAAAACAGAAACACTGAGCAGCGAATGTCTAACAGGATAACCATTTGCCGGATCGATAGTATGAGAATAGCGGATACCATCCTCTTCATAAAATTTGCGATAGCTTCCGGAAGTCGAAATAGCCATGTCCTGAAGCGATACTATTGCCTGGATAGTTCGATCATCGTCTGCATTCTGAGTAGGCATTTCTATGGCTACATTCCATTTCTCTCCTCCTGGTTTTGTACCGCGGCCAAGTACTTCGCCACCGATATCGATCAGGTACGACTTAATACCTTTCGAATCGAAGAAGGCAGCTATCACATCAACGGCATATCCCTGGGCGATAGCATTATAATCAATGCGCATATTAGGGTTTTCTTTGATAATTTTCCCATTTTCGAGTCGCACTTTCTTATAACCAACAAAAGGCAAAAGACTATCTACTTTGAATTGATCCATTTTCAGTCGGTTCGATAATCCAAATCCCCACGCTTTTACAAGTGGCCCGACAGTAATATCAAATGCACCGTTGGATATTTCAGAAATTTCCATTGCTTTCCTGAAAATGACAGTAAACATTTCATCAGCCACTACGGATGAATCATTACTATTGAAGCGTGAAATTATGGAATTGGGCTTGTAGGTCGAAGCCGTTGAGTCGAAACGACGAAGCAGTGAATCAACTGATGATTGCAGGTTGAGACTGTCAGTAGTGTAATAAGTTATAGCGTAATAGGTTCCCTGGGTTTCCCCGCCAAATTTAACAAGCATAGAATTTTCCTGCTTTTGACAGGACGAGAGCAAAATCATACAGATGATTGCAGAACAAAATGCAAACCGATACATATGCAGTTTTATTAAAAATTGGAAAGAAGAAATCAGGAAAGCAAAACCGGATTTAAAAGGCGAAAATAATAAAAAAACCGGCTATTAAGCCGGTTTAGTTCATTTAGCCTCCAAAATCGTCGAGGGCAATATTTTCGGGTGGTACACCAAGCTGATCGAGCATTTTCAACACTGCAGTATTCATCATTGGCGGGCCGCATAGATAGTATTCAATATCTTCAGGTTCAGGATGTTTGCTCAAATAATTATCGAGTGCCACCTGGTGAATAAAACCGGTATAACCTGACCAGTTATCTTCGGGCATCGGCTCACTGAGGGCAAGGTTGAATTTAAAATTAGGATTTTTCTGCTCGATATCCCTCAATTCGTCTTCGTAAAATACTTCCCGCAGCGAACGGGCTCCATACCAATAACTGGCTTTACGATCAGTATGTTGAGTAAGGAACTGATCGAAGATCATTGAACGAAGCGGAGCCATTCCGGCACCACCGCCAATAAACATCATTTCACGCTTGGTATTCTTTATATGGAATTCACCGTAAGGGCCACTTACCATAACTTTATCGCCAGGTTTACGCGAGAAAATGTATGATGAGCAAATACCCGGATTTACATTCATGAATTGTCCTTTTGCACGATCCCAGGGCGGAGTTGCAATACGGATATTCAGTTTAACGATATTTCCTTCGGCAGGATGGTTGGCCATGGAATATGCGCGGTATAGAGGTTCAGGATTCTTCATTTTGAGATCCCACATTTTCAGTTTATCCCAATCTTCGCGGTATTCCTTCTCAACTTCCATTGTACGGAAATCCACATCAATTTTAGGAACATCAATCTGGATATAACCTCCGCTGGTGAAATCGAGAACTTCACCTTCCGGAAGTTTTACAACAAATTCCTTTATAAAAGTTGCAACATTATTATTTGAAACCACTTCACATTCCCATTTCTTAATTCCGAAAACCTCTTTAGGGATTTCAATGGTCATATTTTCGCGGACCTTCACCTGACATCCAAGGCGCCAGTCTTCCTGTATCTGCTTTCGCGTAAAAAAGCCAACCTCAGTAGGAAGTATTGAACCCCCTCCCACATGCACCTGGCATTTGCACATTCCGCAGGTTCCACCTCCGCCACACGCTGATGGAAGAAAAAGCTTTGCATCGGACAGAGTTGAAAGCAAGGTTGAGCCACCAGTGACATTTAACTCTTTTTCTCCGTTAATATTAATTGTTACCGGACCCGAAGGTGCAAGTTTAGCTTTTGCATAAAGCAACATCATAACAAGCATTATGATGACAAACAGGAAAATGATTGTTCCAACAATCAACGGGCCTGATAATGTTCCTAAGAATAGTAAGGTAGGTGCTATCATAATAAGAATTGATCTTTAGATTTTTATTCCCATAAAACTCATGAACGCAATAGCCATGAGTCCGGTAATTATAAAGGTTATGCCTAATCCACGGAGAGGTTTAGGTATATTAGAGTAAGCTATTTTTTCGCGGATAGCAGCTAAAGTTGCGATGGCAAGAAACCATCCGATTCCTGAGCCAAAAGCAAAGACTGTTACTTCGCTGATGGAAGTATATTCACGCTCCTGAACAAATAAAGCAACACCGAGAATTGCACAATTTACAGCAATCAGAGGAAGAAATATGCCCAATGCATTGTAAAGGGAGGGAGAAAACTTCTCTACAACCATTTCAACCAGCTGAACGATAGCTGCAATAACTGCAATAAAAATGATAAAACTAAGGTAGCTGAGATCAAGATCTGCCAATTCAGGACTTAGCCAGGCAAGGGCTCCTGGTTTTAACAAGTAATAATCAACCAACCAGTTAACAGGCGCAGTAACTACAAGAACAAAAACCACAGCTAAACCAAGTCCTACTGATGTTTTAACAGTTTTGGAAACTGCCAGGTACGAACACATCCCAAGGAAATATGCAAATATCATATTATCGATGAAGATGCTGCGTACAAACAAGTTAAATAAATTATCCATATTTTTTTCTGTAATCGGGTTAAAAGTAAATTAGTTTCAGAGTTGAGAAGTTATAGTAATCAGATTTACTGAGCACCGAAAATTATTTCTCCTGCAATTCTGTAGAACGGCTGCGTTGCACCCAGATGATAATACCTATTGTGATCAAGGCCATAGGAGGTAAGATCATAAGACCATTATCCATGTATCCCCATTCATAGAAAGTTTTTGGGATGACATGAAAGCCGAAAAACTTACCCGAGCCAAGTAATTCGCGGAAAAAAGCTACGATAACAAGAATAATTCCGTAGCCCAATCCATTTCCAATACCATCAACAAATGAAGGCCAGGGTTTATTGCCCATTGCGTATGCTTCGAGACGACCCATGAGGATACAGTTTGTAATGATCAACCCAACGAAAACCGATAGCTTTTTACTTACGTCGTAAACATAAGCTTTCAGCAGCTGATCAACGATAATTACCAGTGCAGCTACCACTGCAAGCTGAACAATTATGCGGATACGTGAGGGAATTGTATTCCGCAAAGCAGAGATAATTAAGTTTGAGAAAGCAGTAACAATGGTAACTGAAAGTGCCATTACCAGTGCAGGTTTCATTTGAACAGTAACTGCCAGAGCCGAACAGATACCCAACACCTGAACCGTAACAGGATTTTCGAGATTGAAAGGGTTCTTAAGCAGCTTTAGTATTTTAGCTGAGAACATAGGTTCCTTTTCTTTTGCTATTTTCGATTCGCTCATTTTTTTATCTGTTTTTTAAAGTAAGCTTCATAATTAGTCAGGTTATCGAGCAACATTTTCTCGACACCTTTGCTTGTTATGGTACCACCGGATATTGCATCAACACCATGAATATCATCAGGTTTAGCCCCACCTTTTACAATTGTAACTGCCACAAGTTTGCCATCCTCTGTAAAAATCTGTTTTCCAATAAAGGGTTTCATAAACCATTCCTGATTAATTTCGGCTCCAAGCCCCGGAGTTTCGCCTTTATGGTCGAAAACGGTTCCAAAGATGGTGTTAAAATCATTTTTAAACGACATATACCCCCACACAGGCCCCCAAAGACCTTTACCTCGTAACGGTACAATATAGGCAGTATCACCGTTATCAAGAGAAGCAATAAAAACCGGAAGCGATTGTTTTTCAACAGGTTTCTTCAGTTCATTACTTAATTCGATGGTAAATACTTTTGAAGCATCCTGTTCAATCACATCACCTTTGCTATTAACAGCAATTGCTGTTTTGATGTACTTTGTATAAACTTCGCCAACCTGCTTTTTGGGAATTTCAGCTGTTGATATATTTACCGAAGAAAGAATATTCTGCATCTTTTCGATGCGGATATTGTCTTCCTGCGAAGGTTTAAGCATAACTGCTACAATGGTGAGGGAAACTGCTATTACCACTACCATAATAATGGAATAGACAAAAATATATTTATTACTATGTTGCATATCGTCGGTCAGTATTAAGATTTAACAACTGCTGCAGCTCGTTTCAGCCTCTTTTTAATGTTGGCTTCTACCACATAATGGTCGATAAGCGGTGCAAAGGCATTCATAAGAAGAATGGCTAGCATAACTCCTTCGGGGTAGGCAGGATTAAATACCCGTATCATGATGGCGAAGAAGCCCGCGAGGAATCCGTAAATCCATTTGCCCCTGTTTGTTTGAGCTGCAGTAACCGGATCAGTTGCCATGAAAACCATACCGAATATAAAACTACCCATCATCACCTGGGTCATAGGGCTAAGTGTCATATATGCATTAGCAGCAAATGCATTAAATATCAATGTCATAGTTACACCACCAAGCAAACCCGCCAGCATAATACGCCAGCTGCCAATTCCTGTTATTATTAATAAAACAGCACCAAGAAGTATTGCTAGTTTTGAGGTTTCACCAATAGATCCGGGGATAAATCCAAAAAACATATCATGTAATGAGGGGATCTGATCAATTGCGCCTGAAGCCGCTTTTGATAATGGAGTCGCTCCTGAAAAACCATCAATTACACCTTCGCCTTTTGTGAGGCCGCCAGTCCATATAGTATCGCCACTGATTTTGGCCGGATAAGCAAAAAAGATAAACGCTCTGGCCAGTAATGCTGGATTAAAAATATTCATTCCTGTTCCACCAAAGGCTTCCTTTCCAATTATAACAGCAAAAATACTTGCAAGAGCCACCATCCACAAAGGAACATCAACAGGCATTACAAGTGGGATAAGCATCCCCGAAACGAGGTAACCTTCGTTTACTTCGTGACCCCGGTATTGGGCAAAAATAAATTCAACTCCAAGCCCTGCAATATAAGATACTGCAACTATTGGAATTACTTTCATTAATCCATAAACGATTATCTGCCCAAAATCAGCTTGCTGACCGAGAGAAAGAAAATGCTGATAGCCGGTATTCCAGATTCCGAATAACAATGCCGGTAACATGGCGATTATTACAACTGTCATAGTGCGTTTCATATCAATGGAATCGCGGATATGGCTTCCCCTGAAGGTGGTTTTGTCGGGCACAAAAAGAAAAGTCTCAATTGCATCGAAAGTTGAGTGAAGTTTCTCAAACTTCCCGCCTTCCTTAAATTGCGGCTTTACCTTGTCAAGATAATTGCGTAGTGCTTTCATTTATAAATATTGTAGTTTCTAATTCTGTAGTTTGCTGTTTATCAGGGTCAGGATATGGAGATCAAAAGTCAAAGTTTTGGAATCCTTTTTAAAATCGGACATCTTCATATTCCCCAATTCCCAAATTTTCAAATCTCTAGCTCATTTCCTTACGGATCAAATCGAGTCCTTTGCGAATGATATGCTGGATTTCAGATTTTGAAGTATCAATGAACTCAACCAAAGCGAAGTCTTCTTCATCCACTTCATAAATTCCAAGATTTTCCATCATTTCGATATTTTCGGCAAGGCAGGCTTTAATAAGCTGCATGGGATAAATATCCATTGGCAGAACCTGCTCATATTTTCCTGTCATTACATAAGCACGTTCGCCACCGTGGAAATTGGTATCCAGACGATACTCCCTATTTGGTGTAAGCCAGCTGAAAAATGATTTTGAAAAACTAAATTTACCAAAGCCAGGAAGTGCCCAACCGAAGAATTCGTGGTAATTTCCTTCGGGAATAACAGAAAACTGGTTATGATAAAAACCAAGGTAACCATCGGGTTTTATGCGTGTTCCGGTAAGAACATTACCACTTATAACGCGAACAGAACCTTCGTTGAGATTGTCCTTAATAAGTGATCGTACCGAAGCGCCTTTACGTAGTCTGAAATATCCAGGATTTTTAACTTCTGAGCCTGTTAAAGGCACCAGAATTGTTGAATCATAAATCCCTTTTGAAAACAAACGGCCAATTATGATAACATCCTGTGCATTTACCACCCAAACAATATCACCTTTGTTAATCGGCTTTGTATTGTGAATCTGAATTCCAACATTACCTGATGGGTGCGGTCCTTCGAAATAAGTGATATCAGCATTGCTGACTTTCGGAAATTCGCTTTTCCCGCCCGGCAGTCCAAGTTTAACCGGACTTCCTGCAAGTTTTGCCAATACATCAATACCAACCTGAAAATCAGCAATGCTTTCAGTCACTATCATTGAATAATCAGGAGCAAGTGGTGCCGAATCGAAACCAGATACATAAATACCTTTGGGAGCATCAGCCGGATTAGCTATTATGCTGAACGGGCGTTGCCTTATCACAGGCCATACACCGCTTTTCAATAATTTTTCGATAATAGCTTCGCGATCCGTTTTCGATGGATCTGCTTTACCGAAATCTTCGTATTCAGTTTTTGCATCAGCTTTAATCCTGATTTCTTCCAAAACCCGTTTATCGCCGCGGCTGATTTCTTCAATTACACCACTTACCGGTGAAGTAAATATGATGTTTTCGCGGTACTTATCGATGAAAAGAGGGGTTCCTGCTTTAACAGTATCGCCTTCTTTGACAGATAAACGAGGAAAAACACCTAAAAAATCAGTTGGTTTTATCGCATAATTTCCGGCCTCAACAGTGGAAATTTCTTTTTTCGCGGCACCTATCAAATTGATATTGAGGCCCTTTTTAATTCTTATGGTGTTGGCC
>Ga0075012_10006187_pt1 | contig 10868 bp, 7 predicted proteins | sample All_14_2_FD_71474 | JGI IMG/M metagenome (GOLD analysis project Ga0075012, IMG submission 71474) | Freshwater microbial communities in response to fracking from Pennsylvania, USA - Allegheny Zone_MetaG_DW_15 | ecosystem: Environmental > Aquatic > Deep subsurface > Groundwater > Drilled... | reverse complement strand
GCGTGCGGTGTTCAGCGACGCGCGCCTGAGCGTGGTCGGCGATTCGGATGCAGCGGGCGAGTGGCGGATTTCGGGTGCGCCGGCGTTCGACCGTGCGACCGGGCGTTTCTCGGGCTATCGCGGCACTGCGCGCCGCCCGCGGCGGGAGGAGAGCGCGGTGCCTTCGACGCCGCCGCCCTTCAGCCCGGCCGCGGATTCACTGCGCCAGCTGATGCACGAGTTGCGCACTCCGACCAACGCGATTGCCGGCTTTGCCGAGATGATCGAGCGCGAGATGCTGGGCGATGCGCCGCCGCTGTATCGCGAGCGCGCGGGGACGATCCGGATGCATGCGCGCGCGCTGCTCGCGGCGATCGACGACCTGGATATCGCGGCGCGGATCGAGGCATCGGCGCTGACGCTGGGGTCGAACGAGGTGACCTTGCGGCCGTTGCTGTCGCGCATCGCCGACGATCTGGCTGCGCTGGCGGAGCTGCGCGGGGCATGGATCGCGCTACCGATCGACGACCCCGTGGTGCGCGGTGATTCCCGCGCGATCGAGCGGATGCTGTCGCGCCTGCTCGCCACCCTGCTATCTGCCGCTGGGGATGGCGAGCGGGTCGGCATCGCGATTGAGGAGGTCGGCGGGCTGGTAGCAATCGCGTTCGACCGGCCCGAAGCGTTGGCGGCATATGAGGGCGACGCGCTGTTCAACCTCGATGACGAGGATGAGGATGCCGCGCTGCTCGGCACCGGCTTTGCGTTGCGGCTGGTGCGCAACATCGCGCGCGAGCTGGGGGGCAGCCTGACGGTCACCGATGACGCGATCACGGTCGAGCTTCCCGCGATGGTAACCAAGTCTTTGGAACAGGCGCGCTAAACCAGCGCCTGTGAAGAACGCAGCGCAATCCCAGCCCGAACCGGGCGGCTATCGGCCGCCTGCACCGCCAGCCGACGCTGCCGTGCAGTGGCCGGACAACTTCGGCACGCGCTTTGCGGTGTTCGTCGACACCGAGGAAGAGTTCGACTGGTCGCAGCCGCTGGCGCGCGAAAACCGGGGAACGCGGGCGATGGATGCCTTGCCCGGCATCCATCAGCTGTTCGCCGATCATGGCGTTCCGGCGACCTATATGATCGACGATCCCATCGTCCGCTGTGAACGGTCGGTCGATATCCTCAAGGGGATCATGGCCGATGGCGGGTCGGCGATCGGGTCGCAGCTGCACCCCTGGGTCAACCCGCCGCATGACGAATTGGTGAGCCCGCGCAACAGCTTCCTCGGCAATCTTCCGCGCGATCTGCAGGCGGCAAAGATCGCGGCGCTGACCGATGGCATTGCCGAGGCGTTCGGGCGGCGGCCGGTGATGATGCGCACCGGGCGCTATGGCCTTGGCCCCGACACCCTCGGCCTGCTGGCGGCGGCGGGGTATCGCGTCGATAGCTCGATGCGCTCGGGCTATAGCTATGCCGCAGAGGGCGGGCCGGATTATCGCGCGATCCCCAACCACGCCTTTGCGACGGGGGAGGGCGATCTGATCGAGATTCCGCTGACCACCATTTACACCGGCGCGCTGCGGCGCGGTGGGATCGGGTTGCACGAGGCGCTGGGCCGGGTGCCGCGCGGGCGGGGCATCGCCTCGCGGCTCAAGCTCGCCTCTCGCGTCGCGCTGACCCCGGAGGATATGCCGATCGAGTTGGCGCTCGACGCGATTCGGGTTGCGGCGGACGATGGGGTGCGGCTGCTGATGTTCTCCTACCATTCGCCATCGGCGGCGCCGGGCTACACGCCCTATGTCCGCGACGCGGCGGAGCTGGCCGGGTTTCGGCGCTGGTGGGAGCGGGCGTTCGCGCTGCTCGACAAGCTCGGCATCGCGCCGACCTCGCACGATCAGATTCTCGCGGCGCTTGCGGGGGCGAGCGATCGCCCGTAATCGGCGGGTCGCGCTGGCGGGGCCTGTAGCTCAATTGGTTAGAGCTGGCCGCTCATAACGGCTAGGTTGCGGGTTCAAGTCCTGCCGGGCCCACCAGCGCATTGCCTTTAGGGTCAGACCTGTATAGGCGACCCGCTCGCGTCGGGGAGTGGCGCAGTCTGGTAGCGCGCCTGCTTTGGGAGCAGGATGTCGCAGGTTCGAATCCTGTCTCCCCGACCATTTTATCGCGAAAGCGACGGATTTCCGCCACTTTGCGCGGTCCGATATTCCGGGTTGGCCCCATGGAACATGCCCATGAGCACCGCCCAAGAATGATCGGCCCGCGCGCGAAAGGCGAAGTCCGATCATGTGCTCAATACCCTATACCCGCCGCATCAATGGCCGATATGTCTTTCGGCGCCGCGTGCATTTCCAGAATCTTATCTCGAAGCATGTAGCCCTTGCGCTGCGGACGGCATCGCCATCGGTGGCGCGCCAGCGCGGCGCGTCGTTGTCGGCGCGCTTCATGATGGTGAAGGCTAAGGTCGATAGCATGCTGGACAACGGTCCCCCGCTGACGGGCGAGCAGATCGAGGAAATCTTCCGGCGGGCGCTGGAAGATGAGCTCAGCGGCCTGCTCAACGATGCCTATTCGAATGAGATTTGGTCGGATTCGGTGCCGGACGTTGCCGCCGACATCGCTGAGGCCTGCAGAACGCTGCGTCGGCCGAACCGGCCAATGAGCCCCCCCGATTCGAATCGTGACGAACCGCCAATTGGCGAGAACGGCCATCTCAGTGGGGCCGAGTTCTATGCCGCGCAAATCCTGTCCAATCTCGGCGACGAGCAGGTCTCGGCGCTCCTGAAGGCGCTGGGCGTCTCCGTGCACGCGGGAATTATCGAGCCGGCGCGAACGCATATCCTTCGGGGCATGGGCAAGGGCGCTGAACTGGCGCAACGCGCATTCGACGATGACGTTCTCGATTCGCCCGACCCGATGACCGCTCTGACTGCGGAGCTTGGCCCGCGGCCAGAGCGTCCGACCGCACAGGTCATTCCTTACCCAATGGCATCTGGCGCACCCGTCAATGGATCGTCGGCGCAGGAGAGCCCGTTCGCGATCTTCGAGCCGCGCCGGTTCAGCGAAGCGATCGACGACATCATTGCCGAGCTCAAGGCTGAGGGCACCTGGAGCGGCGATGTCTCCCAGCAGCGCAGAATCCTGGAGACGTTCGCCTGGATCACCGGCAACAAGCGCCTCGGTGAGTATAATCACCTCGACGTTGCCATCTTCAAGCGGGGGTTGCTGCGCATTCCGCAAGGGTTTCGGTACGGCACCCTTGAACGTGGCGCGATGTCCCGCCCCGCCGCCGAGGTGTTTGCCGAACTTCCAGCGCTCACCGAGGAAACCCGCCGGGATCCGAAGACCGTCAACCGCGACCTGTCGTTCATGCAGACAGTCTCGAAGCATCTTTCCGAAAGCAGCTGGAAAAGCCGTAGCGCCACCGCGTTGGTGCTGGACTTCGGCGCCGCACGGCTCAAAATTAAAGACAAGGGCGAAGACCTGCGGCCGCCATGGAAGCGCGCCCACCTCGAATGCCTGTTCGGCTCGCCCATCTATACCGGCGGAAATGGACCAAAGCAGCGTCTGAAAGCTGCCGGGAACCGCCTCACCATATATCACGACGCAGCATATTTCGCGCCGCTGCTATGGTATTATACTGCGGCATGCCGCGAGGAAATCTGCGGTCTGGAGATCGCGGATGTCATCGTCGAGCATGAGACGCCGCACGTTCACATTCGCGACAACTTCACGCGCGGCAAGGATGGCGAGAAGGCTGGGGAAAAGCGCGCGGCCCGCAACCGCCAGCTTCCGATCCCGCAGGAGCTGATCCGTCTTGGGTTCCTTGATTATGTCCGGGCCATCGCCGCTGAGGGCCACGTCGCTCTATTCCCGGAATGCTATGTCGCCACCACGAAGCGCGGCGGTGCATTCTTCTATGAGCGCGCTTGGACCCATATGGTCGACTACATCGCCGACCGGATGCCGCTGCCGCCTGCCCCGAACGGGAAGGGGGCTGACATTCACTCGATTCGCTCGCTCGGCAGCAGCTTTTATGAGGTTGATGGCGTCAATGAGATTCTGCGCGCGGACGTCATGGGCCACGCCCGCACGGGCACCAACGCCAAGCACTATTCGAAGCGTATGCAGACCGAGGGGCTGGAGGTGATCCTGCGCGAGCGGCGCGAATTCATGGAACGCTATGTGCCGGTAATCACCGCTCATCTCGAAAGCGGGCCGATCCGCTTGCTTCCGCTGGACCAGCGTTCGCGCGTCGGCTCATCGCGTGAACGAAAGCAACGGTCTGATGCGGGTTCCGCGAAACGGGTATAATGCTCCATATATGAGCGATTAATTGATATTTGTCATTTAATCGCTCATATAAGAGCAATGCAGTTGACCCCAGCAGAGCTGATCGGCGCCCTTGGCGTGCGAATTCAGGCGCGGCGTGCGGCTATGGGGATCACCCAGGCCGAGGCGGCGCGTCGGTCCGGTGTCTCCTATAGCACGTGGCGGCGCATGGAGACCGAGGGGAAGGCGTCGATCGAGGACATGGTGCGCGCGGCGCTGATCTTGCGCTGCGAACATCATCTTGAGGCGCTGTTTCCGCCTCCACCTGCGGCATCGATGGAAGGATTGTTGAAGCAGCAGCGTAAGGCGCAGGCACCGAAGCCGCGCCGCCGCGCCCGCCCAACGGCTGGCGCATGACAAAGCTCGCGCCCGGGTCTCCGCTCACGATCGGCTTGCGATTCGACGAGGGGGTGGGCGAGCATTCCGTCGGCCGGGTCGTCATGGCCAATGGCCGCGCCATGCTCGAGTGGAGCGACGCCTATTTGTCCGGGCCCAGATCGGTGTCGCCGCTGCTCTACCCGGCGGAACGCGGTCTGATCGAGGCGCGCGGGCGGAAATTCGAAGGACTGCATGGCTTCCTGGCCGACAGCCTGCCGGATGGCTGGGGTGCGCTCTTGATGAAGCGCCGGGTCGAGCGGCTCGGCACGCGCTGGCAAACGCTGGACGCAGTCGATCGGCTGGCGCTGGTCGGTGAACAGGGGCGCGGTGCGCTGGTGTTCGCGCCCGCGACCACACCACCTGCCGAGGTTGATGCGATCGACCTTGTCGCATTGGCTGCACAGTCACGCTCGATCCTGCTCGGCGAAGAGGCGAGTTTGGGCGACATGCTCGCGCTGCTCGGCGGCGCCTCAGGCGGGGCGCGGCCCAAGGTGCATGTGGGCTTCGCACCTGATGGGCGGATCAGCATCGACGACGGCGAAGCTGTGCCGGGGTTTGAAAGCTGGATCGTGAAGTTTCCGGCGCTCGGCGATCCTGTCGATATCGGCCCGATTGAACAGGCCTATGCGGCCATGGCGCGCGCGGCAGGGATCAATATGGCCGAGAGCCGCCTGATCCCCGCGGGCGATGGTCCGGGTTACTTCGCGACGCGCCGCTTCGACCGCCCCGCGCCGGGCCGCCGCCTCCATATGGTCAGCCTTGCCGGCGCCGTCGAAGCGCCACCGCATGCGCCGAGCCTCGACTATGACGGCTTTCTGCGCGCGACCCTGGCGATTACGCGTGACGTGCGCGATGTCGAAGAAGTATTTCGCCGGATGGTGTTCAACGTGCTGGCGAGCAACCGCGATGACCATACGCGACAGCACGCCTATCTGATGGGCGATGACGGCGCGTGGCGCCTTGCTCCGGCGTATGATCTGACCTTCTCGGCTGGGCCGGGCGGCGAACATTATCTGGCGGTGGCAGGGGAGGGCCGTGCGCCGACCCGTGCCCATGTAGAGCAACTGGCCCGTACCCATGGGATCGCGCCACGGCGCGCAACTGAAGTCATTGATGAGGTTGCCGCTGCCGTTGCGGAATGGCCCACGCACGCGCGCGAAGCGGGAGTCGCCCGATCGCTCAGCGTGATCGCCGAGCGGTTGGACGAAGTCCGGCGCGATTTCGGCTAGACGGCGCAGCTCAGAAGCGGCGAGACGGTCCAGGCGCGGACACGGGCCGCGCCTGGACCGTCGGCTTCAGCTGTCGGCTTCAGCTAAGGTGTCGGTTGAACCAGTCCAATGGCTGATGGACCGGCCTGATGGACGGGCGCAAGTTTGTGAGCATTGCGAGTTCGGCCTTGAGCTGGATCGGCTCGACGTCGATCCACCAGGTCCTCGCTCTGGCGTCCCAGCGATATCCGGCGACTTTCAAAGCCTCGCGACAGTCGAACGGCGCCCCGATCGCACGAACGCGATACGTTGTGCGCTGTGCACCATCCACCAGGTTGGCCGCGATCGTGCGGCCATCGCGCGCCTGGGTCGCGAGCAAGATCGTGAGCGCCCAGGCATCTGGGGCGGCTCGATGCGCTTCGTAGAAAAAGCCGCGCGCCGCCAACAACGCGGTCTGTGAGCGCTCGGAATGCCCTTGGGCGAGCCAATCGATGTCCTTCTGCGCGCAGATCCAGGGATGGGTAATCCACGGGAACCGCGCCCGCCAGAAGCGCGCGTCGAAAGCCATATTGAAGGCAATAATGGCGTCAACATCGGCAAGCTGATCACGCAGGACGTGTTCGTCGAAGCGCTTGCCGGTCAGCAGCGTATCGTCGAGCCCGGTGATCGCGGCGATTTCCGGGCGTAATGGTGCGCCCGGGTCCTCCAGCCCTTCAATCGGCGCGCCAACCTCACATAGTTGGCCGTCAGGATCGAGTGCGATCTTGACCATGGCGAACTCGACCATCTTGTCGTGCTCGCCAAGACCGGTGCACTCGCTGTCGATGATCGCCAGCCGGATGGCGGGCTGCCGCGCGGGCATCGAGGTCACCCATAGTTCTTCCAGCCGGGGCAGGCGTCGCAGGACGCGGAAGTCGGCCGACCGGTCCAGCGCACGCGCGGAGAGTTCGAGGGTGGGATCGCCCTCGAATTCGTAGAATCTCATCATCTTTCCTTTGTTGTTGGCGGCCGCTGCGGGCGGCGTTCAGGCGGCCAGCCGGTGGCAGCTGGACTGCGCTTCGGCGAGCGCCGCAGCGCGAAGCCGATCGCGATATTTGAGGAAATCGTCCGCGAAGGGACGGTGCGTCATCTTTGCGGCATAGCTGGCGATGCGATCGCACATTGACGCGGCGCAGGATGGCGTGGTGAGCTGGAGATAGTACGCAAGCAGGCAGCCGAGCGTGAGAACATCCGCCTCCGCGGTCGCCTTCACCAGCGACCATTTGCCGGCTTCGATATAGCCAGCAACGGCTGTCGGAGCGCCAATCGGCTTGACCGGGATGTCCAGAGCTGCGGCCATTTCCGCCATGTGAACGCGGGCGCCGCTGTGCCCCATCGCGAGCATCAGGTCGGTATGCCGCCGGTCGCGCATGTCGAACGGGCGGCCAAAGGCCTGCAGGCATTCCGGAAGGGTGATGCCGTGCATGCTCGCGGAGAGCATAAGCTGCGGCAGATCCGTTCCGGCGCCTCCCCACGAAACCAGGTCTATCTCGCCGACGCTCGAGATGTCAGCGAAAAAGGCTCGGAGCATTTCCGCTTCACTATGCTCAGGGCATCCCATGGTTCGGAGCGTCACCGGGGTGGGGATGTCCTGTTCGTCCCACTCAAGGGTCATCCAGCTGATCGCGACTGGCCGGCGAAACGGCCAGCGCGGCGTCACACGCGGATCTCGCTCCGGCAGGTCGACCGCGCCTGCTTCGGTCCGTTCTGCCGCCAGGTAGCTGGCATGGGCTTCGTGATCGACGCGGTACTCGGCGTCAAAAAGGATGAACGTCATGGCATTGTCTTTCCGATACCGGGGACGGCCGGCGCCGGAGAAGCCAAAAGATTTTTCCATTCACCTCAGCTTCTCGCCAAAAGCGTCAGCGAAGGGCACAGCGCCGCCGCAGGTCGGCGCAACCCGAGGATCGCGAAGCGATCCGATCCGAGCCGCCGCAGCGGCGACTACGCAGCGCCAGCGAGGCTTTCCGGCGGCCGAGAGGTCCGGGCCTCCCGGAGCGAAGCGGAAGGTGTCGCTATGGTTACGTGCCGCGTAACCATAGCGGTATTGCGCCTGATGGCTAACATGGGTGGTTAAGCCCAGGTTAGCGGTATTGCGCCTGACGATTTTGGCGCACTTTTCAGGGGAGGACGGCTGGAAGCCGCCCGATCCTTTGCAGCCGCGCACTTTTCCACGCCCACAATAAAAAAACTATAGCCTCCAGCACCTGCGCAAATGGCATTTGCGGTTTAAAACGCATTTATGTGGGAAGCTAACGGCTGCTGCCCTGCGTCTTATAAATGATTTACGGGGGATTCGCGCCCTGATGTTAAATATCTGTATTGCAGTCAAAAAACGCGATAGCCGCGGCTGAGTGCTTTAGCTTTGCTCCTATCGACGGTGCGGTCGCGAGTTTGCTTGGGCTGGGAACTGAAATTCCCACGTATCGTGCGGAAGCGAAAAAATCCCCTGATTTTGCGTTAGAATTCAGGTTAATGAATAGATTGAACGCCAAATGAGTTCGTTCGACACTGTTCGCCGTTTCCCACTTAAATCCGTTTCACACCGGGCACGCTCTCGCACGAGACGAGATATCGCATAAGTCACGCATAATGCATGATAAAATGTCATTCAGCAGTTACGGAGATCTGTCAGCCGCCGGGTTGGGGCGTCATGTTGAGCGAGAGGGGGCAGCCACCTCGACAACTCGATGCGGTGTGAAACCGACTTACGGGGGCCAACCTGAAGAGGCTTCCCCCATAAATCGGTTTTACTCCGCAAACCTCCCCAACGCCTTGCACTGGTCGCTCCTCGCAACTCGCGCTATCACCGCCGCACATCCAGTTGGGGGCATGATGGCACGGGCACCGAAGGCGGCGAATGGCGGGGATTTGGGGTTTGAGGCGCAGTTGTTCGCGGCGGCCGACAAGCTGCGCGGCAATATGGAGCCGTCCGATTACAAGCATGTCGCGCTCGGCCTGATCTTCCTCAAGCACATTTCCGAAGGGTTCGAGGCGAAGCACGCGCAGTTGCTCGCCGAATACCCAGAGGGGGCGGAGGATGAGGACGAATATCGCGCTGAAAACATCTTCTGGGTGCCGAAGGGCGCGCGCTGGTCGCATCTTCAGGCCAACGCCAAACAGCCCGGCATCGGCAAGGTCATCGACGATGCGATGCTGGAGATCGAGAAGGTCAACCCGGCGCTCAAGGGCGTGCTGCCCAAGGATTATGCGCGCCCCGGCCTGAACGCGGTGATGCTGGGTGAGCTGATCGACCTGATTTCCGGCATCGGTTTCAAGGACGCGGGCGACAAGTCGCGCGACGTGCTCGGCCGCGTGTACGAATATTTCCTGGGCCAGTTCGCGGGCAGCGAGGGTAAGCGCGGCGGCGAATTCTACACCCCGCGCTCCGTCGTCCGCACTATGGTCGAGATGCTGCAACCCTATAAGGGCCGCGTCTATGACCCGTGCTGCGGCTCCGGCGGCATGTTCGTCCAGTCGGAAAAATTCGTCGAAAGCCATGGCGGGCGGATCGGCGACATCGCCATCTATGGTCAGGAATCCAACCACACCACGTGGCGGCTGGCGATGATGAACCTGGCGGTGCGCGGCATCGATGCCGAGATCAAGTGGAACAGCGAGGGCAGCTTCCACAAGGACGAGCTGCCCGATCTGCGCGCCGATTATGTGCTGGCCAATCCGCCGTTCAACGTGTCGGATTGGGGCGGGGACCGGTTGAAGGAGGATGCGCGCTGGAAATTCGGCGTGCCGCCCGCGGGCAACGCCAATTTCGGCTGGCTCCAGCATATCCTGCACCACCTTGCGCCCACGGGCACGGCGGGCGTGATCCTGGCTAATGGGTCGATGTCGTCGACCCAGAATGGCGAGGGGGAAATCCGCCGCGCGATGGTGGAGGGCGATGTGATCGATTGCATGATCGCGATGCCGGGGCAGCTGTTTTATTCGACGCAGATTCCGGTGTGCATCTGGTTCCTGGCCAAGGACAAGTCGAACGGGATCGCCCGCGACAGGAAGCTGCGCGACCGGCGCGGCGAGATCCTGTTCATCGACGCGCGCAAGCTGGGCCATATGGTCGATCGCACCCGGCGCGAGTTGAGCGATGCCGATATCGCGAAGATCGCCGATACCTATCACGCCTGGCGCGAAGGGGAGGGCTATGCCGACATTCCCGGATTTGCCGCGGCCGCCAGCCATGACGTGATCGCGGGCCATGGCCATGTGCTGACCCCGGGCCGCTATGTCGGCGCGGAGGAGGTTGAGGACGACGCCATCCCCTTCCCCGAACGCTTCGCCGCGCTGCAGGCGACGCTGGAGGCGCAGTTTGCCGAGAGCGCGCGGCTGACCGGGGTGATCCGGGAGCGGCTGGGTGATGTTGTTGTGGATGGCGCGGCGTGATGGGGGAGTGGGAGACTCTTCCGCTTAAGGCCTTCGTCGATCCTGACAGGTCGATCTGCTACGGCATTGTCCAACCTGGCGCACCCGTCGTGCAAGGCGTGCCAATTCTCCGCGTCAACAATTTCACTGGCACCGGTTTGGACGTGTCCAGCGCGATGCGAATCTCCGAACAGGTCGAGCAGGGCTACAAGCGGTCGCGGCTCCGGGGCGGCGAGCTGCTGATTACGCTTGTCGGCTCGATAGGACTTACAGCTATCGCCCCTCCTGAGTTGGACGGCTGGAACGTGGCACGGGCAGTGGGAGTGCTTCCGCTCTCGCCTGACGCGGATGTGCGTTGGATCAATTTTGTTCTCCGCAGCCAGCCCGCGCAGGATTTTATGGCCATGCGGGCCAACACCACCGTGCAAACGACGTTCAATCTGAAGGATCTGGCGGAACTTCCTATTCCCGTACCTCCGGCGGCTCTTCGCCAGTCCATGTCGGACATGCTCTCCGCCCTCGACGACAAGATCGAGCTCAACCGGCGGATGAACGAGACGCTGGAGG
>Ga0075012_10006186_pt1 | contig 10868 bp, 11 predicted proteins | sample All_14_2_FD_71474 | JGI IMG/M metagenome (GOLD analysis project Ga0075012, IMG submission 71474) | Freshwater microbial communities in response to fracking from Pennsylvania, USA - Allegheny Zone_MetaG_DW_15 | ecosystem: Environmental > Aquatic > Deep subsurface > Groundwater > Drilled... | reverse complement strand
ACCTCTCCGGAAACACTTTCTCGTCGAATGCGCTGACCGGGCGTACGGCCGTCAGCCTGCTGCGCAATCAGGGGTTTGCTTCCCGGATGGTTTCGATGCGAGTGTCTGAGCAGGATGTGGTTCAGGCCAGTCGACAAGTTGATGCTGCACACGGCGAAGCAATCTCCGCAAATACCGAGCGATCGGCAGCGCTCACGGAAACCTTTGCACGAGGCTTGGCAAAGCTACGGTCATCTCGACACAGCAGTGGCACGGCCTCCAGCAGTTTCGAGCAGATGGGGGAGACACTCAACCGGCTGGATCAGATTTCGAAGAACGTAGCGAACAGCACAGGGTTGACCCAGAGCCAGGTCGCCCAGATCGCTTTCGGCGCTGCCGGACACGTGGGCATCAATACACCCATAGCTGGCGCGGACCTTCAGGCCAGAGCCGGCAAGAACTATATGTCGGGATTGTCGGCTGCACAGCAGAAAGTGCTCAATAGCCTCACCCAAGAGCAGATCGCGGACTTCAAGCAGTTCGGTGACAGGGTGTCGCGGGACTCGAGCATTGTCAGCAGTTTCGCCAGCGATTCCCGCGAGGCACAGGAGATGTCGTCAAAACTGGCCACTGCGACGTCCCGAGCCAAGCGGGCCGATGCGACCTTTGCCGAAAGAACGGCTTTTGCCGAACGCCTCTCTTCGGCCAAGGACAAGGGCGAATCGATCTCGGTCGATATCGCCCAAGATCCGCACAACCTCGAGATGTTCTTGCGCTATGCCGAGCAGTACGGTGGCGACAGTGCCTCTGCGCTGTCGATGTTCGACGCGGAACTCGCGCGGCAAGGACTCAGACCCAACCGGGTGTTCACGGATGGCACGGCGCTGCCGAACTCCTTCGGCGACGTACGCAGCCTACATGACCAGCAAGTAACAGACGCCGCGCTATCACCAGACCTCGCTGCTTCGCATCGGCAACAGCGCGCGAAAGTGTCGCGATCCAACCACACCGCACCGAGCACTCTCCCCGACACGAATCCATCTCCGCTGCGAAATGACGTGCAGACGCAAGGCAATGCCATCAGGAATGAATCTGGTTCGGCCAGTTCCGGCTTTGATCGAAAGGCAGAGCTTGTGGACACAGGGGACGGGACCTTGGTCACCAGGAAATCGCTACTCAAGCAATCTAGCAAGCAGATCGTCGATGACGGCGAAGCATCCATTGATAATGCGAAGGATGCTGTGAAATGGCTGCTTCGCAAGAACGAGTGATCAGTCCATAGCCCCCCCGCTTCCGCCAAACTGCTTGCTGTCAGGCGATAGTGGTTTCATAAATTGCGGATGACCTTCGTCACGCCAATAGTTGTCATCTAGGTCCTCTGCGGTGGTGCCAATTCCACGGAGGGTGTCATCCTGATGATGATGCATTGGACGACCACCTCGACCAATCCTTGATAGAGCGCCACCGGCAATTGCTCCGACAAGAGCGCCAAGGCACATCATGAATAGCTTGAGGCCCCAACCATCGCCCAGCGTCGAAAGTAAGCCAACAGCCGAGCCTGTAAAGATAAATATGAGTTTTACCATCTCTGCCTCCTGAATTTAGAGTACCTCTGGTGGCGCTGGTTGCAAGCCTATAGCGAGCTGTCTAGTTAACATTTCAACTACCAAGAGTTGGAGATTCAGAATGCCTCTCATATGGAGGTCTGCATCGTTAGCAGGACCCAAGCACCCTGTTTCAGGGCGAAGGCAACGAATTCTCATCCAGAAATTGGGTGTGATCGCGAGCAGGAATGCTCCCAAGAGGCCAAGCAGCGAGCCGGACCACTCAATTGTTTTATCGCTTATCATCATCCTGTGAATATCCCAGACTGGCTTAACAATGAGCCATCACAACATCCTCCAATGAATGACCCGATCCCAATCCGGACCTCCTGGCTCGATCTTCCCGACGTGATACTTCACGCGTCTGAGACTGCGGTTAAGCAGCACATGGCTTACACGAATGCTAAAGCAGGGGATTCTGATGCAGCTTTCCAACTCGTGCAGGACACAATCTCCCCTGAAGCGGTTGCGAAGATCATTGATCTAGCCGCAGGTAGAGTGCCTCTCCTTGCATCAGCGCATGCCTTCGAAAAAACAGGCGTCAATGCGATCCCTGAAGCCCTAGCCGATGAACTGGCTGAGCGCACAGGTTTTCCGGTCGATGGCTCAATTGTCCAAATCAACGTTGTAGGGCACACAGGCGCAAACGGATTTTCTCGTCTTGCCAAGCAAGCTCTTTTCGATGGCGATGTAGTTGAAGGAGCCGACTACCTGCTCGTCGACGACTTTATCGGCCAGGGAGGTACTCTGGCGAACCTAAAAGGCTACATAGAGTCTAAATGTGGTCGGGTAATTGGTGCTACGGCCTTGACCGGGAAGCCCTTCTCGGCCAAACTTACCCCAACAAATGAACAACTTACTGCATTAAGGCAAAAACATGGCGAACAACTTGAGACGTGGTGGATCAGTAGGTTCGGTCACGACTTCGACCGCCTTACTCAATCAGAGGCTCGGTACCTCGAACGCACCCCGGATGCTCTCACCATCCGAGATAAGATTGCTGCGGCAGAGTAAGCAAGAGATTGCCGCGCGGTACAGAACTACGCACAAAGAAGCTGCGTAACAACAAAAAGGCCAACTAGCCATGACTCACTCACGTGTGCAATCTTGGTTACGTTTGCCGTACCATAGACTCCATCAATAGAAGGAGTTTTTGCTTTGAAGTCCGCACACGTGGGTTCATACAACGGGTACGCCTTGTCCAAAAAGGATTGGCAAGAGGCTTTTGTTGTCCGTGCAGCGGATCAGCGCTTGTCTCAGGAGCAAGCGATTGACTAAGCTCGTCTTATCCCAAAGAGTATCGTTTCGCAGTTCAAGGTAGTTCGCTGGGTTAGATAGCTTGCTTGCTGTCTGCAGACTCCATAATACTCATCGGAGGCCAGTCGCTCTCGTTCTGGGTGGATTCCTCATGTCGCAGGCTTATCGGATTTCATAGGAAAGGCCGACACAAGCAAGTCGTCTGAATAACGATGTTTTCGCACGACAACATCGGCAACGTTATCGTGCAAATACTCGTTATACAAAGCCTGACTGGGACTCGCTGGCCACGAAGTCATTAGCGGGTAACCTCCTGGAAAGACCGATTCAACACACATCAGAAAATTGTAAGCATATTTCGGACATGCCAAAAAAATGGCCCAGCCCGATCCAGGCGAAGACTTTCGATTACCTTGCCGATGGCCTTACGGCATTCACACCCCCAGCCGGTCTTTTTTAACCAACTCTCTATCCATGTAGTCGACTGCCCTCATCAAGTTCACCGTGTTCTGCATGGTGATCCAGGCATCTGCCACATTAAAAGCCTCAGCCAACGATTGACCTTCGTCACCCTTTGGGGCCCGTCCCTCCCGGATCAGGCACACGATAATTTCTTGCGCCAAGTCGAAGGTTTGTTCAAGGTCATTGCGCTCATACATGTGGCTCAGCACACCAGAAAGATTGAATACACCGGCCAACGAATAGGCATAGTCGACGTCGTATTGCCCTGCCAGCAGCATTTGGAGATGCATTCTGGGAGCAATAACAATGTCGGCTTTCTGCTTCGCAGTCAGGAGCTTGGCGATCGGCCGTATCGTTCGTTTGTTTTTCTTACGCATATTTTATGTTCTAGCCCGTACTACGCCACCGCTTGGTGAGCGGCTCCTGGATACCCCGCTACAATTCAAAAGAACAAAAATACGGGGCCTCTACCGGTGAGCGAACTCGAAATTTTGTTGGTTGGGTAACCATCTCTATGTCAAGACCGTTGAACTCGGCTTGCAATATGACTTCAGGAGTAAGCCTCTCCGGTCAGCAACATAGCAAAAATATCCGGTTTCGATCCCTTGAGATCTTTAATCGACGCAAAATAGCGCTTTGGTTCGGCGTGTGGGATAGCTACGCCGTACTTGGCGTTCAGGTCGGCGGGCCGCATCTCAAAACAAGCCAACCCCGCGCCTAGTGTTACCAACTTGCTTCCAAGCGGGGTCACGACGATCCTGCATCCGCCGAGAATCTTCATGCTGTCCTTATAGCGCTGCATTGCCTTCAGAAGTTGTCTATATGCCTCGAATGGGTTGGACTCGTGCACATGCAAAATGTTGGTCGTCGGAGTTCTGCGGCTTGAAAACAGCGGCGTCGCGTACTCCACTAGCAGGTCATCCGCGCGCCTTGGATTCAAGGATGGATGCGGAAGTACGGGGCATATTTCTGCCGAGTCCGGAATCTCCGCGAGTGCCATCAGCTTTTGCAACTGACTTACTCTGTTCTCACCCAAGATTGGGAACCAAACAAGCGGCCAATCTCGCACGCTTTCAGCATGCATTGCGCCAGTAAACCCTGGAATCAGAACGAGGTCGTTGCTAGGGTCTTCCGCGCGTATTTTCCCGTCCAGCCGAGCGTCTTCCCCAACGAGGACCTGAAAATTGACACCGTTCGCTGCCAAGGGATGCAGGCCATCCTTAGAGACGTTCTTGTCTGGAATAAGCCTGTTGAGCAGACTCGTCATCAGAGCCAAGTAGGCGACCCGCGGCAGCGAACTGACGTCGAGAACGATGTCAGTTTGATCGGTCACTTCTTCGAGCACCGCCCTTATTCCCATACTAAGCGCGGTACTTGCGCTGATGTCGTCTTCGCCATTCGAGGATGAGCCAATAGGGATATTCTTTACTGCACCGAGCGGGGCAAAGATCGCCTCCAAACAGACCGCATTTTCCTCAGTGAGTTGGGCAATCTCTTCTTCAAGCTCGTAGTCGGTAAAACCAACAAGAAGCAATTGGGCACTTTCGATATTTCGCCCAGATGCTTGCAGGCTATTGACCATCTCCTGCATGACAGGCTGGGCACGAACATCGAAGCCGCGACCCGCAATGTAGAGCAGTCGAACCGGGCGTTTTTCGAAAAGCCGATCCCACAATTCGTGGACGCCATTTCCCCGACGAAAGACATAGTGATCCCAAAGCATCGTTAGTTCATCTCCAGACGACGACGACGGATGGGGACAAGGCCTCGCTCCATCCAATCAATCATTTCAGTCGCCGTGACATCCTGCCAACCACCTTGTTGCAAAGGGAGGTCGTAGTGGGCGCAAAGAGTTCGGTTTAGATAGAAGACAGTACCGCTTTCCCGAGATGTACTGGCAGCACTCGGTTTGGCCAGCAGGAGGTTCTCCGCAGCGCATTCGGCCAGCACGCGAATTAGCAGTGTGCTTTTTTCGGTGAGTGCCTTCGTTGCCGATCCGAGTTTGTGCAGTTCGCTCTGTGAAAGGCGCACGCCAGTAACACCCGGTGCATACGGAGCATTGGGTGCAAATGTCTTTTCGCGGCAAAAAACTCCCACGGAGTCCAGAAGACGTTGTGCCCGCAAACCCTCAGTGTGACTCTTGGGAATGAACTCTCGCTTACGCTTGGCTGCATCCTTTAGCAACTTCTCTTGCTCGAGCGGGGTAAGGGTCAGTTCTGGCTTGCGTAGCACCTGCTTGTTCTGCATACCGACATAGAGTGCTGCAGCCAATGAAAGCAATTCCTCGATGTTGGCACTTGCCATCACACACAATCGATCAAGGCCGAAGTAGTACGGAATCTTCAGCTCGTCGTGCATAAATATTTCCGCGGCCCCCCGAACCTGTGAGTTGTCACGGTCATCCAGCTCCACTGCCGACAGGGCCATATCAAGGGTCATCTGACGCTTCGATTCATCTCGCGCAAGCAAGATCCGAGTGACATAGAGTTCAAGCAAGGAATCGATGCTTGCCTCCGCACTCCGCTGTTCTGCTCGGGCCAACCACTCGCTATATCGAATGTTGCTTTCGTGTCGTTGAACATCATCGCGAAAGGCCTGAATGCCCCTGTCTACCTCTGTCCTGATTTCGTCAAGAACCAATTCTCCGCGCAAGCATTGGGAGAACGAGTTGGATGCGACAACATCCTGGATCAACATCCTTCTATCCAAGATACTTTGCGCAAACGTTGCGAACTGATAAGGGCCTTTTGGCCCACTCCACATTTCCTCCAGAGCGTACTCGTGAATATCTCTACCTTGTCGGACACCTTGTGAAAGTAGGCCATCACCTAGCGCAATGGATCGTTCAGCGAGCCAGATGGGAATGGTCGAGCGCTGAACAGCAAGCTCGTCGATCAACAGCGCCCGCTGCTTTCGGCGAAGCTTGTGTAGGTCATCGATCATCAGCAAGCGCTTTGATGCAACATGCCGTCCATCAACGACGAATTGCACTGACTGGAGCCACACCGCACCCTCAAACTGAAAGTGAGATGGCATGTCCGCTGTATTCAGTCCGACAAACGCATCGATCTGCGCATAGACACGCTGCTCATGTTGCTCCGCCCAATCGGCAAGCGCCTTAGCGCTGGCGAGGCGGGGAATGCCTTTCAAATCATTTGCCTGTTCGGCATACTCCAGCCGAATCGTATCAAACTGCTCTGGCGTGCTGAAGCCAAGCAATGCACCTACACTACGAAGTGTTCTCAAGACCACCCTGCAGTCTAGGAGCGCACGAAACAATCCTTCGTGTTTGATATCTGCGCCAGGAGGGAGATCTGCGTAGCCGGAAGCACAAGAAAGCAACACTCCAAGAAACTGAGGTCGATCCTGGTCATCCAGCACTCCTCGCGATACAAGTTTCTGGAAGGACTCAGCCAACTCTGGTGATCTACGTGCTGTCCAAAACCCCCGCAAAGCCGTTGGCGTGAATGCGCGCAAGAGCGTCGTTTTTCCAGCGCCGGGAGCGCTTCTGAAAATATGGATGCCCCCCTTGAAGGCGTCTTCTGCTAACTTCTCCAGTATCTTCGGAGAGAACAGCCGAACGAATTCTAGATCTGACGTCGTGCGCTCCGACATGCGTTCCAAGAACGGATTGGTGTGATAAGCCATCAGAATTCTCGATGCCGACTAACACGTGGAAACAGGCCGAAGGGCTTGTACGATTCCGGTCCCCACAGCATGTAAATAGAGTTATTAGGGGAGTTGTGTGAAAGCACCACCGGCAACGCGCAGCCGGCGAAGCCCATACGGGCATCTGACGTCCCACCTACTTCGATGTGCTTGTCAGTCGCTCTAGTATCGTAGTAGTCGGATTTTTCCAATAGCGCACGAATCTTTAAATCTGGCTCCCGCTTGAGTGAGATTTCTTGTTCGATCGGGCATAGCACCCGCACCTGCAGCGGTTTGTAGCCTTTTTCGGACGTAAAGCGTTCGGACCAGTACTCGATGTGGTCAATGGCCTGACGGGTGGCGGTATAGAGAAGAAGGAAAACTTCGTAGTGGGATGGGTCCACAAGATCGCCGCGATGAAGGCGTTCGAATATCTTCTTGATCTTCCCTTTGAATGTCCGTTTTTCGCTGTCATACCGGATATAGGTATTACCACTCCCAGAAAAATCATCAAGTAGCCATATTAAGTTGAAACGGGGCTGCTCGAGCTTGAACCCGGAATCGGATAGAGAGGCCTTCAATTCCTTGAGCATGTCGTCAGCCTTTTCGTCGCTCAGTTCATAGGCCTGCCATATCTGCTCGTTGGTGATGTCTCCACCGCTTGCGCGCCGCAACTCGTTGGTGCGCGCACCATCGCTCAATCCCAGATAGAGCGACTTGAGTCGAAGCTCGTTAAAGCGAGGATGGCGTGAAATCTTTCCCACGAGGTGCGCTGAGATGTCGTGCTCTTCTGCGACGAGACGCATTCGCTCTTGAACAATCAGGTCGGGGTATGCAGTGCTAACCAGATGAGTGAATTCAGCATCTGAGAAGTACACCAGCCTGCGAGTCACGAGTTCAAGCGCCGCTTCGCGATCGTCAGGACTGAACTGTTCGAGCCAAAGAGCCAGGCTCTCGATAAAACGACGCCCCGGCCCAAACCGTTGGTAGTGGTCGTATTTGTAGTCTGCGAGCAACTGCAACGTTGGCAGGAACAGCGGAGGGGCGTCAAGATCACGCCAGTCCATGACTTTGGCAAGCAGTTGCGCGGCGTTGTGGTCATGCATGGTCGAATAAGCCAGTTTGGGTTGGCGGCGCAAGACGCACGGCGAAAGCACCCGCACCATCGTCGACGAAGCGTTCCAGATACCAGAGCGAGGCATCCACATCACGTAGATGAGTAGGCGCAAGCTTCCAGCCGCGATCGAGCCTGCGCGATGGAACGTCCACGCTAAGAGAGAACCGGTGCTCAAGAAGTGCGGAATCATTACCGGGCCACGCACCTTGGTCGCCCAGCGTCAAAATCTCGTAAGGGTCGATCTTAAAATTCTGGATGATGTGTGCGATGAGCCGTGATTTGGTGATGCCGGCAGCCAGTATGTCGACCGAATGTTTGCTCTTGACCATGCTGGAGAGGTCGAGACCAGCCTGACGCAGTGCGTCAGCCACGACAAACCACATGTTGTCCGTTGGCAAGCCCTCTCGGAATCGAACGCTAACTTGGTAGGGGTGCGTAGTCTTGTGTTCGTGGATTGGCACGCCGAGAGCCTTCAGGCGCACGATAATTCGCGTGACGTGGCTCAGGAACTCGCTGGTCTCCTGTCGTTTGACAGGCGCGGTCGCTGCATCTGCCAGTGATCCGCCGTTGTAGAGACCGAGCTGAATTCCCTTCAATACTTCGCTGGGCAGGCACTTCTCCAAGCACTCCTGTACGGATCCTCCGCGGCCTGATGCGATGCCGACTACGACTCCCGACCGGACGAGCCGTTCCAGATGATCAAGAATGACTTTAGGGGGAGTGCTGTCAGTTCTCTGCGAACTGCTCAACGTGCCGTCATAGTCGAAGACGACAGCGCGAAATCGCTGCTTCTCCAGCGAATAGATGAACTCATCTTTGGCTCTGCGCATCGAACCGTGATTGCATGGAGATGGCCATTTTGCGCCAAGCACGTCGTACTTAGATCGCTCTATGCCGTCCACTTCTTCCATCGGGACGGGAATAACGTCCTGAAGCTTGATGTAATACAGTTCGCGCCCGAACTGGGGAACCACCGGCCGGCCTGGATCTTGGCCAAGGCAATTGGCGATCACAGAGACGAGGTACATTTGCGCCACTAGGCCTGCGATCAGGTCGCGTGGTGTAGCGCCGGCAAGTCCCATGGTCAGCGTTGGCACATCGCTAGGGAAGAAAGCCTTCATGCTTCCCCAGAGATCACCGAGGGACGGTTCAGTAAGTGCAATAACCGCACAGTCATTAGGCCGATTGGCAAGCCAAAGATGCCTGCCGTGCGCGTACGACCTTAGATCCGTAAATTGGGTATGTAGCAATGCTGCCTCAGACAGCTTCGATTCCAAGTCAGCAGCAATAGGCTTCAACAGCGGCGAATAGATTACAGTTAAAGCGCCACGTGAAACGCATTCAACAACGAATGACTGCGCCTCTGCCACCCAATCCTCCAACGTCTGCGTGCCAATGCGAAGGTCAGAGAACTGGGCGGGCAAGTGATCCTGAGTTTGATTCAGCTCACCGTATGCACGAGCGAACAACACGGCGTCTAGCAGCAAACTGTTCGTGGCGAGATACCCATCTTTTTCTGCGAGTTCATAGACATGGGTGCTGACGTCCATCAGTTTCTCGACTTGGTGCATTAACGGAGAGTCGGCGCGGTTGGTCACCACATGTACAGGTCGGGCACTATGCCTGCGGGCGCGCTGCATCGCTTCAATAATGTCCGGATTTTTGCCCTCGGCGGAAATAAGAAATACAGGGCTGGAGGCGGCAAGCGTCGGATTACAAATAATTTCTAACGGTGTTGAAGGCCGAGAGACTCGCCCGGTATAAGCCTCATGGAGGTTACACAGCAGTGAGGCCACCGTAAAAGACCCCCCTGACCCCACGCCGATAACGCTGGATTCGCAGGCGCCGACAATGGCCGCCTTAAGGCGCGATACATCTGCCCCCATGGCGGCACTGTAAGTCGCAGCCAGATTTTGAAGTTCACGGCCGTACTGGTTGACGGGCATCTTGTTGTCGTGAAGCATCGTCAATTTACTTCTTCAAGTTTGTTCTCTTGTCGCGCAGCTTTTCCACGAACTTGTACTTTCTTTTTAGGGGCAGTCGATTTCTCTGCCTGCCTTAGTTCCGTCCGAATTTCCATGAGCAACACTCCGAGCATATTGAGCCCCTTGCCCTTTACTTCTCCCCAAGTCCTGTTGACTGGATTGTCAGTGCTGCACGATTCAACCAGACGTGCTTCACCAGTAGACAAAAGCAGTGATCGCAAGTCCTCGTGTTGAGTGTATTTGGCTCTCAGGACTTCGCGCATTCGGTCGAATTTCATTTTCGACCAATTTGGAACGATATCCCATGTATAGAGACCATGTGCAGCCATTGCCACCAACGAAGGTGTTGGCGCACTCAGTATCCATTCGCGCACAGCCGCTTTGCGAGCTTTTCCAGCTTGATACGCATGCTCTGCCGTCGGAAATTCGGCTCCTTCAAATGTGATGGCACGCCGGAATAAGTTGCTAAAGACACCATACGGCTTCTCATTGGATCGATAGAAATGAATCTCAGTCAAGGGCGGCGGTTCTTGCTCGATCAACGCTATGGATTGCGCTCGTTCCTTTTTGATTTTGGTCATGTGAACTTTTCCTTCAGGGGCGGCGTCAATGGATAAAAAAATTTTGGCCGTGGCAGGCAGCGGCGGAGAGTGCAATTATGCCTGCGCTAGACGGACTGAGAGGCGAGACAGAATAGGTTAATTCGCTACGGATTTTATTGGGCTCATTTCGACTCACTGGAAGTCCGTACACTGGCGAAAGTCCTGTACGTTGGTCGCCCAGATCGCTTAAGGAAAATATCTAACGTCCCATAAC
>Ga0075012_10006185_pt1 | contig 10869 bp, 10 predicted proteins | sample All_14_2_FD_71474 | JGI IMG/M metagenome (GOLD analysis project Ga0075012, IMG submission 71474) | Freshwater microbial communities in response to fracking from Pennsylvania, USA - Allegheny Zone_MetaG_DW_15 | ecosystem: Environmental > Aquatic > Deep subsurface > Groundwater > Drilled... | reverse complement strand
GGGTTATTATTTCGGCAAGCCGATGAATCACCGCCCCTGGCTGAAGGACGGCGAATACAGCAACTAGGCCGCGCGCGGTTTACGCATGGCCGCTTCTGCTGACGAATCATGCACACCTTGGCGTGCCATGAGCAGCTCTTCCGCGTTGGCAGGAATGCCTTTCGCTTTCAGCTCATCCTTACGCGCCAGGATACGCTCGCCAAGGGCTACCATATCCACTTCGGTGTCGCGGCATTTCGGGAAGAGATCATGTTCTTCTTCCTTTACGTGGTGGCGGATATTCTCAGCAAGCACCGTGAATTTCGCATCAAAATGCTGCTCGGAGCCATCCATGGTGGCTAGCTCAGCGATCAGCAGTTTGGCCACGTGGTGTTCTTCATCGGCCTCGTTCAGCATGTCCTTGTCCACGCCTTGGGCGCGCATGGCGGGGTAGAAAATCTCTTCTTCCACCAGCGCATGCATGCGAAGTTCATTGATGGCTTCCAGTGCGATGCGGCACTTCTCATCGCGCGATTCGGCTTTTTTAAAATCATCGAACAGCGCATCGACCACATCATGGTCTTTTTTGAGGATCAGGATGGCATCGTTCTCAGGCTTCAGAAAATCTAACATGGGGTCTCTCCGTATTGTTTTGGTTGATACTCTGTAGGCTATGCCGTGCGCTGTGGCCTATCCATATGCCGCAGTGGCCGTAAGGATTGGTTTTGCATAAAGCAAGGCTACTTGCAGGGCTGCGCAAAATCCGTTACACCCTGCCCGCGTGCATGTGCCGGTTTAGCTCAGGGGTAGAGCAGCGGTTTTGTAAACCGAAGGTCGCGGGTTCAATTCCTGCAACCGGCACCATTCCCCATTTGGCGCGCAAAGCTGCTCGCCGGGCAGCCAATGCGCAGCTCAGGCGCACATGCACCCTGCATAAAATCTTTATTTACTAATGCGCAGGTTCGAAAGGCTATCGCCAATGGTGCGGAAGGCCTGCCGCAGCGCAGCCTCATCGGGTGAATTGAAATAGTAATCGGGCTGCGTGGCGCAGTTGCGCATCATGTCGTCCACCGTGCTGCTGTTCAAGTCGAACACCACCGTATACACGATGATGCCCTGCGCTTTCATGTTGGTGCAGATCTGCGCCAGTTTTGCATCCAGCCGCTGGGCAGCTTTGGTATCGGTATAGGGCGTACTTGTCATACCGGTATGGTTGTCGCCCGTGTAGCCATAGGCCCCATCGGCATTGGAATACATGGTGTTCTCACCATCCGTCATCAGGATCATGGCTTTGACCATCAGATCGGTGTTGTAATCCAGCGGCAGGTCGTTGGTGTCCATGCTGCCGCCCCACAGGCCACGCCATTGCGGGCTGATAAGCCGCCAGCCCCACACCGCGCCGGTTGGAATATGCGTTCCTCCCACAGCCGTCAGGTCCGTGATGGCTGAATCCAGCGTGCTACGTACATTGGTCAACGGCGTAATCGGCGTGGTCGGGCAATAGGTGTTAGGGCCTTTGCTTCCCGTAATGTTGTAGGTGTAGATCGGCGCATGCTGCGTGGTGACTTCCTGGTAGCAGCGCTTGTTGCTGCTGCTGGTCTGGTTGGTGCAGTAAATGCGCGTACTGGTGGTGCCGCTGGTGGTGGTGCCGCACACACGCGTACCACCGCTGTAACCGCCGGTAGCGGTGGTACAGCGGCAACTGGTGCTACTGGTGGGACCGCACAAGGTGGTGGTGGTCACGTCCTGTGTATCCACCTGTCGCCAGTCGTTGTTGGCATCATCCTGCCAGTAATAGGCAAGGAATGGCTCCTCCGCCGGCGTTGCATCGGTCAGGTCATTGCCATCCACCCAACGCGCTTCGGTGCAGCCACGCCAGCTGGTGGTGCCCCAGTCAAGCGCAGCATACTGAGCGCTATCCAGCCAATCCGTGTGGCTGGCGCCCACATTCACCGCCATCGAGAACGGCACGATGCCCACCCACAGATTATCCGCCGTGCTGGCGGTCTCGCCAAAGAGAATATCAAGCAGGTCGTTCGAGGCGGTCTTCAATGACGTCAACTTGCTGCCCGCCATGGAGCCGGTCGTGTCCAGTACCACGGCCAGCTCCATGCCTTTCTGCGTGCGCGTCACCTCGGTGTGCGCCTGCAGGTTCATGGTGGTATGGCCGAAAATATTCATGAAGGTGGTGGGCATGGTGGCATCCGCCGTCACGGTCAGCAAGGTGCCGTCCTCGCTCAGCACGGGGTCCACGTTCGTCACGGTGGCACCCAGCGTGCCCTCGGTGAAGTTCACGTTCATGTATTTCATCACTTCGGCTTCAAGGTCCTGGCTGTTGATGCTGGCGCCCGCAGCCAGCCCCGCCGCATCGAGCGCGTTTTGCAGCTTGGTCTGTGCCATCTGGCCGCGGCCCACATCCACCGCCACGCCCACCACGCCCACCAGCATGATGATGGCGGCGCCGACCATCACGAACACTGAACCCTGCGTATCTCTCACGAAACGTTGCAGCATGATCCCCTCCTATGACGGGGTGGCAGTGAGCGCCCCAAGGCGCGGTTTGTAGAAGGCGCTACGATACACTGTGGTGGTGCCGAAGAAGCGGTTGCTCACCAGCGGCGAGAATTGAAAATACACCTCCGCCGCAATTACATTCTCTCGCTCGTTGAAGGTAAAGCCTCCGGGCATGGTGGGCGTGGCGCCGACTGCACCAAGCTGGCTGGTCGCAGTGAGCGTGCCACCGCCGAAATGCCGCCAGTTTACGCTGGCGGTGCTGGTGGCACCGGGCGGCCGGTAGAGCGAGGTGATGATGACACGGCTGTTCGCACCGGTGCCGAAGGGGTTCATGATGTCGCTGGTCGCATCCAGCAGCTGGTTAAGGCTGGCGGTGGTCACCACGCGCGATTGCGCCGTCACATCCGCCACAGTGTGGGCGAGTTTTTCTACCTTCTGCACCACCAAGATATAGCGCGTGATCTCGATGCAGCCATAAAACATGGTCATCAGCATGGGCAGCACGAGTGCAAATTCTACCACGGCCATGCCGTGCTGCGCCCGTGCGAACTGTTTCATCCACCTAACCATCGTAGGGCTCATTCTTCACCACAGCATGCGTTTCGATGGGGAAATTACCCTGCGCATCGCCAATGAGTTCGCGCATGAACGGCGTCAGCACGCTCCATGGGTAATGCACGGTGTAGACCACGATATCCTCGGCATCGCCATAGCCAGCGAGGCCCATATCCGCATCATACTGGCCATTGCCGTTAATGTCATTGTACTCGCCCAGTTCGGCCACACCGTTGCCGTTTGCATCGTTCCACGGCTCGGCATCGCCGATCTGGTCGAACTGCGCGTAATATTTCGAGGTAATGGTCAGCTTCTGCGGATCGACAAGCCCACCGGCCCGCTGTTCGATGGATTGACGGATCGTATCTTCACGGCTGAGCCCACTCTGCGCGTAGCCGGTTTTACCGAGACGCGAGGAAATGCTCGTTGCATTCTCAAGGATGTTCGACACCAGCATGATCAATGAAAATTCAATCACACCGAAGATCAACAACAGCAGTACCGGCGCCAGCATGGCGAACTCCATCGCGCTCACGCCGTCACGCGCGCGCAGCAAACGCTGGCATAGTCCGTTGAATGTTCGCACGCAAACCCCCGGCTACCTTATACCACAACGCAGCGGGCAAGTCAGCGTTATTGCGCGTGCAACTCGCTGTTTTACGCTACAATTTTAGACAAACGCCACGCATGTTTCACCATTGTCACGGCGGTGCAATCGCGCTACATTACCGCAACATCCGGGAGAGACCTATGCGCCATATCGCCCTTGCACTACTCGCCATCAGCCTCGCTGCCTGCAGCATGGGCGACACACCCGGCGCGGTGAACGTGAGCACACTCGGGCCCATGAGCGGCCGCGAACAGGCGCTCATGACCACGGGGCAGGCGGCTGCGTCGCGCAATGACTTTGCGCAGGCCGAGCAAAACTACATGAATGCGGTGGCCGCCAGCAAAGGCCATGTGGATGCGCACCTGGCGCTGGCGGATCTGTATCTGAAACAGAACCAGCCTACCAAAGCGCGCGACGTGCTGGAACGGGCGGCTATTTTCCAGCCCGGGCATGTTGCAGTGAATTACTCGCTGGGCAAGATCTACCTGAACGAGAACCGCCCGACGGATGCGCTGCGCGTGTTCGAACGCGGGCTGGATACCCAGCCGCAAAGCCTTGACCTGCTTTCCGGCAAAGGTATTGCCCATGACATGCTGCGCCAACATGCCGCAGCCCAAGTGGCCTACTTGCGCGCACTCAGCCTGAATCCGGATGCGGATCTTGCGCCCGTGCGCACAAACCTTGCCATGTCCTATCTGCTAGACAACAAGCCCGACAAGGCTGCCGAACTGCTAAAGACCGAAGCGCTGAGCGAAGGCGCGTCACCCGTGACCCGCCACAACCTTGCGCTTGCCTATGGCATGCTGGGCCGCCACACCGAAGCGAAAGAACTGGTCGCCGGCGAGATGACGGAAGAAGAGCGCCAGGCCAGCCTGAAGCGCCTTGCGCAATACATTGCCGGACGCGACGATAGCGGCAAAGCGGTGCTTGCACCCGTGGCGCCGGTGCCCGTGCGGCAAGCGAACTAAACGCTAGAAATTATCCAACACCTGAATGACCGCCGGAGCCATCACCACGATGAATAACGTGGGCAGAATGAACACGATCATCGGCACGGTCATCAGCGCCGGCAGACGCGCGGCTTTCTGCTCGGCACGTAGCATGCGCTCCATGCGGAATTCCTGACTCAGCACCCGCAACGCCTGCGCAATAGGGGTACCGTATTTCTCGGTCTGCGCGATCACGTTCACGAAGCCGCGCACTTCTTTCACATCGCAGCGTTCGCCAAGATTCTTCAGCGCGGTCGCGCGGTCAGGCAGAAAGCCAAGCTCCACCGAGGTGAGGGTGAATTCCTCCGAAAGCTCAGGGCTTACGCGGCCCAACTCGCGGGCCACGCGGTCCAGCGCGGCGGCGAGCGACAGGCCCGCTTCGGCGCAGATCATCATCAGGTCCAGCGCATCGGGCAAGGCTTTGCGGATGGATGCGTGGCGCTTGCCCTTCTGGTTCGCCACGATGATCTCCGGCAGGCGCGCGCCGAAATAGCCGCAACCCAGCAGGATCAGCCACCCCTTGCCTTGTTTGATTTCGAACGGGTGTCCCCAGTCGATGCCGCACAGCAGGATACCCGTGGCAAGCCCCGCAAACGGCATTACCAGTTTGGCGAAGGCGAACACGATGATGGCATCTTTGCTGCGGTAGCCCGCCTGTGTGAGTTTCTTTTGCAGCACACCACCCTGGTGTTGCTGCAGCAATTTCAGGCGCAGCACTACGCGGCGCACAAAATGCATGGTCTCGTCGTTGTTCGAACGGCGGCGGCGCTTAGGCCCCAACATTTCGCCTTTGAGTTCCGCACGGCGGGCGGCCACCGCTTTCAGGCGTGCACCGAACGGGTCGCGCACGAAGAAGATCTGGCCAATGGACCAGATGATCATGAATACCGCGATCGCCGCCAGCAGGATAAGTAACTCATCCAGCCCCATACCGGCGGGTAACAGGTCTTCCAGGCGCAGTGCTTTACCTTTCTGCATGCGCCCTCCCTAGATTTCCATTTGTGTCATGCGCTTCATCACGAACGCACCAAACACCATCATGCCAATCGCGACTGCCAGTGAAATATTGCCGCGGAAATCATCGTAGAGCGGGTTAAGGTAGTCCGGCGAAATGACGGAGAGAATGCTGAACACGAAGATGGGCAGCGAGCCCACGATGTAACCGCTGGCCCGCGCCTCGGACGAGAGAGCACCGATCTTCAGTTTCATCATTTGCCGGTCACGCAACACCTGACTGAGGTTGCTGAGGATCTCGCCGAGGTTACCACCCGTTTCGCGCTGCAGAATAATGGTGGTTACGAAGAAATTGAATTCGGTCATGTCCAGCTTCGCGGCCGTATCGGCCAGTGCTTTTTCCATGGGCACGCCTAACCCGGTCTGCTGGCTAAGGGTGAAGAACACACGGCCTACAGGATCGGGAATTTCGCGGCTGACCACAATGAACGACTCCGCCACGGGCAGGCCCGCGCGCAAGCCCCGCACGATCAGGTCGATGGCCTCCGGGAACAGTTTGAGGAACTGCAGTTGGCGTTTGCGGATGCGCCGCTTCACGTACAGATGCGGCAGCCCCAGCCCAAGGATGATGCCCACCAGCAGCGCCAACAGCGGCGGCTTGCCAAGCACGAGCAGGAACACCAAACCACCGAGCCCGATCAGACCGCACCGCACAAGAAATTGCTGCGGGGTAAGCACCATACCACCGGCTTCCAACCGTGCCTGCAGCCGCTCTACAAAGGAAATATGCGCAATGGCTTGGCCGAATTTACTGTCGGCATTCGGATCACGTTTACGCAGGGTCTGGGCGGGGTCCATGACCTTGGCAGCGGTAGTACTGCGGGTAATGCGCGCCAGCCGTGCCGCTTGCTTCTTTTTCTCGCCACGGCCACCACCAACTAGCAAGGCCAGCATTAACAGCACCGCAAGGCCGATCCACACTTCTACTGATTGTAGCAGTGCGGGCATCAGATGATTTCCAGCAGGGCTTTATCCAGCCCGAAATAAGCCGCCTGCGGCGTGAAGTTAGGGCGCAGGCCGGACGATTTGAATTCACCCAGCAATTTCCCATGCTCGTCTTCGCCTTGGAACTGGAAGGTGAACAGATCCTGCGTGATGATCACATCGCCTTCCATGCCCATCACTTCCGTCACGTGGGTGATGCGGCGCATGCCATCGCGCATACGCTGGATCTGCACGATCAGCTGCACGGCGCTCGAGATCTGGTGACGAATGGCGTGGCTGGGCAGCCTCAGCCCGCTCATGTTCACCATGTTCTCAAGGCGGGTCAGTGCCTCACGCGGGTTGTTGGCGTGCAGCGTGCCGAGCGAGCCATCGTGGCCGGTGTTCATGGCCTGCAGCAGGTCGATGGCCTCACCGCCACGTACCTCGCCAAGGATGATGCGGTCCGGCCGCATCCGCAGCGCGTTCTTCACCAGGTCGCGCATGGTGATCTCACCGTCGCCTTCGAGGTTCTTTGGCCGCGTCTCCAGCGGTACCACGTGCGGCTGCTGCAATTGCAACTCGGCCGCATCCTCGATCGTCACCACGCGCTCGCCGTGGTCGATCATGCGGCTCAGCGCATTCAGCAGCGTGGTCTTGCCTGAACCCGTACCGCCCGAGACAATGATATTGAGGCGGCATGCACCGGCAATCTTCAGCAGTTTGCAGACCGGCTCGGAAATGTTGCCTTGGGCCGCCATCACATCCAGCGTGATCTTTTTCTTCGAGAATTTACGAATGGAAATGCTGCAGCCCTTCAGCGACAGCGGCGGTGCGATGACGTTCACGCGGCTGCCGTCTTTCAGGCGCGCATCGCAGATGGGGCTGGATTCATCCACCCGGCGGCCCACCGCCGTCACGATGCGCTGGGCAATGTTCATCACATGTTCGTTATTGCGGAACTGAATGTCCGTGAGTGTGAGTTTGCCTTTGCGCTCCACGTAGATCTGGAACGGACCATTGACCATGATATCGGTCACGGCCTCATCCTTCAGCAGTGGCTCCAGCGGGCCAAGGCCGATCATGTCGTCCACGATCTGGCCAGCGAGCATTTGCTGTTCAAGCTGGTTGATCGCGAGTTTTTCCTCGATCACGATCTCGCCGATCACATCCACAATCTGGCGGCGCAGCTCTTCCTCGGGCAGGCGGCTTGCTGTCTGCAGGTCGATCTGCTCCATCAGCCGGTTATAGATATGCTCTTTGGTCTGGCGCATCGCATCGCTCACCGGCGGGGCGAATGCTGTAGCGGCGGGCTCGCCGGGCTCGTGTGCTGGAGCGACAGCAGGCGTGGACACTGCCGCGTTCGGGGCAGGGCTCTCAGGGCTGGGCGCCGGGGCACCGGGCTGGTCCTGGCGGCGGCCGAACATCACTTGCGCCCTTTCAGGAAACCACGTTTGCCCGCGGGCTTGGCATCGCCCTCTGGCTCGGTGCCGAGCAGGCTTTGCAGGAACTGGCGCAGCGGGGCCACGACCGCCTGCAGCTTGGCGTGGTCGTGTAGCGTTTCGCCACGCGCGGTGGCCCCGATCACTTCGTCATGAAACGGAATGTACGCCGCCGGGGTTGCGGCCAGATGTTTCACATATTCCGTGCGCGACGGTTGTTGTTTGCTCGCCATGCCATCGCGGTTGATGAGCACGGTGGGCGCCGGACGTTTCAGGGTTTGCACCAGCAGGTCACGCAGGCGCAATGCATCACGCAGGCCGAGAATGCCCGGCTCGGTCACCAGCACCACATGGTCGGCATGGGCCAGCACATAACGGGTCAGCGGGGTGAGCTGGCGCGGCACGTCCACCACGCAGAAAGGGAATTTCTCACGCAGCGCAGCGAATAACAGCGCCCCTGCATCGGGGTGTATGTTCACGCTGTCGGCGAAAGGCTCTTCCGCACCCAGCACCGAAAGCTTGGGGTAGGGCTTCATCATCACGCGCTCAAGAAACAGCGTGTCGATGCGGTCGGGCTTCTCCAACGCGTCACGCATGCCACGGCTGGGTTCAAGGTCCAGCGCCAGCGCAGCGCTGCCGAATTGCGGGTCGAGATCGATCAGCGCGGTCTGGCGGCTAAGTTCCTCCGCAAGGATGCAGGCCGATGCCGTGGCAAGGCTGGTGGTGCCAACACCGCCGCGCGCACCAACGAATGCAATGATCTTGCGTGCCTCGGGCGAGGGCGGTTCTTTGGCCGGGGCACTAGCGGCGGCACCTTTGCTGAGGGCCGAGGCAAGCTGCTGTTCGTTGAACGGTGAAAGCAAATAATCGTGAATGCCCAGCCCCATCAGCCAATGGTAGAAACTGAACGTGTCCACCGTGCCGGTGACGATCACGCGCGTGGCGGGGTGAACCACGTCGGCCAGCGCATCCAGCATCTTGGGTGCCGCGTCCGACGAGGGGACCTCCACGATCAGGATCTGTGGGCTGGCGTGGGTTTTCAGGTATTCAGTGGCCTCGTTCGCATTACCCGGCTCGACCGCAAAATCGCTGATATTCTGCCGGTTCATGAGCGCGCGGATGCTGGCCGCAGATTCGCCATTGCTGACGTAAGCAAGCAGGTGCGTGGTTCCAAGGCTGCCGGAGGGACTGGTCATGTTATTGGCCGTTATCCTGCATGGGGGTGAGTGGAACGGGGATCTCCCCGGCTCGGTAGCGCTCAATGGTAAGCACGCCCATGTCCGTATTGCCGGTGTCGCTGCCACGACCCTCTTTCAGGTCCCACGGGTCGGCCAGTTGCACGGCAAGATTGTTGTTCACGGCACAGCCATAGTTGCTATGCATGCTGTTGTCGTAATTCACGGTGGCATCGTGGCTCCAGTCCGGGCAGGGGTACGGTGGCACGACCCAGCCCGTATCCGGGTCCACGTCGGCGACTTTCTCGCGCGGCTCGAAATCACTGCATGCCGCAAGGCCGAAGCAGGCGATCAGCAGCATCACATGGCGCATGGGCCTCTCCTATCGAATGAGGAAACCAGCCTGGCCACCAATGCCGTCGAACGCACTCGCAGGCGTGGTGACCTCTGGCTTGGCAGAGTTCTTGTATTTTGGCGTTTCGTTGTGCAGTTGCCCCAGCAGGATGCGTTCGCCATCCGTCGCAGGCTTGTGCCCATCCAGCGGGGTGGCAAGCAACTCGGGCTTATCAACCGGCTTCACGATGTAGGGCGTCACCAGAATGACCAGCTCGGTCTGGTTGTTCTGGAATTCGCTGGAGCGGAACAGTGCACCAAGCACCGGCACGTCGCCCAGGAACGGGAATTTATCCACCGAGGTACCCTGATCGTTGCGCAACAACCCGGCAATGGCGAAGCTCTGGCCCGTGCCCAGATCCACCGTGGTGCTGGCACGGCGCGTGGTGAGGCCCGGTACGGTGGTGCCGTTGAGCGTCACCGCATTGGCCATGGAAAGCGCACTCACCTCAGGCAGCACGCTCAGGCTGATCTTCTCCGGCGAGAGCACCACTGGCGTGAATTGCAGGCTTACCCCGAACTGGCGGTATTCGATCGTCACCGTGCCATCCTGCCCCGGTACGGGAATGGGGTATTCACCCCCCGCGAGGAAGTTCGCCGCAGTGCCCGAACGCGTGGTCAAATTCGGCTCGGCCAGCACGCTGATGAGCCCGTCCTGCTCCAGCGCATCGATTGCGGCGTTGATGTTCGCATCCGATCCGCGATAGCCTGCGAACAGGCTGTTATCACCATTGGTACCGCGCACATAGCCGTTGGTATCGTTCACGAAGTCGCGCCCCTGCCCCACGCCGAACACGAAGCCACTGCCCGCGTTGATCAGGCTTTCCCAATTGATGCCGAAGCGCTTCAGCTCGTTGCGCGCGACTTCCACGATCTTCACTTTCAGCATCACCTGATCGGTGGCCGAGGTATCGAGCATGTTGATCACCTGCTGGCCCTCGCCCTGCAGGAAGCTCGTTGCCATGCGCTGGATCTTCTCGGCGGCAACCGGCGACTCCACCTTACCTTTCAGGATAATGGCATTGTCGGTGCTGGTGGCGACTACGTCGTTGTTGGGCGAAAGCTCCTCCGCCGCACGTTTCAGGCGCGAGAGATTATGCGTCACGTTGACGGTGGATTCGAGGATGATGTTATCGCTGGCATCCACCGCGATCACGCTGGTCTCACCGATGCCGCGGCCATTCACGTACAGCATTTTCGGCGAGATCACCTGCACATCCGCAATCTCGGGGTCAGCCACAGCCACCGAGGCCGCTGCCGAAGGCAGGCGCAGCGGT
>Ga0075012_10006184_pt1 | contig 10869 bp, 9 predicted proteins | sample All_14_2_FD_71474 | JGI IMG/M metagenome (GOLD analysis project Ga0075012, IMG submission 71474) | Freshwater microbial communities in response to fracking from Pennsylvania, USA - Allegheny Zone_MetaG_DW_15 | ecosystem: Environmental > Aquatic > Deep subsurface > Groundwater > Drilled... | reverse complement strand
TAATTATCCAATAAAAAGGGTAATAATTGAATTTGTCCACCTCTGGCGGCGTTCTTGGCCAAACCGCGCCAATCACGAACTCCATGGTCGGTTATCATCTCATCCAAGATATCTTTGTGTCCGCTAAAGGCTGCCTGATACGCTATTTCGTTCCAATTATCGACTCCATGTTGAGATATCATCCGATCTAAGATATCTTTGTGTCCATATAAGGCGGCACCGGCAGCACACTTTCTAGGCTCACGATAAAATTCACATTGGCGAGTATAATGTTGCTTCTTATAGTTTTCTAAGAATTGAGTCAGATCACCGGTTGCCGGCAATCCAAAATGAATTTCCAATTCTTGCACCAAGCGGGGATGAGCTGCCAACTGACTTTGGGTGTAGAGGTCGAGGTTGCCATTTATCAATTCTTGCTTGATAGTCTCCTTATGAATTTGGATCCATTCATCTTCATACGAGAGTTGTGAATTCATGATGGTCTCCTCCAACTTCTCGATGATCTGTGCTTGCAAGACCACATCTTGACGTATGGTAGCGGCTAGCTCGGCCGAAAATCCATAACGGTTTAGAATCTCAACCAGTTCAGGATCATGAGTATCTTGCTCCAGTATCTCTAACAAACGAGACAGATCCTGGAGCTGGAAGTGGTATTCAGGATAGTGGGACATTTTTAGGATGTGACAATATGATTTCAAAATTTTTTACATCGAACATCAAACCTCTGTATAAACCCCCTATCTAGCTCTCAGACTATATTTGCAATCTCTGAATATTATCTGGTTTTAGCTTATCCAAAAAACTAACCATGGCCGCCAAGTTAGATATGCGCAGAAAAAACCATTCTGATATCATCGCGGTTTTGGGTAAGAAGTACCTGGATAAGGGTCTTGATAAGGGTCAGATTTTTGAGAAGATGATCACTCGACATTCTGCCAAGAAAGACTTCGAGGATGCCGTCGATGAATGGTCCTGGTTTATGGTCTTTCGGGATGATACAGAGACTTTCTGTGTTTGCAGTCATCAGAAGATTGTTTTCCAATTCTTGATCTGGAATCGTTACACTGGCAACATACTCCGATTGGGTTCTGAGTGTATAAATCCTTTCATCGATAAAGCCACTCTGGGAAAGATTCGCCGTCAACGAGATGATTTTGCTATCTATCGCTGCCCCATCTGCCGGCAAAGTGGCCATCCTTTCTCCAAGCATCATCCGGTGTGTCAGGTTTGTTGCACCTATGAAGATCCAGCCACCGAGGTAGCGGAGATAGATTTTGAGGATACTGATGATCAGGCCCTGGCACGGGTGGCAGACTCTGATGATGACGAGATTGATTGCGGAGGTTTGTTGGCCGAGGACTCAGAACCCGAGTCCGAAGATGAATCTGAACCCGAGACGGATCCCGAGTCGGAAGACATAAGCTCGGAAGAAGAGCTGAACGAACCTTCATCTGGTGAGGAATTTGTCCCTAGCTCCTCTTCGTCTGAAGAAGAATCAGACTCGGAACCGGAGATAATCTCACTCAAAGAGTTTGAAGCTGGCAAGAACAAAAGGATAATCCAATCTATGCCTAAGCGGGTGGAAGTTTCTCGATTCCTTCCAGCTCCTTCTCCTCCTAAACCTCGACCTCTTCCATCTTCCACCCCTAAGCCCGCACTCCGATCCTTCTCACCTGCCCCATCCAAGCGCGACTTCCAGAGCATCACTCCTGACATATCCGAGTTCGAGAAAGTGTCCCAAGTGCTATCTCAGGACATGGATCAACTCCTATCTAAAAGAGCCTGTCACATCAGATATGCATCCGAACCCCGACCGCTAAGGAATGATATCTGGCCGACTTACGTGCCCAGTCCTCGATCCTAAAATATTATGTACATAATACTTGATACCTTAAACCTTAAATTTTAAGGCTGAATCCTGGGAGAGCCCCGATTCTCGTTGGTCACCAACCAGGTCAATTCATTGGTAAAAGCCGTTTGATAGAAGAGGAAACTGACACTTCCTCCCACTGTATCCACCACATAACCACCGCCATTCCTCCGGATCAGCGCTCCGGTGTCAGGGTCTCGCACTTCCATGAAGGTACCGATATCACAAGTTATCACGAAATTGTAAGACAGTTGTCCTTCTCCATGCTCCAAGCAGGTATCCTTGAAGGTGTAGGTTTGTGAGGGAATAAAACCGGTAATGCCGCCAAAGAGCCGGATTTCCTGAGGGAACTGAATCGGTGCCACCAGGAGGTAGGTCGATAACAATTCAGGGAAAACATCGAATACAGGCGCTTCCAGTGGCACCTGCATAAAGCCACTCAAAGTACTACCTGCCACATTGCGGCCGAAACTACCGACAGGAGCAGTGATAGTTCTGGTGGCGGTAACAGAATCGGTGTAGATCAAGGAATCCACCACCAGATCACCCTTGATATGGCCGGAACCGTAACTGGTGAAAATAGGGTCGATCACCGTCTCAGCTCTGGCCGAACATGGTGCCGATTCGGCACCGCCCTCCGCGTTGCCACCCTCTGCATCGCTGGTCTCCGCTTTCTCGCCAGTCTTGGCAACATCCCCCGCCTCCCCGCATTGACAATAGAAGAAAACTCCATTACGATAGACCGGTACACAGTTATACTGACATTGGGTACCGGTGCAATCCGGTGGACATTTGGGAGCAACAATGACACTGGAACCCTGATCGTTCAGAGAACCTACTCGGAACTTCTCCGTCGACACCATTTCGCGCGCAATGAGCGTATTCTTGAAACCCCGGATTTCCGATCCCAGCAGACCAGAATAATCTAGTCCTGCTACCATCACTCCTTGACAGTTTTTGAGGTTAATACCGGCCGAAGCTATGATAGCTGAATTGCTGGTTTGTACATCGACCGTGTTTTCATGGCCTACCAGCAGGTTACCTCGGCCGGGGTCATAAAACAGATAGTTGGCTCGAGAGTCAATGTACTTGGCGCCCAACAGAAATTGGGAGGTGACAGGTACGCCTTCGGCGTCGTTTGGGGTGATAATATTACCACTTTTACTGTAAACAAAGGGATGACAACGGTTGGTGCGTGCGCTCATTTAAGATAGATAGGAAAATGTTTATGTATAAAATCCAAAATCGGGATTCAAAGATAAATTTTTCTTTAAATAAAACCATGATGACCTTTGTTGTCTGTGGCGATTTTGTTCTCAGTGCCCAGATGCTCAGCAATCGCAATCTGGGCAAACAGAGATCGGAAGCCTACCAAATACTAAGAATCATCTCTGGGGAGGCCACCACCGCTGGTTGGCGCAATCACACCGCTGTTAAGATGTGGCGAGGCTATATTGACGGTCTTAAATATTACATCGATTGTGTCATCCGGGAGTGGATCCGACGGGGTTATGCCAACACTATGGAGATTTATAATATTTCCGGCCAGGTTCGACTGCCATGGTGGACTCAATGGCCTAAGCTCCACAAGACTCATCAAGCTATGCTGTTGCGCAAGGATCCGCATCATTATCAGAAACACTTCAGCATGGACCCCGAATATAAAGATGTCGGCTATATCTGGCCACATACCATCACCCGAAAGGAGCAATTGCATGCCCCTCTATCCGAGATATGTGCTCCTATTCCCAAAGATCTGATCAACCCCCGATATTGCCCAGCTGTCTGTAAATCCGGCGATATCTGTCGTATCCTACTTAAAGGTGACAACCTGTTGTGTGGAGTTCATAGGCGCAAGAGATAACCTCATTTTGTGCCCAGATAAAATGGAATCAGCATCCTATCTCTTCGATTGTTTCGATACCCGCTGGGGGTGCGAGCGCACCATCAGAGTCAGCAGGGATCAATTGCTCAGCCGAAGTGAAGTTCAACACTACGAGATCGGAATGGCTGGCGTAGCACCCTTACCTCACGATCTCCGATTTTTCGTTAAGAAACCCCGCTCTAGCCGGACCAAACTCCGGCACCTTCACAATCTCAAGAGGGGTTGCTGGATTTTATGTGTCGGTGTCAGCCTTGACGCTAACCCCGGCCCCAACTTCCAATTTATCTATCATAAAATTCGACATATCCAAGTTTCTCTGGTCGGCACCAGTGATGTCCTGGCCCTGGAGGCTGACCATCTAGGTTACACTTATAGTCAACTGGAGCCAGAATTTTTTCAGCCGGTGGTAAATTATTCCCAGATAAAATAATGACCAGTGTCACCTGTGGTTGCCAGGGCGATGCCAGCAATCCCGGCTGTCAATTTGCCTTTAACCCCACTCCCACCTGCAGTGAGTCAACCTGTCAGGAATTTGTCTGCTCTGCAGGTGGGATCCCGGTCGGCGATGGTACCGATCCTAGCACCTGCGCCACCGGATCTCCACCGACCTTAGATCAGCTCAAACAGGTCTGGCAGACCAACGATTGTCCCAATCTCTATATTGATATTCTCTATGGTACACCCCTAGGTACCACCCCACCCTCATGTTCACGCACCTACAATCCGGATCAACTGTCACGTCTCCAAGCTGATGCTAACAATCTTCTGACCACCTATGTCGGCTATGGCAAGGAGTTTACCGACAGAACCGGGTCAGCTCAGTATGATGTCTTCCAGGAGCAGCTAATCGCTATGTGTGCCAACCAGCAACTGCCGGGCGTCTGTGATCTGTTTCTGGGAGGTCAGAACGGTTATTGTAGTCAGTTTACCCGAGATCAGATCGGCAGCGATAGAAGTCTAAATCAAATGTGTGGTTGCTATGCCCCCTCCTCCTACGGGGACACGGTGGGTGTCCAATGTGATCCGCTATGCCATTTAACCTCCACCGTCCAACGAATCGGCAATTGCTCTTCTGGTACCGACCCCAGCTGCGTGCCCTGTATGGCCAACCGGTGCTCCAACACGGTATGTGTTATCGATGATGTCAATATCAACCTAGTTGGGGGTTCCACCTCTAAAGTACCGGCTTTTGTTCAGATTTGCCCCGGCTGCCTGGATCCCAATAATCCTTGTACGTGTATTATCTCTTCCGACACTTCGGTGACTGACACCCTGTATCGATCAGGGGTGGGACCCACCTACACCCAGTATTGTGGTAATGATGCCACCTGTCTGGTGGGAGATGAACAAGTGGCCTGCCCTTTACCATCAACCTTCGCACCTCCCACCGGCGGCTCGACCTTTATCATCATCTTCGTGGTTATTCTCTTTATTATTTTACTCTTCGCCGGCTTAATTATGCTGGCCACCAAACACACCGTCAAGGAAACCTATACCACCAACAACCAACAAGGATATTCGGCGGTAACAGGACCGGTGCCAGTTGACAATAGTGGAGCGCCGGTCTATTCGTGGAACTAGATTGTGTCAAAATTTTCCCCAGTTTTTGGCATCTCTAAAATGGCATCCTTGTGTCGGGTTCGATTCATTAATTGTAGCTTCGGCAGGCTTGGTTTGGATCTCAATTCTCAGGTTCAAGTGGAGAATTTGGAGCATAATGAGATTTCGGCTTATATGTACTGGGAAGCCGTATCCGGGAATCACATTCTAACCATCAATCAAGAGCATCGATTTGATCTGGAAATGGCATCCGAGTCGGACTACACGGTCGTGCTGATCTCCGGTCCTCAGCCCCTTCTCTTCCTTGACGATCATCTGGCTCCCAAGCCGGGTACGGCTCATCTGCGTATTCTGGACCCTTATAAGAAGATGACATACACCCTAATCGGTAAGGACTGTAATTCGATGGGTATGGTCAAGAACTCTAATATCTATTTCCAGGTTAGGCTCGGCTACAACGATTTAATCATTAACTTATGTGGTGACCTGGAAATCGAGGATCAGATCTGGTTCTCTAGCGGTCAAATAACCACTATTGTCATTGGAGCTGAAGATCATGCTTTATTCTCCTATGAGGGTGTCTATGATATCTATCAAAGTGAGTTTGATGTTCAGCGCTATATGGGAACCTGGCATCAGACGGCAGCTATTCCCCAATTTTTCAATCTGGGTTGCCAACGCTCCACCGCTCAATACACCTTCCTGGAGGGGATGATCAAAGTCCATAATACCTGCGGAGTTGGATCTTCGGCCGAACATATTACCGGTAAGGCCGAACCCAGTTCGGTCTTGGAATGGAATATTCCCGCCGTTAACCCGGCCGCGCTAATAGTCAGCTTTCCTACCGGTATGCCGCGACCCGATCACCCCAATTATATCGTCCACGCCACCGACTACAAACATTATGCTTTGGTGGGTTCTAGCGATCGGACTAACCTATATATTCTGTCACGACAGGCTGCTGGCCTCCCAGCTAGCACGGAATCCGAGATCCTCTCCTTGGCTCAAGAACTGGGTTATGATATCACTAAGTTGGTAAAAAATGTCTAAATAATATGAACGTATTATTAAATGGTTAAGATTGGGGTTTGGTTACCAGATGATAAGAAGTATCCCCCCAGATGGGTTGATCAATGGATCTTTGATCAACATGATTTCGAACTGATAGTCTATCACAAGACCGAGGATTTATCGGCCACCGGATATCAACTCGACATCTTTCTGCTGACGGACACCCGACTTTGGGACTCTATCTATAAATTTTATAACTTTCGTAATATCACTGTCGATGCTACCACCATCGACAGCGCTGCCCAGCTAGACCAAACCCTGAGAAGACGTTTTCCCCAATACTTTGAACCTAGTCCTTATCCAAAACCTATTCAGGTTAATCTGCTCTGGCTGGGCAACCGACCACCCCCGCAAAGATATTTGCCACTGATACAGGCCTGGAGTCTGCGCTATCAGGTGGTATTCTGGGATAATCAGATGGTGGATCAGCTGATTCGAGATAAGCTACCTGAGTATTATCAATTTTATAACTCGATCCAACATATCATCACTAAATGTCACTTTGCCCGATTTGCCATTGTATATACCCAAGGCGGATATTACTTTGATTTAGATTATCATGTTGGTACCGTTCCTCTGGATGAAATTCAAGATATCATCTTGGTACCGACACCGCCTGAGGTGGCTAATGCTATCTCAGTCAGCTGTTTCGGCGCTAAAGCGGGTGATCCATACCTGGCTGGATGGCTAGAACAAATGCGGGTCAATCTAGAGCGCTGTCGGCGCATGACCAGAGGAGAGGTAGCAACCACCACCGGCGATCAAGCCTTCTATCGATATTATCTCCATTATGGTCACAATCGACCCGAGCTTAGCAGCAGTTGTTCCTATATTCCCTATACACCCAAGGGGCAGCTTTCGTCTGTCTGTTTTAAGTGCAAACCGGAGATCAAATCCTTCACATTGTGGAATGAGGGTACCGGATGGCAACAAGAGTGGAATGAAGGGAGTTTCGGCTTTATCCTGTGGACAGTGGTTTTTGTCATTTTAGCGGCCATCATCATTCTTTCTCTCGTACTCTATGGTAAGGATGCCCGGATTTTGGGCGGAGCTAAACAGATACGACCGGGAGTGCGAGCGCCGGAGAGGTGACCGGATCGGGTGAGTGGCGTCGGTGTAAAATATATAGAACTATATATTTCTTATCTGAAGAAGCTTTGCATCTGATTTATTTTAGCATAATAGCTCTTGGCAAAACGATAGGTATGGGATGAATCTTTCCCAGTGTACGCCGCCTGATCGGCACTATCAACAATGACCTCAGCGTCAATCATGGTCAGTTTACCCTCCTCATTAATGACATAGTTATTCATATGATCGTCTAAGTGCTCTAAGCCATGTGTTTTCAACACCTCCTTGATCTCAAGCTGTTGTTGGCGAACATCTTGGGGTATAGCTACATCAAAAATATATTTTTGGTTCAAGGTTGTACCTCCATGTTCCATCACGATAAAGACCTCGTCTTCGCTGACCCAAGCATCGATGAGTTTGGGAAGGCAAGGTAGGCCTAGTCTGAGCACCCGGACTTCATGCTCGGCTAGAATTTTATCGAAAGATAGTTTAACTACCACCTCTAAATTCGTCCAGATATGGGTCCGACCATCTTGGAACTTGTATTCCAGCGATGGATATTGAGAGAGTCGGGAAATACTCTTGGTCGTGAGTGGATAGTGACGCAACATTTTTGTCGTTTCCCCCATAATTGCTCCCATCGTATATTTTTCGGCTGAAGGAAACTCATCATTCTCAAACTCACCAGCATCGAGTAACTTCTTGGATTCCAACTCAATGGATGACCAGAAACTTTCACAGCCCTGATCCTGGAAGTAGGTGTCTGAACGAGACCAAGCCGCTGACTGCCAAGGCGGAATATATGCGTTAGTGCCATCAGTGACGAATTCCTTGATTGCCAAACAGACCGATTCCAGATGATGAGAACGAACAGCCTGAATCAACTTGTCCAAGCCAGGTGGTGTAGGGGTCATAACGAAACCCTCATATTCGAGGACCATCTCGAAGTCTGGATAGCGATCTCCGATCTGAAGGAAGCTGTCGGCCTGTCTGACGGTAACCCGGGTCGGTTTGGGATGGACCTCTGAGAAGATTAATTGAGTTCGCTTTAACTCGGCATAGTTGTGGGCGGTTAAAGTGTAAGTGATGCCAGCGGGTGTGAGCTCAACATTCTCGTCGTCGGAAGCCATGTTTTTTACGATTTAAAAGATATAGTGATATTTTGGTTTGTGTAGATAGTTATATTCTAGAGATGGGGATTTTCCTGACTTTGGTTGTGGATGGTGTAAAATATATTTATGTGGGTTGATATATCTGGGGTATTTCTTCCTTGTAAGGACTATGGTGTTTATTTTTTATGTTTATGGTTATTTTTCAGGGGCATTACTCCCTGTTAGTGTATATAGACATGCAAAAATGAAACTGATTTTTACTGAGATATTTTCGGGTTAGGTTTGTGAAAATGTCGGCATCTGATGTGATATATGTGGATAATAAAAAATATTTCGAAAACGACGTCTGGTACAGGCGCAAAGATAATAGGAAATGTTGTAAAACAGATAAATGTTATAATGTGGCCGTGATTCGATTCGATATGTGTAGAAAATGTTTGGGTTATACATCACATGAACAAATTTGTACATATGATGGATGTAGTGTCGCTGCGTCATATGGTACAAAAGGAAGCGGATCAAAAATGTTTTGCGTAACACATAAAGATCCTGATATGGTTGATGTAAGTAACAAAATATGTGAACATGATGAGTGCAATGCCAGAGCAAGTTTCGGTTTCATGGGTACAACAAAAAAGAAATTCTGTTCAAACCATAAACAACCAAATATGATCAATATTAGAGTCAAAAAATGTGAACATGACGACTGTGATAATAATGCATATTATGGCTTGGTAGGTTCTAGGGTGAAAATTTTCTGTCAAGAACACAAATTACCACATATGATATATAGCGGGGGTATAAAATGTAATCATGATGACTGTGACAAAGTAGCAATCTTTGGTCTTTCAGAGACCAAATCTCCAATATTATGTGATATACACAAGTTATCACATATGGTTAACCTCAGAAAGAGATTCTGTAAACATCCTGACTGTGATAAGCGGCCATGTTTTGGAATTGCTGGAACTAAGACGGTTTTGTTTTGTCTAGAACACAAAACATCGGATATGGTTGATGTGACGACCAGAAAGTGTGAATATTTTAATTGTGATAAGCGACCGAATTATAATATAGTCGGATCAACAAGAGGTATTCTCTGTGCAGAACACAAATTAGCGGATATGGTAGATATAACACATAAAAAATGTATGTTCTTAGGTTGTAATAAACGTCCGCATTATAATGACGAAGGAGAGAAGATAGCAATGTTCTGCGCCGAGCATAAATCACCCGGAATGATAAATATCTCTAGCAAAAAATGTGAACATGTCGGTTGCAATTCATTACCGAGTTTCAATATTAGAGGGAATAAAAAACCAAGGTTTTGTTCGTCTCACAAGACAACAGGTATGGTTAATGTTAAAGATAAAACATGTGAACATGCCGATTGTGATACAAAACCAGTATATGGATTACCAAATTCCAAACGAGCACAATATTGTATGGTACATAAATCGCCCGAAATGGTAGACGTTGTGAATAAAACATGTAAACACGAAGATTGCCCAACTCGAGCCAATTATGGTATAGCTGGAACATCACCTCTATTCTGTTTTAAACACAAAGAACGAAATATGGTGGCTAACCCTACGGCCAGATGTAAAGCGTCACAATGTAACGATCGGGCATTGTTTGGATTATCTAAACCCACACATTGCGAATTACATCGTGAAACCAATGAGGTGAATTTTGTTGAAAAACCATGCTCTTCATGCGGTCTTTCAGAAATTCTAGGATTGGATGGTTTGTGTATTAATTGCAATCCAGAGAATTCCAAACGCGCTTATTTAGCAAAACAAAAACTGGTCGAGGATTATCTTAGAGTACACCATGATGCCCCTTTCCAAACCGATATCGTCATAGATCGCGGAGAATGTGGTAAAGAGAGACCGGATTTTCTCTTCTTTACAGGAACTCACGTAGTAATTATAGAAGTGGATGAAAATCAGCATTCAGGTCGTGACTGCGCCTGTGAAGCAATTAGAATGGTAAATATCTGGCAATCATTGGCCATGCCTGTCTTCTATATCCGGTATAATCCTGACGCCTATAAAAAACCCAAAGGTCGTAAGAGATGTGAACATGAATCCAGCAATAAACGCCTTACCAAACTCGGTGAATGGTTGAAATATGCTTTGGCCAACAATCCTGTTCAAAATGGTGATGCCGTTCGAGTCATGTATTTATACTATGATGGATATGTGGATACCGATACCCCAATGAGTTTACAGAAATTAGAAATCGATGCATCTAAGCTCATCGTATGTGAAGATTTCCTATTCGAGATCGTATAAAAT
>Ga0075012_10006179_pt1 | contig 10878 bp, 11 predicted proteins | sample All_14_2_FD_71474 | JGI IMG/M metagenome (GOLD analysis project Ga0075012, IMG submission 71474) | Freshwater microbial communities in response to fracking from Pennsylvania, USA - Allegheny Zone_MetaG_DW_15 | ecosystem: Environmental > Aquatic > Deep subsurface > Groundwater > Drilled... | reverse complement strand
TAACAGAAAAACGCCTGCGGTTACTGAATTCTTTCGAAAAACCGGATCGTTACAAAGTTGTTTATACTGATCTTGCTGATAATGAAGGCAATTCAGCCGGACTAAAAGTTGAAGTTTATTTACCTATTGAACACGCATGATTCAAGAAAGCGTTTATCAGCATTTATAAAGCGCTTATATTCAATTTCAAGCGCTCATACATTAACAATTTCCGGGCAGCTGAATCAAAGTATCTTTAACCCAGTAACTCTTCCATTTTTATATCAAATTTTTATAAGCCCAGAAACAGAAATGTTCCGGGCTTTTTTTTTGCCCGGCAATATCAATGCTGCTTCCAAATAGACATTCGAAATAGAGCATAAGTAAATGAATGTAAAATAATCATTCAACCATTACATCTTTTTTACAGTCTATTAAACCTGTTTCCCTTCCCAAACCCTGTATTCCCATGCTCCGAGGGAGAAGCAAGGTGTATCGCCCATAATAACAGGGATATCAAGAAACACATCGTTGTACCTGCCCTGATAACCTTGACCTGTAAACCGGAAATTAATATTTTCGGCACTCAGATTTATAGCTACCATCACATTCCTTCCAGCACTTGCTCGTTTGAAACAAATCACTTTATCATCCCTGTCGGTTGTAAGCAACTGAAAATCAGCTTTTGGCTGAAGGCTCCACAATGCAGGGTTTTCAATACGGAGATGTGCAAGTTTGGCATATAAACCAGCCATTTTATCCGGCTTCCAGTCGATGCAGTCTTTATCAAAGAACGAAAGCCTTCGGTAATTACCTGCTTCCATCCCCGAATAAATCATAGGCATACCAGGAAGTGTAAAAATCAGCACAGCAAAAGCTTCGAGCCCGAAATGAAGCCGTTCGATTTCCGAACCATTCCACGAATTTTCATCATGATTACTAATAAACAGCATATTATCAGCACCTTCCGGAAAATCAGTTATCTCAGAAGGAATGCGCCAGCGGATTTCGTCGGCAGTGAATCGGCCATTAGCAATATCGTTCCAAACATGCATCAGGTTCCAGTTATAGAGCACATCGAAAGCTTCTTCGGTAAGATCGCGCTGCTCAGCTTCAGCAAGCATAAAGACAGGCTTAATAGCTTCCAGTTGTTTACGCGCCTGATTCCAGAAATCGGTCGGTACCAACATAGCCATATCACATCTGAAACCATCTATTTCTGCCTTTTTAATCCAGAACTCCATAGATGAAATCATCTCTTTTCGCAAAGCGGGATTGGAATAATCGAGCCCGATTACATCCTCCCATTCCGGAAACGGCGGGTGCACCTCCCCTGCTTCGTTACGCCGGTAAAACTGCGGAAATTCATTTACCCAGTGATGATCCCAGGCGGTATGGTTAGCAACCCAGTCGAGTATAACATACATGCCCAGGGAGTGAATTTCATTTACCAGATCAGTAAATTCGTCAAGTGTACCATATGCTGCATCTATTTCACAGTAATTCCGGATCGAATAATAACTGCCTAGCGTGCCTTTGCGGTTCGTGATTCCTACAGGCTGTAAAGGCATAAACCAAAGTATGCCTGCTCCGAGTTGTTTCAGACGCGGAAGATGCTCCCTGAACTCTTTTATCGTTCCTCCAGGTGTATATTGCCTGAGGTTTACTTCATAAATAACCTGGTTACGTGCCCATTCGGGGAACTTATATTTTTGACTCACGTTAGTAGGAGTTAGGTTTTGGGGATTGGGATTTAGGGTAGTAAGGGATGACAAGTAGAGGGGTGACAAGGCGAGGGGCGATGGGGCGATGGGGCCTAAAGGGCTACTCTGAAACAAGAAACAAGAAACAAGAAACCCTTCAACTACAAATGAAATATCTCACTTGCTGTATCAAAATCGATATAAAAATCAGCCTGACTTTTAAGTGATTGAACAGCTTTATGTTCGTGTGCAAGTACATCGAGCCTGAAATCGTCGAGAACTTCTTTGTGTGTAAGTTTTTGCTCGTCCCAGGTGTCTTCGAAGGTAAGTTCAATAAATACGCGTAAATCGCTCTGGTTAATCTTGATAGAGTATAAACCTTCGATAATCAGTACGTCAATCCCTTTAAAATCAGAGTGAAGCTGGTCAACTTTCTGCGTAAACAAATCAACAATTGGCAGAACTGATTTCCGATCCATTCGGAAATCATCAATATTCTTGTTAATTTTTTCCCAGTCATATTCATCGTAGCCAATTTTCTCCAGGCCGTTTTTAAGTCGCCATTCGTGTCGCTCAAGGGGTGGGATATGGTAATAGTTATCCATATGAAGAAGTTTAACGCTGCTGCCGGCTTCGATTAACTTGCGACCAAGTTCGTGAGCAATTTCGCATTTACCGGTACCTACCTCGCCCGAAATTGTAACAATAAATTTCGGTTTGCTTTCGCGAAGAACCCGGTCGTACAAAGTTGAAGCTGCATTTGTATGTTTCTTTTCGATGGTTACAACGTCGTTGAGCATAATTATTTTTGTTAATAAAACAATACGGGTTTCCTAACGTTCAACTTAAAGTGAAGTAAATTTGTAACTGGAAACAGGTAACAAAATTACATTGAAAATCCGGATTTTTCGCAATCCGTTTCGCAACAGCACATATTGCTTTCGAAGAAGTAATTTGTTAAAACAGGCTAATACACTACTGAAAGCAATCCGCTAAGATATTGACAACATGAATTTATCAAAAAACACAATTCTGCTTTTAAGGTTGGTATTAATACCTGCAGGTTTATTGCTTATCACTGTTTTAATTATAAAAGCTCCATCTTTTTATAAATTAATATTTGTCAAAAATGAAAAACCTGCTCCAACAGTAAAGTCGTTTGGTATAATAATGCCGGGTGGATATGCTGTTCATGGTATTGATGTATCAAAGCATCAGGGAAATATCGACTGGAAAAGGGTAAGCAGGATGAAAACTAATGGTATAACCATTTCATTTGCTTTTATTAAAGCAACAGAAGGTATAACACGCCAGGATCATCTATATAAAACCAATTGGAAGCAGTCGGCACAAAATGGTTTGTTGCGGGGTGCATATCATTTTTATTATCCTTCGCGGGATGCTGATAAACAGGCTGATAACTTTATTAGCATGGTTAAATTAACCAAAGGCGACTTACCTCCGGTAATTGACATTGAAGTAAGCAATGGTCGTTCTGCTGAGAAAATACGTGAGGGGTTGAAAACATTTATTTTACGCCTCGAAAAACATTACAAAGTAAAGCCAATCATTTATACAAATATCAATTTCTATAGCACTTTTCTAAAAGGCAATTTTAAGGATTATCCACTCTGGATTGCCGGATATTTCGATCACGACCGGTTTCATAACGAATTTGATACGCCCTGGCTAATATGGCAACACAGCGAAAAAGGAAGGGTTGACGGAATTAGAGGGAATGTTGATTTTAATGTGTTTAAAGGGAGCTTTGAGGAACTGAAAATGATGCGATTGAAATAAGGATAAAGGTTGAGGTTAGAGTGCCCTGGGGCTGGGGTTTGGTTTAAAAAGAACTTAACTTCCAACTTTTGCACTGCGATGCACGAAATGCCTAAAGTCAAAATTTTATTGAAAATCAATGAAATTATTATACACTTTCTGCATAGCCCTGCAGATAAATGGGAGAAGTGAATTATAAAACGCAATTACTTTCATATACGAAATACTAATTTTTATCTCAGTCGAAGTCCGGTTATAACAGACCTATTACACAGGAGCATAAAAAAAAGGAGCCAAAGCTCCTTTTTTTTACAAATTTAAGTCTGACAACTAACGGGGATCAACAACCACGTCTTTAACATCTTCCATGGTAACAATTCCGCCATTGTTACCAAAGCTATTTAAAACATAATTGATAACAGCAACAGCTTCCTCTTTTGAAGCAGTTTGAGGGGGCATCGGAGCCGGGTATTTAACGGTTTTAGATCCAACTCTTTCTGAGCCATTTAGCACCTGAGTAACAGCAAGAACTTTTTGTTCCAATAAAAATTTAGATCCTACCAGGTTTGGGAAAACATTTGCAACTCCCTGTCCATTAGCCATATGGCAGGTTATACATTTACCAGGGGTTTCAAAAATACTTTTACCTAAAGCCATCTGCTCAGCAGTTGGAGTAGTAGCAGGTGCTGGTTGTTCGGTAACTGTAGTACTGTCAGCTGCAGCCTGATCGCTGGTTTTACCACCACCACAGGAAGTCATTAAAGCAAGGCCGAAAAATCCTGCCATTGCAATTGCAATAAAATTTCTGGTTTTCATAGTTTATTTGTTTAGTTGATTGCAAAATTATAGATTAAAACGAAACTAATTTCTTTCAGCGAAAGTTTTTATTTATCCGGATGACAACATTTGTGCGCCTTTTCAATAACCGGAGTTAAAGCTTCCGATTTAGGGCTGATATACGGAATACCCAGAGATAGCCCGCGCAAAATAAACAAAACACCAAGCAATACAATTACATATGGCGAAAGCTTATTTATAAAAATCCGCAAGTTTAAGCTTATCATTGTTCCAGCCAATGAGACTGTAAGCATAACAGGAATGGTTCCAGCACCAAATAATGCCATATACATCATAGCTGAAACAACATCACCGGTATTTATGGCACCTGCAATAGCAACATAAACTAATCCACAGGGCAAAATACCATTTAACAAACCGATGCCAAATAACGAGTTCGTGCCGCCTTTGCGGAACATATTTCTAAATCCCCCTAAAAGCCTTGCCGAGTATCCTTCAAAAACGTTGTTTAGTGAAGGCATTTTTTTAAAAACTAATGGAATTACTACCATTACTATCATCAAGATGCCAATAACAATAGAAGCCCAAAGCTGAAAACCAGCCATATGCAAACCTTTACCGAGCAATCCAAAAATAGCACCAAGAATCATATAGGTTATAATTCTTCCGGCGTTATAAATAAGCCCGCCACTGACGCGTGTGAACCAATTTTCACTTTTTAAAGGAAGCGCAAGCGCTATAGGCCCACACATGCCTGCGCAGTGCGCGCTTCCAACTAATCCAACTATAAATGCAGTCCAGAGAAACATTTTTTTAAAGGGGTTAGGGGTTAGGGGTCAGGGATTAGAGGTTAGGAGCGGTGAAGTCTTGCAACCGCTTCACTTTTCTCCGTTATTTATTAATCCTGAAAGTACTTTCGTGTGCATATTCTTTCCCATCCATTGTCCAGAAAAATTTAGCCACATATTTGCCATTAATAAATTTATTAAGAAGGAAGTACTGCATCATAGTAGTATCGAATCGGATATTTTCAGTAAAATCAGCATTTTCATCCGAAGGTCTGAAGAAAACTACTTCGCCATGTAAATCTTTGCTTTTAAAATCAGAAGGATATTTTACTACAAGAGATTCAGCGTTTGTGCTGATCATTATCGGTGATGATAACGCATTGGCTCTGGCAAAACGGTCGATTTGCCTCTGGTATTCAAGCCCCTGAGGATAATATTCCTTGACCACAAGATCATTTTTCTGCTGAAAACTTAAGTAAATTACCACTGCATTAGCCAGAAGGAATATTGCTATAAATATAACGATACCTGTTCCCCAGTCAAATTTGATCTTCATAAGCTATTCTGTTTAATCATGTTTTCCAAAAGTACTCTATTCGTACAAATTTCACATTTCTTTTTCCTTCATTTTTCAAACTGGCCTAGATCCTTAAGACGACAAGGGTACAAGATGTTCAGATTTTCATTCTCATTTCAATTTAATTCCGTTTGATTTATGATTTAGGTTTAGGATCAGGAATTCGTCTATTCTAAACATGCTGACAATCTTTTTGCAAAACGCTGACAGGTCTTTCTGAAAAACGCTGACAGGTCTTTCTGAAAAACGCTGACAGGTCTTTCTGACGCTGTCAGGTTTTTCAGACGCTGACAGTTTTTTTCTTTACAATAAACATTGTTCGTACCATGCTATCTCATATTCTATTACCGAGGAGTCTACTTTCTGTCCAATGCATTAGGTCCAACAAAAGTCGATTCAATTTCGTCCATTTCTTTACCATTGCTTATAACTATAAATTCGACTTCGGTGTTTGACGATTTCAGATCTTTTTTTGGAATAAGTAATAGAAACTGAGCTTCGCCAACCATTCCTTTTTCAACAACAAGAGGATCTCCAACCATTTTAATTTCTCCATTTACAGGTTTTTCGAGTACTAGCTCAACAGGGAGTGCATCTCTGGTTTTATTTATCACCTGAATACGGTATATATTACTATAATGAACTGAATCGTATTCCTGAAACATAGTCCCCTTTTGACGCAAAATAGTGGATTCGATATCGGTACGTATTGAAAACAGGAAAGCAATTAAGATTAACAATCCGCCTAAAACAACAGAGTAGAACAAAATACGGACATTGAATTTCAATTTTGTATTATCGGCAATGCTACTTTCGGAGGCATAACGAATAAGGCCTTTGGGTTTTTTCACCCGTGTCATAACCGAATCGCAGGCATCAATACAGGCTGTGCAATTTATACATTCGAGTTGAGTACCGTTACGGATATCAATTCCGGTTGGGCAAACAGCCTGGCAACTGCCACATTCAACACAATCGCCTTTACCTGTATCATGCCGGTCTTCCAGCGGATTGTATTTTCCTCTGGGTTCGCCACGTTTATGATCATAACTTATTACTATTGAGTTACGATCGAGTAATACACCTTGTAAACGACCGTATGGGCAAATAATAATGCAAACCTGTTCGCGTAGTTTTGCAAAAACAAAATAGTGAACAATACTAAAGAGGATCAGTCCGATAAACCCTGCCATATGTTTTGAAGGTCCATCAGATATGATTTGAATTACGTAATCCATTCCAAAAATATAAGCGAGAAAGAAATGTGCGCTTATAAAAGAAATGAGAAAAAAGATGTAATGCTTTAATCCTTTGCGCCACAGTTTATTAATCCCCAGAGGCGATTCATCAAGTTTTCGTTGCTGGTTATAGTTTCCTTCAATCCAGTATTCAATCTGCCTGTAAACAAATTCCATAAAAATAGTTTGCGGGCATATCCATCCGCAAAATATCCGTCCGAAAATAACTGTAAACAGTACAACAAAAACAATGAAAGCTATCATTGAGAGTACGAACAGGTGAAAATCCTGAGGGTAAAACATAATCCCGAAGATGATAAACTTTCGCTCGAGGAAGTTAAGGAGCACAAGCGGGTCTCCATTTACGTTTATAAACGGAATTACGAAGAAAATTATTAATAAAATTACCGAAACCAGTTTCCTGTAATTATAGAACTTTCCTTTGGGCTTTTTTGGATAGACCCAAACTCTTTTACCATCCTCAGCAATAGTGGATTGCCGGTCGCGAAATTCATCAAATTCTTCAAACTCTTCCATGATGTATATAATTATTGCAAATGTATAAAAGGCTGTGAAGTATGCTTACCCCACAGCCTTTTTTTTCGTTACTCGTGCATAAAGAAAAGAATAGTTAATAAACTGATCTTTATCATTGTTAATACTGATATTAACCTATCTTGTCGTATTTTAAACCCTGGGCTGCTTTAGGATTAGCCGGTTTAGTACCCTGCAACGAAAGAATATAGCTTAGTACTTGCTGAATCTGAACCGGGCTTAACTGATCTTTATACGAAATCATCCCTTTTTCGATAACACCGGTAATAACAACCTGATAGAGGTTTTTAATGGATATCGTGTTATTAACGGAATCGCCATGAATCCAGTATTCATCTGTAAAATTAGGACCTACAAGACCTTCACCATTTTGGCCGTGGCAAACTGAGCAAATTTTCTTGTATGTATCGAGTCCGGCGGCAAGATCAGCCTCAGCTGTCATAGGAACCATATTTTCGAGATCAGCTACCGGTGCAGGATTGGCTTTTTCAATTTCAGCTTGTAAAGCCATTTCAACATTATATTCCTCTTCCTGTAGCGGCCACCAATTAGTTACATGATAACCCAGCAGGTAAACAACAGCAAAAATGATGGTGACATAAAACAGATATACCCACCAGCGCGGCAGTTTATTATCAAGTTCTCTGATGCCATCATACTCATGCCCTCCAAGATAACGATCTTTAGTTAGTTCGTCAATTTCGGGTTCTTCGTGATGTTTTTTATTTTCATCTGTATTGCTCATAATTGCTTTTTTTGAAAGTTAAACTTACACCTCACGTGTTTCATATTTTTCATCGTTTTCGAATGGCAGGGCGCCACACTCATTAGCCTTGCTTTTATTCATTGTAAAGGTATGAGCAGTAATAATTCCAAAGAAAACGATGAACAGCACTAAAGCTATAATCGGGAACCAATAAATCCCTTCGATTGAGTCAAATAGTCGTGATACAATTCCCATGATGTGTTGCGGCTTTATTAATTTATTTAACGGTTTTACTATCACCAACATCGGTTCCAAGACGCTGAATATAAGCTATTAAAGCAATAACCTGCTTTGAAGCTGTTATATCAATTCCTTCTGCCCTAAGTCCGGCTGCAATGGTTTCAGCCTGAGCTTTGGCATCATCGCTGGCTTTCAGATCGTAGCCTTCAGGATATGGAACACCCAGATATTGCATTACCCTTATTTTGGCAGGTGTTGATTCAATATCTATCTCACTTTCAGCAAGCCATGGATATTTAGGCATGATGGACTGAGCATTTATTTTCTGTGGATCCATTAAGTGATTATAATGCCAGGTATTGGGTTTATATAACGGGCCGCTTTTCACACCTTCGCGCCACAAATCAGGACCGATACGTTTTGATCCCCACTGGAACGGATGATCATACACATATTCGCCGGCTTTGGAATACTCACCGTAACGCTCTGTTTCCGACCTGAAAGGGCGAACCATTTGCGAATGGCAGGTATAACATCCTTCTTTTATATAAATATCACGTCCGTGTAATTCGAGAGGCGTATAGGGTTTAACAGTGGCTATGGTTGGAATATTCGATTTAATCAGGTACGTTGGAACAATTTCAATAATTCCTCCAATGAGTATTGCTACAATAGAAAGAATCATAAACTGCACCGGTTTGCGTTCGATAAAGCGATGGTAACTCTCACCTGATTTACGCGGACCTTCTTTTTCGAGAGCAGGAGCTTCGGCAGCTTCCATGGCAACAAACGATCCTGCTTTTACAGTTTTATAAATATTATAAACCAACAGGAACATACCGATAAAATAAAGCGTACCGCCAAATAACCTCATATAGTACATGGGCATAATCTGGGTAACGATTTCAAGGTAATTAGGATATACCAGGTCGCCGACTTCATTAAACTGCTTCCACATCGAAGCTTCGGTCCAACCTGCCCAATACAATGGAATCGAATAGAATAACATTGCCAGTGTACCTATCCAGAAATGCAGGTTAGCCAGTTTATTGGAATAAAGTTTGGTTCCGAACATACGTGGGAACAACCAGTAAATCATACCAAATGTCAGGAATCCGTTCCAGCCTAAAGCCCCTATATGCACATGGGCTACTGTCCAGTTGGTAAAGTGACTGATTGCATTTATATTTTTTAACGAAAGCATAGGACCTTCGAATGTAGCCATACCGTATGCGGTTACAGCTACAACAAAGAATTTGAGCACCGGCTCTTCACGAACCCTGTCCCATGCACCACGTAAGGTAAGCAAACCATTGATCATACCTCCCCACGAAGGAGCTATGAGCATAATTGAGAAAACAGTACCTAACGACTGTGCCCAGTTTGGTAACGCCTGGTATAACAAATGGTGAGGCCCTGCCCAGATATAAAGGAATATGAGTGCCCAGAAATGTAAAATACTTAGTTTATAAGAGTATATCGGACGATTAGCTGCTTTAGGCATAAAATAATACATAAGTCCGAGATACGGAGTAGTAAGGAAAAATGCTACAGCATTGTGTCCGTACCACCATTGCACGAGTGCATCCTGAACCCCTGCATAAACCGGATAACTTTTAAAAAGTGACCAGGGTATTTCAATGGAATTAACTATATGAAGAACAGCAACTGTAACAAATGTAGCGATGTAAAACCATATAGCTACGTATAGATGTTTTACTCTGCGTTTGAGAATAGTCCACATCATGTTCCAGCCAAAAATTACCCAGATTAAAGCTATCAGAATATCGATAGGCCATTCGAGTTCAGCATATTCCTTTCCTGAAGTAAAACCTGCAAGCAACGAAACAGCAGCCAGTGCAATAATAGTTTGCCAGCCCCAGAAATGGACTCTGGTCATCCAGTGACTTGCCATGCCTGTTTTGAGCAAACGTTGCAGGGAGTAGTAATAGCCGGTAAAAATGCCATTACCAACAAATGCAAAAATAACTGCATTAGTGTGTACCGGTCGCCATCGCCCGAATGTAAGGTAGGACAGATTAAAGTTTGCAGCAGGCCATACCATCTGGGTAGCAATAAGCACCCCGGCAAGCATGCCTATTACGCCCCAGAATATGGTGGCGTAAGCAAACATCTTAACAATTTTGTTGTCGTAGTAAAATTTTTGTAATTCCATACGCTTTTGGGTTTAACTAAACTTTGGTTTTGTTTGTGTTTATATTGGTTTGTTCTGATTTTTTCACTTCATTATCAAATAAAATCCTTATAGATGGCGATATATCATCATCATACTGACCCGACTTAACTGCCCATAAAAAAGCAATAAGGAAACCGGCGGCTACCACTATGCTAAAACCAATCAGTACTACGATTACACTCATTTAAGTATTAAAATATTGAATTAGCCAAAGATATTGAATCAAATAGAATAATTATTATCACATATGTAATTTAGAATAATTCCTGATAAACACACTATCTTTCTGAAAAATAACATTTTATTGCATGCGATAAT